>Ga0209181_10005651_pt1 | contig 17899 bp, 9 predicted proteins | sample MAT05_FD_187208 | JGI IMG/M metagenome (GOLD analysis project Ga0209181, IMG submission 187208) | Freshwater microbial communities from Lake Fryxell liftoff mats and glacier meltwater in Antarctica - MAT-05 (SPAdes) (version 2) | ecosystem: Environmental > Aquatic > Freshwater > Ice > Liftoff...
GATTACGAAACCATGATGACTGAGAAATTCGGCAAAGACCTCACCCCGCATCGAGTCAAATATAGGACGTTGAAGAGATAATTTTGTAGGGGCGACCCATTGGGTCGCCCCTACTACAATAAATCATTATCCCCAGGCAGATTTTTCAGGCATCGGGATGGGCTGTTGATTCTCCCAGCCGTTCTTGCGAAGGTATTGCTCGAAGTTGAGCAGGCTCGGGTGAAGTTTACGAAGCGCAGCGATATCCGCCTCATAGCCTTCGCCATTGAAGAAGTTGAAGGCCGCTTTTGCCTCTTCCTCTGGCGCCCAACTCTGTCCGGGGACAGGTGCGGCCAAAGTCACGGGGCGGCCAATAACCTTGCTAAAGGCTTCCGCAGTTTGAGTCTCGGTCAATTCATCGCCAGCCAATTCAATGGTTTTACCCAAATAGGATTTTGGATCTGATAAAGCAAGTGAAACAAATACGGCAATATCTTCCACTGCAATGGTTTGAAATCCTTTGTCGGCGTTTAGTCCCTGACCCGTATAGGTGCCACTCAAAATAGTTGCGCGGCTCCAGTTGTTGTTATCCATGAATGCCACGGGGCGGAAAATAGTGTAAGGAATGTCCAGCGTTGCGATGTATTGCTCAATGATCCACTTGCTCTCGAAATGCTTCTGTCCCATGCCACGATGCGCGGAGCCGACGGAAGAATATACAAGATGCTGAACCCCCGCGGCTTTGGCAGCATCGGCGACATTTTTGCCCTGTTGAATCTCGACATCAAAGCCGACATTGGGAAGCCAGTAATTCTGCACACTGAAAACCCCATACGCACCTTTGAAAGCGGCATCAAGTTCGGCGCGATTATCCATATCACCAGCGATGAGTTCCGCGCCGAGGGCTTTTAATTCCTGCGCAGCGGGCTTGTGGATGTCGCGGGTCAACGCGCGTACCTGCCAGCCTTCTGCCAAAAGTTTTCTTGCGATGGCTCCGCCCTGTTGTCCGGTTGCGCCTGTTACGGCAATTATTCTATTGTTCATTTTATACCTCTAATTTTTTTGATTTTTGTTTTTGTGCGATCTCAAAACTTTCATACAGCAGAGTGATCGCCTTCTCCACATCGTCTTCCTGCCGCAGATAGAAACTCACCCAGCCTGTCTCAGGCAAAAGATGGTGAGGCTGTGCGCGCCCTGCGGCAACGATCTCATCGCGCACCTTTTTCGGGAAGGGCATATCCACCATGTGGTCGCCGTGAATATGCCCGATCTCACGTTTACCGATGCCATACTCCACGCCGCCGAAGCGATGCGGTGCAACCGTCACACCTGCCAAAGCAGTCATCGCCTTCGTAATGGATTCCTGCGCGCCTTTTACGCTCATTTGGATTCCCTTCCCTTGCCCAACTTTTTGCAAATATTCCCCAATGCTTCCATTTCACTGACAGACAGAATACTGAACTCTTCCACCAAAGCGGCGATGTGACCTGGAAGAACCGCCTCCAGCTTGCTCGTGCCTGCTTCTGTCAAATGGACATGGATCACCCTGCGGTCTTTCGCGTCGCGTTCGCGTCGGACCAGCCCATCCCGTTCCAGGTTATCTATGACCGTCGTCATATTACTGCCGCTCTTAAGCACCTTGCTACTGACTTCGCCCTGCGTCATCGAGCCGAGATGGTAAATGGCTTCGAGAACAGCAAATTGCGAAGGAGTGATGTCGCCGAGTGTGTTGCGTTCGGTCAGGCGGGTAAAGAGTGAGTTGGTACAGCGGGTTAACTTGATAAACGTATCCAGTGTGCGCATCTCTGCGCGGGTTCCTGTGAAATGGGTGGGCATATCAAATTTCCTTTGACGTCAGATAGTTTGATGTCGAAATATTATCAAATCTTACGGGGAAAGTCAAGCTGGGCAAGCCTGCCCATTCGGCTAGGGAAATAGGTAGCCGAAAAAGGCTTGTCTTTATTTAGGTGTGCAGGAATATGTGGACTTCCCCAACCCCAACTGCATCCCATGATGTTATGATTCTGGGACAATTATCAGCATAATCCTTTCTTGATTTCTCGCAGACAATTCCATCGCCAAAACGCGCGTTGGGTTTAACAGCACGCTGGACCAAACTGTGATCTATGTGGGTAGTGTGGCTGGCCCGATGATGGGCTCGGGCTTTTATTATTTGATGGAAAAGAAAAATGGGGAATGGGTAATCAAGGAGCAGGTCATATCGTGGATCTCACAAATACAACAATGTATATAAAAAGAGACGAAGGGTATTGGCCTTCGTCTCTTTTTATATAAACACCCTTTCTGGTTAAACACCCGCTGCTGTCGCTTCCCCCAGTGGATCGGCGGCACGAAACCTGTCCGAAATCCCCTTGTCTAAAAAGGAGAAAATGTTCTAAAAATGATAGCACCATTACCCTTTTTGTTTGAAATAGTTTTGAAGTGCTTTTGCGGTAATATAAAATCAGGAGCAGGCCTGTATCAAAAAAATTATAATAGACACGCGGTAAAATGATTATTCAGATCGTGTAAGCAGGAAATTAAAAGGACAACATGATGACTATTCGTTCCCGGGAACAGAAACTCAACTCATCTGTGATTGCAGATATGATTGGCGGCGCTCAGCAATTCGCCAGGATATTCAACTGGGTGCTGGTCTTGATCGCGGCAAGCCTCATTCTGGCGATTCTGATCATTAACACAAATGGCGGTACGCTGTTTGTTGCCATTCTGTCTGCCTGTCTTCCCTTCCTGCTCATTCCTTATTATCTAATTCGCAAACAAGCCTTTGAGTGGGCGGCTGTTTCGATCTCAATTTTCTTTATTTCCATTATCACATTAATCTCAACCTTTGGTCTGGGCATCCATCATATCGCGATCCTGGCGTACCCCGCGATCATTATGGTTGCCAGCCTTATGACACAAAAACGAACGATGGTTTTTATCATGTTGTATAACATCGCATGTGTGGCATGGCTTGTGTTCGGAGAATTGTCAGGCACGTATCTCCCTGAGGTTCTTGAACACAGCATACTCGTAGATTTTTTTTCAACCAGTCTGGCGTTGGTTTTTACCGCAGTCGTTGTTAGAGTTGTTGCTGCGGCGCTTACTCAAAGCCATTCCCGCTTGCGGGAAGAGTTGAAGGAGCGAAATCTTGCCGAGGAGAAATATCGCAACATCTTTGATAACGCCATTGATGGGATCTTTCAAAGCACGCCAGATGGACATTTGATCAGTGTAAACCCTGCCATGGCCTCCATGTATGGATATCATTCGCCGCAGGACATGCTTGAAAGCATTTCTGATATTGCCTCACAAATTTATATTAATCCGGAAATGCGGAATACCATCCGCCAGCGTCTTGAAGCCGGTGAACAGATCAAGGGGTATGAAGCTATGGAATATCGTAAAGACGGTTCCACCTTGTGGACTTCGATGAATGCACAGGTAGTCCGAGATATAAACGGGCAGGTTCTATACTACGAAGGAACAGTGGAGGATATTTCTGAACGAAAAAAACTTAAAGAAGAACGTAATAACTTTCTTTCCCTATCGATAGACATGATCGGAACAGCGGGTACCGATGGTTACTTTAAACAGATTAACCCGGCCTTCGAAAAAATATTAGGGTATGACCCCTCTGAATTTCTTTCCACTCCATTTTTCGATTTTGTTCATCCCGATGACCTTCAATCCACTCTGGCTGAAGTGGATATGCTTTCTCATGGAATGCCCACAATTTCCTTTATCAACAGATATAAATGTAAGGATGGAACCTATAAATGGCTGGAGTGGAATGTTACTCCTGTTGCAGAATCTCTATATGCGATAGCCAGAGATATCACTGAAAGTAAAAAAGCACAGGATGCCCTGCTTCAATTCAGGAATCTAATCGACGAATCCAATGATTCCATTTTCCTGATCGATCCGCACACGGGCTTGTATCTCGACTTCAACAGAAAAGCATACGAACAGCTTGGATATAGCCGTGAGGAGCTGCTTAAAATTTCCATTGTGGACGTGGCTCAACATATTCCAAATATTGAGAACTGGCATGAGCGCGCTGGGCTTGTCCGTGAAAGGGGTGGTTTTATATTTGAAACGGACTATAAACGAAAGGATGGGTCCATCTTCCCCGTTGAAGTTAGTGCCCGTATCCTGGAGTACAGTAATTCATCAGTTGTACTGGCATTTGTCCGTGATATTACAGAACGTAAAAAGGCAGAAGATATTCTGCTTGAAAATCAAAAACGCCTCCAGGCTTTCTTCAATCAATCACTGGACGGCTTCTTTTTTACGATCTTTGAAACTCCCCGAGCATGGGACGACACCATCAACAAGGATGAAGTCCTGAATAATATTTTTGATACCGAACGTTACACAGAAGTGAACGATGCCATGCTGGAACAATATGACATGGAACGTGAAAAATTTCTCTCCCTAACTTCAAGAGATATATTTGCGCATGACATCCAGCAAGGCCTTCAACTTCGCAGGCAGCTCTTTGACAACGGACGTTTGCATATGGAGACATTCGAACGCAAAAAAAACGGCAGCAGTGTCTGGTTTGAAGGAGATTATGTCTGCTTATACAACGAACAAAAAAAGGTCATCGGATTCTTCGGCATTCAGCGTGATATCACGATACGCAAACAGAATGAAATCGAACGTGGCTTGCTCATCAGTGAACTGGCTGCCAAGAGCGAAGAATCTGAAACCCTGCGGAAAAGCCTTGCCAGCATCATCGACACGGTTGATTTCACAGAGATCATTCAGCGCATTCTCGATCATATCAAACATGTGATCCCATATGACAGCGCCTCAGTTTGGGTGGTTGAGGGTGATTATCAAAACTTCATAGCGGGTCGTGATTTACCGACGGGCGTCCCAATTCGTATTCCCCTCAGCGAGGCAACTTCTGCGGCACCGCTTTTGGCAGGTGATGTCGCTTATGTATTAAGCAACAATGTGCAGCAGGATCTGCAGGATTTTAAGGAACCTCCGGATGATCTCATTAACTCCTGGCTTGCGATTCCACTTAAAACACGCGGGAACATTATTGGGTTTATTGCTCTTGATGGATACCAACAGGAGCAATTTAATGATCACCATGTGACCCTTGCTCTGGATTTTGCAAATCAAGTTGCCATTGCGCTTGATAATTCCCGTCTCTTTTCTGACCTTCAAAATGAACTTGCTCTGCGCAAAGACCTGATCGCAGAACTTGAATCAAAGAATACCGAACTGGAGCGTTTTACCTATACGGTTTCACACGACCTTAAATCTCCGCTGGTTACCATCAATGGTTTTCTTGGCTATCTTGAAAAAGATATTGCTTCTGGAAATACCGAACGTGTAAAAAAAGACCGTGAACGCATTCAGGATGCGGTCAATAAAATGTACTCGCTGCTTAATGATCTGCTCGAACTCTCACGCATTGGGCGGATCATGAATCAGCCTGAGGCGATTGAATTTCAAGACCTGGTAAATGACTCGCTTCTAATCGTTCATGGGCGACTCGAAGCGAACAACATCACGGTTCATTCCCAGCCAAACCTGCCAGCCATATTTGGAGATCGTCAGCGTCTGACAGAAGCCCTGCAAAACCTGCTTGATAATGCCGCCAAATTCATGGGAGACCAGATCAACCCGCGCATTGAAATCGGCCGGCAGGGAGAGGAAAATGGGAACCCCATTTTCTATGTCAGAGACAATGGGATCGGCATTGCCCCTCAATATCACGAACTGATCTTTGGCCTCTTCAATAAACTGGAAGCAAAAGGCGATAGCACAGGCATTGGCCTTGCTCTCGTGAAACGAATCATCGAAGTCCACGGCGGCAGGATCTGGGTTGAGAGCGAAGCGGGAAGTGGAGCAACATTTTATTTCACATTGCAATATCCTGTGTAATTAAAGGATGTTCTTGAACGGAGAGATATGATGAGACAACCCATCCGAATTATGGAGACCTGGATGAAACAGTTGGATTTCAAAGACCCCGAAAAAAACCTTTCGGCGTTTTACATTCAGGCGATATCGTTCCTTATTATTATCGGCGGGTTCATCCTGGGTGGTGTGTACTTTGTGGATGGACAGATCAGTTATGTTGCCATAATTTTATTTGAGATCATGGTCTATAGCGCTGTGATCGTTTTACTGCGCTTCAAGAAGTTGAGAATCGCATCCAATCTTTTCGTGATCGCCGCGCTGGGTCTGCTCACATTTGGTGTTCTGTCTGTCGGGAGTATTCACGCAAGCAGTTCTGTGATGTTTCCTGTTATTCTTGTGTTTGCAAGTCTTTTCCTTGATCGTAAATCATATGTCGCGTATGGGTTGCTTTGTGTCGCGAGTATTGGGTTCATTATTTATGCTGAAAACCAGCGCCTCATTCCTGTTATTTACAGACCCGATCCGCCTGAATTTCCTTTATTTATTACGTATGCTCTGGTTGTAGTGGTCACAGGCATCATTGTTCGTTTAATTACGGAAAATTTGCAAAATAATTTGCGAAAATCCAGGCAATATACGCAGGAACTTTCAAATCAAAAGGCCATGCTTGATCGTGTAGGGCAGGCGGTGATGGGGTGCCAGATGGATGGCACGATCATTTACTGGAATCAAGCTGCGATGGATCTATACGGTTGGGATGCCAAAGAGATTATTGGGCGTAAATATTATGATGCGGCGCCTACGCAATTGTCCTCTGAGATGACCGCAGAGATTCAAGTTGCTTTGCGTAAGGGGGAGGTGTGGTCTGGGGAGTTGATGATCCAAAAACGGAATCAAAGTTGGCTGCCAGTGATCGTGTCGATCTCGCCGCTGTGGGATGAGACTGGTTCAATCAGCGGCTGGATTGGTACCGCCGCCGATTTATCAGAACATGCCAAGCTGGAGGAAATCGACAGGCGGCGCGCAGACGAAATGTCTTTGTTGTATAGCCTTGGTGTTTCGCTTGCTTCTGGTAAAACTTTATACGATACGCTTTTGGCGTTGCAGGCCGAGATCAGTAACCTGATTCAGGCGGATGCATTTTATGTTGCCATTTACGATGCAAAGACAGATAGGGTCAACTTTCCCATCTTTTTCCATGAAGGCAGGCCAGTTGAAGAGGCCTCGCGCAAATTACATGAAAAGCCAGGCTTGACCGGCGCGGTAATTTTCAGTGAAAAATCCTTATATCTGACAGATGTATTTGAACCTGAAGTGAAAGAAATGTATAACCCGGTGGATGATAGCAAATTGATTCTGCATACATTTCTGGGCGTTCCTCTCATATCAAACGGCCGTACGATTGGTATGCTTTCGGTACAAAGCAGGCAGGTTGATGCGTATACGCCGGAGCAAATCCAATTGATGGAAAACATTGCAATTCAGGCGGCGATTGCCATTGATAAGGCAAATCTGCTGGACCAGTTGAAGCAGGAGTTGGCAGACCGAACGCGCGCCGAGGATCAACTGCGCGATCGTGAACTAATTTTGGAAGCAATCACTTTTGCCGCCGAACAATTCTTGAAGATAGCAGATTGGCGCGTTAACATTAATGCGGTGCTTGAAAGTTTGGGAAAAACGCTCAAGGTAACGCATGCTTATCTTTTTGAAGACCATCTTGATTCTCAGGGCGGGATGGTTACATCCATGCGCTATGAATGGACTGCGGCGGGCTATCCGAGCGATCTGGATGGTGAGTATTTTCAAGATTCAAAGATCGAGCAAAAAGGTTTTGAAGAACAAGTGGAAACCTTAAGACGGGGTGAGGTGCGTATTGGGAATTCGTCCACATATAACCCGCTTGAAAAAGAAAGCATGGATTCGCTTGGGGTGAAATCTATTTTGGAAGTGCCGATCTTTGTCAATGGAAGAGAATGGGGCGCGATTGGTTTTGACGATTTTGAGCAGGAACGGGTATGGAGCGTTGCAGAGGTGGATGCGCTCAAGATTGCGGTGGGCGTTCTCAGCGCGGCGATTCAGCGTCAGAAAACCGAATCAGCGGTTCGGGAGTCTGAGGCGATTTATCGTCAGGCAATTGAAGCGGCGGGAGCAGTCCCATATTATCGTGACTATAGGGAAAATCGATATACGTTTATGGGCAGTGAGATAGAGAAGGTTATTGGCTATAAACCAGAAGAAATTACATTTCAATTATTGTTGGATATCATGAAGGAAAATATTCCTTTGGGTGAAGGAATGGGCCTGCCCATTGAAGATGCTGTAAAGCGTTCACGATCTGGCGGGTTGAAAATATGGAAATCAGATATACGTGTGATTGCCCGTAATGGGGAGACGCGTTGGATCACAGACAGCGCCGTAGAGTTGTTCGATGATTCAGATTTGTCGTATGCATCCATCGGCATCATGCAGGATATCACCGAAAGAAAGTTGACCGAAGTCAGTTTGCGTAAACGCGAATCGATTCTGGAAGCCATGGCTTTTGCCGCCGAACAATTTTTGAGAACATCCAATTGGCGCGAAAGAATGGATATCGTTTTGGAAAGGCTGGGCACGGAATTCGGCGCATCGCATGCTTATCTATTTGAAAAGCATAAAGATTCGAATGGCGAGATTTTAAGCTCAATGACATATGAATGGACTGCGCCCGATTGTATTTCAGATTTGCGAGATGCAGAGTTTCAAAACATGCCGCTTAACCCGATGGATTTTGACCGTATGTATGAAATTTTAGATCGCGGCGAGCCGCTGGTGGGCAGCCGCTCTTTTTTCAATGAAGAAGAATGGCAGTATATGCAGTCCATTAATGTTACGGCGCTGCTTGAAATGCGGATTGTTATTAATGGCGAGCACTGGGGCACGCTTGGATTTGACGATATTTTCAATGAACGCGAATGGACATCCATGGAAGTGGATGTGATCAAAGTAGCCGCAAATGTGTTGGGCGCTGCTATCAAACGCCAGCTGGATGAAGAGGCGTTGAAGGATGAGTTGGCTGAGCGGAAGCGGGCTGAACAAGCCTTGATCTTCTCTGAAGAAAAGTTTTCGAAGGCATTTCATACGACACCGATTATGATGACCATTGAAGATGCCAATAATATTTTTGTAGATGTAAACAAATCTTTTATTGATACTATTGGGTTTGATAGGGAGGATATTATTGGCCGCCGCGCATCTGATCTGAATATATTCTTGGCGCCGGGTGATATCCGGAAAGCAAATAGTGTTCTCGAAGACCAGGATACTTTCAAAGATATTGAACTAAGTTTTCGTAAAAAACATGGTGAAATATTTACGGTTCTGATGTCTATTGAGAAGTTTTATGTAAACGATATCGTCTATACGTTAACTTCTGCGCTTAATATTACAGAGCGCAAGCATGCTGAAGCCGAGCGCGAAAAACTCATTGAGGAGCTTGGAGTTAAGAACGCCGAACTTGAAAGTTTCACGTACACGGTATCGCACGATCTGAAATCTCCGCTGGTGACTATCAATGGCTTTCTCGGTTATCTTGAAATCGATGCGGCTTCAGGCAACATGGAAAGACTCAAGAAGGATACTCTGCGTATTCAAGATGCCGTCAACAAAATGCAGAGATTGCTCAATGAGTTGCTCGAACTCTCGCGCATTGGGCGCATTATAAATGCGCCTGAAAATGTTCCATTCACGGATCTGGTCCATGATGCGCTGGAGATCGTGCATGGGCGTCTCGCAGAAAGAGGCATCACTGTCGATATCCAATCGAATCTACCCCTTATCTACGGCGACAAACCACGCCTGGTCGAAGCCTTGCAGAATCTGCTTGATAATGCGGCAAAATATATGGGCGAACAGCTCATCCCGCATATTGTGATGGGTCAACGCGCTGACGATGCAGAGTATGACAAGCCTGTGTTTTTTGTCCGCGACAATGGGATGGGCATCGCGCCTGAATATCACGAACGCATTTTTGGCTTGTTCAATAAGTTGGATGCAAAAAGCGAAGGTACGGGTGTTGGGCTGGCCCTCGTGAAACGTATTATTGAAATCCACGGCGGCAGGATCTGGGTTGAAAGTAAAATTGGAAAAGGCTCTACTTTTTATTTCACTTTATCAAAAGCAGCCGAGTTAAAGAAATTTTCGGATTAATAAATGTTAAAAAAATTCCTTGTCCTCCTTAAACCTCCCATCTTCCCGCACGATGAGGAAAAAACCCACCGCGCCCGCGCCTTAAATGCCTTGTATATTAACATGGCAGCTGCCCTGATCATGTTGGAGGGGCTGGGCATCGCGTTTGTATTTAAAGAAAAATTTATTAGTACCATCATATTGATCGTTGGCGTGCTCGTGGTCATCATGGGCATGTTTCTGAACAGGCGCGGGCGTGTATTATTTTCTACCAACCTTTTACTCATTTCATTATGGATATTGACCATTGTAATGACCAGCCTCTCCGGAGGAATTCGCAGCCTGCATATTCTATTTTTCATTTCAGGCACGGTAATTGCCGGCATTACTCTCGGCGCAGGGGGGGCGTTATTCTATGCCGGGCTTAGCCTGTTTTCTGGACTGGCTTTGATTCTGATTGAAAACGCAGGATTTGTCTTTCCGTTGCTTTTTACCTTTCCGCCTGTTTCTGTCTGGATTATTCTTTTCATCAACCTCGTTTTTACTGTGCTGCCTTTGCAAATTACCCTTCAAGGTCTTTCTGATTCAGCCCGGCGCGCTCGCGTCAATGAGGAACGTTTTCGTTTGATCGCATCTGTCATCTCAGACTATGCCTATCACATTCGTTTTGGAGAGAATGGAGAGGTGTTGTCGCAATGGACGCACGGCGCATTCGAAGCGATTACTGGATACTCTACCGATGAGTATTTCAGCCGCGGCGGCTGGTTAAGTATTTTGCACCCGCAAGATCGCGGGCAGGATGCCAAAGACATGGAATTATTGCGCGCCAACCAAAAAGTGATTACAGAAGTCCGCATTATTCGCAAAAATGGAGAAATAAAATGGGTTCGTTCCTATGGGAACCCAGTCTGGGATGACAAGGCAAAAAAACTCATTGGTTTATACGGGGCCGTACAGGATATTACTGAAAAAAAGAGAATGGAAGAAAACCTGAGCCAGCGCGAATCCATTTTGGCGGCGGTCGCAGGTTCTGCTGAAATACTATTGAAAACAGCGAACTGGAAGGATGAATTAAACAGCATCCTTGAGTCTTTGGGCAAGAGCATTCATGCCAGCCATGCCTACTTCTTCGAAAACCAAATGAAAGAAGACCGCCGAATATTTACCACGATGGTCAGTGAATGGACCGCGCCAGGGTTTACGAGTGAGTTGGGCGACCCGCGCTATACGGATATATATATAAGAGAGAACGACCTTGAAAGTTGGTACAACACCATGAGCCGGGGTCTTCCGTATCTCGGTGACAAAACGCGGCTGAATGAAGAAGATTACGAATACCTTTTCTCACGCGGCATGCTCGCCATTCTCGACGTCCCCATTTTTATCAATAGTGAATGGTGCGGATCCCTTGGATTTGATGATATGGCCCAGGGCCGCGCATGGACAAGCGCAGAGGTCGATGCGCTCAAAGTTGCGGGGAATGTGTTTGGCGCCGCAATTAAACGTAAAAGAGATGAAGGCATCTTACAGGAAGAACTACACAAAAGAAAACTGTTGATCCTGGAACTCGAACTTAGAAATGCTGAGGCTGAAACCCTGCGTGAAAGTACTGCCATCGTCGCCTCTACATTGGAAATCTCAGAGATTGTGCGGCGCATTCTGGAACAGATCAAGCGCGTTGTTCGATACGACAGCGCCTCGGTCTGGTTGTATGAAGGTGAAAAAGAGGTGATGGTAGGCTGGAACGGCTTGCCATTGGAAATGGAAAAAATGGGCGAGTATGTTAGGAGCGCTGACACCCCGGATTATAGGTTCTGGAAAAATGATGAAGAAGTGCCCTACATATTAATCAACGACCTGCAAATTGACTATCCCATATACCGCAAGCCGCCGCTCAATTATATTCACAGCTGGCTGGGAGTTCCTCTGCGGGCGCGCGGCATACTCATCGGATACATCGCGCTGGATGGCAATACTGCGGGCAGATTTACAGAACACGACGCAAATGTAGCCCGCACCTTTGCCGAACAGGTTTCAGTCGCATTTGATAACGCGCGCCTCTTCTCCGGCCTGCAAACTGAATTGGAAGGACGAAAAAAATTAATCGCCGAACTGAAAGTAAAAAATATAGAGTCAGAAACCTTGCGCGAAAGCGCGGCAATCGTAGCTGCCACCCTTAAACAATCGGAAGCCATGGAACTCATTCTCGAACAGCTTGAAAGAGTCATCTACTTTGACAGCGCCTCCGTGCAGCTATTAAAGGGTAATTTTCTTGAGATGGTCAGCGCGCGCGGCTTCGATATGAATCTGGATGGATTTAATAAACAATTTGAAATCAATGAAAACGAGCCGGCTTACCCGGTCATCATCGGGCAGAAACCCTACCTGCTTTTCAATGATATTCAAACCGAGTTTCCTGCCTTCAACGAAATCCCGCACGATAACATCCAGACCTGGATGGTGGTTCCGCTTAAAGTAAAAGGTGAAATCATCGGCATTATTACAATCGATGGAAAAAAAACAGCCCAGTTTACTGAAGCCGATGCAAAACTTGCTGTTACTTATGCAAACCAGGTCGCCATTGCTGTTGAAAATTCACGCCTCTATCACGAAGTGCAGGTGGAACTCAAAGTGCGTGAAAAACTGATCGAAGAATTAGAATCCAAAAATGCCGAACTTGAGCGCTTCACCTACACAGTCTCACACGATCTGCGCTCCCCGCTGGTCACCATCAGAGGCTATCTGGGATATATCGAAAAAAATGCGCACCAGGGTAATCTAAACACTTTCTTCAAAGATATTAAACGTGTTAATGATGCCACCGACCGCATGGAAAGACTCTTAAAAGATCTGCTTGAACTTTCCCGTATTGGGCGTCTTATTAATAAATCTCAGGAAGTTTCGATGGCAGACATTGTTCAGGAAGCAGCTGAAATTGTGCATGGGCAGATTGAACAAAAGGGCATCGCGCTTCATACGCACCCGAACCTGCCTGCCATCTATGGAGATAGGCCGCGCCTGGTGGAAGTCCTGCAAAACCTGATCGATAACGCCGCCAAATACATAGGCGAGCGCGAAAACCCACTGATTGAGATCGGCATGGAGACAGCGACAGAACACGGCAGCCCGATCTTCTTTGTACGTGATAACGGCATGGGCATAGACCCGCAATATCATGACCTCATATTTGGCTTGTTCGAAAAACTGGATGCCTCCAGCGAAGGGACAGGCATTGGGCTGGCGCTCGTGAAGCGCATCATCGAACTTCATGGCGGCAGAATCTGGGTGGAGAGTGAAATAGGCAAAGGATCAACTTTTCGTTTTACAGTATCAGGTAAAAAATGATAAGAGAAAAGATAACATTTTATTTTGTAACGCTTCACTCATGGCAGATCATCCTGCTTGCAATGAGCGGCGCGCTGTTTATAACGGATCTGGTCACGGCTCTTTTTAGTCTTTGGCTATGGAAAACGATCCGCTCCGATTTGATGCTGTTGGGTACTTTCAATGCGCTGCTCGTTCCGCTCATTGTTATGCCCTTTATTATTCGTGCCATTCAAAAGACGGTGCGGCTCGAAGAACAGGCCCGTTTTCAGCATGATCGTATTGAAATTCTCGAAAACCAGAGAACCAATGAGTTGAACGCGCAGAGACGGGCAGATGAAATGACTCTTCTGTATCATCTGGGAGTCTCCATCTCAGCCGGCGGGAATTTATACGATACGCTCACCGCGCTTCAAACTGAGATTGGTAAATTGCTAAAAATGGATGCCTTCTATGTGGGTATTTATGACTCACAAACCGATAGTATTAGTTTTCCGATCTCCTTTGATAGCGGTCAGCCGCTGGTGGATATGGATCGAAAACTAACACCAAACCCCGGGCTGTCTGGCGCGGTTATCTTTAGTGGTGAAGTTATCTACCTGCCGGATATGGCAACCCGTGAAGTGGAGGAAACATATGCCCCAGTTACAAACATACTGGACACCGAACAGCATTCATATTTGGGAGTTCCGCTTACTTCAAACGGGAGAACTTTTGGCATACTTTCTGTACAAAGCAGAGAGGTAAATGCGTATTCACAGGAACAGATCCAGCTTATAAAAAATATTGCGTCACAGGCCGCTATTGCAATTGAAAAAGCCAGTCTGTTGGAACAACTTCAGGAAGATATAAAGGAAAAAAACACAATACAGGCCAGCCTCCTTGAGCGTGAAAGCCTGCTTGAGGCAGTTACCTTTGCCGCAGAAAAATTCATCCAAAGAGCAGATTGGCGCGAAAATATCGATTCTATTCTCAATCGGCTCGGCTCCACTCTACAGGCGAGTCATGCCTATCTTTGTGAACATCATCTTTCCGCAGAAGGGGAGCGGGTCATTTCCATGCGCTATGAATGGACTGCCGATGGATATCCCAGCGATCTCGACGATGGCGAGTTTGAAAATAATTCATTGGTTGAGGTTGGCTTTGAACACTATTATGAAACTCTGGCTCGGGGGGATGCTTTTGTTGGCTCCACTGCCACATTTTTGCCGACAGAAAAAACATATTTTGAGTCTTTGGGTATTAAAGCAATATTGGAAGTTCCGCTTTTTACGAATGGCGAGTGGTGGGGCATAATAGGGTTTGATGAGTTTGAAATGGAAAGGGAGTGGAGCAGCGCAGAGGTGGACGCGTTGAAAATTGCGGCGGGGATTCTCAGCGCGGCGATCCAGCGTCAGCAGGCTGATTCAGCTGTCCGTGAGTCTGAACGGGTCTATCGTCAGGCGATTGAAACCGCCGGGGCAATTCCGTATTATCAGGAATATAAACAGGATCGTTTCGAATTTATGGGGGAGGGGATTCAGGCGATTACTGGCTATTCACCACGGGAAATGAGCTCATCCTTATGGAATAGTATTGTAAAAGAAGCAAACTTGTTGGGCGAGTCTGAAAGTATTTCCAGCGAAGATGCGGAACATTTTTTGCGCACAGGCAGACACGCCAGATGGCGATGTGACTATCGTATTGTGGCGCGGGATGGGCAATCCCGTTGGATCGCAGACAGCGCGGTTGAGTTGTTCGATGATAAAGGGCACGCGTATGCGGCAATCGGCATTATGCAGGATATTACCGAGCGTAAACGGGTGGAAGCCAGTTTACGCCACCGCGAATCGATTCTTAAGGTGGTCACTTTTTCTGCCGAGCAATTTTTGAAAACATCGAGTTGGCACAGAAGTATTAATATTGTTCTTGAAAGATTGGGCGAGGAGTTTAATGCGTCTCATGCCTATCTGTTTGAACGTCACGAAACGGATGACAAAATCATCCTGAATTCCATGCGTTACGAATGGACAGCTCCCGGGCAAACGCCGGATATGAATAATCTGCATTATCAAAATACCCCAATAAAAGCGGCTCCGCAAAAAAGATACTACGATGTTCTGGAAAGCGGCGAGCCGTTTGTTGGCAGCGCTTCCTACTTTAATGATGAGGAAACAGAAAATAATAAACTGTATGGCATTAAGGCATTGCTTGAGATGCGAATTCTGGTGGATGGAAAAGCATGGGGCACCATCGGATTCGATGATATGGTCAATGACCGTGAATGGACAGCTGTGGAAGTGGATGTGATTCGCGTTGCGGCAAATGTTTTGGGCGCCGCCATCAAACGTCAAAAGGATGAGACTGCTCTGAAACATGAGTTGGATCAGCGCAAACAACTGATCGATGAACTGGAATTAAAGAATAGGGAACTTAATAATTTCACCTATACAGTTTCACATGATTTGAAATCTCCGCTGGTAACCATTAATGGATTTCTCGGCTACCTTGATAAGGATATTCAAGCGGGGGATGCCGGGCGTATTCAAAGTGATATTCAAAGAATTCAGAATGCTGTTAAAAAAATGCAGCAGCTGCTTAATGAACTGCTAGAGCTTTCCCGTATTGGACGTTTGATTAACCAGCCAGAGATGGTGCCGTTTGAAGACCTGGTGCGGGATGCTTTGGATATCGTGCATGGCCGACTCGCGGCGCAGCATGTAACGGTGCATATCCTACCCCCGCAGGAGGGTACTCAACCCGGCCTGCTCTCTGTTTATGGAGATAAACAGCGCCTTGTACAAGTCCTGCAAAATCTGCTTGAAAATGCCGCGAAATATAGCGGAGACCAACGCGCCCCGCTGGTTGAGATTGGCAGTGTTGCGGATGATGAAAATGGGACTATTTTCTTCATCCGCGATAATGGCATGGGGATTGCCCCGGAATATCATGAGCGTATTTTTGGCCTGTTCAACAAACTGGATGCAAAAAGCGAAGGGACAGGAATCGGGCTGGCTTTGGTAAAAAAGATTATTGAAATTCATGGCGGCAAGATTTGGGTGGAGAGTGAACTAGGAAAAGGATCTACATTTTTCTTTACCCTGCCAAGGAGTATATAAAGTCTGGCTACCTCAGGAGTGCAGACTTCAGTCTGCCTTATTTTTCAGATTGATATTTCGAGAGGCTCAATACAAGTACTTCGACACAGTCAGCAGTATGCGTAGTTTCTTCCATATCACTCTTGAGTACTAGTGGAATGTTTGATAAGTAATTTAACATAGTCGTTGCACATTAATAAACCGTATACTTCCTGTACAAATTTCCAAGGAGATATGTATGAGAAGACGCAAACCGAAAATTATTAAACTGCCTCGATCTGATCAGCATGAGATTCAACGATTACTTGATGATGGACGAACTGAGCAGCGCATCGTTCGTTGAGGACAGGTTTTGTTAGCGATGAAAAATCCAAAAATAGTAGTCAGCGAACTCTGCCAACAAGTTGGAATGACACGCGTTGGCATTTGGTATCTATGTCGCCGATATGAAACCGTGGGCATTGTCCTTGGTGTATTGCAGTAGGTGTTGGTGCAGTAGTCGGAGCCGCTATAGGTTATGGAAGTCAAGTTTATAATAATACCCAACGTGGAATTACTGGCACAGCTGCTCTGACAACGAATATTAGCGCTGAACCAATTGTAAATGGAGCATTTATTGGCGCAGGCGTAGTGCTTAGGGTTGGTCTGATTGTAACTCTTCCAATTTTTGCTGCCCCAGCTGCTGCTGGAACAGCAGCATGTGAGGATGGAGACTGTACGAATGAGGTAATAACCTTATCAGATACTCTCCAAAGGTTTGGCGGAGGCCTGAAAGGTACAAACCCTGGTCCAAATCCGAAACTTGGCGATTTTCCGCTTGATAGTGGAACAGTTGGTCCAGGAGTTCTTCCCTTGCCAAATGGGTTGTCTACCTTTGTTAGTCCTCCTCCTACTATGAGTGGTCAGTTGTATTTTCTTCCTAAGAGAGTGTTTCTTAAGTAGTCGGGTAAGCTTGGAGAATGATCAAATTCGCGCAAACCTACCCGACCGACCTCAAGTATACCGAATGGCAACTCATTGAGGACTTCTTTCCGACCAACCCCATGGGACGCTTCGCCCAAGCGGATTCGATTGTGCCGGGTGGAGTCCAAGGGTATGATCGGTATGCGTATGTGAATAATAATCCTGTGCGATATACGGATCCCAGCGGGCATAGTACATGGGATGGCAGCAACGAGCGCGGCGTAAAACCTGAATCCCTGCCGCCTGCAGAAGATGTGAAGAAAGTACAACGCAAATTAAACGCGGACGAAAAGAAGTTGCTTAAGGATGTGAGGAGGAAGGGGTAGTTGGGGGAGTTGCGCCAGGTTGTTAGCCCGCACGGGGATGAATTTAATAGCGATGGAAAACTTCACTCAATGTTTTAATTGCAAAAGAAAAGAGCGATTTCTCGCTCCAAACAATCAGTATTTTTTTGCTTGACCCATTTCTAAAATTTCTCGTACTAACTTATCGACACCAGTAGA
>Ga0209181_10005653_pt1 | contig 17899 bp, 16 predicted proteins | sample MAT05_FD_187208 | JGI IMG/M metagenome (GOLD analysis project Ga0209181, IMG submission 187208) | Freshwater microbial communities from Lake Fryxell liftoff mats and glacier meltwater in Antarctica - MAT-05 (SPAdes) (version 2) | ecosystem: Environmental > Aquatic > Freshwater > Ice > Liftoff...
AGCGTCATCGCCGCGCCGTCAAACCGCGCCAGCACAGACCGCCAGGACTGCTCATCCAATCGTCGGCGTGTCTGCCTGGGCTTGCTGTCTTCCATGATCAGTGCTCCTCATGCTGTGTTGATGAGGAGCATTCTTCGGACATCGGCGGCTCAAGGGAAGTACGCCGCGGGGTTACCGCTTACCCCGTACCGAACCCGATCGTTCACGAACTGCAACTTCGCCGCGATCGACGGCGACGGGGGGGTCTCGACCGGCGGGACTGCACCGGCCGCGCTGAGGCCTGGCGGCTGGCAGTACCATCCTCGGCAAGTACTTGGAAGGCGCTTCGGTTCAAGCGGACCGCAACGATGGCCGATATGCAGCAGCTCCCCGCGCAGATCCAATTTGACGACGTGCCCTTCCGCGGCATCGTTGAGCAGTCCTTGGCCGGCATCTATGTGGTGCTCGACGAACGGTTCATGTATGCCAACGACACCTTTGCGGCGATGTTCGGCTATGCGCCGGAAGAGTTCATCGGGCGTCGGCTGGTCGATTGCGTGACGCCGGATTCGGTCGAGGAAGTGATGCGAAACTACCACTTGCGCATCAGCGGCGAGGTTCGCACCATTCACTACTACACCAAGGGGCTGCGCCGTGATGGCGCGGTGGTGAATCTGGAACTTCACGCCTCGCGTGTGGAATGCCGAGGCCGCCCGGCACTCGCCGGCGTGGCTATCGACATCACCGAGCGTGTGCAGCGACGGGAGGAGTTGAGGCGCTCACGCGAGCAGTTACGAGAGTTGGCGCTACACATCAACAATGCGCGCGAGGTCGAGCGGGCCCGTCTGGCCCGCGAGGTGCATGACGTCCTGGGCGGCATGCTCACGTCAGTCAAGATGGACCTGACCCGCATCGTTCGGCGTACCGGCACGCCGGACCAGCAGGAACTGAACACCATCGCAATCGACCTTGTGGCGCTGGTTCAGGAAACCATAGACACCGCGCGCGCGATCTCCGAAGAGATGCGGCCGACAAGTCTTGATCTGCTGGGGTTGCAGGTCGCCTTGCGCCAGGGCCTGGAGCGCTTCGGCGTCCGCCACGGCGTGGCGGTGTCCATGCGCGTGGACGGTGAGCCGGCAGCGCTGCCCCAGTCCGTGGCCACCCAAATTTACCGCATCGTCCAGGAGGCGCTCACCAACGTGTCGCGCCATGCCAAGGCGGCACGGGTTGAGCTCTCACTGCACTACGCACCAGAAGCGCTTGACCTTCGCCTGGCTGACGATGGCTGCGGCATCGACAACAGGCGCATGCGCCCCGGCGCCATTGGCTTGTTCAGCATGGCCGAGCGCGCGCGCGATATCGGCGGTACCCTGATGCTTGGCGACCGCCCCGGTGGTGGCACCGTCGTGCACCTGCACCTGGCCTTGCAAGCCGTGCCGCTGACGCCAGCATGATTGAATTGCTGGTGGTCGATGACCACACCATCTTCCGCGCCGGCCTGACCCGGCTGGTTTCCGACGAGCCCGATATCCGGGTCACCGGCGAAGCGGCCGACGGCAATGCCGCAATGGCGATGATTCGTGCCCATCACTACGACGTGGTGCTGCTGGACATCAACATGGGCACCCGCAACGGCCTGGAGACGCTGGCGGCGATCCGTATCGACCGGCCGCGGCTGCCAGTCATCATGCTTTCGATGTACGTGGAGGCCCAGTACGCGCGCCTGGCGCTGCGTTCGCGGGCCAACGCCTACTTGTCCAAGGATGTCGGGCCCGATGAGTTGCTGCGCGCCATCCGCTTTGTTGCACGCGGTGGCGTCTATGCCTGGCCCAACCTCGAACCCGACGCGTCGCAGTCAGCGCCAGCCGCGGGCGATGTGCCGGAGCACCAGTCACTCACCCCCCGTGAGATGGAAGTGATGCTGAAGATCGCGCGTGGCGTGCGGCTGACCGAAATCGGCGTGCAACTGTGCCTGAGCGTGAAGACCGTGGGCTCGCACCGTACCCGCATCCTGGCCAAGCTCGGCGTCTCCAGCAACGCCGAACTGGTGCAGTACGCCATGCGCCACGCCCTGCTGGACTGAACGCGATTTCACGCCCGAGGACTGAGCCTCAGGCGCGCCGCAAGGGACCAGCGCCAGACGTTTCCTCGGTCGATGCCGCCGCTGAATGGACTTGGCGCATAGGTAGTAACCCCGGGCCCTTCTCAGAAATCGGCACCTGACGCCGCCGCGCACCGATCCCTAGCATTCCTGCATCGAGTTCAGCACTCGATTGACGGTCTGACCGGTGGTCGCTCACAGGAGCGAGTCGGGCGTGCTGGGATGCTTCGAACCCGCCAATGTTGGCTGTCGAACAGACGGCCCTACACCCCGGACAGACAGTCTCCCGGATGGCCTGAACACCCCGGTGCGAGGCATGGAAACACGCATCCTGCGGCGGCTATTGGGCCGGTAGCGAGTTGTTTTTTGATGACGTTGCGGTCGGGTCAAACGACCGCCTGGAGGTCTGAACGATGTACGCACAAATGGTCGAAACGGGCACGCAAAAGCTGCGCGCGGTGGCCGACATGTCGGCGCAAGAACGCGCCTTCCAGGAGCGCATCGACGCCGGCATCAAGATCGAGCCGAAAGACTGGATGCCCGAGGGCTACCGCAAGACGCTGATCCGGCAGATCTCGCAGCATGCGCACTCCGAGATCGTCGGCCAGCTGCCCGAAGGCAACTGGGTGACACGCGCACCAAACCTCGAGCGCAAGGCCATCCTGCTGGCCAAGATCCAGGACGAAGCCGGCCACGGGCTCTACCTCTACAGCGCCGCCGAGACGCTGGGCGTGTCGCGCGATGACCTGCTGGCCGCGCTGCACTCGGGCAAGGCCAAGTACTCGAGCATCTTCAACTACCCGACCATCAACTGGGCCGACATGGGCGCCATCGGCTGGCTGGTGGACGGCTCGGCGATCATCAACCAGATTCCGCTGTGCCGCTGCTCCTATGGCCCCTATGCACGGGCGATGGTCCGGGTCTGCAAGGAAGAATCGTTCCACGCCCGCCAGGGCTACGACATCATGCTGGCGCTGTGCCGCGGCACGCCCGAGCAGAAACAGATGGCGCAGGACTCGCTGAACCGCTGGTGGTGGCCGGCGCTGATGATGTTCGGACCGTCGGACATCGATTCGGTGAACAGCGCGCAGTCAGCCCAATGGCGCATCAAGCTGCATTCCAACGATGAATTGCGCCAGCGCATGGTCGATCAGACCGTGCCGCAGGCCGAGCACCTCGGCCTGACGGTGCCTGACCCCGCGCTGCGCTGGAACGAAGAAACCGGTCACTACGAATTTGGCGAGATCGACTGGGCCGAGTTCCACAACGTGCTGAAGGGCAACGGCCCTTGCAACCGCGAGCGGCTGCGCACACGCGCCGAAGCCTACGAGGACGGTGCCTGGTTCCGCGATGCGCTGGTGGCGCACGCCGACAAGCGCGACGCCGCCCGGCACCGGGCCGCTTGAACGACACAACCAGGAGCAAAAGATGAGCAAAGAGTGGCCTCTGTGGGAAGTCTTCATCCGCAGCCAGCACGGGCTGGCGCACAAGCATGTGGGCAGCCTGCACGCACCCGACGGCGAGATGGCGATCAACAACGCTCGCGACGTCTATACGCGGCGCAATGAAGGTGTGGGCATCTGGGTGGTGCGCGCCTCCGAGATCGTCTCCAGCAGCCCGGGCGACAAGGCCGCGCTGTTCGATCCGTCGAACAGCAAGGTCTATCGCCACCCGACCTTCTTTCCGATGCCGGAAGAAGTGAAGAACCTGTAGGCCGGGAGCCGAGACCATGATCGACGACAAATTCGACTACCTGCTGCGCCTGGGTGACAACGCCCTGGTGCTGAGCCAACGCCTTACCGAGTGGGTCGGCAAGGGTCCGGCACTGGAAGAGGACATGGCCTTGGCCAACACCGCGCTGGACCTCATCGGCCAGGCGCGCCTGTGGCTGAGCTACGCCGGCGAAGTTGAAGGCCTGGGCCGCACCGAGAACCCACTGGCCTTTCTGCGCGATGCGCACGACTTCCGCAACCTGCTGCTGGTCGAGCAGCCCAACGGCGGCTATGCCGACACGCTGGTGCGGCAGTATCTCTTCGACAGCTGGCACCACTTGCTGCTCGACGAGTTGACCCGTTCATCGGATGCACGCATCGCCGGCATTGCCGTCAAGGCCATCAAGGAGGTGACTTACCACCTGCGCCGCAGCGCCGATCTGGTGGTGCGTCTGGGTGACGGCACCGACGACAGCCATCGCCGCATGCAGACCGCGATCGATGAGTTGTGGATGTACACCGGCGAGATGTTCCAGCCCGACGCGGTGGACGAGGTGCTGGAGGCGCAAGGCGTGGCCACCGACGTGGCCGCGCTGCGCGACCCTTGGCTGGCGCAGCTGCGTCACACGCTGGCCGAGGCCACGCTGACGATGCCATCACCCGAGGCCTGGATGCAAAAGGGCGGCAAGCAGGGGCGGCACGGCGAGCACCTGGGCTTTCTGCTGGCCGAGATGCAATTTCTGCAGCGCGCCTACCCCGGCGTGCAGTGGTAGGCCGCGCGTGATGACTACCGTGCCATCCCTCACCACAGCCACCACCGAGCAGGTCTGGGCCTGGCTTGCCGAGGTGGAAGACCCGGAGATTCCGGTCATCTCGATTGTTGATCTTGGCATCGTGCGCGATGTGCAGTGGGTCGGCAGCGGCAATAGCGCCGAGTGTGTGGTCACCATCACGCCCACCTATTCCGGCTGCCCGGCCACCACGGTGATCGCACGCAGCGTGGTGCTGGCGCTGGAGTTGCGCGGTGTACAGCGGGTGCGCCTGGAAACGCGCATCACGCCGGCCTGGACCACCGACTGGATGAGCGAGCAAGGCAAGCAGAACCTGCGCGCCTATGGCATCGCACCACCGATCGGCCTGGCCGCCACACAGTCCATTGCCGTGGGCGACATCGGCCGCGGGCAGCGCCCGCCCATGGTCAGCAGCCCGACCGGCCTGGCCTGCCCGCTGTGCGGCTCGACGCAGGTCAGGCTGACCAGCCAGTTTGGCTCCACGCCGTGCAAGGCCTTGTATGTGTGTGAGGCCTGCAAAGAGCCGTTCGACTACTTCAAGTGCCACTAAATCATGACAAAGCCAGTTTCAATCCATGCGCAGCGGGCCGAGCGCCGGGCCGCTACCAAGCCGGACCGCATCCCCTCGGGGGATCGGCAAACGTACCCGTTTGACATGGGGCAAAAATGAGCAAGTTCTATCCCTTGTCTATCGCCCAAGTGAGGCAGGAGACGCGCGACACCATCGTCGCCACCTTCGCGGTACCGCCGGCGCTGCGCGATCGCTTCGTGTTCACGCAGGGCCAGCACCTGACGCTGCGCGCCGACATCAACGGTGAGGACCTGCGCCGCTCGTATTCGATCTGCTCAGGCATGGCGGACGGCGACCTGCGTGTGGCCATCAAGCGCACGCCCGGCGGCCAGTTCTCCACCTGGGCCAATGACACGCTCAAGCCCGGCGTCAGTATCGATGTGATGCCGCCGATGGGCCATTTCAACCTGCCCTTGTCAGCGGCCAACCACAAGCACTACCTGGGCTTCGCCGCCGGCAGCGGCATCACGCCGATGCTGTCGATCGTCAAGACCACGCTGCAGACCGAGCCACTCTCGGAATTCACGCTGGTGTATGGCAACCGGTCATCGGCCGCAGTGATCTTCCGCGAGGAGCTGGCCGAGCTCAAGGACGTTTACCGCGAACGCCTGAACATCGTCTATGTGATGAGCCGCGAACAGCAGGACGTTGATCTTTTCAACGGCCGCATCACGCGGGAGAAATGCGACCATCTGTTCCAACGCTGGATCTCGGTGGCCGATCACGACGCGGCCTTTGTCTGCGGCCCCGAGGACATGATGCACCAGGTGTCCGATGCGCTGCAGGCGCACGGCATGGCCAAGGAGAACATCAAGATCGAGTTGTTCGCGGCCAGCATCCCCAAGCATAAGCATGTGGCGCATGCGCGCCCAGTGGTAGGCAAGCAGGAATGTGAAGTCACACTGGTCATCGACGGCAGCCACCGCAGCTTCTCTATGGAGAAGGACAAGGAGTCCGTGCTCGACGCCGGACTCAAGCAAGGCATCGACATCCGCTACTCCTGCAAGGGCGGTGTGTGTTCTACCTGCCGCTGCAAGGTGGTGGAGGGCAAGGTCGAGATGGATGCCAATTACGCGCTCGAAGATTACGAAATCGCCCGCGGCTTTGTGCTTTCGTGCCAGGCCTTTCCGGTCACCGACCGCGTGGTGCTCGACTTCGACCAGGACAGCTGAAGCCATGGACAACAGCCCCATCCTGTTCGAGCGCGCCGACGGCATCGCGCGCCTCACGCTGAACCGGCCCGACAAGCTGAACAGTTTCAACGTCGCGATGCATGAGCAGCTGCGCGATGCGCTGCTGCAGATCCGGGCCGACAAGACACTGCGTGTGCTGGTGCTCACCGGCGCCGGCCGTGCGTTCTGCGCCGGGCAGGATTTGTCGGACCGCGCAGTGGCGCCGGGCGGCGCGGCAGTAGACCTGGGCGAGTCGATCGACAAGTACTACGGGCCGCTGGTATTGGCCTTGCGCCGCCTGCCGCTGCCGGTGATCTGCGCCGTCAACGGCGTGGCTGCGGGCGCCGGTGCCAACCTGCCGCTGGCCTGCGACATCGTGCTGGCCGCGCGTTCGGCCAGTTTCGTCGAGGTTTTCTGCAAGCTCGGGCTGATCCCCGACACCGGCGGAACCTATTTTCTGCCACGGCTGCTGGGCAGCGCGCGGGCCACGGCGCTGGCTATGCTGGGCGACAAGCTCAGCGCCGAACAAGCAGCCGCATGGGGGCTGATCTGGAAATGCGTAGACGACGACCAACTCGTCGCCGAAACCGACAAACTGGCGCGCCACTTCGCCAGTGCGCCCACCCTGGGCCTGGCGCGCACCAAGCAGGCGTTGCAGGCCAGCGGCCTGAACACGCTGGAGGCGCAACTCGATCTGGAACGCGATTCCATGCGCAAGCTGGGCCACAGCGCCGACTACCGCGAAGGCGTGGCCGCCTTCATGGCCAAGCGCCCGCCGCGCTTCATCGGGGCCTGATGCCATGAGCGTGCCAGTTCCAAGCGGCGCTGCAGTCGCGGTCATCGGTGCTGGCGCCATGGGTGCCGGCATCGCGCAGATCGCCGCACAAGCCGGCCACCCGGTGCAGTTGTTCGACCTCAAGCCCGGTGCGGCAGCCACGGCCATCGCCGGTATCCGCGCCACCTTTGCCAAGCTGGCCGAGAAGGGCAAGCTGAGTGCCGACGCCGCCGCTGCGGCCGGTAACAGGCTGCACGCCGCCGAGGCCCCGTCTGCACTGGCCGATGCTGCGCTTGTTGTCGAAGCGGTGGTCGAGCGGCTGGATGTCAAGCGCGCACTGTTTGCCGAGCTTGAGGGCATCGTCCGGCCGACCTGCGTGCTGGCCAGCAACACCTCGTCGATCTCGATCACGGCCATCGCCGCCGGCCTGCAGCACCCGCAGCGCCTGCTGGGCATGCACTTCTTCAACCCGGCGCCGCTGATGGCGCTGGTGGAGGTGGTCAGCGGCCTGGCCACCGACCCGGCGCTGGCGCAGGCCGTCTACGAACTGGCGCAGCTCTGGGGCAAGAGCCCCGTGTTCACCCGATCCACACCGGGCTTCATCGTCAACCGCGTCGCACGACCGTATTACGCCGAAGCGCTGCGCCTGCTGGGCGAACAGGCGGCCGACGCCGCCACGCTGGACGCGGTGATGCGCGAGGCCGGGGGCTTTCGCATGGGCCCGTTTGAACTGATGGACCTGATCGGCCACGACGTCAACTACGCCGTCACCCGATCGGTCTTCGAGGCCTATTACAACGACCCGCGCTTCGCACCTTCGCTGATCCAGCAGGAGTTGGTCAACGCCGGCTACCTGGGCCGCAAGACGGGCCGGGGATTCTTCTCGTACGCCGATGGCGCGGTGCGCCCGCCGCCGCAGAGCGAGCCCGTCGCCGTGCTGGCCAACGGCGTCACGCTGTGGCCCGGCACCGCCTTTGCGCAGGCCCTTGCCATCCGGCTGCAGGCGGCCCAGGTACCTTGCAGGATGCACGACGCCGCGCAGACCGACGGGCGCGCGCTGCAGGTGGGTGATGCCGCCGTCTATCTGACCGACGGCCGCAGTGCCACCCAGCGCGCCAGCGACAACGGCCACGTCGCCACCGTGCTGGTGGACCTGGCGCTGGACTATGCCATTGCGCCGCGGCTGGCCATCTGCTGCGCCGATAGTTGCCCACCGGCCGCTGTGGCGGCGGTGGTGGCGGTGCTGCAGGCCGCCGGCTGCGCGGTCTCGCGGCTCGACGACGTGCCCGGCATGGCGGTGATGCGCACCGTGGCCATGCTCGCCAACGAAGCGGCCGAGGCCGTGCACCAAGGTGTCTGCGAGGCCTCGGCTGCCGACATCGCGATGCTGAAGGGCGTGAACTACCCGCGTGGCCCGCTGGCCTGGGCCGACGCGATCGGCCTGCGCCATCTGCTGACCGTGCTCGACCACCTGGCCGCCGCCTACGGCGAAGACCGCTACCGCGCGTCGGTGCTGTTGCGCCGCAAGGTGGCCGGTGGCCGCGCTTTCCACGTCGCCTGAGCCCAAGCTCAACGTCGGCTTTTCCACCCCCCCGATACCACCTGCGAGAACACCATGTCCCGACCGCAAGCCACCCGCGCCGAACTCGATCCGATCGAATACGCCAGCCGGGACGAGATCCAGGCCCTGCAACTGCAGCGCCTGCAGACCACGCTCAAACGCGCGTATGACAACGTACCGCACTACCGCGCCGCGTTTGACGCCGCCGACCTGCGGCCGGAGGACTGCAAGAGCCTGGCCGACCTGGCGCGGTTCCCGTTCACCGGCAAGCAGGAGTTGCGCGAGAACTACCCGTTTGGCATGTTCGCGGTGCCGCGTGAGCAGGTGGTGCGCATCCACGCGTCCAGCGGCACCACCGGCAAGCCCACGGTGGTGGGCTACACCAAGAACGACATCGAGACCTGGGCCGGCCTGGTGGCGCGCTCGATCCGTGCCGCTGGCGGCCGCGCCGGCGACATCTGCCACATCAGCTACGGCTACGGCCTCTTCACCGGCGGCATGGGAGCGCACTACGGCGCCGAGAAACTGGGCTGCACGGTGATCCCGATGTCGGGCGGGCAGACCGAGAAACAGGTGCAGCTGATCCAGGACTTCAAGCCCAGGATCATCATGGTCACGCCGTCCTACATGCTCAACATCATCGAGGAGATGCTGCGCCAGGGCATCGACGCGACCGAGTGTTCGCTGGAGATCGGCATCTTCGGCGCCGAGCCCTGGACCGACGCGATGCGCGGCGAGATCGAGGCGCGTGCCGGCCTCGATGCGGTGGACATCTACGGCCTGTCCGAAGTGATGGGTCCGGGCGTGGCCAGCGAATGTGTGGAGAGCAAGGACGGTCCGGTGATCTGGGAGGACCACTTCTACGCGGAGATCATCGACCCCGAAACCGGCGCGGTGCTGCCCGACGGCGAAGAGGGCGAACTGGTGTTCACCTCGCTGACCAAGGAGGCGCTGCCGATCATCCGCTACCGCACCCGGGATCTGACCCGCCTGCTGCCGCCCACGTCGCGTTCGATGCGCCGCATCGGCAAGATCACCGGCCGCTCCGACGACATGCTGATCATCCGCGGCGTCAACGTCTTCCCGACGCAAATCGAAGAGCTGATCCTGAAGAACCCCAAGCTCGCGCCGGTCTATCAACTGGTGGTCACGCGTGACGGCTATCTGGACAAGCTCGATGTGCTGGTTGAAGCGCGTGCAGAAGTCTCGAAGCACCTGTCATCGGTCGAATCCGATGCCATGGCGCGTGAGCTGGAGCACCACATCAAGGCCTTCGTCGGCGTCAGCACCAAGGTGCGCGTGATGGCCGCCGGCAGTATCGAGCGCACCAGCACCGGCAAGGCCAGGCGGGTGGTCGACCGGCGCCCGAAGCTGGTTCATGAACAGCCACGCGGCGCCATTTGAAGCGCGCATCGTGTCTTTGACCAGGAAACAACATGTCTGAAGCTTTCATCTGTGATGCCGTCCGCACCCCCTTCGGCCGTTACGGCGGCGCACTGGCCACGGTGCGGGCCGACGACCTGGCCGCGCTGCCGATCCGGGCGCTGATGCAGCGCAACTCCGGCGTCGACTGGGCGGCGGTCGACGACGTGCTGTACGGCTGCGCCAACCAGGCCGGCGAGGACAACCGCAACATCGGCCGCATGGCCGCACTGCTGGCCGGCTTGCCGGTGGACGTGCCGGCCAACACCGTGAACCGGCTGTGCGGTTCCAGCCTCGACACGATCGGCCTGGGCGCGCGCACCATCAAGGCGGGCGAGGCCGGGCTGGTGATCGCTGGCGGCGTCGAGAGCATGACGCGTGCACCGTTTGTGATGGGCAAGGCCGACAGCGCGTTTTCGCGCGCGGTGAAGATCGAGGACACCACCATCGGCTGGCGCTTCGTCAACAAGCTGATGAAGGAGAAGTACGGCATCGATTCGATGCCCGAAACAGCCGAGAACGTGGCCGCCGAATTTGGCATCGCGCGGGCCGATCAGGACGCACTGGCAGTGCGCAGCCAGCAGCGCTGGGCGCGGGCGCAGGCCGATGGCTTCTTCGAGCGCGAGATCGTGCCGGTGCTGGTGGCGCAGAAGAAGGGTGACCCCAAGCCCTTCACCACCGACGAGCACCCGCGCCCCGAAACCACGCTGGAGATGCTGGCCCGGCTCAAAGGCGTGGTGCGGCCCGATGGCAGCGTGACCGCCGGCAATGCCTCGGGCGTCAACGACGGCGCCTGTGCCGTGCTGCTGGCGTCAGAAGCGGCGGCTGCGCGTTACGGCCTGAAGCCACGTGGCCGTGTGCTGGGCATGGCTGCGGCCGGCCTGCCGCCGCGCATCATGGGCTTCGGGCCATCGCCGGCAAGCAAGAAGGTGCTGGCGCTGACCGGCCTGACCCTGGCGCAGATCGACGTTATCGAACTCAATGAAGCCTTTGCCGCGCAGGCGCTGGCCGTTACCCGAGATCTGGGCCTGGCCGACGACGCTCCGCACGTCAACGCCAACGGTGGCGCCATCGCCATCGGTCACCCACTGGGCGCCTCCGGCGCGCGGCTGGTGATGACCGCGCTCAACCAGCTTGAGCGCAGCGGCGGCCGCTATGCGCTGTGCACCATGTGCATCGGCGTTGGCCAGGGCATCGCCCTGGTCATCGAACGGCTCTGATCCCAACCCACGCACATCCACTGAATCGAGACATCATGACAAGACGCAATCTGCTCAAGCTGGCTTCGGCCGCGATGGCCGCACTGGCCGCCACCTCGATGGGCGCTCATGCCCAAAGCGGCGACATCAAGATCGGCTCGGTGCTGTCGGTCACTGGCCCGGCCGCCTTCCTGGGCGACCCCGAGCTCAAGACACTGCAGCTCTACGTTGAACGCATCAACGCCGCCGGCGGTGTGCTCGGCCGCAAGCTGGCGCTGGTGCACTACGACGACGGCAGCGACGCCAACAAGGCCAACGGCTTTGCCAAGCGGCTGATCGAGTCCGACAACGTCGACCTCTTCATCGGCGGCACCACCACGGGATCGACCATGGCGATGGTGCCCCTGGTGGAAAAGGCCGGCGTGCCGTTCATCTCGCTGGCCGGCGGCGTGATCGTGGTGGAGCCGGTGAAGAAGTGGGTCTTCAAGACGCCGCACACCGACCGCATGGCCGCCGAGAAGGTGTTCACCGACATGAACAAGCGCGGCCTGAAGAAGGTGGCGCTGCTGTCTGAGACCAGCGGCTTTGGCCAATCGGGCCGCAAAGAAACGCTGGCCGTGGCGGCCAAGCATGGCATCGACATCGTCGCCGACGAGACCTATGGCCCGAAGGACGCCGACATGACGGCGCAGCTCACCAAAATCAAGGGTGTGTCCGACGTGCAGGCCGTGCTGGTGTTCGGCTTGGGGCAGGGCCCGGCGGTGGTGACGAAGAACTACGCGCAACTCGGCATCAAGTTGCCGCTGTACCAGTCGCATGGCGTGGCCTCCGATGAATACATCAAGCTCGCCGGCAAGGCCGCCGAAGGTGTCCGGCTGCCGGCGCCGTCGCTGCTGGTGGCCGATTCGCTGCCGGCCAACGACCCCCAGAAGCCGGTCGTCACCAGCTACCGCAAGGTGTATACCGACAAGTACAAGGAGGACGTCTCCTTGTTCGGCGGCGCCGCGCTGGACGCGCTGATGATCAGCGTCGAGGCGATCAAGAAGGCCGGATCGACCGACAAGGCCAAGGTGCGTGATGCCATCGAGGCGACCAAGGGCTTCATCGGCACCGGCGGCATCGTCAACATGAGCGCCACCGACCACATGGGGCTGGACCTGTCGGCCTTCCACATGCTGCAGATCAAGAACGGTGAATTTACCCTGGCGCAGTGATGCTGCCAGCACGGGCGGCACAGGCCGCCCGTGCCGATGAGAGCCCCTATTCCGGGAGGAGACACCCCCATGACCGCGCAATTCCTGCAATTCCTGTTTTCCGGCATCACCATCGGAGCCACCTACGCGCTGGCGGCGCTGGGCTTTTCGATCATCTACAACGCCAGTGGCGTGATCAACTTCGCGCAGGGTGAGTTCATCATGCTCGGCGGCATGGCGGCAGCCTTGCTGGCGGCGCAAGGGGTGCCGTTGCCACTGGCCATCGGCATCGCCGTGGTGGGCGCGGCTGTCGGCGGCCTGTTGGTGGAAAAGCTGGCCATCGAACCGGCCAAAAACGCCGAGGTGGTGACGCTGATCATCATCACCATCGGCGCCTCGCTGTTCATCCGCGGCCTGGTCCAGGTGACGGTGGGCAAGGGCACCCATGCGCTGCCGTCGTTTTCGGGCGACAAGCCTCTGGAAGTTCTGGGCGCCACGCTGCTGCCGCAAAGCCTGTGGGTGCTGGGTGTGACGCTGGTCATCGTGGCCGTGCTGGCCTGGTTCTTCACCCGCACGCTGCATGGCAAGGCCATGCTGGCCACCTCGCACAACAAGCTGGCGGCGCAACTGGTGGGCATCAACACCAAGGCGATCCTGCTCGTCAGCTTCGGCCTGTCGGCGGCACTCGGGGCGCTGGGCGGCATCCTGGTGGCGCCCATCACCAACACCTCGTATGACATCGGCATCATGCTCGGCCTGAAGGGCTTCGTCGCAGCCACGCTGGGCGGCCTGGGCAGCGGCACCGGCGCTATCGTCGGCGGCCTGCTGCTGGGCGTGGTCGAGGCCATGACCGCAGGCTACATATCGTCTTCGTACAAAGACGCGGTGCCCTTCGTGCTGATCCTGGTGGTGCTGTTCTTCATGCCGCGCGGCTTGTTCGGCGCCAAGCTCACGGAGCGAGTATGAGCACGCCCGGCAGTCCGAAGAGCGAACACCGAAGTGCGGAGCACGCAGGTTTCCGAATGAGCGGCAAACTGAAGGGTCTGCTGGTGCTGGCGGCGGTGTTGCTGCTGCTGCCACTGCTGCTGAGCAACAACTACCAGTACGACGTGGTGATCCGCATCGCCATGAACGCGATCGTGGTCATCGGCCTCAATCTGTTGATCGGCTACACCGGCCAGATCAGCCTCGGCCACGCCGGCTTCCTGGGCATCGGCGCCTACGCCAGTGGCATCCTGACGACCCAGTTCAGCTGGCCGCCGCTGTTGGCCTTGCTGGCGGGCTGTGTGGCGGCCGGTGCGCTGGCCTTCGCGATTGCCCGGCCGGTGCTCAAGCTCAAGGGCCACTACCTGGCGATGGCCACACTGGGCCTGGGCATCATCATCTCGATCGTCATCACCAACGAGGGCAAGTACACCGGCGGGCCCGACGGCCTGACCGTGCCGGCGCTCGCCCTGAGCGGTTTTGAACTCGACGGTGCCAAGCCCTGGTATGTGGTGGTAGCGCTGCTGCTGCTGCTCGTCACCTGGCTGGCGCTGAACCTGATCGATTCGCCGGCTGGCCGCGCCCTGCAGGCCATTCACGGCTCAGAGGTGGCGGCGCAGGTGGCGGGGGTGCAGACCACACGGGTCAAGGTGCGCATCTTTGTCGTCTCGGCGGTCATTGCCAGCCTGGTGGGCAGCCTGAGCGCGCACTACATCGCCTTCATCACCCCCGGCATCGCGGGCTTCTTCCACTCCATCGAACTGGTCACCATGGTGGTAGTGGGTGGCATGGCCTCGGTGTTCGGGTCGATCGTCGGCGCGGTCATCCTGACCATGCTGCCGCAACTGCTGTCCACTTTCGAGGGCTGGGAAACGGTGGTCTTCGGCGCCATCCTGATGGCCACCATGATCTTCATGCCCAAGGGCATCGTGCCAACCTTGGCGGCGCACTTCCGCAAGGGCGGTTCAAAATGAGCCAGTTGATCGTCAAGGGCCTGTCCAAGCAGTTTGGCGGCGTCAAGGCGGTGCAGGACGTGAGCTTCACGATCCAGGGCGGCACCGTGCATTCGGTGATCGGCCCCAATGGCGCCGGCAAGACCACGCTGTTCAACCTGATCACCGGCATCTACACACCCAGCAGTGGCAGCATCGAGTTCGAAGGCACGCCGGTCGCGGGCGCAGAGCCGGCCGAACTGGCCCGACTGGGCATGAGCCGCACCTTCCAGAACCTGCAGGTGTGCATGAACATGACGGCGATCGAGAACGTGATGGTCGGTGCCCACCTGCGCTTGAGCCAAGGCCTGCTGGCCAGCGTGCTGCACCTGCCCGCGCTGAGGCGCGCCGACCGCGCCTGCCGCGAGGAAGCGGCTGAACTGATGCGCTTCGTCGGCGTCGGCGACTACCACCGCGCGCACGCCAGCCAGATGTCCTATGGCGCGCTCAAGCGGCTGGAGATCGCACGGGCGCTGGCAGCCAAGCCGAAGATGATCCTGCTCGACGAGCCAGCCGCCGGCCTGAACGACACCGAGACCCACGAAATCGAAGCTCTCATCCGCAAGATCGCCGATTCGGGCGTCACCGTGGTGCTGGTGGAACACGACATGAAACTGGTGATGAACCTCTCCGACCACATCCTGGTGCTGGACTACGGCAAGAAACTCGCCGAAGGCACTGCCGCCGAGGTGCGCGCCAACCCCGACGTGATCGCGGCCTACCTGGGTGCATCGGCATGACCGCGCCGCTGAAGATGCAGGCCCTCGACGTCATCAGCGCAGAGCACCGCGGCATGTGGCGCCTGGCCAGCGCGCTGGACGGCCTGGGTGCGCAATTGCAGGCCGGGCCCACCGGCGGCGAGGCCGGCGCCGTGGTGGCCATGCTCGAATACCTGCAGGCCTACACCGACCGCCTGCACCACCCGAAGGAAGACCAGTTTCTGTTTCGTCTGCTGCGCCTGCGCAGCACCGAAGCCGAGGCCCAGATCACACGGCTTGAGGCCGAGCACCGCAACGGGCCGGCTTACCTCGAGCGCCTGCTGACCGAGGCGCGGTTACTGGAGGCCGGCTCGGAGGTGGACCTGCCGGCCTTCTGCGCCGGTCTGAAGTCGTTCGTGGCACACCAGCAGGCGCACATCCGCCTGGAAGAAACCACCGTGATGCCGCTGGCGCGGCGTGTGTTCACCGCAGAAGACTGGCTTGAGGCCGACGCCGCCTTTGCAGCCAACGACGACCCGCTGTTCGGTACGGCGCCGCGTGCCGAGTTTGCGGCGCTGCATGCCCGCATCGTGCGGCTTGCCCCTGACCCCTACGGCCTGGGCGGTCAGGCCGAGCCGCTGCCGGCCGCGCCGGCCGCCCCGAAGGTCACCGCCGGCACCGCAAGCAAGGTGCTGGAAGTGCGCAGCCTGACCAGTCACTACGGCAGCATCCAGGCCCTCAAGGGCGTCGACATCGATGTCTACGAGGGTCAGCTGGTGGCCCTGGTCGGCGCCAACGGCGCTGGCAAGACCACGCTGCTGCGCACGCTGTCGGGTGTGCAGCCGGCCAGCGGCGGCGACATCGTCTACCGCGGCGCCAGCATCGTGCGCCAGCGGCCCGATGCGCGTGTGCGCGCCGGCATCTGCCAGGTGCCCGAGGGCCGGCAGGTGTTTGGTCCGCTGACCATCGAGGACAACCTGCGGCTCGGTGCCTACACCCGCCCCAGGGCCGAGTTGGCCGAAGACCTGGACAAGGCTTACGCGCTGTTCCCCGTGCTCGCCGAGAAGCGCAAACTGCCCGCCGGCACCTTGTCGGGTGGCCAGCAGCAGATGCTGGCGATGGCGCGCGCCCTGATGGCGCGGCCGCGGCTGTTGCTGCTCGACGAGCCCAGCATGGGCCTGGCGCCGATGCTGATCGAGGAGGTCTTCCGTGTCGTCAAGATGCTGCGCTCGCAGGGCATGACCATCCTGCTGGTGGAGCAGAACGCTCATGCGGCGCTGTCGATCGCCGATATCGGCTACGTGCTGGAGACCGGCAGTATCAGTCTGTCGGGCCCGGGCGACGAGTTGCTGCGAAATGAACAGGTGAAGGCCGCTTATCTGGGCATGTGATGCCACACCAAGCCCGCCTCGCGGGCTTGGCACACACCGCGCCCGCCTCGCGGGCTTGACAGTCTGTACCCCTTGACGACTACGGAGTTCCATCCATGAGCGCTGCCCCCACCCTGCAAAGTCTGATCGCCGGCCGCTGGCTCGGTGAGCGCGCTGCGGTCCCGATGTACAACGCCGTCAACGGCAGCCCGGTGTTCCACACTCATGCCGAGGCCATCAACTTTGCTGAGGCCATCGACTTCGCCCGCCGCACCGGCGTGCCGGCACTGATGGCGATGGATTTTCAGCAGCGCGCGGCGCGGCTGAAGGCGCTGGGCGCCTACCTGCTGCAGCACAAGGAGCAGCTGTATGCGATCTCCCAGTACACCGGCGCCACGCGCGCGGACAGCTGGGTTGACATCGAGGGCGGCGCCGGCACGCTCTACGCCTACGCCAGCATCGGCGCCAACGAGTTGCCTTCGGGCAACGTGGTGCATGAGGGCCCGGCGCTGGCACTTGGCAAGCAGGGCGGCTTTGCCGGATCGCACATCCTGGTGCCGCGCGGCGGCGTGGCGGTGCACATCAATGCCTTCAACTTTCCGATCTGGGGGCTGCTGGAAAAGTTCGCGCCCAGCTTTCTGGCAGGCATGCCCTGCATCGGCAAGCCGGCCACCGCCACCAGCTACCTGACGGAAGCGGCGGTGCGGCTGATGCATCAATCGGGGCTGTTGCCGGCAGGCAGCCTGCAACTGATCATCGGTGGCACCGGCGACCTGCTCGAGCGCCTGAACGGCCAAGACGTGGTCACCTTCACCGGCTCGGCCGACACCGCCGCGCGGCTGCGTGTGCAGCCGAACCTGATCGCCCATTCGGTACCGTTCAACGCCGAGGCCGATTCGCTGAACTGCGCCATCCTGGCCACCGACGTGAAGCCCGAAGATCCGGAATTTGAACTCTTCGTCAAGGAAGTGGCGCGCGAGATGACGACCAAGGCGGGCCAGAAGTGCACCGCGATCCGTCGTGTCATCGTGCCGCGCCAGCAGCTCGATGCAGTGGCCGCAGCACTGCGCGCCCGGCTGGCCAAGGTGGTGGTGGGCGACCCGGCGATCGACGGCGTGCGCATGGGGCCGTTGGCCTCGAAGGCGCAGCAGGCCGACGTGGCCGAGCGGGTGGCACTGCTGTCGCAGGAGGCAGAGCTGGTGTTCGGTGCGCGGGACGGCTTCGCGCCGCGCGGCGAGGGTGTGGCCGAAGGCGCTTTCTTCGCGCCCACGCTGCTGATGTGCAGGCCCGGCAGCGACGGCGCAGCGGTGCACGATGTCGAAGCCTTCGGCCCGGTGAGCACGCTGATCGGCTACGACGATCTCGACCATGCGGTGGCG
>Ga0209181_10005654_pt1 | contig 17893 bp, 5 predicted proteins | sample MAT05_FD_187208 | JGI IMG/M metagenome (GOLD analysis project Ga0209181, IMG submission 187208) | Freshwater microbial communities from Lake Fryxell liftoff mats and glacier meltwater in Antarctica - MAT-05 (SPAdes) (version 2) | ecosystem: Environmental > Aquatic > Freshwater > Ice > Liftoff...
CCACAGCTACAGCATGAAGCAGGCGATTCAGGAGGGCTTCATCCTCGATGTGCTCAAGAACTACACGCCGGTGGCCAGCTACTACCGGCTGATGAAGAAGATCGAGGACGACCCCGAGTTCGACGCCCGGCGGGCCACCAAGAAGCTGCGGCGCTACGTCGAATCGCATGATCACGCCATCCGCCAGAAGGCCGAGATCATGATCGACCACTTCCATGAGCAGGTGCTCGCGCGCCAGAAGATCGGCGGCCAGGCCCGGGCCATGGTGATCACCAGCGGCATCGCGCGGGCAATCCAGTATTTCCACGCCTTCCAGAGCTATCTCCAGGAGCGCAAGAGCGCGTACAAGGCCATCGTCGCCTTCTCCGGCGAGCACGAGTACGACGGCCAAAAGGTGACTGAAGCAGCGCTGAACGGCTTCCCGAGCGGGCAGATCGAGAAGACCTTCAAGGAAGACCCCTACCGCTTCCTGATCGTCGCCGACAAGTTCCAGACTGGCTACGACGAGCCGCTGCTCCACACGATGTACGTCGACAAGCAGCTCTCCGACATCAAGGCCGTGCAGACCCTCTCGCGGCTGAACCGGGCCCACCCGCAGAAGCACGACACCTTCGTGCTCGACTTCATGAACGACTCGGACATGATCGTGGCCGCCTTCGCCAACTACTACCGCACGACCGTGCTCAGCGAGGCGACCGACCCAAACAAGCTGCACGACCTCCAGGCCACGATCATGAGCTACGGGGTCTATACCCAGGCCGACGTGGATCGCCTCGTCGAGCGCTACCTGGGCGGCGCCGGCCGCGACCAGCTTGACCCGATCCTGGACGCCTGCGTCGGGATCTACATCGCCGAGCTTGATGAGGACGGGCAGGTAGATTTCAAGGGCCGAGCTAAAGCCTTCGTACGCACCTACGAGTTCCTGGCCTCGATCCTTCCCTACAGCTACGCCGCATGGGAAAAGCTGTCGATCTTCCTGAACTTCCTCATCCCCAAGCTACCTGCGCCCAAAGAGGAAGATCTCGCAAAGGGCATGCTCGAGTCCATCGACATGGACAGCTACCGGGTCGAGGTACGCGCCGCGCTGGAGATCGCCATCGCCGACCAGGACGCCATGATCTACCCGGCGCCCACGGCTGGAGGCAGCCGGATCATGGAGGCTGAGATCGACCGGCTCTCCAACATCCTCAAGGCGTTCAACGACCAGTTCGGCAACGTGGACTGGCGCGACGCCGACAAGATCCGCCAGGTGATCACCGAAGAGATCCCGGCGAAGGTCGCGGCAGACAAGGCCTACCAGAACGCGATGAAGAACTCGGACAAGCAGAACGCGCGCATCGAGCACGACAACGCGCTCCAGCGCGTGATCATCGACCTGCTGACCGACCACACCGAGCTCTTCAAGCAGTTCAGTGACGACCCCTCGTTCCGGCGCTGGCTGGGCGACACAATCTTCTCGGCAACATATCGGGAGCAGCGTACCTAAAAGCGAATCTCGCCGGCTGTAGCAAAGCGGGCCAGATCACAATGCGGAGGCGCCGGGTGGACACACGTATCGAGCGAATGCTGATCCTGCGGCGGTCAAGTCTGTTCGCTGCGCTGCCGGAGCCTGTTCTGGAGCGCCTAGCCGATCTGCTCACGGTCGAGGATCTGCCGGCCGGATCGCTGATCGTCCACAAGGGCGACGAGGGCGCCAGCATGTACCTGATCGCCGAGGGCGAGGTGCGCGTCCACGACGGTCAGCACACGCTGAACCACCTCAGCCTCGGCGACTGCTTTGGCGAACTGGCCTTGCTCGACGCCGCGCCGCGCGTCGCCTCAGTCACCGCGCTGGTCTCGGTACGCCTGCTGCGCCTCGACCAGGCCCCATTCTTCGAGCTGCTCGAAGAGCGCGGCGAGCTGGTGCGCGCCCTGATCGCGGTGCTGTCCAACCTCCTGCGGGTACGGGTCAACGATCTGGCTGTGGCACGCGAGGCCACGCTGCGCCCAGCCGACGCGTAACTCCATCCTCGCTCAGGCGAGATCAGGGGCGATCTGCGGGCCAAGTCTGTGGAAGAGCTCGGCGGCGGCATACAGCCGGTGCCAGTGGCGCAGGTATACCGCCGGGGGAATGGCCAGCAGCGCGGTGTGCGCCGTGGCGACGACATCGGCATTCCTGCTTGCGCCGCGGATGACTCCCGTATTGCCCAGGGGCATCCATGCCTGGACGGCGAATGGCGGATAGCCACCCAGGGGCTGAACCTCCAGCCCGCTCCCCAGCGGGACGTAGATCATCCCAGCCGGCGTGCCGGCCTCGATCAGCTGCTCCCCAGGGGCGACGGCGACCACGCGGGTGTGGGCAAAGGCGAGCTCCACATTGATCGCAGTGCTGTTGTGGCCAGCGCGCTCCATCCGCGCCAACAGCTCTGCGCGCTGGGCCGCGCCCCAGTCGAGGGGCCGCGCGCTACGGTAGCGGGCCAACTCGCCGGCAGAGGCGAGCCGCAGCGAGGGCGCCAGCTCGATACGCGCCTCCAGCGCAGGGTCGAGTGTAAGCAGCGTGGCGATGACCATAGCTGCGAAGACCGGGTTGTCATCGGTTTCCTCGATGATCAGGCGACGCCGATCGTCCGCACCGTTAGGAAACGACTGAAGGACATCCTGCTGCACGTCGTTCACGATCAGGGCGGCGCAGTCTGCCCCCCGAAGGCGCGCCTCGGCCGTGAGAAACGCCCCGCGCTGGAAGGCCACGCGCAGGCTGCCATCCGGCTCGAGCTCACTGCTGGCGAGGTTGGCCTCGCCGATGCTGTACGGCCAGGCGCTCTGAAGCAGCCAGAGCTGCCCACCATCGCGGCGAAGGCCAAAGACGGCCATGCCGCTACCCTGGTCGATGAAGATCTCGTAGCCGCCCGAGGTTTTGAGCACGCTGCCGCGCTGTCGCAGCGCGTCGGCGCAGCGCAGAGCCCGCACCACGTCGAGCGCGTCGTCGGCAAGGGCGATCAGCTCGGGGCGCGGGTCGACGAGCCAGCCGAACCCTTCGCCGGTCGCGGGCGCGGCCTGAGCGCGCCACTCCACCTCTTGCTGGGTCAGCTCGTCGAGGTCGGCGGCGACCGCGCGTTCCAGGATGCGGCGCAGGCCGGGCCGATCGCCCAGCGCGGCCCCCGACACCTTGCTCTTGCTGTGGAGTAGCGCGAGCGCGAGCAGCTCGCGGAGCACCCGCCGCGGCGGCTCGCTGAGCAGCTCACGCCGGCCAAGCTCGGTCAGGCGCGAGCGCAGCTCGCCGTGGTCGCCGCACCAGAGCAGCTCGAAAAGCTCGTCGAAGGCCGGCCGAAACACAAGCTGCGCGGCGAACTCGGGGTGGACGGCGCGCCCGCGCTGCGAGCCTGCGACCATGCCGACATCGTGCAGGTAGGCGAGGGTGACGCCGTAAGCCCGCATCCACGACGCCCGCCTCGGCTCGCGCACGGCGAGCATCGTGCCGCTGAGGGTCGTGAGCACGCTCAGCAGCTGCTGGGCGACGTCGCGGACGTGCACGACGCCGTGGTCGGAGTAGAGGCCAATGTGGCTCTCCGGGTCGCGCAGGAAGGCAGGGTCGGCGAGCAGGTGCTCCAGGCCAGCTTGGGCGTTGATCCGCCGGTAGTAGCGCTCCTCGATCAGCTCGATGAAGCGTGCGGGCGCGTACCGGGCGAGCTTCAGTGTCTCAGGCATGGCTCAGACCTTCTTCGGGGCGGGCCAAACGTGCCGTGGCGAGCTCGAGCAAGACGGCACGCAGGCGCCCGGCGATCTGGGCGAGCACGCCTCTGGCGACCTCGCCGTGCTCCTCGAGCAGCGCGTAGAAGGGCTCTTGGTCTAGGCGCAGCAGCAGTGTCGCGCTGAGCGCCGTCGCCGAGGCGGTACGCGGCGCGGCGTCGATCAGGGCCATCTCGCCGATCACCGCCCCTGGCCCATGCTCCTGTACGGTCTGCGCGCCGAGGTGAATGCGCAGCCGCCCCTGGGCGACGATGTACAGGCTGTCGCCATGGTCGCCCTGCGTGAAGAGCGAGGCCCCCGCCGGCAGCGCGACCGGCTCAAGCAAGCTCGCGACCTCGGCCAGGGTCGCGGTTCGGGCCGCTGAGAAGACGCTGCTGCCCTTGAGCAGCGCGACCCGCTCGAAGAGCGAGGGCCTATCGGTCGCGTCCGCTGGCCCGGTATCACGGGCGGCCTCGCGCACAAGCGGGTCCGGGTCGGCGTGCGCCGCCACACGCGCCTCCACCTCCACGGGATCACTGCCCAGGGCAGCGACGGCGCAGGCCCGCGCCCAGGGCTCGGCGAGGGCGGCTGGGCCGTGGGCCAGGGCGGCGAGAGCTGCGCGCCCTGTGGCGGTGGGCCTGGCGGGCCCGCCACCTGTGCGCTGGTCGAAGAGCGGGAGCAGGGCCGGCCGCGCCGCCGGCGGGAGCAGCCCCTCGATCACCTCGATGCCGTAGGCGCGTTGCTCGACGACGCCGGCGCGCGCCGCGTGCCACGCGCGCTCGACGACCGCCCGGTCGCCGGCGAGCGCCAGCAGATCGAGCGCCCGGCGACGGAGCCCGGCGAGCTCCTCGGCGAGCACTGTGGCGAGCAGCTGGCTGGCCGCGGTCGCCGCTGCGGCGGCCGTCAGCAGCTCGGCGCGCGCCGCCTCGGTCTGAAGGCCACGGGCGAGCTGCGCGCCGTCCAGGCGGGCGCCCCGCGCGACCAGGGCGGCCAGGGCCGCCCCGCGCAGGTCGTCGTCCGGGTCGGCGAGCCGGTCAAGGGCCAGCTGGGGCGCAGCGGCGCCCTGGCCGACGGCAGCGAGCAGCCGCCGCCGCGCCGCGCGCGGTGTGGACGGGTCGGACAGGGCCGTCGCGATTGCGGGCGCTGCGGCGGGCGCGCCGGCGACGAGCGCCGCCATCGCGGCGGAAGCAGTGGGGCCATCGGCCAGCGCCGCGACGACCTCGGGCCACAGCGACTGGACGCGTGCGCCGGCAACCGCCACCAAGGCCGCGCGTCGCACCTTGACCGCAGGGTCGTTTAGCAGCTCCGTCAGCACCTCGGCGGACGCTGGGATGCCCGCCTCGCCGATCACGGTCGCGGCAAGGGCCCGCTCGCCGGCCTCAGGCGCGGCGAGCAGCCTGGCCAGGGCCGCCGCGGCGCCGGGGTGGGCCGCGCCGCCGAGTCGCAGCAGGGCCACGAGCGCGGCCCGGCGAATCGCGGAGTCGCGGCTGTCTAGCGCGTCCTCCAGGAGGGCCAGATCGAGCCCATCGGCGCCGACGAGCAGGCTCAGCGCATCGGCCCGGACCAGGGGGGCAGGGTCGTCGGCCAGGCGGCGGGCCAGCTCGGCCTGGGCGGCTGGCCCGCCCGCCGCGCCATAGGCCAGGGCCGCCCGGCGCACCTCCGGCGCGGGGTGGCCGGCCAGAGTCGGGAGCGCGGCGGCCACCGCGGCCGGGTCCGCCCGCTCGAGGGTGGTAAGGGCAAACAGAGCTGCCGCCGCCTGGGGCCGCCCCAGCTCGCGCAGCAGCAGCGCTCGTGTACTGGCGTCGAGGTGTCCGGCCGACTCGAGCCTGGCCGGGCCGACCGGCTCGGGGCTGAAGTGGCGCCGGGCGAGCGCCCCGGCCACAGCCCGTGGGTAGCGTCGCACCAGAGCCACTGCCGTCGCGATCCAGGCGACGGCGATCAGCAGGTAGAGGTAGCCTAGGCTGGTCGCGTCAAGGGCCAGCACGCGCTGGGCGAAGAGCAGCAGGAGCCCCGCAACCCCGGTAGCCAGGGGCTGCGCCACGGTCTCGGCCAGGGCCTGCACACGTAGGCGCAGGCTGGGGCGCAGCGGCTGGTAGAGGACGACCAGCCCTGCCTGCTCGAGCGAGAAGCCGAGGGCCACGTTGACCAGCTTGGACAGGGCGGCAAGGCCGAAGAGCAGCGCCGGCGCCGCACCGAGGCTCCCCCCGATCGCCATCGGGGCGACGATGGCGATCAGCAGCGCAGGCATGATCAGCAGCCCTGCCTTGAGGCCGAAGCGCCCCAGCAGCCGCCCGGTGAGGAAGGAGCTGGTGAAGAGGGCCAACAAGCCCTGTCCGGCAAACAGCAGCCCCAGGAATGCGGCGAGCTCGGTCGCGTTCGACAGCTGGGCCGAGGCGCGCAGGTAGAAGGCGTTGTCGAGCACGAAGAAGCCGAGCCACCAGCACCCGACCAGTGCGAAGATCAGGCCGATGTAGCCGCGCGCCGCAGGCGGCGCCTCAGCACCCACCGCGCCGGCGCTGCCCGTGCCAAGCTGCGCGCCACGGCCGCTCGTCAGACGCTGGAGCAGCGCTAAGGCCGCCACCAGCGCCGCCACCGCGAACCAGAGCAGATTGGCCGTCCCGCCAAGGGCGACCATCAGCGGCGTGAGCAGCCCGCCGCTAATGGTTGCCAGCCAGTTGCCGGCGCCCACGACGCCGAATAGCCGCTTGCTCTGCCGCACGTCGAACAGCCGTCCCGCTAACGTCCAGAAGACCAGGTTGCCGAGCTGCACCGTCACCTGGAACCAGATCGGCAGGCCGAAGGCCACCCACCGCCCTATTGGCGTCTCGAGACCCAGGCGCAGGGCGATGCTGCCGATCAGCAGCGCGCCCACGGTAACGGCCAGCAGGCGCGGGAGCGCCAGGCGATCCGCGAGGCGCAGGTAGCCGACGGCGATCAGGGAGATCACGACGGCGTTGCCGAGGTAGACGAACGGCAGCTGCTCGGGGGCGAACGCCTCGAGGAACAGGGCGAAGCCGGCAGTTTGGATGAGGACAAAGGCAAAGCCGAGGGCGAAGGAGAAACTCACGAGCCCCAGCACCAGCCGGCCCTCGCCGGGGGCCACCTGAAAGATTGCGCCGATTCGGCGTCCGGGCGACGCCAGTCGCGTTGCCATACGTTTCACCTGTAGCTACGACAGCGAAGATCCGCACCGCTCGGATCCGGGAGGGGCGGGGAAGGCGAAGCCCTCCCCGGAACACCTCCGGTCACGCCGGGCTTGGCCTACGGCGCGCAGCGCTGGGCCGGGTTGCTTGACGCAGTGGCGGTGCGCCCGCTGAGCGTCCAGACCAGGTTGCTGCCGTTGAACGGAACCTCGAAGACGAAGCGCTGTCGCCCGCCGAGGAACACGCCGGGCTGTCCGCGGTTCTGCGGGTTGGGCGAGAAGCGGTTGGTACTGCCGACCAGGATGGCCACCTGGAAGCTGTTGCGGTTGTTGTAGCCGAAGCGTGCCAGGTAGCGGGTGGCCGGGTTCGACCAGCTGGCCCCGCGGTCTACGACGCACTCCAGCACCGGGCTGACCGGCTGCACGCCGGTCGCGGCGGCCACCTGCACGCTGAAGCTCTGTACGACGGGCGCGCCGACTCCGTTGGCGGCCGCGACGGTCACGGCATAGCTCCCCGGCAGCACGGTTGGTGTCCAGCTGATCAGGCCAGTCGCGCTGTTGATCGTCATCCCCGCAGGCGCCGTAGTCAGGCTGAAGCTCGGCGCCGGGCTGCCGGTGGCCACCACCTGGTAGCTGTAGGGCTGGCCCTGCGTCGCCGCCGTCACCGGCGCCGACGTGATCTGGGGCGCCGTCCCCGCGCCCTGGAGCGTCAGGCTCGCCGTGGTGCTCGCGGGGTTGTAGTTCGGGTCGCTCTGGGTGACGCCGGCCACCTGGCTGCCGCCGAAGGCCGCCTGCACCGTGTAGCTGCCCGCCGGCAGGCTCAGCGCGCCGAGCGGCGCCTGGCCGAGCGCGTTGGTCGCGACCGCCACGACCTGCGGCCCGACGGTGAAGAAGAGCGTCCGCAGGCCCAGCGGCGCGCCGCCCACATCGCGGAGTGTGGCGACGATGCCGCTGCTCGCGCCGACGGGCACGTTGGCCGAGGCTGGCGTCAGCGTGAGCGTCGTGTCGCGTTTGGTGAGCGTGAAGGGGCTGCTCGTCGCCGCCGCGCGCAGGGTCGTCGTGCCAATGAAGCTCGCGCCGGCCTGGTATGCGCCCACCGGGCTGGTGAGGGTGAACGTGGCGCTGGCCCGCCCGCTCGCATTGGTCGTGGCAGGCTGGCTTTGCCCACCCAGGCTCAGGAGCACGGTCTGGCCGCTCTGCGGCGCGCCGGCGCTCGTCAGCTGCGCTAGCAGGGTTGTCTGGGTGCTGTACGCGCCACTCGCCGGGGGGCTGATCAGCGCCAGGCTCGTCGGCTGCTGCGTTGCGCTCGGCGGCGCGGCCGTATCGACGCCGGGGCGGAAGTCGGCGCCGAAGTTGTCGGCTAGGGTCACCACGCCGAGGGCGTTGACGGCCTGGACGATGAAGCGGACGCTGGCCGGGTTGGCCCCGCTGAGCGTCGCGGACCACTGCGTCGAGTCGCTCGCGCTCTGCGTCAGGTCGAGCGACCGCCAGCGCGGGGTGCTCACGGTCGGGTCGGTCCAGGTCACCCAGACGCCCTGCACACCCGCCGCCGGGTCGCCGGTGACGCTGACGTTGAAGCCGATGGCGCCGGCGCCGGTGATCGCCGACGTCACCCGCGCGATCGCCGGGCCGTCGGAGAGGGCCGGGGCGCTGCCCGACGGGTAGGCCGCGAAGCGGTCGCTGTAGAACAGGCGGAAGTCCATGCTGCTGAACACCCGCCGCGTGCCGGTCTGGTCTGTCGGCGCATTGGTGCGGTACTGCACCGGCGTCAGCAGCAGCCGGGTGGTGCCGTTGGCCGGGTCGGCCAGGGCCTCGAAGTAGTTGACGCTCCAGGGCTTGAGCGGCCAAAAGACGGGCGGCGAGAAGTTGATCTTCACCCCGCGCAGGTCGTAGGTGGCGGCGCTGACCAGGGGCCGCACGCCGCTCGTGTCGGCGTAACTGCCGCCGCGGAAGCCGACCCCGCGCAGCACCGTGCCGACCACGCCGACATTCTCGCGCTGCAGCGGCAGCACCGGCTCGGAGGGCTGGATGGCCAGCCCATCCGGGGCGCTCAGGTAGGTCGCCACGAAGGTGTCGCCTGGGTTGTCGGCACTGGTGAGCGTGACCGAGCGCTGCACCAGGGGATCGACCGTAATGCTGCGTTCGGCGGTGCGCAGGCCGAGCACGCTGCCGGGGGCCGCGCCGACCACCGGCGGCAGCACCGCGCTCGGGCCATCCGCGCCGCGTGGGATGCGCGTCCCCGGCATAACCACCTTGAGCATCGGCAGGCCGTAGATCGTGGCGATGCGCAGGGACTTGTCGTCGATCCCCTCGAAGCGGGGCGTGCGCGCCAGGTAGTCGAGCTTGGCGGCCACCAGCGCGTCGCCGATCGCGACGGCCTCGCCCGGCTCGCCTACGCGCAGCTGCCGGCTGAACTCGGCGTAGATCTGCTCGCTGTAGGCCAGGAAGTCGGTGTCGCCGTACTGATAGCCCGTGCCGCCGATCAGGGTCGCGCCGCGGGCGGCGAAGGCGCTGGCCCAGTCCTGGCTGCGCGTGATCCCGGGCACGGCCGCGCTGTCTAGCAGGTTGTAGCCCGAGTGGCAGCCGGCGCTGAAGATGATCGCGTTGCTGAAGTCGGTCGTGGCGGTCAGCACCTCCGAGGCGTTCACCGTCGTGCTGAAGTCGGCGGCCAGCGTCCCCGCGGCGCTGAAGTGCCCCGCCAGGAAGACCAGGTCGTGCCGGCTGCCGAACAGCTGCGCCCGCAGGTCGTCGGCGTTCCAGGCGTTCGGGTCGAGGAAGGACTCGCTGGAGGGCGAGACCAGGCTCTCGACGCGCGGCGCGGGGCCGGCGGCCGGCGTCAGGCCCGCCGTCAGCTGGGCCTGCACCTCGTTGCCGGCGTCGACCAGGAAGTCGTAGCTGGTGATCAGGGCCGAGCTCGGTGTGGGCACGACGCCGCCGGGCAGAGCCAGGTAGGCGGCGAGCTGCGCGCTGATCTGTGGGGCGGTCTCGACCAGCCGGCCGACCGGGATCGCCGGCAGCGGCAGGCTGTCGTTGCCGAGTGAGAGGCTGGTGCGTGCGCCGTAGGCATCCTGGCTGAGGATGTAGTTCAGGCGCAGGGCGGCCTGGGCCGGGCTGCTGTCGAGCAGCGGCGGCTCGTAGTTCTCCTCGGGGCCGAGCGGGGCGTTGTCGGGCGAGCGGAAGAAGGGCACCGCGTCGTCGCTGCCGACGATCACGATGTACTGAAGGCCGGTGACATTGCGATAGAGCGCCGTGATCTTCTCGGCCAGCTGGGTCTTGGCGAAGGGGCAGCCGGCGTTGTTGGTGGCCTGGGTGCGGGCGGCCTGGACGTTGGCGTAGGCCGGGCTGCCGGTATCGATAATGATCCCGCCCTCCTGCGCGGCAAGTGCATTGAGCTGTGTTTGGAGCGCGCTGATCGCGGCGGGGCTGCCGGCGACCCGGCTTAGATCGGCCAGGATGACGGTACGGTAGCTACCGGTCACGCCTGCATCCACGCCATTGATCACCTGCACCCCGGCGCAGACACCGTCGAGCAACGTGGCGCGCACCTCGAAGGGCGCGACCGGCGTGAAGGCGCCGTTCTGGCCGCGCACCAGCACATAGACGTTGCCGCTGTTGTTCCAGGTGTTGAAGCCGAAGCTGCGCGGCGCCGTGCCCGCCTGGGCTGCCACGCCAATCAGGCTGCGGCTCTGGGCGCTGGCGTAGGCGATCTGCTCGGGCGAGTAGGCTTGCGGCGAGTAGGCTTGCGGCGAGTAGGCTTGCGGCGAGTAGGCTTGCGGCGAGTAGGCTTGCGGCGAGTAGGCTTGCGGCGAGTAGGCTTGCGGCGCGATGCGCGCCGGGTTGAGCGCATCGCGGGCCAGCGTGTCGTTGCTGAAGCCGTCGCCGGCGAATTCGGCGCTCAGGCGGGTCAGATCCGCCGGGCTGGTCAAATTGGTAAAGGCCTGCTCGATGTCCTTGAAGACAGCGATATCGTAGCCGGCGGGCAGCTCGCCGCCGCCGGGGCCGCTCAGCGTGACCGCAATGCGGGTGCCGGGCGGCGCCGCGAGGGTGAACCAGCGCGCCTGGCCAGGCAGGTCGATCGGCTGACTGAACGGCTCGTCGGAGTCGAGCGCGTAGGCGCGCGGCCAAGAGTCGTTGCCGGGGCCGGCCGACGCGCAGTTCGAGAAGGCCGAGGTGACGGTGTTACCGGGGACACTTGGCCCTGTCGAGGTGGCGGTCACAAACTGGCCGAGCGGCACAGCGACCTCGGGCGTGAAGCTCAGGTCGAACTCGGCCACGCCGTCGGCGTTGGTAGTGACCTGCTGGCTGCCGAGGTAGGTGCGCCCCTCGCCGAAGAAGCTCGCATCGCAGCTCGGGCTGGTGTAGAAGTCAAGCGTGTAGGCTGCCGCGACCACGCCGGTCACCACGCCAGTAGCGCGCAGGGTATCCGCATCCGGCACGGCGCGCGCGATCAGGGGGACTGGTCGCTCCGGCGAGATAATACCGGCCGCGCCATTCAGGTCAATGCTGTTGGCACGGATGGTCGTGCCGCTGGCTCCGTTCACCAACAGCACGCCGGCCCCAGCGTTGAAACGGATCAGGTTGCCGCTGATCCTGTTGGGGTTGGGCCTTTCGACGACCGTGATGCCGTTGCCGCCGTTGCCGAGATCAAGGGTGCCCGTCTGGTCGGTGCCGATATAGTTGCCCGCCACGGTGGTGAAGCTGGTCTCGGTATCCGCGATCTGGATGCCATCGTTAAGATTGCCTCCGATGAGATTACCCTCGACAGCGTCCGCTACGCCGTCGCCGTTGGTGCCGATCCGGGTGTCGCTCGAGCCGCTCACAACGGAGATGCCGAAGCTGTTGGGGAGCGCCGCAGTGCCGGCGGCGTTGGTGCCGATGTAGTTGCCGGCGATCACGGTGTTTGGGCTGCCGAACACCTGAATCGCATCGGAGTTCGAACCCGCCAGGACGTTGCGCTCGTTGGCGTTGAAGGCGTCGTTGCTGCCGTCGGTGCCGATGCGATTACCATTGCCGTTGACGAAGATCGATTGAAAGTGGGGAAAAGCCACCGTGCCGGTCGCATCGACGTTGAAGTAGTTGCCGGCGATCACGTTGTTACTTGAACCGGTGATAAAGATCGCCTGATTGCCGAGGATGATGTTGCGCTCGACAGCGTCCGCTACGCCGTCGCCGTTGGTGCCGATCCGATTCACCCCGGCGTCGGCAAGAACCACCACCTCATTACCAGGAGCCAGGGCCACCGTGCCGGTTACATCGATGCCGATGTAGTTGCCAGCGATGATCGTGCGGTTCGCCTGATCGACCGACACGATCGCGCGGGCACCGCTGAGCAGGTTGCGCTCGCCAATGTCGTTGACCCCATCGCCGTTGGTGCCAATGCGATTATTGGCCGAGTCGCCCTGAAGCAAGATATTCTCAAGATTGAAGAGGAAATCTTCACCTGGTCCGACTGTCGCAGTTCCGGCGAGATTGGTGCCGAAGAACATACACTCGACCGCGTTGTTGTCGCTGTCGGTGATCGTGATCGCCCGGCTGGTGCCATCGCCGTTCCCGGTGTTGGAATAGCGATTGATCAACAGCCCCCTGATGGCGCTGCCCCCGGCACCGGTGATCGCCAGGCCGGCGCCGAAGGGGCTCACGCTGGCGCCCGACAGCTCAACCTTCAGCGTGGGCGGCCAGCTAGCGCAGCTGGCGCCCGGCTGGGTCGAGCCGTCGATGGCCACCTGATCGGTAATCGCGGGCAGGGGCGCCACAGGAGCGATGGTCCAGTGAATTGTCGCGGCATTGTAGCCCGGGTCGCTGGTCGGGATGTTGAAGCTGATCGTGTCTGAACCCAGGGTGGCGTTGGCGTCGATGATCGCCTGGCGCAGCGAGCCGGCGCCGCTGTCGTTCGTATTCGTGACGACGAAGCCGGCGGCGCGGGCCAGGGGCGCCGGGCCGACGAAGGTCGTCAGCAGGACGAGCAGCACGACAAGCGGCATAAGGCGGCGGGCGGCGGCAGTAGGCGAACCGCGCCGTGAGCGGAAAGCGTGGGAAGGGAATTGCATCAGCTTTGTCCTTGTTGGTGTGATAGCCTAAGCTTGCCACACGCGTCGCCGCGACATATCGTGAGAACTACTGGTTGCGCTACGTAGATCAGGGGAGCCGCGTGCGCGATCACGCTTCTTCGGTTTTCATGAGCGCCCGGTGCGACGGTACACGCTCCAGAAAGGCGCGGCGGGCGTGCTCTTCCTCGATCCTGGCGGCGCGCTCGGCTAGCAGGGCGCGGGCGCGCTGGAGCAGCGGCTCCGCGCGCTCGTCCCGCTGAGCGCGCAGCACCCTAACGCAGCTCAGGTAGACGCGGAAGGGCTCGTCGGCGCCCTCCAGCGTGCCGCCGTTGAGCAGGGCGAAGATCTCAGCAGCGTGGACGCCGGCCTGCGGGTGATCGCCGGCGCTGAGGGCAAGCTCGGCCAGGCCTGCCAGGCTCTCGGCGGCCAGATTCGGCTGCTGCAGCGCCTGTCGCAGCTCCAGCGCCTCCTGGTAGGCCGCAGCCGCCTCGGCCTGGCGGCCCAGGGCCGCCAGGCTGTGGCCGCGCAGCGTGTGGGCGTAGCCCATGGTGTTGCGGTCGTTGATCGCACCCGCCAGGGCCAGCGACTGCTCGGCCCGCTCTAGAGCGGCGGCCTGCTCGGCCTGCTGGTGCAGCAGCAGGCCGAGGCGCGCCTGGGCCCAGCCCTCCTGCTGGCGGTGGCCGAGGGCGCGCGTCAGGGCCAGCGCCGCGTCGTAGCTCGCCCGCGCGCCCTCCCAGCCGCCCAGGGTCAGCAGCGTGTCGCCGAGACTCGTGAGCACCACGCTCTCGCCGTAGCGGTCGCCGGTCTCGCGCTTGAGCCGCAGCGCCTCGGCGTAGTACCCCTGCGCGCCAGGGTAGTCGCTCTGCACGCCGGCGACCTCGCCGAGGTTGAGCAGCGCCAGGCTCTGGCCGTAGCGGTCGCCGATTTCCCGCTTGATCTGAAGGTCGTAGGCATAGGCCGCGCGCGCGGCGGCGTAGTCGCCCAGGTACCAGGCGATGATCCCAAGGTTGTTGCGGGTCGAGCCCGCTCCCTGGCGGTCGCCGAGCGCCTGCTGGATCTGGAGCGCTGGCTCGTAGGCATTGCGGGCCTCGTCGTAGTTTCCCTGGTACATGGCGGCATTCCCGAGGACGCGCAGGCTGTCGGCCTCCAGGCGCCGCTCGCCCACGATACGGGCCAGCTCCAGCGCCTGCGTCGCCTGCGCCCGCACCCCGGCGTAGTCGCCCTGGTACCAGAGCGCCCGCGCCCAATGCAGGTGGCCGGCCGCCTCGTCAGCGGAGCGGCGGCCCCCCTGGGCGAGCTCAATCGCCCGCCGGGCCGCCGCGATCATCGCGGGGTAGTCGCCGGTCACGTCGGCGTAGCGCGCCTCGCGCAGCGCGGCCTCGACGCGGCGGGCGGGGTCGTCGAGCTGGGCGGCCAGCGAGCTCAGGGCCGCCAGGTCGGCGCGCTGGGCCTCGCGCACGCCCTGAAGATCGTAGACCTGCTCGCGGGCCAGCAGCAGCGCGTAGCGTCCCGGCCCATCGGCGGCGGGCGTCAGCTCCAGCGCCCGGCCGTAGAACGCGGCGGCGTCGGCGTTGGCGTAGCGGGCCGCCGCATGTTCACCGGCCATCCGGGCGTAGCGCCGCTCCTGGGGCACGTCCTCGGCGCGCCGGTAGTGGTAGGCCAGGTCGGCCGCGCTGGCCGCCAGGTCGCCGCCGTAGACGCGCTCGAGCACCTCGGCCGCCAGGCGGTGCAGCTCGCGCAGCCGCGAGCGCAGCTGCATGGCGTAGGCCGCGTCGCGCAGCAGGGCGTGGCGGAAGAGGTAGCGCAGCTCGCTCAGGGCGCTCCAGATCGTCTCGCGCTCGGCCTCGCGCACCTGCGCGGCGGTCTGCGGGTCGTCGCGCAGCATGCCCGAGAGCAGCCGCACCTCGAACTCCTGCCCCAGCACCGCCGCCGTCTGCACCACGGCCTTCACCCGCGCCGCCAGCCGGTCGAGCCGCGCGATCAGCACGGCGTTGACCGTGTCGGGAATTTCGAGCGCCCCGTCGCCCCGCAGCGCCAGGATCGGCGCGCCCGTCGCGGGCGCCTCCTCGACCAGCAGCCCCCGCTCGCGCAGGTCGAGGGCCAGCTGCTCGACGAAGAACGGGTTGCCGCCGGTCTTCTCGGCCAGGAAGGCGGCCAGATCGTCGCTCACGGGCCTGCCCAGCACCCCCTCGGCCACCGCCCGCACGCCCACGGGGCTGAAGGCCGCCAGGTCGAGGGTCTGCCGGGGCACGCCCTCGTCGAGGGGCAGCTCGGGGGGGCTGCCGTCGTCGCCGTAGCGGCTGGTGGCGACGATCAGGATGGGGTACTCGGCGATGTTGCGGGCGATCAGCTGCAGGGCCGCCAGCGAGTCGGCGTCGAGCCACTGGGCGTCCTCGAGGTGGACAACCAGCGGCCGACGCAGGCTCTCGGCGAGAATGAGGGCCTTGAGGGCGGCCAGGGTGTTCTCGAAGCGGAGCTTCGGCTCAAGCAGCTGGTACAGCGACCCAGGGCGGCGCACGTCGACCAGGGCGGCGAGGAAGGAGCGGGTGCGCTCGAGCTCGGCGACGAGGGCCTGGCGCGCCGCCCGCCGCCGCCCGCCCACACCGGCCAGGGCAGCGATCAGACCATCGAGGGCGGCGTTCAAGCGAGCCGCGTTGGCCTCGGGCTCGGCGCCCGGGTCCTGATCAAGGTAGCCCCGCAGCAGCGTGCGGAAGGGGTTCAGCGACTGGCGCAGGATCTCGTCGGCAGGCAGCGTCAGCCAGCCGACCTCGCCCGTTGCACGCCGGCCACCGCGCCGCCCGTGGGATGCGCTGCCCAGCCGGCGCCGCAGCTCGGCGACCAGCCGGCTCTTGCCCATGCCGGGCTCGCCAAAGACCGTGACCAGCCCGGCGAAGCGGCCAGCGAAGATCGGCCGGGCCAGGGCGAGCAGGCGGGCCAGCTCGGCGTCGCGGCCCACCAGAGTCTGCTCGCTGTCGGCGCTCTGGCGCATCGTCTGGATATTCACGAGCCGGGCCAGCGGCACTGGCTCGGCCTTGCCTTTGATGGCCAGAGCTGGCAGGGTGTCCCAGCTAAAGGCCGCGCTAACTTGGTCGCGTACGCGTCCGCTGGCGAGCACCTCGCCGGGAGCGGCCTGCTGCATCAGGCGAGCCGCCAGGTTGACCTCGTCGCCCAGCACGCCATAGGTGCGGCGGGTGGCGCTCCCGTAGGCGCCCGAGCGCATCATGCCCTGGCTGATGCCGATCCGCAGCGGCCGCAGAAAGCCCAGCTCCGCCGCCAGCCCACGTAGCTCCAGGCTGGTGGCCACGGCGCGGCGCGCGTTGTCCTCGTAGCTGGCCGGGGCGCCGAATGCGGCGTAGCAGTAGCTGCCCTTGTCGCCGATTGTCAGCTGGAGCAGCGTGCCGCCGTAGCGGCCAAGCACGGCCTGGGCGGCGCGGATAAAGCGATCAAGCTTCGCGCCGGCCTCGAGGTCTCCGTCGAAGTCGATCCCGTCGAAGCTCAGGAACAGGGCGGCGGCAGGGCGCAGCTCTGCCAGGAACTCGCCCAGCCCGTCGAGGAGCCGGTCGTACACGGCGGGGAGCAGCCAGGCGCGGTAGCGGGCCTCGTCGAGGCCGATCTCGGCCGACCAGGGCATAGGCGCCACGGCCACCAGCAGGCTGTCGAGCACGCGGTACTGCTCGTCATCGGCCTCGCGCCGCTCGCCGTAGCGGGCTCGCTCGGCGAGGCGCTCGACAGTTACCCGGTCGACGACGATCTCGCCGCGCTGGGCCAGGTGCTCGCCCGTGGCGGTACGGGCCACCGTCGCGCCGGCCAGCGCATCGATCAGCTGGATGGCCGGGTCGCCCACCACCAGACGGCGGGCCGGGCCGCTCGCGACGGCGACCTTCAAGTGCAGCGCGACCGTCCCGCCCTGCTGCAGGGGCACTGCGGCAAAGGCCCCCATCGCCCCCTGGAGGGCCAGTGCGCAGGCGACCGCGCGCAGCGTCGCCGCGCTCCGACCGCCGCTCGCCACGCTCTCAGGATCATCCGGCGGCGCCTGGGCGCTCAGGCCCGCGGCATCGAACCAGCAGGTGATCGCGTCGCCGGCGAAGCCAACGACGCTGCCGCCGTAGGTCTCGACCTTGGCGATCAGGGCGTCGTAGACCCGGTTGATCTGGGCGGTCAGCTCCTCGATGCCACGGCGCGGGCCGAGGGCGAGGGTCAGGGCCTCGGTCAGCGGCGTGAAGCCCGAGATATCGGCGAAGAGTGCCGCGCCTTCGACGCGCTCGGCAAGCTCGACGCCCCGGGCCAGGGCTATACGACGGTCTTGCGGCAGATACGTTGCCCCAGACTCGATCATCGTGATCCTGCTTTCAGGCGCTATGGCCGGGACAACCTCGTGCAATTCCAACCGAACGGCTGGGAGCGAGGAGATTCTTGGGGAGGCGAAGCCCTGCCCGAAACCCACTCTTCCGGCAGACCATGCTGCGCGAGGCAGCACGAGCGCGATCACAGCCATACATAAGCGAATGCAGTGTATACTATCACTATCATCAAGCTATCATCAGCAGCGGATTCCTTATGCGGCGAGCCGACCGACTCTCGTCAGAGGGAAACTGGCCATGTCGGGGCTACGGATCGGGCTTCTACAATCTGTCCTGATCACGCTTGATGGGCGCGCGATCAGCTTCCGTAGCCGCAAAAGCAAAGCGCTGCTGGCCTACCTGGCCGCCGAGCCAGGGCGCCCCCATACGCGTAGCGCCCTCGCCGGGCTGCTCTGGTCCGACCGCTCCCAGCCCGCCGCGCTCCACAACCTGAGCCAGACCCTGCTCTACCTGCGGCAAGCGCTCGGCGAGCCAGCCGGGCGCTTGCTGCGGCTGGTTGTGAACGTCCAGACCATCCAGCTACGCCTGATCGAGGGGGATTGGGTTGATACGGCCGCCTTCGCCGCCCACCTCGCCGAGGCTAACTCCGCGCCCCACACCGACGTCGCCCACGCCGGCTGCGCCACCTGCATCGCCGC
>Ga0209181_10005656_pt1 | contig 17887 bp, 18 predicted proteins | sample MAT05_FD_187208 | JGI IMG/M metagenome (GOLD analysis project Ga0209181, IMG submission 187208) | Freshwater microbial communities from Lake Fryxell liftoff mats and glacier meltwater in Antarctica - MAT-05 (SPAdes) (version 2) | ecosystem: Environmental > Aquatic > Freshwater > Ice > Liftoff...
CTTACAGCGTGCCCGTGGCAGACCTGAATCTCCGGTCCGCTGACGGAGTAGGGGCGCTCTACAGCCGCCTGGAGGTTGCCGCTGGCGCCGTCTGCGGACTGGCGCAGGCCCGCGGCTACGCGGAACGCCAGCGGGCCCGGCGCTGCGTCACTGTGACCCTCGCCGCAGAGATTGTCGAACTCGGGCCCGACCTGGGTGCTGCGTTAAGAGCTGCTGCAACGGAGGACAGGACGAGCCCGGCCTCTGCCCAGGGGAAGGGCTACCAGGCAGAGCTTTGAGCAATTAGTCCGCACCCTCTCGTCGTTGATGAGGGTGCGGAGAGTCCAGTGTCCTTGCGGTCAGCCGGGAGTCGTGCCGGGTTACCGGGAGTGGCCTTACCTCGGCCTATACTTCCTCCGACGCGCTTCGTTCGCACGCAGGAAGGGTTCACATGCGGCGCCTGATTCCCACCCTCATGCTGGTTGGCGCCTTGGCAGGGCCCGAGACGGCCGCTGCCACGCCCGAGTGCATCGCAATTGTCGGCCCTGGCAGTGTGGGCGGGACGCTGGGTCAGCGCTGGGGCGCGGCGGGCTATCCGGTCGTCTACGGCTCCCGCACACCCGAGGCAGAGCGAGTGCAGGAGATCGTCAGGAAGTCGGGGGCCAACGCCCGCGCGACGACGCCGGAGAAGGCCGCCCAGGCCTGCAGGCTGCTGCTCTTTGCCGTGCCCTGGGAAGCGGCCGAGTTGTCCGTCAGGAGTCTTGGTCCGCTCACCGGCAAAGTCATCATTGACGCTAACAATCCGCTGGACGTACGCGACGGGCGCGAGATCGAGCTGCCAGTGACGGACTCCGCGGCCGAGCGCCTGCAGGCCTGGGCACCGGGTGCAGTGGTGGTGAAGGCGTTCAACACGATGAACTGGGCGGTAATGGCTGACCCGCGGAGCGCCGCGGGCCCGGTCAGCGTGCCGCTCTCGGGCGACAACGCGGCGGCGAAGGCGGAGGTCGCGGAGCTGGTAAAGATCGTCGGCCTTGAGCCAGTGGACGTTGGCCCGCTGCGCACCGCGCGTTACACGGAGCACATGGCGCTCCTTTACGTCAGCATGTCCCTGCGGGGTGCACCCCACGAGTTTTTTCTGCGGCCCCGCAAGTGACCCCGGGCGCACTGCCTGCCAACTCCATCCTTCAGCCGGTCATGGCACTGGTGCTCTGGACCTTGGTCATGTGGGTCTGGCTCTATGCGACGCGCATCCCCGCGATCCGGCGCCTCCGCGTGGCGATGCCGCCGACCCAGACCAAGGAAGCCTTCAACGCCCAGCTGCCGCCGGACGTGCGCTGGAAGGCCGATAACTACAATCATCTGCTGGAGCAGCCGGTGCTGTTCTACGCCGTCGCGCTCACGCTGGCGGTGCTCGGTGCGGCGGACCGGCTGAGCGTGAACCTGGCCTGGGCCTACGTCGGGCTCCGGGTGATGCACAGCCTGATTCAGGCCACCGTCAACGTCATACTCTGGCGGTTTGCCGTCTTCGCGCTCGGATCGGTGGTGCTGGCCGGCCTGGCGCTGCGGGCGGCGAGGGTTGTGTTCGGCTAGGCGCGTCGGTGGGGCGTCTCTGCTTACGGTGGCCTGCGGACGGTGGCCTGCTGTTGGTGGCCCTTACCAGGCGTAGGCTTCCGGCGCCGGCCCGCCCGGGCCGGGAAAGACCTGGTCGAGCCGCGCAAGAAAATCTGCGCCCAGCTTGATTTCCATCGCGCGCAGCGACCCGTCGAGCTGGGCCACGGTGCGGGGCCCGATGATCGGCGCGGTCACGCCCGGCTGGTGCAGCAGCCAGGCGAGGGCGACGTCGGCCGGGTGCTCGCCGAGTTCGGCGCACAGGTCCTCCCACTGCTGAATCGTCGCCCGGTTCTGCTCCAGCCCCCGGGTCGTCATGGGGCCTGCGCTGCGGCCTTCCCGAGCCTTGCGCAGCACGCCGCCGAGTAGCCCGCCCGACAGGGGCGACCAGGGAATCAGTCCGATGCCATAGGCCCGCGCGGCTGGCAGTACTTCCAGCTCCACCGTCCGGCGCCGCAGGTTGTACAGCGACTGTTCGGACACGAGGCCGAGCATCCCGTGCCTGCGGGCAGACTCCTGGGCCTGGGCGAGATGCCAGCCCGCGAAGTTCGACGACCCGAAGTAGGTGACCTTGCCCTGTTGCCGGAGCACCGCGAAGGCCTCCCAGATTTCATCGAAGGGTGTTTCCCGGTCGATGTGGTGCATCTGGTAGAGGTCGATGTGGTCAGTCTTGAGCCGCGTGAGCGACGCGTCGCAGGCCTGCCGGATGTTCAGGGCTGAAAGCAGTGTGGTGTTGGGCCAGTTGTCGGTGCGGCCAAAGCCCTTCATGGAGCTGTAGAGCTTGGTGGCGAGCACTGTGCGCTCGCGCCGGCCCTCGCCATTAGCAAACCAGCGGCCGATGATCTCTTCCGTAATACCCGACCCCGCAGCCCCACCGTACATGTTGGCCGTGTCGACGACGTTGATGCCGTGCTCGAGGGCGCGGTCCAGGATCCCATGGGCATCCGGCTCTTTGGTGTACTCACCGAAGTTCATGGTGCCGAGCACCAGGCGGGAGACGGAGAGGCCGGTGCGACCGAGTTTGGTGTACTGCATGGGGGTGCCTTGGGGGTTGGGTGGGGGAGGTTTGCTCAGGAAGTATAAGGTGGTGCCATTGTGTGTAGGATGGTGGGCAAGATCATGCGTACCCTCAGTCTGTTAGCGGCCGGTGCAGTGTTGGCGGGCATCCTATTAGCCGCCAGCGCCAATGCCGGCGACCGCACGCTCACCACGATCGCATTGAAGCATCAGCTGCCATCCCAGGTGCTTCCTGTCATTCAACCGCTCTTGGGCAGCGGCAGCACGGCGGCCGAATTCAACAGCCAGTTGGTGCTCAATGTCACTGACGAAGAACTCGCCAAGGTCCGCAAGCTCCTCGACGTGATTGATCGACAGCCCAGGGAGTTGCTGATAACCGTGCGGACGCCCGGTAGCTCGACAGCCAGGAATCGGGGCGTTGCTGTTGATGGCAGTGTCGGCAATGAAAATGTGCGTATCGGTACAGGCAACGGCACCGCCAGCAATGGCGACGGACTGCGCATCGGCGTTGAAGACACCACCAGTCGTGAATCCAGCAACGGGGAGCAACAGGTCCGCGCCCTCGAAGGTATGCCGGCGCAGATCAGTATTGGGGTGACCACGCCGGTCACCAGCAGCTATACGCTGGCCAATGGCCAGCGCGTGACGAGCCGGGAGTACTACCCCGTCAATCAAGGGGTGAAGGTCATCGCGCGGGTGGTTGCTGGTCGAGTCATTCTCGACATAGACCAGCGGAACGACAAGCTGGCGGGTCAGAAACGTAGTCAGGGCACCGGAGTTTCGGGTGCTCCACAGGGCGATCGCCGCAGAGACTACGACGCTCCGACGATTCAAACTCAATCAATCAGTACGCAGGTGTCCGGGCGCATTGGCGAGTGGATTCCGCTCGGTAGCATCAACCAGAGCACCGATGCCGACAGCCGCGGTCTCGGTGGCGTCTCGCGGAGCAGTCTCTCGGAGGTCAATACCGTCATGATCAAGGTTGAGGTACTGGGCGAGCAGGACACGGCCAGGTAGCCTGGCTGCCGCCCGTTAGTCCCGCGCCGCCGCGATCATCACGCCGAACCCAAGCACCAGCGTGGAACCTAGCCGGACGGTCATGGTGGTGGACAGGAGTTCCAGTTCCTTGTGAAAGCTGGAGGTCGGTCTTGGTTGCGATCGTGGTGCCCATGTCCCGCTCCATGGCATCAACGACAGCCCTAGCCTTGTCATTCGGGACGTTGATGCTGAGAGACTTCCGGCGGGTTCAGCCAGAACTTCGCAGGAGCCAATTACTCCGCATAGTTACCTGAAATGCGGCGTGACCCACCTACCTGCCGACGGCAGAGTTCCGCGGGACGGCTGCCTGCAGATGTACGGACTTCTTCGAGAAGGATGTCCTGCGAAAACGCCCCTATCTCAGGAAAGAGTGGTGCGCAGCGGTGCTGCGGCAACCCTTCCGGGTCGAGCACCAGCCTGATGGGCGGTACCGATTCTGGGGTTTGGTCCCTGAACTGGGCGGTCGTTACTTGAGGGTGATCACGCTTGCCGATAGAGTCACCGTGCACAACGCGTTCCCCGACCGAAGGTTCACCCCATGAAACTCCACTACGACGCGGCAACTGATTCGCTCTACATCGATCTGGCGGATCGCCCCAGCGTCGACAGCGACGAGGTGGCGGACGGCGTGGTTCTCGATTTCGACGCAGACGGGCACCTCGTCGGCATCGACATCGATCACGCCAGTCAGCGCGTGAATCTCAATCAGTTGGTTCTCGACCGGTTGCCGTCCACCGTGGAAACAATCGCGGCGGCTTAGCGCAACTCAGGAAGGTGCCAGGACCGCAGCACCCGAGTGGTGTTCGAGGTGCCAAGCTTCATTGCACGGTGGACGACGCCTGATGGCGATCCAGTACTCATTTCGTACCCGCGTCAACTCCCCGCCCGATACTCCCGCGCCGACTGAAACCGCAACACCTCCAGCGGCGCCGCCTCATACCCCGCCGCCACCCGCTCGTCAGTAGGCGTGCCATACAGCGTCGTCCGGTGCACGGGCCGACGGCCAATGCCCTCGATCAACGCGTCCATCCGCTCCGGCGGCAGCTCCTGGCCAAAGCTGGCACCAGCCGCCCGGGAAATACTTTCATTCATCAGCGTGCCGCCCAGATCGTTGGCACCCGCCTCCAGGATGCGCGCCGCGCCTTCTTCGCCCAGCTTCACCCAGCTCACCTGAATGTTCTTGAGAACGGGGCCGAGCACCAGCCGGGCGACTGAGTGCATCAGCACGACCTCCCGCCAGGTCGGCCCGGGCCGCGCGAGGCCGCGTCGGTACATCGGCGCTTCCATGTGCACGAAGGGCAGGGGGACGAACTCGGTGAAGCCGCCGGTCTCCCTCTGGAGATTGCGAATCGCCAGCAGGTGCCGCGCCCAGTGCCGGGGTGTCTCCAGGTGGCCGAACATGATCGTGGACGTCGTGCGCAGGCCGAGCTTATGGGCGGTGCGCATCACGCCCAGCCACTCGGCCGTGTTCACCTTGTCCGGGCAGATCAGCTGCCGCACGTCATCGTCGAGGATTTCGGCGGCGGTGCCCGGCAGCGTGCCGAGGCCCGCGGCCTTCAGCTGCTTCAGGAACGCTTCCAGCGTCAGCCCCAGCGTCTTCGCGCCCTGGGTCACCTCCAGCGGCGAGAAGGCGTGCACGTGAATGTCCGGCGCTGCCTCCTTCACGGCGCGCAGCACCTCCAGGTAGGTCTGACCGGTGAAGGCCGGGTGGATGCCGCCCTGCAGGCAGACCTCTGTCGCGCCCCGGCGCCAGGCTTCTTCGGTGCGCCGCGACACTTCGGCCATGTCCAGCACGTAAGGCGCGCCGCGCAGATCCTCGTCCGTCTTGCCCTTGGAGAACGCGCAGAAGGTGCATTTGTAGGTGCAGAGGTTGGTGTAGTTGATGTTGCGGTTCACCACGTAGGTGATGTCGTCGCCGCAGGTTTCGCGGCGCAGTTCGTTGGCGTGGGCGGCGAGTTCGTGGAATTCCTGGCCGCGGAGTTCGAATAGCTGAGCGATCCCGTCTTCGGTGCTCGCCCGTAGGAGCGCCTTTAGGCGCGACTCTCTATTTGTGATCGCGCCTGAAGGCGCTCCTACAGGGACTGGCGGTGATGCTCCTGAGCCAGGGGACCAGCTATCGGGCCGCGCCAGGCCACACGCGTCGGCATGCCGCAGAACGCCAGGCGAGATCTCCGGATGCAGCCACTCGCGGCGCTCCTCGATGTACTTCGGGTATACCGTGAGTCTTGCCGTCAGTAACTTGCCCGCTGCAGCCGTCTGCTGCGCAAGAACCGCCAGCTCGGGCCAGGGCGATTCGGGGTTCACATGATCCGGCGTGACGGGCGACACGCCGCCCCAGTCGTTGATGCCGGCGCCGATCAGCTCGGCGAGCCGGCCCAAGTTCAGGTTGGGCGGCACCTGGATACTCATCCCTGAGCCAAACAGGTGACGGGCCAGGGCAATCGTCCAGAGGAGTTCGTCGAAGTCGGGTGCCGGGACTCCGGCCATCACCGTGCCGGGCTTGGGCACGAAGTTCTGGATGATGAGTTCCTGCAGGTGGCCGAAATCCCGGTGCAGGTCGCGCAGGAGAAGCAGGCTCAGCAGCCGCTCGTCCCGGGTTTCGCCGATACCGATGAGCAGGCCGGAAGTCAGCGGCACGCGGGCCTCACCCGCGGCACGGATCGAGGCCAGTCGCAGGGCGGGCGCCTTGTCCGGTGATCCGAAGTGCGGACCGCCGCGCTCCGTGAGTCTGGCCGACGCGGATTCCAGCATGATGCCCATCGACGGCGCCACCGCCCGCAGGCGCTGGTACTCGTCCAGCGTCAGCACGCCGGGATTCAGGTGGGGCAGCAGGCCGGTTTCTTTCCGCACCAGCGCGGCCATCGCCTGCAGGTAATCCACCGTCGATGCGTAGCCGAGTTTCGCCAGTGCTTCCCGGGCTACCCGGTAGCGCAGCTCCGGCTTGTCGCCCAGCGTGAACAGGGCTTCGTGGCACCCGGCAGCCTGACCGGCCCGGGCGATGGCCAGCACCTGCTCGGGAGAGAGATAGGCAGTCGCGAGCCGCCGGGGCGTCTTCGCGTAGGTGCAGTAGTGGCACACGTCGCGGCACAGCTCCGTGAGCGGGATGAAAACCTTGCGGGAATAGGTAATGAGAGTGCCGTGCCCGGCGTCGCGGAGCGCCGCAGCACCGGCGAGCAGTTCGGCCAGCGGGCGCGCCCCGAGGGCCCGCGCGGCGGCGAGATCGGGGTGATCGGTGGCGGGGAGGGTCTGGTGCACGGCTGCTCGGGGATGCGGGGGAGGTGGCAGCATTCTGCACCCCGGGGCGCGTGCGGCGGAAGGGCCGCGGCGGAGTTGGCCGCGGGAGGGACAGGCCTGCCATCGCCAAGGCTGCCGGGGGGCGGGTCGTTTCCGGACGGTTCATTCAGTGGTTCCGTCGTGGTCGGCGCATCTTGTTGCTCCTTCATGCCAGCGAAATCTTCGCTGAAAGAGCAGGACTTGCCACTTATCCCGGTGTCTCGAATACTGGGGCCACCTCTCACAACCGATCCGGTCCGGCTGCAGTGAAGCACCCCTCCACTTTGTCCAACGCCCGGTCAGCCATCGGATCACTGACCGTGGTGACCACGAAGCGCTCGGGCTGCACGCCCCGGAGCTTCGCCCCGCGCATCAACCGGGCGATGCGTTTGCAACCGACGTGGATCTGATGGTCGTCGGCCAGCTCCGCGTGGATCGGTCGGGCACCATAGGTGCCGTTCGAGCGGCGGTGGATGGCGTGGATCTTCGCCAGCAGCCCGATGTCAGCCAGGGCCGGCGCCGACGGCGGCCGCTTCACCCAGGCGTAAAACCCGCTGGCGGAGCCGCCCAGCAGTCGGCCCATGACCCGGACCGGATAGGTGGCCTGATTCGCGCTCATGAACCCGAAGACCGCTTCGAGTTCGGCACGTTCTCCTGGGCGAACCAGGCCGCAGCTCTTGACAAGATCTCCCGCTCGATCTTCAGTTGCCGGTTCTCACGGCGGAGTCGGGTCAACTCCTCACACTCGGCGGTGGTCAGACCGTCCTTGCGCTTGCCGCGGTCACGCTCGTCCTGGGCGACCCAGTTCGTGATCGACTGGGCGGTGGGTTCAAACTCTCGGGAGAGCTCGTGCGGCGTCCGGCCGGCGTGGACCAGGTCGACCAGTTGTTGCCGGAACTCCGGCGGGTACGGCTTTCGGGACTTGGACATCGTAGACTCCTTCCATCATTAAGACTCAGGTGTCCACGTAACCGGGTCAACTCCAGTGTGGTTTAAACACTTGAAATCATAAGCTCACTTATTAGATTTTTACAGCCACCTTAAAGCCTGCAAAAAATCAACCCGTTTTTTTTGTGAGGTCAGCCTTGGGCGCTTGCCCGGCCTTCCAGGCGCCGTAAATCACAATCAAGCCTGGAATCAAAATCATCGCCCAGATGATTATTTCGAGGTTGGCTTTGACAATTGGTATATTGCCAAAGAGGTAGCCTGCGGTGATGATGCCACCAACCCAAATCGCGCCGCCAATCACGTTGTAGAACGTGAATTTGCTGCGGTCCATCTCAGACACACCCGCAACGAACGGGGCAAAGGTACGTAAAAACGGGGCAAAACGGGCCAGGATGATGGTGATGCCGCCGTAGCGTTCGTAAAAAGCGTGGGATTGGTCAAACGCCCGTTTGTTAAAAAACCGCGAGTTGGGCCAGCTAAAGACTTTGGGCCCAAAGTAGCGGCCAATGGTGTAATTGCATTGGTCACCCAGCACGGCGGCTACAAACAACAAGCCGACGGCCAGCGGGTAACTCATCAGGCCTACGCCGCACATGGTGCCGACCACAAAGAGGAGCGAATCACCGGGTAAAAACGGCATCACCACAACGCCAGTTTCAACAAAAATAATTAAAAACAACAGCACGTAAATCCATGCGCCGTAGGCGGCGACAAAGGTTTGAAGGTGTTCGTCAATATTGACGATGAAGTCGATCAAAAAGGTAATGAGTTCCATGACCCGGATTTTGCCAGAAGCGAGCAGCAGCTTCTCAGTCTGGTAACCCTTAAAATCAGCAGCAATGACTGCTTCAGCCCTGCGCCGCCCGATCCGTGAACTGCCCGATGAGCTGATCAGCCAGATAGCCGCTGGCGAAGTGGTAGAGCGCCCGGCATCAGTGGTGCGTGAGCTGGTGGACAACGCACTGGACGCGAGCGCGAGGCAGGTCACGGTGCGGCTGCTGGCTGGCGGTGTTCGGCTGATCGCGGTAGAAGACGATGGGCAAGGCATACCGCGTGACGAGATCAGCATTGCGCTGAAGCGCCACGCCACCAGCAAAATAAGCTCACTGCAAGATCTTGAAGCCGTGGGTACGATGGGTTTCAGGGGCGAGGCCCGGGAAGACACGGCCCTCGACAGCCTGCTCAGCCACTCGATCACCTACCGCATCGCGCTGGGTCCCCGGGCGGTGCAGAAGGCCTTCACGCTGCAGAGCCTGCCGGGCACGCCGCTGCTTCAACCGAGCAAGCCGTTCCTGGCGACCGCCGACGGCTTCTCCCTGCACGCCGGCGTGGCCGCCGGGGCCGATGAACGCAAGAAGGTCGAGCGGCTGTGCCGCTACCTCGCCCGGCCGGCGATCGCCACCGGGCGATGACCTGGGCCCAGCGCCTCAAGCGGGTGTTCGGGATTGAGATCGAGACCTGCGAGGCGTGCGGGGGGAAGGTCCGGGTCATGGCGAGTCTCGAGGACGCGGCGGTGATCGGGAAGATCCCGGGGCATCTCGCGTCGCGAGCGGCGCTGGCCGGGATCCGGCCGCCGTCGCGGGGCCCGCCAGCGGGCGGGATCGGGTTTCACTGAGCAGTCAGCAGAGCCGGTTCGTCCCGGCATCACGGGGCCCGGGGTGGCCGGCTGCGCCGAGCAGTATCCGCGGCGCACAAATCCAGCGTTAACGGGGAGATTCGTGGGGCCGTGGCTGGGGAGTCCCGGGGGAGGGTCGGCCCGAAGCCCATGGCGGGCGGGGTCTCGGGCTGGCAGACTGAGGGACTAAGGGTGTTTGAATGACCTATACCCCCCTGGACCGCGGCCAGCATGTCCGCCGCGATGCCGCCATTTCACGGTCGCTGGTCAGGGGAATCACGATGTCGAACGATCAACCGGGCCACAGGTTCGGCCCAGTGCGCCTGGCGCCCGGTGTGCTGCCGCGGCATGTGCTGTGCTACCTGTGGGCAGCCTTTGTCAGCATCGGCGTCTTCACCTACGCCACTGCGCTGCAGCCGTACATTCTGGCGGTGAATATTGGTGTGCCGGTGGCTTCGCGTGGCGTGGTGTCCGGGGATCTGCAGTTCTGGCAGGAGGTCGTCGCGCTGCTCACGGTCGGCATGTTCGGTGCCTGGTCGGATCGGGTCGGACGCCGCATCGTCTATATCGTCGGATTCCTGTTCGCAGCGCTGGCCTATGCGGCTTACCCGTTTGCCAATGACATCGGCCAGCTGACGATCTATCGGCTGATCCTCGCGATCGGAATCACGGCGCTTGGCGGCATGCTGGCGACGGTGCTGGCCGATTATCCGGTGGACGCCGACCGCGGCAAGCTGACCGGCATTTCGTTCTTCCTGAACGCGATCGGTGCGCTGCTGTTCCTGGTGGTTTTGGTACGGCTGCCGCAGTTCTTCCAGAACATGGGCATGACGGAGCTGAACGCCGGACGCGCCGCATATCTGACGGCTGCCGCGGTCTGTCTGTTCAGTGCGTTCGTGATGTTCGGTCTGAAGCCCGGTCGGCCGGATCAGGTCACCGAGCGACTGCCGCTGCTGGTCCTGATTCGGCAGGGGCTTGCGGCCGGCCGCAAACCACGGATTGCGCTGGCTTACGCGGCCTCGTTCACGGCGCGTGCGGATCTGGTGATCGTCGCGTTGTTCCTGACGCTGTGGGTTTCCAACGCGGCGATCGCCGACGGTTTCTCTGCGGGCGAGGCGGCAAAGCGGCAGGGCGCGCTGTTCGGCATCGTGCAGGGCTCGGCGCTGCTATGGGCGCCGTTTTTCGGCTGGCTCGCCGACAAGATTGATCGCGTCACGCTGGTGATCATCGCAACGGTGCTCTCTATTCTCGGCTACGGCTGGATGGGCCTTACGCCGGACCCCGTCGCGGGTTCCGCATTCGGCGCTGCCGCGCTGCTTGGCATCGGTCAAGCCAGCGGTATTCTCGCCTCGCAGGTGCTGATCGGCCAGGAGGCTCCGGGGGCGATTCGCGGCGCCGTGATAGGCATGGTGGGTTTCTTCGGCGCCTGCGGGATCCTCGCGATTTCTAAGCTCGGCGGCCTCGCCTTCGACACCTGGCGGCCGGGCGCACCGTTCATCATCATGGCGGCCGCAAATCTCCTGCTGCTGTTCTTCGCGGTGTATGTCCGCGCGGACCGGACGCCACGATGAGCGTCAGGCCGGCGGCAGGCACAAAAGCCTGACCGGGTACCGATCGCAGACTGGGGACGCGGGCGCGACCACTACCGCTTGGCCCGAACGAGCGCGACGAGCGCAGTGCGGGGGCAAGGTCCGGGTCATGGGGAGTATCGAGGACCCGGCGGTGATCGGGAAGATCCTCGGGCACCTGGCGTCGCGGGAGCTGCCGGCCGGCTGTGCGGGTGGCGGTCTGGGCTGCACCAATCCGGGGATACCGGGGAGATTTGCGGCTCTATGGGCCCGCAGTGCCGGGGGGCAAGCAGGCCCGCAGGCTGGTCGCGCGCGCAAGCTGCGTCGACGTCCCGCGCGCGGGCGCATAGCATCCGGGAACGTTCAACTCCGCCTGCACGGTGATCAGTCCTTGTCTCCAACCATTGATCATCGTCTTGGGCCGATCCGCCTCGCCACCGGCTACACCCGCTGGAATGCCACCACCTATCTGTTTGCGGCATTCACCACGATTGGCATGTTGGCCTTCGTCAGCTTCATCCAGCCGTACCTGCTGAACGCGAATCTGAACGTGCCGGCGGGCGAGCAGGGCCGCGCGCTGGGAATCCTGGGTTTCAGCAACGAGATCGTCTCGTTGCTGCTGGTCGCGCCGATCGGCGCGCTCGCCGACAAGATCGGTCGCCGTCCCGTGTATTCCGTGGGCTTCCTGTGGCTGGCCGCGGGTTTCTTTTTGTACCCGCTCGCCCGTACCTTCCCGCAGTTGCTGGCCTGCGCGCTGTTCTTCTCGGTCGGCGTCTCGGCAGCCGGCTGCATGCTGGCGACCGTGCTCGCGGACACGCCGAAAGAAGAGTCGCGAGGGCTGCTGGTCGGTGTCACCGGCTTCTGCCAGGGCGTCGGAGCCACGCTCGCCGTGCTGATACTCGGCCGCCTACCGCAGCGGCTGGCGGCAGCTGGTATGGATTCGGTGGGGGCTGGACGGGTGACGCTGACGATTGCCGCTGCGCTATGCCTGCTGACGGCGCTGATCTGCTGGCTGGGCCTGAAGAAGGGCACACCGAGCAGAACTGGCAAGCAGGAACCGCTCTCGCAACTGTTGCGCACCGGCATCGACGCGGCGCGCTGCAATCCGCGAATCTGGTTTGCTTGCCTGCTGCAGTTCGTCTCGTTCGCCGATCGTATCGTGATCGGCACGTTCTTCTCGGCGCGCCTGCAGCAAACGGCCATCGCGAACGGGATGACGGTCGCGGAGGCTGCGGCCATGGCGACCAGGCCGTACGTGATCGCGAACGCGTCCGGGCTGGTGTTCGCCATCTTCTTCGGTCTGATGCTCGATCGGGTCAACCGCGTCACGGCCGGCGTGATCGCGATGGCGATCGCCGGCATTGGCTATATTGCCGGCGGTTTCGTCGGCGATCCGACCAGCGACTGGATCGTGCTGGTTGCGATCCTGCTGGGCCTCGGACAGATTGCAGCGATCATCGCCAGTCAGACCGTGCTCGGGCAGGAAGCCCCGCAGGATGTGCGCGGCGCGGTGTTTGGCCTCGCAGGCATCTGCGCCTCGCTTGGCATCCTGTTTACTACCTCGATCGGCGGCGCGCTCTATGACCTGGTCGGCAAGGGCAGTCCGTTCTTCCTGATCGGCGGCGTCAATATCCTGATCATGATTTTCGGTCTGTCGGTCCTGCGGAGCGGTCACGGCCGGCCCGCCTGAGGTCTCAGCTTTCGCGGCTGAGCCGCAGCGCATTCGACTCCGGCTGGGGCCGGGGAACCCAAGGCGACGGACCTGCGGACTCCCGCCGAGCGGCGCCTGGCCAGCCCTCACTCCTTGTCGAGGTTGATTTTCAAGTCCTTGACGTCCGAACTGACGACGGTGACGTCAAAGTCTCCAGCACCATCGGTGGCCTTCAGGAGCACGTCCTCCGAGTCGTCGACTTCGACGGTAATGGACTGCGTGTTGAGCTTGCCCTGCAGCGCGTTGGCGATAGCCTGCGCCACATCATTTTCGGAGGTGCCGCGCGCCACAGGGACTGCGACTTGCGTGGCGGCGCCGCCAACCGGCCGGACCTCGAGCAGGATCGTGCCCGCTGATTCCGCATTGCCACTGACTTCCAGGCGCCATTTGTTGGAAGCTTCGGCGAGGACGGCCGCCGGCGCGCAGACTAGCGCTGCCAAAGCAAGCGTGGCCGTAACCGGGAAAAGTCGTCGACGTTCCGATGTTCCCATGATCATCATTTCCATTTTTTGAGGGGAGAGCCTGGGGCGCAGCGTATCGGGTTGTGGCGACCTCGCGAAGAGCTCAGTTGTCAGGTCGGGGCCCAAAGACGTGTGGGAATCCTCTGACTCGCGAAGCGCCGTGGCTCCGGCGAGCAGCTCGGGCCGTCGGCATCGTTGTCCTGATCACGACCTGGACCGGCTGGGTGGGCGGGGCTCCCTGAGGGCAGAAGCCGGTGCGGCTCCCCGGCTTTTGACGAAGTCGAGAAAGGCCCGCGACACTAATGGCAAGCGCCGGTCGGAGCGCCAGACCAGCTTCCATTGTTGCCGGATGGGCAGTCCGGCGACTCCGACAACGGCAAGGCCTTCGCTGGCTGGGTCCTCGCGCAAGGTATGGCTGGAGATGATTGCAAGGCCCAGCCCGGCAGCAACCGCGTGTTTGAGAGCCTCGTTGCTTCCCAGCGTCATCTGAATCTTCGGGGTGACGCCGCGCTGGGCCAGCCACTCGAGTGCGGTCTGACGGGTTCCAGAGCCCGGTTCGCGCATCAACAACGGGCAGCCGTCGAGCCGGCGCAACGGCATGCGTCTGGACGCGGCCCAGGCGTGCCCGACAGGGGAGATCAGCACCAGAGGGTTGTCCAGAAAGGCGTAACTGTCCACGGCGAGGTGGGCTGGCGGCAGCATCATGACGGCGATGTCGTCCAGGTCGTGTTCCAGCCGCCGCACGACGGCGTCGCGGTTCTCGATGGCCAGGTCGATATCGATGCCGGGGTACAAGGCGTGGAAGGGCTTGAGTACCTGCGCAATGAAGTATTCGGCCGTCGTGACCCCGGCGACGCGCAACACTCCCTTGTGCAGACCAGCCAGCGACTGGACGGTATCCTCAAACGTTTGCCATTCGGTGCTGATTGCGCGGACGGCCTCAAGCAATGCCCGGCCCGCCTCGGTCAACTGGATTCCCCGACCGGCCGGCGCCACCAGTTCCGCCCCGACTAACGCCGTGAGCTCGCGCAGCTGCACCGATACCGTCGGCTGGGCCAGATGCAGGGACTCGGCGGCTCGGGTGACACCGCCGAGCCGGGCGACGGCCTCGAAAGTGCGCAGCTGTGAGAACGTGGCGCGCGGCAGGCGGACAGTCTGAGAGCTTCTGGTCATCTGACTCATTTATAAAAACAGCGGTACACCATTAAAACATATCATTTGTCGTAAATGATATTTTCTCCGATAGTACGCAGCGATCCCAACCCCCAGACCCAAAGGAAGCCGCATGCTCGACAAGACCCCCATCACCGTTGCGAGAGGCGACGGCATCGGCCCCGAGATCATGGACGCCACGCTGCGTATCCTCCAGGCTGCGGGCGCGCAGCTCGACGTGGAAACCATCGACGTCGGCGAAGCCGTGTACCTTTCAGGCAACTCCGCCGGTATCAGCGCTGAGGCGTGGGACAGCCTGCGCAGCACCAAGGTCTTCCTGAAGGCGCCGATCACGACACCGCAAGGCGGTGGTTACAAGAGCCTGAACGTGACCATCCGCAAGACCCTGGGTCTGTACGCCAATGTGCGTCCCTGTGTGGCCTACGCGCCGTTTGTGCCGACCCATTTTCCGAAGATGGACGTGGTGATCGTTCGCGAGAACGAGGAGGACCTGTACGCCGGCATTGAACACCGCCAGACCGACGAGGTGTTCCAGTGCCTCAAGCTGATCACCCGTCCGGGTTGCGAAAAGATCGTGCGTTACGCCTTCGAGTACGCACGTGCGCACGGCCGGCGCAAGGTCACCTGCATGACCAAGGACAACATCATGAAGATGACCGATGGTCTGTTCCACAAGGTCTTTGATGAAATCAGTCCGCACTACCCGGACATCAAGGTGGAGCACTACATCATCGACATCGGTACGGCGCGGTTGGCGACCCGGCCCGAAGTGTTCGACGTCATCGTGACCCCCAATCTATACGGCGACATCATCTCGGATGTGGCAGCGGAGCTCACTGGCAGTATCGGCCTGGGCGGCAGTGCCAACATCGGGGAACATGTGGCCATGTTCGAGGCGATCCATGGCAGCGCTCCCGACATAGCCGGGCGCGACCTCGCCAACCCCTCAGGCCTGCTGCTGGCCGCTGTGATGATGCTGGTGCATATCCGGCAGGCTGACGTGGCCAGCAAGGTTCACAACGCGTGGTTGCGGACTATCGAAGACGGTGTGCATACCGCCGATCTGGCCGGTGAACACACGCGACAGCGCGTCGGCACGGTTGGTTTTGGCGACGCCGTGGTTGCGCGCCTGGGCCAGAAGCCACAGCACTTCAAGTCGGCTGCCTATGAAAACGCCGACGTCGCGCCCAAGACCCGCGCGCCGCTGTATGTGCGCTCCGCCCCGGCGACGAAGGAGGTGGTCGGCGTCGACATCTTTGTGCATGCGTCAGGCGTAACACCGGACTATCTGGCGGGCCTGCTCAGTGCGCTGTCCACACCGGCTTGCAAGCTGCAGATGATCACCAACCGCGGCGTCAAGGTCTGGCCCGGCGGATTCCCTGAAACGTTCTGCACCGACCACTGGCGCTGCCGCTTCATGGGTCAGCCGGTGGGCACGGAAACGCGGCATGTGGTGACCAAGCACGACATTGTCGAGTTGATGCAGGCGCTGGCCGCGAAGGACGTGGACGTCATCAAGACCGAGAATCTGTGCACCTTCGATGGTGAGCGTGGGTTCGCCCTTGGCCAGGGGCAGTAGGTCCGGCGGAAATTACAGGGCGGGATCAGGCGACGGACCAGCGCACCCCGGTGGCGATCCGCCGCGGCACTCAAGTTCTGAACCGCCGTTCGGCCTATACTTTGGCATCCATGCGTTTTGCCATTCTGGGCCTGTATAACTCCGGATCCTCAGCGCTCGCCGGGATGCTGCACCGTCTCGGCGCGAACCTCGGTCCGCCCTTCTGGCGCGACCAGCTTGGCCGCGAGAGCACGGTCTACGAAGCTGACGATCTCGCGGCCGCCCTGCGTCGTTGGTGGGACGAACCCGAGCTGATTGAGCGGACGCCACCGGATGACCGGATCGCCTGGCTCCGCGCGTGGATCGAGCGCCAGGAGTCAACGTGGCCCGCGCCGGCGGGCGTCAAGCACCCGCTTCTGGCTCTCAGTGTTAACGATATCGTGGCGGCGTGGGGTGCCGATACGCGCTTCATCTGGGCACAGAGACCGCTGGCCGAGTCGGTGGCCGGACTTACGCGGCGCGGCTGGTTTCCGGGGCGCGAGGCGGCAATGCAGTCAAGGCTTTGGGACGCCATCGACTCGTTCGTGGGCTCGGGAATCGGTGTGACTGCTCTCGACTGGGAAGAAACACGGCGAGAGCCTGCTGCCGCTGCCCTGCGTCTTGCAGCACTGCTGAATCTCAAGCCCGACGCGGACCGGCTGGCGGCGGCGGCTGTTTTTGTCCGCAGGTCCGCGGCGTGACGCTGACCCCAGCGCCTCAAGCGGGCGTTCGGCCTCGAGACCTGTGAGCAGTGCGAGGCTAAGGGCAACGTTATCGCAAGCCTCGAGGCCTGGACGGTGATCGGGAAGATCCTAGGGCACCTGGCATCGCGGGCACTGCCGGTCGGGTCGAGCTCACGACGCCGGGGGAGGGCGCCTGCGCGGGTGGCGATCCGCGGTGCACAAATCCGGGGGCATTATGGAGATTGGCGGTCTATGGACCCGCCGTGCCAGGGCCCAGCCCGCCTTCGCCCCGCAATGTGCCGGCGAAGCCTCGCGCATTTCGCAGCGACCGACCGGCGCGCTGCCGGCAACCCGACGTGTTTCCCGGCACCGGCAGGGACCGCGGCATTTCTACCCGGACCCCGGGTAAAAGTCGGCATCGGCCTACACGCCTTTGCGCAGTCCAGCACTTTCCGCCGTGTTCCGGCCGGCAGACACTCGAATCGTCGATCAGAAGGCGGGCTGCTCAACGAGGACACGATGTGATCATTGGTCCAGGCGGCTTCAGCACCGGCCGTGGCCGGCGCGAGACGCGGACAGCTCCAACACCACCCTTTACGACGCCCGCCAGATGATCGACACCGCGCAAACGGCCCAGGGGGGCACCGGTGCCTCACGTTTTTTCTTCCCTCACCAAGCAGGATGACAGCCATGAATCACAGCGCCAAGGCCGCGCGGGAAACCGCCGACGAAACACCGCAAAAAGCGGTTTGGGACCTGGCCCAGGACGTCAAAATCTGCATGCTCGTGACTTGGGACAAGATCCACCTGCGGTCCCGCCCGATGACCCTCCGGTCCGATCAAGGGGCCGGTGAATTCCAATTCCTGGCGTGGCTTAACTCGGAGTCCGTGGCTGACATCCGCTGCAGTCCCGAGGTCAATCTGTCGTTCTCCGCACCGGGGACGCAGGACTACGTGTCGGTGTCCGGCTACGCGACCGTAGCCCAGGATAGCCACATGCGACGCGACCTCTGGACCGCCGACGCTGAACGGTACTTTGGCGGCGGGCCCGAGAACCCGGCCGTCGCCGTGATCCGCGTGACGCCCCACCTCGCCGAGTCCTGGGACGGGGCCTCGGGCACCGTCAGGGCCCTCTGCAAGTTTCTGAAGCGCGACCCGGCAGCCAGCACCGAGCATGTCAAGGTGGCGTTTTAACTCTCTGTTCCAGCGCATTGAG
>Ga0209181_10005659_pt1 | contig 17883 bp, 17 predicted proteins | sample MAT05_FD_187208 | JGI IMG/M metagenome (GOLD analysis project Ga0209181, IMG submission 187208) | Freshwater microbial communities from Lake Fryxell liftoff mats and glacier meltwater in Antarctica - MAT-05 (SPAdes) (version 2) | ecosystem: Environmental > Aquatic > Freshwater > Ice > Liftoff...
ATCCTTCATCATTCATCCCTCATCATTCATCATTCATCCCTCATCCCTCATCATTCATCCTTCATCATTCATCCCTCATCCCTCATCCCTCATCATTCATCCCTCATCATTCATCCTTCATCATTCATCCCTCAGCATTCATCCTTCATCATTCATCCCTCAGCATTCATCCTTCATCATTCATCCTTCATCATTCATCCCTCATCATTCATCCCTCATCATTCATCACTCATCATCATTCATCACTCATCATTCATCCCTCATCATTCATCACTCATTTCTCCCCCAGCCTCGGCCTCAATCTTTGTTTGCTTTTATTAAATACCATCCGCCCTTTTTCAATGCCCTTTCTTAATTCTTTTTGTGCTTCTATCGGTAGGTTGTAGGTTGTTTGGCACGCTACCGAACAACAGCCATCATGCTTTGCCGCACAGGCCGCACATTGAATAAATAACAGGTGGCAGCCATCATTTTTACAGTTGGTGTGGGTATCTGCCGGCTGGCCACATTGATGGCACCTGGCAATTACATCTTCTGTGATACGCTCCCCCAGCCGGTCATCAAACACAAAGTTTTTACCAATGAACCGGCTTTCCAATCCCTGTTGGTTGGCCTGTTTGGCGTAATTGATGATACCGCCTTCCAGGTGAAAAACATGCTGAAACCCGTTGTGCAGCATATAAGCGCTGGCTTTCTCGCAACGAATACCTCCGGTGCAATACATGATGATATTCTTGTCCTTTTTATCCTGCATCATTTCCACGGCCATCGGCAATTGATCCCTGAATGTATCGCTTGGTATCTCCAGCGCTTTTACAAAATGCCCCACTTCATATTCGTAATGATTGCGCATATCAATCACAACGGTATTGTCATCCTGTAATAATTGATTCATTTCTGTTGCATTCACATATTTGCCTTTTTTCTCCATACTAAAATCCGGATCACTGATACCATCTGCTACAATCTTTTCCCTCACTTTTATCTTCAACACCCAAAATGATTTCCCCTGCTTTGTTTTGTCATTTAGATCTGATTCAGCCTGCACAGCGATATTGAGCCGGATACCATTTAACGGCTCAATGGAATAGAGATAATTTCTACAAGCATCTAAATTACTATTAGGTACACTTACCTGCGCATTGATACCTTCATGGGCAACGTAGATTCTGCCAAATACTTTTAGCGCATTCAGGCCAATGTACAATTCATCCCTGAACTGCTGTGGATCATTGATAGGGAAGTATTGATAAAAGGAAATAGTGGTGCGGGGTTCTGTCTCTTCGTATAGTAATTTTTTCAGCTCCGCCTGGGAGACCCGGTTGTGTAGTAAAGCCATAGTTTTTTTAATTTGATTCCGCCATGGCGGAAAATTTATTTGATGAGCAGGCGAATCGCCATGTCATTCATACAATTGGATGCTTGCAGGGCAAACCAAATTTCCGGCAAAGATAATACGGTGGAATTAAAAAGTACCAATGCGGGTGCATGGGCTGTTTCTGTAAAAAAGACAGGTTAGGTTACGAAAAAGAGGTGACACCTTTCAAAAAAAGTGTCACCTCTATGCTAAGGCATTATGCCAGGCTGTGAACTGGGCCAGGGATTCATGATAATTCGTGCATTGGTGGCATGCAGACATTAAAATGACATCCCGTTCGGGTTAACGCTTCCCCCGCTGGTGGACGTTCTCTTAATACTGGCGCCTAACAACCCGCCGGTTCCAATCCGAATGCCAGTGATGCCCCTCTTGCGATCCTGGTAAGCTGCTACAAAATCTACCCTGAAAACTTTGAGGATATTTTCCAACCCCACAAATATTTCAGCATAGTTGTTATTTTCATTGATAATAAATGTATTGCCGCCCATTACCAGGTTCCAGTTTAACCGGTTAAAGAGTGGGATTTTATTGGTTAGCAAACCATTTAAATGATGCTCGAGGTGTACAATACTGTAAAAAGTGGCAACGGTACTGTTTTCGTAATAGGGTGCCAATTGAAAACTATTCAGGTACTCGCTGGCCGCAATGGAGCGGTTTCCGTTGAAATGCTGGTAGTCCTGTATAAATACAGTTCTCCGGTTAATAAAACCACCTACTCCCACTTTGTAATTTATAGTACCAGCAAGGTTTAAATTCCTGTCGCCGAAAATAGTAAACCGCCACTTATCAAAATTCACGTCACTACCTGCAATACCATTAAAGCCCCTGGTATAATTAATACTGAAGGTGGGTATTTTTGAACCAATCGATATTTTCCTGTTGGGGAATTGTATAAATTTCTGCCCTGGTTTAATGCTTAAGTCGATACTGACCAATACCGCCTGGTGCCGGGTAAAGTCGCCGGCGCTGATTTTTTCAAAGGGGTAGTTGGGCGTAATGTTTACGCTATCCTTTTTACTTAAGGTAAACCTGGTGGTATTGCGCAGTGGAATGCGGTCTTCGTACAAAGCGTTCACATTGAAGTATAAGCCGCTTTCAAATCGCTTGCTGTAGCCAATATTCGTGAAAATATTTTCATAGGTTTTCATAAAATTGTCGCCAAAGAACAAGGTGCTGATACTGTTTACCAATGGAGTGATCGGGCTTTCTTTATTGAATTGTGAAACCCGTTTACCGCCAGAAAAAGCCCAGGCATGCCGCCGCAGCCTGTTATCCGAATCCAGGTCACGGGTACGAACGCCAATATCAACCCATGCGTTTAAATGCTTATTATTAAATCCATAACGAATGTTGGGCCTTATGGACAGATCGTGCTTTGTTTGTTGAATGTATTTTTGAAAATAACCTTCCGCATTCCCCACTACTCCTTCGGCAGTATTGTATTCCATCTTTTGTATCAGCGAGGCTATTCCCCACCTGTAGGTATTGCTGCGACTATAATGCGTTCGGTTAATGCCACTCCAGAATACATTGTAAGGCTTTAATTTTCCCTGTTTCTTTTTTAATGAGTCAATGGATTGTTTGCTTAGCATGGAATCCTTTCTTACTTCGTATAAGCTGTCTTTCAGCTGGTAATCTTTTACCTCTTCTTTTTCCAACGGCATCGGGCGTATGCTATCCCAATATACTTTTGGCTTTTTATTTACACCGGTATCATACTTAATGATCACTTTATCAAAATACTTTTTGGCGAAAACAGGACTGAGGTTATAGTTGGAATATACGCTTACAAAATTAGCTACTGCGTCTATCCCAAACTGGCTAAAAGTAAAATGCAGTACTTGATTTTTGATGCGCCAGGCATCATTGTTTACCGGCACATGAAACTGGGTGATTTGTAAGGTATCAACAATTTCAAGCTGCGATTTTTTTGTTAGCAGCAGGTCCACACTGTGTATTCGCCAGTCGCCCTCTGTAATATTGATAATGCCCGAAAATAAGGGTTCATAATTGCGGCGGGGCGTTACCCGGATACTGTTGATCTCCTTGCCGTTTTCAAAAAAACTTCCTAAAAATTTAAAGCGGTAAAACCCAATAGCGCCATCCGCCACGGGCGATACAAATCCACGGGGGTTTAGCCGCTCCGTGAAAACAGTCACGTTGTTTTGATAAAAAGAAATAAAGGTGGGAAAGGTAAACCCAAATCCGCCACTGCCACTCAGCCGGCTGCTCTTTACTTCCAGCTTAAATTTATCAGGCAGTTCGGTAGCAACCCTTGATATGGACTCTGATAAATAAATGATCCCCTGCCCCATGGTATCCAGCCCCATTTCCTGCCGGTCCTGGTCCGGTACTTTTCGGCCCAGTATTTTACGTGGCAACCGCCGAAGTTTCATCATATCCTTCGTGTACAGTTCGCAGGTAAATGCGGTAACCTGTTTATTGTAAAACTCCCTTTTTTTAATTGCCTCTCTTATAATGGCATAAGCCGGATCTTCATCCGTATTTTTTATCACTACTTCTTTTAATACTAATTTTTGTTCAGCCAATACAAATATTATTTCTTCATCCTGTGTTGTTATAGTAATTTCTTTTTCCATGGCTGTATAGCCAATATGCTGGCACACCACCGTGTACCTGCCCGGCGAAAGGGCGATGGAAAACCTTGCCCTGTTGTTGGCACTTGCACCATTAGTGGTTCCTTTGATAGTGATGGATGAATAGGATAGCAAATCGCCCTTTTCATTAAATACAGTTCCGAAAATTTTTTGTGCAGACAGGTTGAACGAAAGCATAATAAAAAAAAGCAATAAATATATTCGCATAAGTGGTATTGTGTAGATAGCGAAATTAAGGGGGATTTGGTTTATAAAATGCAAAAAAAGAGCGGTGGGGGATTTGATGGTGGAGGTTGGATGCTGGATACTGGATACTGGATACTGATACTGGATGCTGGATAGTGAGATATTTTTTGTCGGCAGTAGGCATTTATACTTTCGCAAGGGATAAAATTTGTGGTAGTACCAGGTGGAGGTCTGACGAATAAAGAAATGATGAAGATATGGAAGAACCAATGTTCAAATGAGGGATAATGCACCGCCTCCTCTCTTTTGGAGAGGAGGAAGGGTGGAGAGGTCAGATGGCGGCGACAAGGTTTAAAACAACTCACATTTTTAACCTTGTGAAGTATAACTGAATTTGATTATCAGCCACGCCGGCGCCTGAGTAGTAAACCGGACTACGTCATAAATGCTTGTTGCTTGCAATAGCGGCAAGTCACACCAATTCACTTTATATTATCAAAGAAGCTCCTCGTTTTATGGGTGTCGTAGATAATCGTCAGCATTTTTATTTTACCCAACTCATTTAGCTGAAAAACATCCACACACTCAAAGCTGGTTGCCGTTCCATCTTTTAAGGTCCAGTGGTACCTAAAGTGTGCAGCGCAGGTATCCAGCTTATCGATGGAGTTGAAGATATCTATTAAAGATATATCAGACTTATTTGTGTCAGCCACAAGGGATTTAAAAAAATCTTTCGCAGGCATATCTCCATACAAAGGAGAGTGAACAATGGCATCATCCGAAAACAATGAAACAATATTTTCAACATTGCCCGATTCAAGCCCATCAAGATATTGCAGAATAATCTCCTTCATTTTTATCGCCTGGTAAATTGTAAAATAAAATGGTTTTGCTTACAAAAACAATTTAGAAGAAACGGAATTGCGACATATTAAAGGAAGGTTCCATTTTACAACCACCATCATCCCTTTTTCCTTACATAACTTCCTGCCAATGCAGCAAAGCCCGCTACCAGCCCGCCGATTAATGCGGTAACGGCAACTAATAAAACGGCGCTGTTCTTTTGTAAAATTACCACGGATAATTTATGGGCGAGTACATGATTGTTATTGCTGCTTAAAAACCAGGCCAGCACACCCCATAATAAAAACAGCGCCACAAAGCCCGATAGAAAAGATTTGCCGGGTTTTTGAGGAATAAAGGCTGCCACCAAAAAAGCGACCACGGCAATTATCCACCAGGGTAAGTACAAACAGGCGGCCAAACTTAGTAAGGCGGTAAGTACGATTGATACAATCAATTTCATAAAACAATTTGAAAATTTGGAAATTCGAAAATGCCTGGACTAAAATAATGCGCTGCGGCTTTACATTAGTCAAATAGCTAATTAGCTATTTGGTAAAACTCATCTTCCACTTCACCCGTTTATCTTTCTCTTCTCCTTTAGTCATCATCCATAACGGATAATATTCTCCGGCTGCCCATTTATCAATAAAATTATCATAAAACCTGCTGCCCGGGTTTCCGCTCTGGCCACCGGGATAAACACCATAGGCTTCAGATTGTGGTGTAAGACTCACAATCATTCTCCAACTGGGACCATGATCAGATTTGGTAGCATTGATGGAATGGGTTCCTCCTCCTACCGGAATATTCACACGATTAAACGGCTTCAACTTCAGCCCGAATAAGTGGTTGATGTGGGTTGATTTAAATTTAGACCATTCAAGCCTACCCTGGCTTTCAAGTTTTTTAATATCTGCCAGCGAGTTTTTAAATGCTTGTGTTGCGTCATCTGCCAGTGTTTCTGTTTGCTGCGTTTCAATATTGTCTAAATATTTGTAAGCCGAGTCGTGTAAAATACCCTGGAGCAAATTACTTTCAAAGGGGTGAAGTATTACATCCGGCGCATTCTTAAATTCATCATCAAAAACCGCTTTGTCGAAATTACTCCACAGTAATGAAAATACGGTAGCCGCTTTAGAATCCGGGGAATTATTGAAATCCCATGATTTTAATAAATTGAGATATTTGCTTTCTGTTTCGTTTAACCCGATTGACGGGATATTATTTAAAAATAAAGGCATCACCATTTCTGCAAATACATTGTAATTATTTGTTTGTAATGCCATCATATCCTGTGGCGTAATATTATTCATTGCCTGCAAGTTCCTGTTGATAATGATACCCCGAAAGATTGGATAACCCCGCCCAAGGTAATAAGGATAGGTAGAGTCGGCCGGATCCTGGTTGGCGCTGCTTACAAAATTTCTTTCCGGGTTGTATTGAAAAGGAGTTTCGTCAAAAGGTATCATTCCCTGCCACATGTAACGGCTATCTGTTCCCGGCATGATGAAATCGCCCTGCCCCTTCCATTTTGCCGGCCAGCTACCCTGTGTACGTATGGCGATATCGCCGGTTTTAGAGGCAAAGGCAAAATTTTGCCCCGGTGTTTTCATATTGCTGACAGCGCTTAAATAATCATCATAGTTTTTTGCCTGGTCCAATTGTAAAAAAGCCTTTAATTCATTGCTGTGATCGTGGGCTTTCCAGCGCACCGCAAAATATCTGCCATTGGAAGCCCGCCCGCCGCTAAAGGATTTATCATACATTACCGGGCCGAATACCGTGTATGCCACCGTATCGTAATAAGTTGCCGAATCTTTTACATTAAATGCCTCCACACGAAATTCGGTTTTCTTCCAGGCACTGTCAAACCAGTACTCCTTTCGGCTATCATCTTTAAATTTTATTTCGTAATAATCCCTCACATCCCTGCCGCCGTTAGTTACACCCCAGGCAACATTATCGTTGTACCCGATAATTACTCCCGGAGCGCCGGGGAAAGTAGCGCCATACACATTATAGGTGGGCGTACTCAACTGCATTTCAAACCAAAGCGAAGGAAGGCTTAAACCCAGGTGGGGATCATTGCATAAAATGGGCGCTCCTGATTTTGTTTTGGCACCACTTACTGCCCAATTATTACTTCCATTACTTTTATCCGGCTTCTCTTCCCGGGTAACGGTTATTTCTTTATTGTTGAAATAAAGAGAATCCGCATCTGCCGGTATGGTAAGTGCGATGGAAGGGCTATTGTAAACGGTACCCTTTGGAATAATGGGATCTAATGAATCCTGCCTTAAAGGATAGAGTTTAGCAAAATCTTCTTTCGTAAAAAAACTTCTTGCATTGGTCATCTCAAAATCATCTTCCCCCCCCGCCAAATTCTCCGACATATTTTTTAAGAATAGAGCTGATTTCAGGTTCGTCCATTTTTCAGGTTGATAGCCAAGTAGTTTATACTCCACCGGCAAGTTGCTTTCGGTAAGCGTGGCGATATAGGCATTTACCCCGGCGGTATAAGCATCGCAGCTAAGTTTAGTAAGCGGGTCAGCTTCCATTTCCTTTAAAGACGCTTCTGCAGCGAACACCATGCCCAGTCTCCTGAATTCACGGTCGTGCTTTAGTGCAAGATTTCCTACTATTTCAGTAAGCCTCCCTGCTGCCGCATGGGTTTGCAGTTCCATTTGCCAAAGGCGAAATTTTGCATGTAAAAAGCCCTGCGCAAAAAAAACATCGCTTTCATTCTCAGCAAAAACATGGGGAACAAGGCGGTCATCCAGGTACACTTCCACCTTACCCTTGAGTTGTGGGAATTGCAGGTCGGCATTAAAATCAGCGTTCCTGCTTTCAGCATTTTGCCAAATGCCATGCTGCGGGCTTAGCAATTTGCCAAGTGGAGCCGGTAACAGTAATTTGGTATTCAGCGATACAACCAACCCGGCGGTAATAGCTGTGGAAATAATGAGTGGCAAGATTCGCATTGGATAAATTTATGCCCGTAATTTAATGAAACCTTACCTATCAAACCAAATTAGATTATTTATTTTTGCCGCATGATAACAGACAGCATTGATGTAAAAAACATATTAGGACTTAAGTTACCTACCGATCCACGCTGGGTAAACCTTGCTGAAATGCACCTGGAAGAAATTTTGACCGACCATGCTTATTGCGAGCAAAAAGCCGCTACCACCTGCATTACACTCATTCAACGATATTCCGATAAGGAAAAATTAGTTATAGAATTGAGCCCAATCGTTACGGAAGAATGGGGACATTTCCGGCTGGTACTGGCAGAACTACACAAAAGGAAACTAACATTGGGTAAGCAAAGAAAGGATCTCTATGTAAATAAACTGATTGAGTTTCAACTAAAGGGCGGCAGCCCCGACGACCGGCTGCTTGATCACCTGTTAACAATGGCTTTAATAGAAGCCAGGAGTTGCGAACGGTTTAAAAGATTAAGCGAGGGATTGGATGATGCTTACATGCGGAATTTTTACAGGCGCTTTATGGAAAGTGAAGCCGGCCATTACACCCTGTTTATTGAACTGGCGGAAACCTACCTGCCCAAAGACAAAGTGCGAAAACGCTGGCTACAATGGCTGACCTATGAAAATAAAGTGATGGATGAAATGGATGTGCGGGGTGACAGGATACATTAGGAGGACAATTGATGTAACAGTAAAAGCAGGTATAACCTCAAGATCATTTTACTTCCTGCCTGCTAGTTAGCTTTGAAAGTAAATCATCTCTTCTTCAAAATTGATATAAGGATATTGCTGCAGGAGGCGATTAATTTTCTCCCCGTTGGTTTGTAAAAACTTTTTATGTTGTTCCGATCCGGGATTAAATGGCTTATGATTTCTTGCCCCATTAATGATATTGACTTCTTTCATTAAATGTTGAGAAGACTCATCGATGCAGGCGGTAACAAATTTTTCCCACACATAGTTGGTAGCCGCATAATTGGGATGAACCATATCTTCCGCATAAAAACGATAGTCTCTCAAATCGTCTATTACCAATTCGTAGGCCGGAAAATAGTAAATGTTTTCATGCTCACCGGTTACCTGGTGTACCGCCTGTATGAGCGTAGATTTGCTCCGGTTATTTTCTACAAACCCATCTCTTAAATGTCGCACGGGACTGATGGTGAAAATTATTTTAATAGCAGGATTTACAGAAAAAAGCGCTTCCAGCATCCCGGCAAATCCGGCCACTACTTCGTTGATCATTAACAGCCGTTTATGAAATTTATCCGTGGGTACTTTATGGCAATTGGCTGCTACTTCCCCATTACCCAGTTCATATACAAAGGCTGATCCTACAGTAATAAATAACCAATCCGCTTTTTTTATAAAATCATGTGCAGCTTGCTGTGAGTGGTTAATTATCCGCAAGCACGCCTCTATATCGGGATGTGAAAACCTGCTATGATGGTTCCAACTGTTCCAGCATTCGTTTTGATAAAACAAATCCGCCGCGGTGTACTGTTTATTAGCGATATAGGAATGAATGGAATTGGCAATGCTTACCGGATTGAATAAGATTCCATTCGGATTTTCAAGCACGGAAAATTTATGTTGCTTTAGTTTTGTGCCAATATTTTCTGTAAAGCAGGAACCAACCAGCAATAATTTATCCTGGTGATGGATGGTTGTTGAAAATTGCCGGGGAGTAAATTCTAGATGAAAGTTCATGATGTTTTTTGCCGCTAATACACGAATTTACACGAATGTTTTTGAATGGTTCTGTTTGATAAAATTACCGGGAGCATTCCAAATCCGATAGCTATCGGATCATCCTGCTCTGGGCGCAAAAAAAGCAGTATACACTTTTTTTAAAAGGGACTTTCAAAGGTTATAAACATACGCTTATTTCGCCGCCCTTTTGACCTCACCCCCATCCCCTCTCCCAGGGAGAGGGAGCTTGACTCTGAAAGTTCGAAATTGTATTCGATTGGCTATCAGTCACCCAGCAATGGTGTATATATAATTGTCGCCAGCAAGAGGTCGGTGTGGACACCGACCACGGCCCAGCCTCGTCGGTATCCACACTGACCGAAATTAGCAGCGACGATTTGAATGGTTCTGTTTGATAAAATACAGTTACTCAGGCACTGCATTATCATTTAGCAAGGCATTGGTTTTAACTGGCTTTAAATTTGTTACCATCCCGAAACATCAATAAAAGAATAACGGATTAAATTTTAATTATGAAAGCAGGCTACCTCATCCTTTTAACAGTATTTCTTATCAATAATATTACTTATTCCCAGGATATCTTTATAAGCAAAGACACCACTATCAACACCAACTGGAACATACCCGCCGGTACCATTTTAAAATTTGGAAGCAGGGGGCATATCAGTGGTAAAGGCACTATCAGGGGCGGCATTATAGATGCTGCTTTGGGGCAGTGGATATTTGATACCACTTTAACTATCTTTCCCGAAGGAACTTATGGCACTTCATTCAGCGCTAAATGGTTTGGGGCCGGAAGGGTAAAAGATAACAGCACAGCTTTACAAAAAGGGATCAATACCGTTCTTGCCAATACTGAAACCCTCCGGGATTTTTTTATTCCCAAAGGCATCTATCCTTTCAGTAAATCGTTAACTGTTTCAAGCATTTATAAGGGACAGTATATTGGGAGCACCATCCATATTTTTGGCGAAACATCCTTTTGGGATTGTTGTACCGGCACTACATTAAAATATACGGCCACCAATGGCTTTGCACTCGGTCTGCAACTGAATAAAGGCACTGAAATAAATAACCTGGCCATTGCCGGTCAATTTAAAGCACCGGCTACTAAGGATTCCGTTTACTATAACACCCCGTTTGAAAAATTTAAAGATGCCAACGGTTTGTGTGGCGAAATGTATGCCGGCATTGTGATTGATTATGATGGCGCTAAAAATTCGGGTGGCTCTACCGGCGTAAAGATCCACGACCTTTCGGTAGGAAATTTCAGCATCAATTATTTGGTAAGCCCAAATGGCAAAACCTTTAATGCAGATATTCTGCTCTTTGAAAATATCCGGTGCGGCGATGCCAAAGTTGGTTTTGCCTCCGGGCAGGCACAGGAGAAAGGCAATGTGATCAGGGGGATTTATTCCTGGGGCAGTGTACACACACTGATTTCCATCGGCAGGTTTGGCAAGGCGCAGGCGGGTAATTACCTGGTTGATGGCGGTAATGTGGCAGGCCGGTGTATCCGGCTTTTTGATATCAATCAAAGCGGGTGGTATTCCACTACTATTGCCAATTTATATTCGGAGAGCCTGGGTACCATTGGAAACATACATTCTAAAATACCAACCGGCATCAGTAATTGTACTTTTCATTTTGTGTTTCCGGCTGTTATCGGCAGGCAAACCCTGTTTTATTCCAATACGGATAAAACCAAATTCAGTAATTGTATCTTCAGGTATTATGGGTCAAACGAGCCTATGAAATTTGCCGGAACGGCGATGTATGATAATTGTACATTTAGCGGAGCACAGGTGAAGGATTAAAATAAAAATCATTTTGGTTGCCGCGAAGACGTTCATACATTTTTCTATGTTAACTTAACGTCTGAACGCCTTAACGGAAATTTACTCCATTGTTAGCTTACCCGTTACTACAAATAAATTAATGGTATATTCGGCGTCAAATTTCTTCTATGAATAAAATCTTTTCCCCCTTATTGCTTGCTGCTACCCTATTTTTCGTTCAACGTGTTTCAGCCCAAAAAACTACCAGCCTTTTTAACGGAACCAACCTGGCCGGATGGCATGTTGATGTGCCTGAAATGGATAACAATCCAACTGCGAAAAACCCTTTCGTAGTAAGAAACGGAATGCTCGTAAGCCTTGGTACACCGGGTGGCCATCTTATTACTGATGCGGTATATAAAAATTACCGGCTTCATATCGAGTACCGCTTTGCAGCAAAGCCCGGTAACTGTGGGGTGCTGGTACATAGCTCTACCTCAAGGGCATTGTATCAGATGTTTCCAAAATCAATTGAAGTGCAGATGGAGCATGGCAATGCCGGCGATTTCTGGTGCATTGTAGAAGATATTGCCGTACCTGATATGGAAGCAAGGCGTGGCCCCAGAGCAGAATGGGGCGGCACAGAGGGTAAAAGAAGGAACATTAAAAATCTTACGGACGGTGCAGAAAAACCGGTAGGTGAATGGAACAGAATGGTCATTGAATGCCTGAAAGATTCAGTAAAAGTTTGGGTAAACGGGCAGCTACAAAATTTCGGTTTCAACGCCACCGTCCAACAAGGACAGATTGCCTTACAGGCTGAAGGATCGGAAGTGGAATTTAGAAAAGTGGATTTTACACCGATCAGGAAACTTAGCAGGAATGGGGATTTTAAACCCAAAAACTAACTTTCAGCCTCCTAAAAAAATTTCACAGGTTTTAAAAACCTGTGAGGTTTGGTAAGGTTGCGTTGAACATACTACGCCCTTCGGTAATACAATGTGCTACCAGCTTTGGCGTATAAGAAAATCTATTTAGGTATGCTATCCATGTTCTTGTACATGGTATCCGTAGCCGTCAGGTTAGGATCATAGGTACTGGTGGTTTTTTGCTTATCGGCCGGATTAAACTTCATATTACCTGAATCTTCAGTAACCTGTTTTGAACTCTTATTGTCGTTACATGAAATAATCACCAGGGAAATAATTGCTGCCAAACAGGCTGTATTGTGTACGTATTTCATACTCGTTTTTTTAATTGAAGTGCAATTTTTTGCAGCATCAAGGTACATGCTATTGTAGTTAACTATGTTACACTATTGATTTTTTTTATTGCATAATCCACAGTTTTGCCTGCAATTGATCGACCAACGGAGTCATCCGGCACCAGGCAATTTGGTCTTCCTTTTTTATATTTCTGTCACTCCTTTCTTTTATCCCGTCCATTATTCAAATTCCAGGCATAACGCTGAAATACTTTTGGTGGAGAAATCAATGAAACATTCCATCATCAAAAGTAAGCAGCATGAAAAATTTAAAAGCATTCGCACTGTTGGCAGCACTTGTAATCAGCGCTCATATTACAATGGCACAGGATGACGCAACCAATGGCCAACCACGGTCCCCAAAGTGGATTTCTGAAAAAGGATACTGGGTTATTGAAAGCAATATCAAAACTCCCAAAAGTTCAATCGTCCGTTTTTATACCAACGACCAGCACCTCATATACACTGAAACAGTAGAGGGTGTGGTATTGAACGTAAAGAAAAAAAAGACCCTGATGAACTTAAAAAACGTATTGGAAAAAGTGGTGTTCGCCTGGGAAAAAAATGGGGAATTGAAAGATATCGGTGAACTGGTTGCCGTATTGGGAAAGAAGAAATAATGGAACCTTTATCGGCCATGCCAACACTGCATGAACTACCGGGCCGGATAAGTATCAAAGTGAATCCCGTAATAATTTACGGGATTCACTTTTTGTTGACTAACTGTTTTGATCGATCAATTTATACCGTATAGCTACTTTTCTTATACCATGCTATTAAAAGTGGTTATACTTTATTATTTTAGATAAGTGATACACCATGAAGCAGAACCCATTTATATTTTCAGATGAACCATCCTGGCGCTTAAAGCGGCATTTGGCATTCTGGCTGGTGTGGTGGCTTTTCCAGGGTTTCCTGTATTCCTTCATAGCCATTAACAGCGCAACTGCATACATTGTAAGGCTGCCCACCTCTATTGTGGAGTCGCTAATTTACCTCACAGCACATATATTTTTAACCTATTCGCTGATCTACTTTGTCATCCCGCGTTACATAGTAAAACATCTTTACCGGAAGGCTGCGCTTTGAATAGCCATCCTCTACATTTTTGCCGCAGCCATGTCAACTGCTTTATCACTAACAGCTATTCCTTATGTTCGGGACAGGTTGATGGGCTTTAATTATATCGGTCCGCTAAGAAACCCTACCACAAACGTTTTCTTAGGCTTAATGGCCGGCCTGCGAGGCGCCATCACCATTGGCGGTATTGCAGCTGCCATTAAATTAATGAAATACTGGTATATCAAGGAACAGCGAAACCTGCAGTTGCAAAAAGAAAATATCGAATCGCAGTTGCAGTTGTTAAAGGCACAGGTGCATCCTCATTTTCTTTTTAATACATTGAATAGCATTTACTCCTACACGCAAAATACCGCCCCGCTTGCTTCAAAGCTCGTGATGGGATTGTCGGATATGCTGCGGTATATGTTATATGAATGTAACCAGCCGCTGGCGCCGCTTTCAAAAGAAATTAAATTACTGCTGGATTATTGCTCGCTTGAAAAAGTAAGGTATGATCAGCACCTCGATCTGCAGATAACGGTACCTGCCAGTAACAGGGAACTATACATCGCCCCATTATTACTTTTGCCATTTGTAGAAAATTGTTTTAAACACGGTGCCAGCAACCTGGTAGAGCAGGCATGGATCAGCCTTACCATTTCAATTGACGGCAGGCGAAAGAAAATGAAACTGATCAACAGTAAACCGGTAGATGAGAAACAAGCTGCATCCAATAAAAGAGGTATAGGCATTGCCAATGTACGTGCCCGGCTGGACCTATTATATGCAGGCAAATATGAATTGATCATCACCAATGAGCTGGAAGTGTTTATTGTAAACCTAACGCTTGAATTAGAACCGCAAATGCCCCATTTCACCCCTGTTTCCGAACAACAATTAGTTACCCATGCAAACGTATAAAAAGATTCGCTGCCTGATAGTAGATGATGAACCACCTGCCCGTGAAATAATCTTGCGTTATATTGAACAAATTCCCATGTTGGAACTCACCGGTGAATGCGCCAATGCCATACAGGCACTTACACTTCTTCAGCAAACAAAGGTGGACCTTATATTCCTGGATATCAGGATGCCCCAACTAAACGGAAATGAATTTCTGAAGACCATCAAAAATCCTCCTAAAGTAATTTTCACCACGGCCTATCCTGATTATGCGATTGAGGGATATGAACTGGATGTGGTGGATTATCTTTTAAAACCAATACAATTTGATCGCTTTTTAAAGGCCGTCAATAAAACATTTGAATTAAGCCTCGTGCAGGAAACAGGAACAGCATCCGTACCCAATGCACCCAATCATACAGAATCATTCGTTTATTTCAGGGCCGACCGTAAGATGGTAAAAGTAATGTTGCGGGACATTCTCTATATTGAAAGCATGAAAGATTATGTAAAGATATTTACCACTTCGGGGCAGATCATTTCCAAACAATCGATCACTTCAGTGGAAGAAATGCTGCCGGAAAAAAAATTCATTAGAACCCATCGTTCCTTTATCATTTCAATTGAAAAAATAAAATCATTTACCAATGAGTTAATTGAAATTGAAAAAGCGGAAATACCGATCGGGAAACTGTATCGGAATACGGTGATAAAAATGCTGGGATATAAATAAACGTACTAATACCGGGTCATGATTTATGAAAGTCACAAATCATGACCCGTATATAAACAAGTATTACAAATTGTTGAGATTCACAAATTAAACCTGCTGCGGTTAAAGCCCGAAGGGAATTGAAATATAAGTAGCCGTGGGTAAAACCCATGGTTATTGATAGTATATCTCAACAGCCCCAACGAGGTTGAATATAAAGAATATGCATTAATTCAACCCCGTTGGGGTTGTTGAACCGAAAAATTTCATCCCCGGGTTTTACCCGGGGCTATTCAAATTAAACCCTTACCGGGTTTTTGCCTTCAATTTTAACTTGCGAAGGATCAGGGTTTATGAAATTACTTGCTCATCTACCAACTCTCCATAATCCACCAGCAACTCTTCTCCATTTGCAATATCCCTTAACGCTTCAAAAAATTCGCCTTCATTGATGGAGATTATATTGGGCATATCTGAATGATTGAGAAAATTTACGAGGTCCATTTTCTTAAACCCATATTCCGGTATATAATAGTTTTCTTCATCAAACAGGCAATAAGTTTCAACAAGGGCTTTTGAATGGGCAGGCAATTGGTCAATATCAATTTTAGGAACAGGTATCCATTCATCATGACCGCTTATTGATTTTGAGAACATATCGCGGCACCCCTTCGGTATATCCCGGATTGCAAAAACACCAATCCCTTCAATGGGCGAAGGCTTTATCATTACATAGGTGTTACCTGCCAACTCCGCCAACAATGCGGTTTTATTCATGTGCTTGAGTGGTAGAATGTCTCGAATTTATTTACTGGTTACCAAACGTTCATTTACACTCACCAGTTCCACATCCGGTTTTGACTCATCGGTTAATTTAACTTTACCACGGTCGTTTCTTATCACTCTTGAAAACAAGGAGATTTCCTTATCAAACAAAAAGCGGAAAAATAGTTTTGTCCAGGAAGTATGGTAAAACAACGTATTGTAAAAGGAAGGGGCACCCGCTCTTATTTGTGGCAACCTGTTCCATGGTACAGAAGGAAAGTCGTGATGCTCGTTGTGAAAACCAACATTAAAAGCCACTGTATTCAGTGGCCCGTAATAACTATAGGTTTCCTGCTCGCCATGGGTTAAATAATGCTCCTGTATCCACCTTGCACCCAGGGGATGCAACCCTACCGAAAAGAAGAAACTGAATAATAAAAAGAAGATGGCCTTTGGGCCCATCAATAATGTAACAGCAAGGATGAAGGCAATTTGTACTGCCCAGTTTAATGCTACCCAACCATCAAAAGGCTTAATTTCCTTTAGCCTGTTGATTCTAAACACCTGGAAAAGCGGGTAAAACAATAACCAAAGCACTTTACCAATAAAATAATTATTGATCAGTTTTGCCTCCCATTTATTAGGCAAATCGGCATCCAGTTCGTGTACGCCCTGGAAAGAATGATGCTTGATATGGTATCTTTCAAACGAAACTGAACTGGGAAATAGTTGGGGAATATTAGCAAATATACCAGCCAGCCTGTTGGCTTCCGGCTTTTTGAACAATAACCGGTGAGCACATTCGTGTATCATTACAAACAATGCATGATCTGCAAAAGCACCCAACAAATAGGCCGCTCCCACCACAATCCACCATGATTGGCCAGACACCAGCCAGGCCATTCCTACCTGGAACAAAACCAGTCCGATGATTGCGAATATGGTTACCGGATTTTTGCCGATTAATTTCCTGATGTGTGGATGTTTTTTTAGGATTTCCTTGGTTCTGATACGATGTGGCTCAGAAAATTCCGAGAATACAAAATTGCTTTTCTTAATCATGGCCGAAATATATTACATTTTTGAATAAAACTCCTTCATTGATTCAAATATTATCGTTTCATGCGATTATTTTTCAGACAAACGATATTATTTGATGATGCATATTCCTGGCTATTTAAACTAAAGTGCAGGAAAGTTTAGTTGGTGAGGAATTGTCAATAAACTGCCTTTTACGTAATCCATCAATTCATTTTAATATTGTCAAAATCCGATATTTTAAAATACAAGCGTGATTGATTCCAAAAAATATCATTCGTATTGATAATTTAAATGAAATTGAAACAGCAAGAAGTATATCTCATATAAATACCATTTCAAATGTTTGTATTCAATTTTGTTGGCGATAGCCTTGCTTAGCGGCCATCTGCACAAACACCAACAACGGCGAAAAATATTGCTCATATTTACAATCTTCAAAATTAGCCCGAAGCCCACTCGTTGCCGTTGTTGCGTGTTGTGCGGCTGACGATGCGGCAATGGAAACACCAACAACCTGCAAGCAATTTTGTTGGCGATAGCCTTGCTTAGCGGCCATCTGCACAAACACCAACAACGGCGAAAAATATTGCTCATACTTACAATCTTCAAAATTGGCCCGAAGCC
>Ga0209181_10005661_pt1 | contig 17882 bp, 16 predicted proteins | sample MAT05_FD_187208 | JGI IMG/M metagenome (GOLD analysis project Ga0209181, IMG submission 187208) | Freshwater microbial communities from Lake Fryxell liftoff mats and glacier meltwater in Antarctica - MAT-05 (SPAdes) (version 2) | ecosystem: Environmental > Aquatic > Freshwater > Ice > Liftoff...
CTCAATGGCTACTACTCGGCCAGGAAATACCCCGAGCATCCTCGGCGCATTCGCTTCAAGGATCCCGAGTCGGGCAAGACACTCATCTTCCTGACCAACAACAATACGTTGCCAGCGTTGACGATTGCCGCCCTTTACAAGAGTTGCTGGCAGGCCGGGTTGTTCTTCAAGTGGATCAAGCAGCACCTGCGCATCAAGCACTTTCTGGGCAACAGCGAGAACGCAGTCAAGACGCAGGTGTGGTGCGCCGTCTCCACCTACGTGCTCATCGCCATCGTCAAGAAGGAGCTTCAATTCAGTGCCTCTCTCTGCACATGTCTACAGATCTTGTCGGTCTCGGTCTTCGAGAAAACCGAGCTTTTATGCGCCCTGCGGGCCGATGCGCCCCAGATCGAATCGCTTGACGACGCTTACCAGTTGACTTTGTTCAACTTTTAACCGGACAGCAGTGGATCCGGCTGTTGCCGAGGCGAAGCGCAAAGCGCTGGGGCCGGGCCACGCCCGAGAGGCGCTGCACGAGGGTGAGCATGGATGCCTGGTCCAGGGCCGGCACCGCGATGCGTACGGCACCGGGCTCCTGCAGCGCGGCGGCGAGCGCGGCGGCGGCTTCGGCGCGGGCCTCGCCGGGCCGGACGGCAACCAGCAGCCGCACCTGGCCGCCTTGGCCCTGCCACCACGCCCACCACTGGGCGCTGGCGTCGTCGACGAATTGCCAGTCGTCGAAGAGATGGCTTTCGATGTCGGCGAAGCACGATTTCCAGGCGACGCGCAAGGCCTCGTAAAAGCGCAGGCGCTGTGCGTCGCTCGTGATGGGCGGCGGGGCCAGGCCGAGCTCGGGTAGCAGGCGACTGAGCTCGGCGCTGACCCAGGTCGGCCACGTCGGGCTTGGCGCCGCAGCGGCGCCGAGGCTGGCGCGAAGCCAGCGGACCCAGGCCGCGAACGGGACGCGGGCGTCGCTGGCGCGCGCTTCGTGCGGAGCGAGCCGCGGGCGACGCGTTTGGAGCGAGCGCAGCAGCGTGCTTTTGCCGACGCCGGGAACGCCTTCGATGACGGTGAGCCGCGAGTTCGCGAGACGGCCCTCGAGCTCGTCGAGCAGTGCTTCGCGACCCACCGGCACGGCCAGGTCCGGCAAGGCAACAGTGAGGGCGGCGAGGCTTGGCCCGGAGGCAGGCAACGTTTCTTGCGTGCTGCGGCCGCTGCGAATGTGCTCGGCCAGCTCGCTCGTCGCCGCCAGTGGTCGCAGGCCCAGCTTGCGGCCGAGGGCGCGCCGACAGCGCTCGTAGGCGTCGAGGGCGGCTTCGCGTTCGCCGAGCAGGGCGTGCAGCGTCATCACTCGCCGGTAGTGCGATTCCTGCAACTGATCTTGCGCGATGAGCGTTTGAGCAACAACGAGCGCACCGCGCAAGTCACCGCGTTGCTGGAGCGTCCGTGCGTGGGCATCGGCCTGCGCGCGCCAGACCTGCGCCAGGGCTTCGCGCCGTGCCGCCAGCCAGTCGTTGAAGGCAGGCGCGGCGTGGAGTTCGAAGCCGGGCAGCAGGCCGGTGGCGTACAGGGTGAGCGCGGCAGGCGCGTCGCCGCTGATGCAAGCGCGTTGGAAAGCGGCGATGTCCAGTTCGACGTCTGACGCCAGGGCGAGCGTCGGCCCGCTGGTGTCGAGCACGCCGTCGAGGCCTGCGTCGCGCATCCGGTGCAGCTCACGGCGCAGGTTGCGACGTGCGTCGGTGTCACCTTCGGCATCCCAGAGCAGCGTCGCGATGCGCTCTCGCGTCACGCTGCCGTCGCTTGCGACCACCGCCAGCAGCGCGACACAGCGGCGATCGGGGAAGCGCAGCTCGCGATCGCCGACAAGGAGACGCGGCATGCCGAGGAGCTGCAGCCGGAGGGCGGGGATCAACGATATCGACGCGGCGCGCATGGCGCGACCATGCTGCAACGACGGGTAGGTCAGGCCGTGGTAGGGCCAGTTCTGTCTGACCGACTTCTTGCTCGGCTAGATGACCTGGTTCTTCGTGCCGCCCTGCAGATGGTCCGGGTGCGTCAGCAGCATATCGCTGGCGGACCCCGACGACAGGTCGGTACGGAAGTCGGACGTGCCGCCCAGGAACTCCGCCACCGTCTGCGCGGGTAGTTGACCGACTCAATCTTGGCGCGCGGCGGCCCGGTGGGTCACGCGGCAGTCCGCGAAGGGCTGCGGAATCGATGCGAGCGAGGTGCAGGTAAGGGCTCGTGAGGAAATAACTTGGATAGTTGGCCGCTGGATTGGGATGCGATGCAAGGCGCGAAGTGCGCTGTGTGGCGAGCCACACAAGCGATTCGCAACGCCGCAGCGCGCCCAAGGCCAGCGAGTCGAATGTTCAAGTTATTCTGGAACGAGCCCTGAGGCGCCGCGTATCAGATGCGTGATTCAGCAACTCCGAAGCTCCCGCTTTCACACCTCACGACATCCACGGCGGTTCCGATCAAGCCAAAGACAGACGCGCCGCAAGGAAGTCGACAAAGGCTCTCACGCTGGCCGGCTGCAGCCGCGAGGACATCACGGCATGCACGGGCAAGGGCGGCAAGCTCCACCCCTGCAGCACCTGGACCAGCCGCCCGGCGTTCACCGCGTCGCGCGCAAGCACATGCGACAGCACCGCGATGCCCAAGCCGCGCTCGGCGAGCATGCGCATCAGTCCCTGATTGTTGGTGGCAAGGCGACCACGCACCGTGACCTCCATCGCGGCGCCGTCGCGCAACAGGCGCCATCGCGCTTCGCGCCCCGGCGCCGGAAGGTTGAGGCACTCGTGCTCGACCAGGTCGGCCGGCTGTTGTGGCTCTCCGTGCCGCTCCAGGTAGGTTGGGGCAGCGAACATCAGCATCTCGATCGTGCCGATGCGGCGCACGACCAGTTGATCGCCCTTCACGGCGCCGATGCGGATGGACACATCGACATTCTCGCCCACCAGATCGCGGTGGCTGGGCGACAGATCGAGTTCGAAGGTGATGCACGGATACCGGCGTGTGAATTCAGGCAGCAGCGGGCCGACATGGTTGACGCCCATGTCGACCGGCATCGACACGCGCACGTGCCCGGTCGGGCCTGCGGCAGAGTCGCGCAGCGCTTCCTGCGCCAGACGGGCCTGGTCGACCAGGTCCCCGCAGCGCTCAAAGTAGCGCCGTCCGGCCTCGGTCAACTCAACCCGGCGTGTGGTGCGGTCGAATAACCGCACGCCGAACTTTCGCTCCATCTCGGCAATTCGCCTCGACAGTGTTGCCCCGGGCACACTGAGGTTCGCGCTGGCGCGGCTGAAACTGCGCGTGCGCGCCACTTCGACGAACAAGGTCATGTCGCGCAGCGCCGAGAGATCGTTCATCTCGAGGCAGTTTATTCCAAGGATGGAAAAGTCTTCTCCGTTCCTGCCACTACCGCACGCCGGCAAGAGCGATCAGGCTGCGAGCCTTCACAAAGGACATCGACGATGAAAGCCATCCGAATCCACGCCTACGGCGGGCCCGAGTTGATGCAGCTCGAAGACGCACCTGTACCCCCCTGCGGCGCCGGCGACCTGCTGGTGCGCGTGGTCGCAGCCGGCGTCAATCCGATCGACTGGAAGATGCGCTCGGGCGTCATGGCCGCGCAGATTTCCAAGAGCTTCCCCGTCACGCTCGGCTTCGATGCCGCAGGCGTCGTCACCGCAGTCGGCGGCGAAGTGGCTGGTTTCGAACTCGGCGACGAGGTCTGCTTCTACGCCGCGTTCGCGGGCGGCGGCACCTATGCCGAGTACGTGGCGGTGGACGCGAGCCAGGTGGCGAAGAAGCCGCGCACGGTCTCGTTCGCCAATGCGGCGGCCCTGCCCATGGCCGGCCAGGCCGCGTGGACTGCCCTGATCGAGACCGGCCAGGTCGAACGCGGCATGCGCGTGCTGATCCACGGTGGCGCCGGAGCAATCGGCACAACGGCCGTGCAACTGGCCAAAGCGCACGGCGCGCATGTCACCGCCACCGCCAGCGGCGACGGTATGGCCCTGGTCAAGAGCCTGGGTGCCGACGAGGTGATCGACTACCGCACGCAGCGCTTCGAGCAGATCGCGCACGACATCGACATCGTGCTCGACCCGCTGGGCGGGCCGACACAAGAGGCTTCATGGACCACGATGCGCCAAGGCGGCATCCTGGTCGCGACGGCGATGCCGCCGTCGCCCGAGCGCGCCGCAGCAGCGGGCGTGCGTGCTGCATTCGTCTTCACACCGCCGCGCGGCGCGGTGCTGGCACAGCTGGTCGAGCGTGTCGATGACGGGCGCTTGCGCATCGTCGTCGGCCAGGAGTTCGCGCTCGCCGATGCAGCCCAGGCGCACCGCCTGGGCGAGAGCGGCAAGGCGCGAGGCAAGATGATCCTTCACGTCGCCGCACCCGGCGGCTGACAGACGGCGAGTTGCCGCCGAGGGACAGCGGGCAAGCGCGTGCGCACTCGATCAAGCTGTGCGTCGGCACCCTCCGAAACCTTCCGAAACTATCCAACACCACCCGGAGAAACACCATGACTTCAAAAAAATCTGTTCTGTCAGTGGGTCTGCAGCCGCAGCTCATCAACTTCGCAGATCCGGCCTACGCCGCCTTTCCTGGCATGACGGCCGAGAAGGTTCAAGGCGGGCTGGACAAGGACATCGCTGCACTGAACGCGTTGGGTTACGACGCCCGACTGTGCCTGACCGATTTTGGCGAAACTGCGGAGGACGTGATCCGAGCGACGTTGCAGAAGAGCCGCTACGACTGCGTCGTGATCGGTGCCGGTGTGCGCACCATAGACAAAAACTTTCTCCTGTTCGAGAAAGTGCTCAACGTGGTCCATGAACATGCCCCGCAGGCGCGCATCTGTTTCAACACGGGGCCGTTCGACACGGCCCAGGCGGTGCAGCGCTGGTGCCCGGTGACCTGGAAGTCCTGACTTCTGACTTCGGACTTTCATCTTCATCGACGCGAAAGGGACAGACCCGTGCTCCAACTTCGTCCAATGGACACCCAGGTGCCCATCTTCAATCAGTTCGGCGAAGACCTGGCTCCGGTCATCCTGATCAACGTCTTCACCGTCGACGCCGGCACTGCTCAAGGCCTGGGAAGACGATGCGAACTGGATGAAGAGCCAAGCGGGCTACATCTCCACGCAATTGCACCGCGGCATCGCCGGCAGCTGCGTGTTTCTGAACTACGCGGTGTGGGGATCGGTCGCGCACTTTCGTGCAGCCTTCACGCATCCAGACTTTCAGAGCGCACTCGCCGCCTACCCATCGAGCGCAGTGGCTTCGCCGCACTGGTTCAGCAAGGTGGCCGTCCTCAATCTCTGCACGGCATGACAGGGCTGAATTCAGCCACCCAGACTTCTCCGACGCATCAGGTAAACACCATGGAAAAAATATTCGATCGAACCACGACGGAAGGTTCAGCCCGCTACTTTCAAAATTGCGTCCGCAATGGCGACGTGGAAGGCGCGTTGAGCTGCTTCGATCCAGAAGCGATTTATGTCACAGGACCAGGAACCCAGGTTACAGGCAAAGAAAATATCCGCGCGGCTTTGGCGCAAGTTTGCGCGCTCGAGCCAGACCTGCAGGCGCAAAGAAGCGCGGACTTCATCACAGGTGATATTTCAGGGTGGGTCGATGAATGGACGCTGAAAGCCACGACACCCGATGGCACCAAGCTTGATTTAAAAGGTATTTCTGCCGATGTTCTTAGAAAGCAAAAAGATGGCAACTGGGCCTATTTAATCGATAACCCTTATGGTGCAGCTTATCTCGTCTGATGTATAGCATGCACTTCAATACATAGAACAGCCCACTGCCGCCTTTATTATTTTCCAAAGAAACATCCTGAGTCAAACAGGCTTCGATGCTATTTTTCCCATCACATGGCCAAGGTGGATCAGGTAAATCCACACTAGGTGACCGGCGGCAAAGGCGAGCCACTTGTGCTGATTCACGGCTACCCTGAAACTCGGTATGCATGGCATGACATGATGCCGGCACTGGCAGAAAAATATACGGTCATCGCAGTTGATTTACTTGGCTTGGGAGATTCCAAAGTCGCGCCGACCGGTTATGACAAGCGCAATGTTGCCGAAGATGTGCATCAGCTGGAAGACTTCGCTTTCGCCGATTGATCGCAAAACCGTGAGGGCCGCGCATCGGGTGAATGTGCAGTCGTCGCCGCCTTCACTACGTGCAAGCACTTGAACGCGGAAGTCCAGCGGATCGAGCAGGCCGAGTTCAGCGCGATGTTGCAGCGCCCGAAGGGCCTTCAACTTACCAGGCCTCAGTTCTACCCTTCCCCTGGCGCGTCATAGCCAGCTGGGAACCTTGCGCAGCAGCTTTTCGTTCGCCCTGCAGGGCAGTGCATCGGAAGCGGATCGAATGCCCGCAGCCTGGCCTTGCCGAACCGTTCGACGAGCACGGGCTTCGCGGCCCACAGCAGCAGGCGACAGGCCAGCCTGATCTTGAGGTCCTTGGCGCCGGTCCTGGCGCCTGTCAGAGGGAGAGTGCGACCTTCAGCACGCCGTCGCGTTGCTGGCTGAACAGGTCGTACGCCGCCTCGATGTCGCCGAGCTTGAAACGGTGCGTCACCATCGCGCCGAGATCCACGCGGCCGCTTTCGATGACCGACATCAGCCGGCGCATGCGCTCCTTGCCGCTCGGGCACAGCGTGGTGATGATGCGGTGGTCGCCCAGGCCGGCGGCGATGGCACTGAGCGGAATTGTCAGGTCGGTGGAATACACCCCCAGGCTCGACAGGGTGCCACCGGACGGGGCCCGGGAACGCCGACGACGTCGCCCAGCCCCGCAGCGCATGACGAATGTCCTCGCCGAGAAAGCGCACGTTGAAAACTCGGCGCCGGTTCGAACCGGCGCCGCCCCCGGCCGCATGCAGGGTCAGCATGTCGAAGCAGACGATGTCGCAGGGCTCCAGCGCCCAGCCCACGATCGGGAAACGTTCGCGCTCGCTCTCGATGTCGGGCAGATCGGCCAGGCTGCCTTCGGAGAACCATTTGGCCTGCTGGTCCATGAAGGTGCGCGGCATCAGCCACGGCCCGCGGTGCGAGCCAACGACGAACTCGAGCGTCGATGCGCGTGATGCCGGGTCGACCGGAATCCATATGCTCACGTTCTGCCGACCATCGATGTTGTAGTAGGGCTGGTCTTGATGCCAGGGAGTCCGCTGGCGCGTGCCGGGCTCCTTGACGAGCAGATGGTCGTGGTGCAGCCGCACGGTGTGTGAACTCATCAAGCGCTGCGCAGCAAGCGCCAGCGGCGATTCGAAAATGACGCGCCGGCAGGCGGCGTTGTGCTGCCGGTTGCAGAAGTCTTCGAAGAAGCGGCCGGGGTCGTCTGGCCGGCTGGCGATCTTGGCGCGAACGCTGGGCAACGCCAAATTGGCCTCGATGTCCTCGCGCAGCGTGGCCAGCTCGTCGGGTGTCGGCAATCGCCGAATGACGATCGCACCTTGGCGCCGGAAGTCGCCGACCGGCGCTTCGTTCAGGCGCTGGTTGACGCGCTGCGCAAAGCCGAGCGCGCGGGCATCGGGCATGGCCTGCATCACTTCAGACTCACTGCAGCAGATCGAGCAGCGTGCGCGCGACCACCTTCGTCGCACGCCGCAGGTCAGCCAGGTCCAGGCGTTCGTCGGCCCGTTTGGCGTGCGACTCGAGCACCGTGCGCGGCCCGGCGCCGTAGATCACTCCCGGGATTCCGCGCTCCACGTACAGGCGCACATCGGTGTACAGCGGTGTCCCCAAAGCGGGAATGACCTCGCCGAACACCGCCCGGGCATGTTTCTGGATGGCCTTGACCAGCGGCTGGTTGCCGGGCAGGGGCTTCATGGCGCGCGACAGCAACAAGCGCTTCACGTCCACCCGCAGCGCGTGGCCACCCCGCGGCGGCTTGAACGCGGCAGCCGCCTGCGCGATGGTGCGACGCAGCGATGCTTCCACCTCGGCCGGGTCTTCCTCGGGGATCATTCGCCGGTCGACCTTGATCACCACCTTGCCGGGGATGACGTTGGTGTTGGTGCCGCCGTTGACCTGACCGACGTTCAGGTAAGGGTGGGTGATGCCCTCGACCGTGGAAGTCACCAACATGTAGTCGTGGTTCAGCGCATACAGCGCGTTCAGGATCTGCACCGCGCCCTGCATCGCGTCGGTGCCGCTGTCGGGAATGGCCGCGTGCGCCATGTCGCCATTCACGGTCACTTCCAGTTGCAGGCAGCCGTTGTGCGCCACCACTACCTGGTAGCTGAAGCCGGCGGCCATCATCAGGTCGGGTTTCGTGAGGCCATGGTTCAGCAACCAATCGGGGCCGAGTTCACCGCCGTATTCCTCGTCATACGTGAAATGCAGTTCGACGCTGCCCGCGAGTTTGGCGCCCAGTGATTCGAGCGCGCGCACTGCGAAGGTGAAACTGGCCATGTCGCACTTGCTCACGGCCGTGGCGCGGCCGTAGATCTTGCCGTCCACGACTTCACCGCCGTAGGGATCGTGGGTCCAGCCTTCGCCGGGCGGCACCACGTCGCCGTGGGCGTTGAGCGCAATCGTCTTGCCCTCACCATAGCGCCGCCGCACGATCAGGTTGGTGATGCTTTCCAGCCCCGCGGCGTGCACCTCAGCGGCGGGCACCGCGTGCTTCTCGGCATGCATTCCCATCGCAGCCAGCAGCTCGGCCGTGCGCTCGGCATGCGGGGCGTTGTTGCCGGGCGGGGTGTCAGTCGGGACGCGTACCAGTTCCTGCAGGAAGCGCACTTCGTCGTCGAAGTGGGCGTCGACCCAGGCGTCGAGCGCGTCATAGTTGACCGACAAGGCGGACAAGGCGGGCAAGGCGAGTGAAGTCATGAAAGCTCCGAAGCAAGTTGGTCAAGAAGGGTTTGGAAGGCACGCACGCACAGTTCGGTGTCGTCGTTGGTGATGGCTTCCAGCGGGTTGTGGCTGATGCCGGCGTTCAGACCGCGCATGAACAGCATCGCCTGCGGCATGGCTTCGTGCAGCTTCATGGCGTCGTGGCCGGCGCCACTGGGCATGCGGTGCAGCGGCAGACCCAGCGAATCGACGGCGCGTTCCCAGCGCTGTTGCCAGGCCGTTGCACTCGGCGCGGCCGCCGCACGCATCGTCTCTTCGAGCTTGAAGTGCACACCACGGCGTTCGCACAGGGCCTGCAGCTCGGCGCGGATGTCGTTGGCACAGTCGTCACGCACCACGTCGGTGGTGGCGCGGATGTCCAGGCTGAACTTGCAGCGACCGGGTACCACGTTCATCGAGCCGTTCGGCACTTCCAACATGCCCACCGTGGCCACCAGGTTGGGCACTGAACCCCCGCGTCGCTCGACAAACAGCGCCAGCTCGGCCGCCGCCGTGGCCGCGTCGCAACGTCTGTCCATCGGGGTCGTGCCGGCGTGGCTGGCCATGCCGACGATCTCACCCAGATAACGCACGCTGCCGTTGATCGATGTGACGATGCCCAGGGGCAGATCCATCTCGTTGAGCACAGGCCCCTGTTCGATGTGGACCTCGACAAAGCCGAGGTAGCGGCTGCCGTCGCGCTTCAGATTCGCAATGTCGTCGGGGCACAGCCCGGCATGCAGCATTGCGTCGCGCATCGTGATGCCGTCAACGTCTTTCTGGTCCAGCCAGGCGCTGTCGAAGTGGCCGGTGAGTGCACCTGATCCGAGGAACACCGCCTTGTAGCGCTGGCCCTCTTCTTCGGCAAAACCGACGACCTCGAAGCCGTAAGGCAGGCGCCGGCCCTGGCGATGCAACTCGCGCACACAGGCCATCGGCACAAGGATGCCCAGCCGGCCGTCGTACTTGCCACCGTTGCGCACGGTATCAAAGTGCGAGCCGGTCAACAGACGCTTGGCCTGACGATCGGCGCCGTAGTAGATACCGACGACGTTGCCCACAGCGTCGATCTCCACCTCATCGAAGCCGCAGTCGGCGCGCATCCAATGGGCAAGCCGCTGGGCGCAGGCGCGGTGCGCGTCGGTGAGGTAGGTGACGGTCAGCTCGCCCCGCTCTGCGTAACCCGGGTCGCTGTGGGTCGCCAGGCGCTCGGCCCAGTCCCACACGTCGTTGCCCAGCACCGGCTCGTGGCCGAACTTGTCGTTCAGCCGGATCTCGGCGATGCGATGGATGTTGCGCAAGCACTCGGCGAGTTCGAAGCTGGGGTAGTTGTCCAGGCGTCGCTGAAAGGTCGCGATGATTTCGGCCTTGGCAAGGCCCAGGCCACGCGGGCCACGCACGGCCAGGATGAAGGGAAATCCGAACCGCGTGTTGTAGTCGGCGTTGAGCTGCTGGATGCGCGCGTATTCCGCCGGCGTGCAGTCAGTCAGGCCGGCTTTGCCCTGCTCGTGGGTCGACTCTGCGGTCAGCGTCTTGGCCACCATCGCCTTGCCAGCCAATTCAGGGTGGGCGCGAATCAGTGCGAGTTGCGCTTCGCGACCGGCAGAACGAACGACGCCTGCCAGGACCAGTTTCAGGCGTGCCAGGCCCTTGAACGGCCGTTGCGACCAAGCCTGTTCGGCGATCCACGGCGAATGCTCATACGTGCCATCCAGCAGACTGACGAAAGAGGCGCGGTCCGAAGTATTGAGGTCTTCAAGAGCGATCATGTTCATTCCCAGGCAAAGGCTAGTGCAGGGTCGAAAGGGTGGGTAGTCTTCCAGTGACGCGCGATGTCGATGCGCCGGGCGACCCAGACGCGATCGTGCTTTTCAACGTGATCCAGAAAGCGCTGCAAGCCGCGCATGCGGCCAGGGCGGCCAAGCAGCCGGCAGTGCATGCCGATGCTCATCATCGAAGGCCGTTCTTCGCCTTCGGCGTAGTGCACATCGAAGGCGTCACGCAGGTACTCGAAAAACTCGTCGCCGTGCGAAAAGCCCTGCGGCAGCGCGAAGCGCATGTCGTTGCAGTCCAGCGTGTACGGAACGACCAGATGCGGCGAAGTGGTGCCGTCGGTTTTACCCACCTTCAGCCAGAACGGCAGGTCGTCGCCGTAGTGGTCGCTGTCGTACTCGAAGCCGCCAAAGTCGGCCACCAGGCGGCGTGTATTCGGGCTGTCGCGCCCGGTGTACCAGCCCAGCGGCCGCTCGCCGGTCAGGCGTTGGATGGCTGCCATGCCGAGTGCCATGTGCTCTCGTTCGGTGGCTTCGACAACGGCCTGGTAGTTGATCCAGCGCCAGCCGTGGCAGGCGATCTCGTGGCCCAGTTCCACGAAGGCAGCGGTCACCTCGGGGCAACGCTCAAGCGCCATGCCGACGCCGAAGATGGTCAGCGGTAGACCACGTTTCTCGAACTCGCGCAACAGCCGCCACACGCCAACGCGAGAGCCGTAGTCGTAAATGCTCTCCATCGATAGATGCCGGTCGAGGAAGGCTGGTGGGTTGAAAAGCTCCGACAGGAACTGTTCGCTGCCGGCGTCGCCGTGCAGCACCGAGTTTTCGCCGCCCTCTTCGAAGTTGAGGACGAACTGCAGCGCCACGCGCGCCTGCCGCGGCCAGCGGGCAGGCATTCCCTCGCGGCCGTATCCCTTCAGGTCTCTGGGGTAGTTCTTGGGCATGGGGTTAACGGGTTCAGCACTTGGGCAAGATCGGTCTCGTGCGGGTTCAGGCGCAGGTTCTGTTCGACATGCTCCAGGTGTTCGATGGTCAATCGCACGGCCGCCTTGACATCGCGCCGATCGAAGGCGTCGACGATGGCCACGTGCTCCGCCAGCGAAGCCTCAGCCGAGTGCGTGGACTGGTACATCAACGCAATCAGCGATGAGCGTGTGAGCAAATCGGTCAGCAGCTGCGCGAGCACGTCGTTGCCGAGCATCTGCGCCAGCACCACATGGAAGTCGGCCAGCAGACGCGTGCGCCCGGATACGTCGGGCTTTGATACAGCGGCCTGTTCCGCCTGCAGGTGGCGGCGCAGTTCAGCCACTTGCGCGTCGGTGATCACCGCACACAGGCGACGCGTCAGGGCCGCCTCCAGGATCTGGCGCACTTCGAAAACCTGGCGCGCCTCTTCGACGCTGGGCGTGGCGACGAAAGCGCCACGAGCGGGTTCGAGCACCACCAGGCGGTCGCGACTGAGCTGATTCAGCGCCTGGCGCACCAACGTGCGCGAGACCTTGAAGATGTCGGCGATCTTCTGCTCGGACAGCTTGGTGCCAGGCATCAGCCGCCGCTCGACGATCGCGTCGGTGATGGACAGGGCGATGCGTTGCGTGTTGCCCGTCGCGGGCTTGCTTGCCGCCTTCGAGTTGCGCCCAGCAGCCCGTGGTGCGCGGGCCGAAGCTTCGCTGGCTTGGATGACTTTGAGGCGGGCCCGGCCTCCGGGCATGGTGCTGGACATGCTTGGTTCTTCACAATTGATTGACATGAATTCAGCAGTGTATACACTTTGCAATCGAACGCAAGCCAAAATCGGTGCACTTCAGACCGGAATCTTGTCGCCTGCTGCACGCCCCAGGTCGATCACGGCAGGCTTGCTCCACCCACTTGAAAGGAAATCTGATGGGACACCTCAGCACCCATGTGCTCGACACCATGAACGGTTGCCCCGCTGCCGGTATGGCCGTGAAGTTGCAGCGCGTCGACGGCGAGCGCGTCGAGACGATCAAGGCCTTCATCCTGAACGCCGACGGGCGCAATGACGGCGGCGCGCTGCTGGATGCGCAGGCCATGGCGGTGGGCCGCTACAGGCTGGTGTTTTCGGTGGCGCCGTACTTCCGCGCCCGCGGCGTGACGTTGCCGCAGCCGCCTTTCATCGACGATGTGCAACTTGATTTCGGTATCGCCGACGCCACTGGCCACTACCACGTGCCCTTGCTGGTCGGTCCTTGGGCTTACTCAACCTACCGCGGCTCGTAGGCGTATCGATGCGTCTCCCACGCCAGGAGGCCTCCGATTAGGGTATCCACCTATATTTAAGTGTGTGCAGAATCGTATACAATTTTAAGACGTCGCCGCGGAGCACATTGGCACTCGCCCCCAGGGCTTGGCCGCCGATGGTCGCGACGTGATTCCTCACAGAGCCCGCTGTGGTGAGGGAAGTGCAGCCAGTCAAACGGCTGCACTTCCCAACCTTGTGAGGTCTCGATGGAAGCTTTCCTGCTCGACTGGCTCAACCTGCTGCTGCGCTGGGCCCACATCATCACGGGCATCGCCTGGATCGGTGCCTCGTTCTACTTCGTCTCGCTCGACAACAGCCTGACGCCGCCGAAGAACAAGGCCGATGCAGATAAGGGTGTCGGCGGCGAACAGTGGGGCGTGCACGGCGGCGGCTTCTACCATCACCAGAAGTATCCGGTCTCGCCCGGCTACGTGCCCGATCAGTTGCACTGGTCGAAGTGGGAGAGCTACTCCACCTGGCTGACCGGCTTTGCGCTGTTCACGGTGATGTACCTCTACAACGCCAGCACATTCCTGATCGACAAGACCGTCTTCGACTGGTCGCCCACCGCTGCAGTGGCCACCGCGCTGGCCTTCTTCGTTGCCTTCTGGGTGCTGTACGACGCCATCTGCCGCACGCTGGGTCGCGGCAAGCACGGCGACCTGGTGGTCGGCGGCTGCGTCTTCGTGTTGATCGTCTTCGCGTCGTGGCTGTCGTGCCACTTGTTCGCGGGCCGAGCCGCCTTTCTGCTGGTCGGCGCGATGGTCGCCACGACGATGAGTGGCAACGTCTTCTTCTGGATCATCCCGGGGCAGCAAACGGTTGTCGCAGCCATCAAGGCCGGCCAGCCGGTTGACCCGGTGCACGGCCAGCGCGGCAAACAGCGCAGCGTGCACAACACCTTCTTCACGCTGCCGGTGCTGTTCGCGATGATGAGCAACCACTACGGCTTCACCTACACCGCGAAATACAACTGGCTGGTGCTGGTGGCAATCATGGTCGCGGGCGCGCTGATCCGCCTGTCGTTCGCGCTGCGGCACAAGGCGCTGGCCTATGGCAAGCCGGTGCCGTGGCACTGGGCCATTGCCGGCACGGTGCTGCTGGGCGCCACCATCGCCGCCACCATGCCGGCGCCGCGTCCGGCTGCAGCTACAAGCTCGGCTCCGGCCGCGCCGGCAACGTTTGCCCAAGTGCAAGAAGTCGTCAACCAGCGCTGCGTGATGTGCCACGGCCCGGCCCTGCAGAGCAAGAACGTGCGGCTGGACTCGGCCGCTGAGATCAGCCGCCATGCGCAGCAGATTTACCAGCAGTCGGCCGTGCTGAAGCTGATGCCGATGAACAACGCCACCCAGATCACCGATGACGAGCGGGCGCTGATCCAGCGTTGGTTCGAGGCCGGCGCACCAACTCGATGATTTCCCGGATGCTGGTGCGCGGCCTTGCCGCTCTGCACCAGCAGCCCACCCAGGCCCTCAGGCCAGATTCTTCAAACATTCGAGTCAGGAGACAACCACGACCACGGCAACTGTCCATCCGGTAGACGAGAGATTGCCCTCCGGGAAGCTCTTCACGCTGGGCCTGCAGCAGTGGGCTGGGCCATGGGCGGCCCGGCGTCCATGGCACAAGTGGTTGACGTGCCGCAGTTGGCGGTCATGGTTGACGGCGCCAGGGCCACGGCGGCTGCAGCGGCGGCTTCCATGCCGGCTGGCGCCACGGCGCCAGCGCTCAAGCTGCCGGGGCCGATCCCGATGATCGACAACCTGAACTACGGCGCGCTCGACAACATGACCGTCGCTGCGATCGTACTCGTCTTCATCCTGCTGCTGGTGAAGTACGCCAAAGGCTTCTTCGCCAACATCTCGGTGCTGCTGGGCATCGTCGCCGGCTGTGCGATCGCGATAGCGATGGGCAAGATGCATTTCGACAAGGTGGCCAAGGCGCACTGGTTCGACATCGTGTTGCCGTTCCACTTCGGCATGCCCACCTTCCACCCGATCGTGATCCTGACCATGACGCTGGTAATGATCGTGGTGATGATCGAATCCACCGGCATGTTCCTGGCGCTGTCGGACATCGCCGGCAAGAAGATCAGCCAGAAGGAGCTGGCTGCCGGGCTGCGCACCGACGGTCTGGGCACGGTGATCGGAGGCGTCTTCAACACCTTTCCCTACACCAGCTTTTCGCAGAACGTCGGGCTGGTCAGCGTCACGGGCGTGAAAAGCCGCTGGATGTGTGTGGCTGGCGGCATCATCATGATCGTGCTGGGCACGCTGTCGAAGATGGCGGCCTTCGTCGAATCGATTCCTCTGTTCGTGCTCGGCGGCGCCGGGTTGGTGATGTTCGGCATGGTGGCAGCCACCGGCATTCGCATCCTGTCGACGGTGGACTTCAAGGGCAACCGCCACAACCTCTACATCGTGGCGCTGGCCATCGGCTTCGGTTTGATCCCGCTGGTGGCACCTCGCTGGATGCAGCAGATGGCCCATGGCCTGCACCCGCTGCTGGAGTCGGGCATCTTGCCGACCGCTGTGTCTGCCGTGTTCCTGAACATTTTCTTCAGCGGTGCCAAAGGTGACAACGAAGGCGCCATCGAGGCAGCCAAGGCCGCCGAAGCGCATTGATCCCGCTACCCCACAGAAGGAACTCGCCATGAGGACCAAGAACGCCTTCGCGGCCGTCGGTTGCGGAGTCATCAAGTCCCTCGACAGCGGCTGCTGCAACGCAAGCAGGAGATCCTGACGGCAAAGATGAAGGCGACGATGGCCGCAGTGCTGGTGATGGAAAAAAGAAGGCGTGTCGCAAGTCTTCAGGGTGCCCGGTGCGGCGATCAACCCGCTCTATGCGCAGTAGCGTGAGCGCCAGTCCATAGCCCATATCCTGGCGCGCCACGTCGAAGGCGCCTCGTACATGGCCGAGGGCTTCACGCGGGCAAGGGCCGGCAACATTGGCGTGTGCATCGGCACCTCGGGCGCGGCTGCACAAGGAAGACTTCCAGGCGGTGGACATTGAATCGATCTCCAAACCAGTGACCAAGTGGTCCACCACCGTGATGGAGCCGGCGCAGGTGCCACACGCCTTTCCAGCAGGCCTTCCACCTGATGCGCTCGGGCCGCCCGGGCCCGGTGCTGATCGACCTGCCGTTCGATGTGCAGATGGGTGAGATCGAGTTCGACATCGACACCTACGAGCCGTTGCCGGTGTACAAGCCAGCCGCCTCGCGCAAGCAGATCGAAAAAGCGGTTCAGATAATGAATGAGGCCGAGCGGCCGCTGATCGTCGCTGGCGGCGGCATCATCAACGCAGACGCTTCGGAGCTGTTGCAGCAGTTCGCCGAGATCGCCGGGATTCCGGTGATCCCGACGCTGACGGGATGGGGCAGCATCCCCGACGACCACGCGCTGATGGCCGGCATGTGCGGTCTGCAGACCAGCCACCGCTACGGCACCGCCACCATGTTGGCCAGCGATTTCGTGCTCGGCATCGGCAACCGCTGGACCAACCGCAACACCGGATCGCCCTGGGTCCATTGCAAGGGCCGAAAGTTCATCCACGTCGACATCGAGCCGGCCCAGATCGGCCGCGTGTTCACGCCTGACTACGGCATCGTCAGCGACGCCAAGGCGGCGTTGCAGCTGTTCGTCGAAGTGGCCACGGAATGGAAGGCGCCGGCAAATTGCGTGACCGCAGCACCTGGGCCGCCGAGTGCAAGGCGCGCAAGTCCGACGTGCAATACCTGCGCAAGACCAATTTCGACAGCGTGCCGATGAAGTCGCAGCGGGTGCACCAGTGCATGAACAATGCCTTCGGACGTGACGTGACCTACGTTTCGACGATCGGCCTGAGTCAGATCGCTGGCGCTCAGTTCCTGCATGTCTACCACCCGCAGCACTGGATCAACTGCGGCCAGGCCGGCCCGCTGGGTTGGACGATCCCTGCCGCCTTGGGCGTGCGCGCAGCCGACCCGACGCGAAAGCTCGTCGCGCTGTCGGGCGACTACGACTTCCAGTTCATGATCGAAGAGCTGGCGGTGGGTGCGAAATTCAAGCTGCCGTACATCCACGTCGTCGTCAACGACAGCTAGCTCGGCCTGATCCGCCAGAGCCAGCGCGGCTTCACCATGGACTACTGCGTGCAGCTGGGCTTCGACAACATCAACACGCCAGCGCAAGAGCTGACCCACAGCTACGGCGTTGATCACCTGAAGGTGGTTGAAGGCCTGGGCTGCAAGGCCATCCGAGTACTCAAGCAGGAAGAGCTCGCGCCGGCCATCAAGCAGGCGGAAGCCTGGATGGCCGTGTTCCAGGTGCCTGTGGTCATCTAGATCATCCTGGAGCGTGTGACCAACATTGCCATGGGTACCGAGATCGACAACGTCGTCGAGTTCGAAGCAATCGTCGCTGGCAAGGCCGATGTGCCCACTGCGGTCGGCATGCTCGATTGAAGTCCGCGTCGACCCGAAGACCTGGCGGCCAACCGGTTGGCGCGTGGCGTTGGACAACCTGCCGCGCACCTTGACCGCATCGGCTACAGCGGCTGGATCGGCTGCGAATACAAGCCTGCGACCAGTACCGAGGCGGGGCTGGGCTGGCAGCGGCAGACCCTTCTCTGAACAGTCCGTTTCATGTCGCACTGGACACTACAACCAAGGATCTTTCCAATGACTTCGCATCCCCTCAAAATCGGTTTCATCGGCCTGGGCGTCATGGGCGCGCCCAAGGCCGGGCATCTGCTCAACGCAGGCCATCAGCTCTTTGTCTTCACGCTCGGCAAGATGCCCGAGGACGTTGCCAACAGCCGAGCAACGCAGTGCCTCGACGCCAAAGGCGTCAAGGAGCCCGCGGACATCATCATCACGATGGTGCCCGACACGCCCGACGTGGCGGATGTCAGCGATCGGCGTAATCAGGCCACCCGAGGTCTGGTCTGGCGGGTGGCGGAGTCGGCATATACCGGCCAGCACGGAGTCGGCATATACCGGCCAGTGTCAGTGGCA
>Ga0209181_10005663_pt1 | contig 17876 bp, 15 predicted proteins | sample MAT05_FD_187208 | JGI IMG/M metagenome (GOLD analysis project Ga0209181, IMG submission 187208) | Freshwater microbial communities from Lake Fryxell liftoff mats and glacier meltwater in Antarctica - MAT-05 (SPAdes) (version 2) | ecosystem: Environmental > Aquatic > Freshwater > Ice > Liftoff...
GCTGTTGCCGGACGATCCCGACTTCGTCGAGAGCTGCTTCCTCGATCTCCGCAGCGCCGCGCCCGATCAAGGCACCGAGGCGCGCAAGCGGGCGCTCCTCGCGGTGTACCGAGCCCGACATGGTGCGGTGCCGCGCGACCTCTCGGCCGCCCTCGACGATGATCTCGATGAGGCCAAGTTCGGCAAATACGTCGAGCTGTTCGCGACCAAGAGCGCAGAAGAGATCGCCGCCGCGATCGTGCCCTCGAAGGGGTGAGCCCGAGAAGAGTCGGAGGATTCACAGGCCGTGGCCGAGTTCGCACACCTCGGGCCCTCGGTCGGGCGCGCCTGCCGGGAACCCGCCTTCAATACCCGTAGTCCGTGACAACCTGTCCGCTCTTCTTCCCCTTGCCGCCGGCAGCCGCGGCGGCCGTGGGAGCCGCCGTCGCCACGATCCGCGGGCCCGCCGCCGTCGCCGTCTTCGCCTGCGCCGCGCTCGCTGTCGCCGCAGGCGTCGCGCTCGCAACAGCAGACGCGACGACCGTGAGCGTCGGGAGCGGCGCCGCCGCTGGCGACACCGCGGAGCTCACCGCCGTCGTGATCGCCGCGGCAACGGTGCCTTCGGTGGGCGCGACGGGATGCGGGCGCGCGATCAAATAGATCGCGATCGCAACAGCAGCGCCCACCGTGAGCACGGCGCCGCCGATCAACGGGGCGAGGCTCTTGTGCGTCGGCAGCGTCGGCGCCTTCGCGGTGCCGTCCCACGACTTCTGGGTGATCCCCTGCGAGCCGGGCTGCGATGCCGGATCGATCGTGGGCGACGTGCTCGTGCCGCCGGCCCACATGTGCGTCGCGCCTTCTTCGAGCGCGCCGGGAGCAGCGGCCGGCGCGAACACCGGGGGCGGCGGCGCGAGCAGGCCATGCGACGCGATGTCCTCCGACGGCAACAGCGACCGCTGCGGGAGCGGCATCGTCTGCAGAGCGGGGCGCGGGTGCGGCGAGGCGCGGTTCGCGTCCCACGCCGAGAGCGCCGCCGAGAACTCTGCCGCAGTCTGGAAGCGCGCCGCGGGATCGCGCTCCATGCCCTTGAGGATGATGCTGCAGATCTCGTCGTCGAGCGTCGGCATCACCGTCTTGGGGTGGGGCTGCGGCTCGAAGGCGATCTTGAAGAGGAGCTCGGCGAAGGTGGTGCCGCTGAAAGGGACCTGGCCCGTGAGGGTTTCGAAGAGCATCACCGCGACGCTGTAGAGGTCGCTCCGGGTGTCGACCTCGTGGGCGGTGCGGGCCTGCTCGGGGCTCATGTAGAACGGCGTGCCCATGACCATCCCGGCGCGGGTGACCTGGCCCTCTTCGCCGCTGATCTGGCTGAACTTCGAGATGCCGAAGTCGAGGATCTTCACCCAGTCGCGGTGCCCGGCCTTCTCTTTCTGAAGGAAGATATTGTCCGGCTTGATGTCGCGGTGGACGATGCCCGCAGCGTGCGCGGCGGCGAGGCCGTCGAGGAGTTGGCGGAAGACGGCCGAGGTCTTCTCCGCGAGGAGGCGACCGCGGCGCATGCGCTGCTTGAGCGTGTCGCCTTCGAGGTACTCCATGACCATGAAGCGGTCGCCTTCGGCGGTCGTGCCGAGATCGAGCACCTCGACGATGTGATCGGATCCGATCCGCCCGGCGGCCTGCGCCTCGCGCTCGAAGCGCACCAGCGCGTCGCTCGCGGCGTCGACGGCGCCGCGCATCAGGACCTTGATCGCGACCTGGCGGCGGACGCGGAGGTTCTCCGCGACCCACACGGTACCCATGCCGCCTTTGCCGAGGAGCCGGAGGATCCGGTACTTCTCGTCGATGACGTCGCCTTCGGTCAGCGCCATGGCGACGAGGGCCCCCGATCCGAAGCGGCTCGCGACCTTCCAGGCCGCGCAAGCAGGGTCATTCCTGCATGCTAGGAGGAGAGACCACGCGTCGCAAGTCGCGCGGCGGGCGCGGGCCGGGCGGAGAAGTGGTCACGATCATTCACCCCGACTAGGCGAACCTGTTAGCATTCCGGGGTCATGGCACTCGATACGCCGCTAGGCGCCGCCGCGAAGCTCGGTCGGTACGAGCTCCTCAAGGAGCAGGCGAAGAGCGGGCTCGGCGCCACCTGGCTCGCCCGCTCCTCCGACGACGCGGCGGACACGCCGCTGCGAACGCTGCTGCGTGTGCAGAAGAGCCTCGTCAAGAAGGCCGAGCTCGCGCAGGGGCTCCTCGCTGACGCCCACCGAGCCGAGGCGCTCCATCACCCCAACGCGCTCCGGTTGATCGAGGCCGGCACCGAGGAAGGCGAGATCTTCCTGGTGACGGAGTACGCCGAGGGCGAGCTGCTCTCGGCGCTCGTCGCAGCGGCGGGCCCCGCCGGGCTCCCGCTCCCGATCGTGCTCCGCGTGGTGCTCGACGCCCTCGCGGCCGTCACCGCGGCGCACGCGCTTTCAGAGCTCTGCCACGGGGAGCTTTCGCCCCAGCACTTGCTCGTCGGGGTCGACGGCGTCACCCGCGTCGCCGGCTTCGGCACGGCGCGCGGCCTGGCCAAGCTCCCGCTGCTCGGCGCGAAGAACGGGGACCGCCTCGCCTACGCCGCGCCCGAGCGCGTGAAGTCGATGGCGTCGCCGGTCGCCGCGCAGGTCGCGCTCGAGCCCCGCGCCGACGTGTTCGCGCTCGGCGTGATGCTGTGGGAGGGCGCGACGAAGCAGCGCCTCTTCTCCTCGAAGATCGAGGCCGCGGTGATCCAGAAGGTGCTGACGGCGCCGATCGCCGCGCCAGGGACCGTCGCCGGGGTGACCTTGTCCCCCGCGCTCGACGAGGCCATCCAGAAGGCCCTCGATCGCGATCCGCTCCGCCGCTTCCAGACCGCGGCCGAGCTCCTGGCCGCCGTCGAGGCCGGCTCGGAGGCGGCGGCGTCCCACGCCGAGGTCGCCGCGCACGTCGAGAAGCTCGCGGGCAAAGCCATCGCCGCGCGCCGCAACCAGGTCGGCGTGCCCGCACCCCCGCCCGCGCGCCCGACGCTGCAGACGCGGCCGAGCGTGCCCGAAGACGAGAGGGTGACGGCTCCGGCGGCCAAGCCCGTCGATGTCAAGATCGAAGCGCCAAAAGCGCTCGAGGCCAAGCCCGAGCCCGCAGAAGCAAAGCTCGATCTACCGAAGCCCGAGACGCCCAAGCCCGCGGAAGCAAAGCTCGATCTGCCGAAGCCCGCGGCCAAGCCGATCGTGGCGCGCAAGCAGACGCTGCTCGGCGTGGTGCCGACCCGAGCCGAAGCGGTGAAGATCGCCGAGGCGAAGCCCGCGACGCCGCAGCCGTCCATCGCCAAGCCCGCGACGCCTCCGCCCCCGCCGGCGCGGCCCGAGTTCGTGAGCGCGGTCGAGCTCGACGAAGGCTTCGACGTGGATGTCGGATCGACCAGCGAGCCACCGCCCGAGCCCGCGCCCGTGAAGGCCGAGCCAGCGAAGGCCGTGCCAGCGAAGGTCGAGCCGACGAAGACGCCCACGCCCGCGAGCGCCGCCGTGGCCCCCCGCGGAAAGACGCTGATACTCGGCTCGCCGGCGATCAAGCCGGAGGAGACCGCGCCCGCATCCACCAGCGTCGACGTAAAACCGGAGGCCAAGATCGAGGTCGCCGCGCGCGCGGTCGCGGCGCCCGTGTCCTCGAAGGCGGGGCCGCTGTCCGAGCGCAAGACCGGCGCCACGCCGACGACGATCACGCCCACGTCCGACTCGGTGACGCGCGGCAAATCCGCGACGGCGATCGACAAGATCGGCCCGTCGAGCACCCTCGGTCGCTACGAGATCCTCACGCCGATCGCCCGCGGCGGCATGGCGTCGGTCTGGGCCGCGCGCCTCATGGGCACCCGCGGCTTCCAGAAGCTCGTCGCCGTGAAGACGATGCTGCCCGACGTCTCCGACGATCCGGACTTCGAGCAGATGTTCCTCGACGAGGCCCGCGTCGCCGCGCGCATTCGCCACCCCAACGTGGCGGAGATCCTCGATCTGGGCGAGCAGGACGACGTCCTCTACCTCGTCATGGAGTGGGTCGACGGCGAGAACCTCAGCGTCGTCCTCAAGGCCGCGCGCGCCCTCGGCGGCATGCCGCTGCCGATCATCCTCCGCATCGCCTCGCAGGCCTGCGCTGGCCTCCACGCCGCGCACGAGCTCCGCGACGACAGCGGCACGCTGGTCGACCTGATCCACCGCGACGTGTCGCCGGCCAACGTGCTCGTATCGATGGCCGGCTTCGTCAAGCTGGTCGACTTCGGCGTGGCCAAATCCAAGGGCCGCATGCACGTCACCCGCGCGGGCGGCATGGTGAAAGGGAAGACGCCGTATCTCTCCCCCGAGCAGCTCGGCGGCCTCCTCCTCGATCGACGCAGCGACATCTTCTCCTTCGGCGCCCTGCTCTACGTGATGGCCACCGGGCTCCACCCGTTCCGCGGCGAGACCGAGGGCAAGACGGTGGAGAACATCGCGCTCAAGAACCCGGTCCCGCTCCGCACGATCAACGCGGCGCTGCCGGTGGAGTTCGAGAAGCTCGTCCTCAAGGCCCTCGAAAAGGATCCCAAGAACCGCTACTCCTCGGCGGCCGAGCTCCAGCGCGCGCTCGATCAGATCGGCGTCTCGCTCGGCGAGCCCGCCAACGAGAGCGACATCGCCGAGTTCGTGCGCAAGGCCATCGGCGAGACGCAGGCGAAGCGCGCGGCGGACATCAAATCGGCTATCGCCTCGCTCGACGCGCTCACCACCGGGAGCGGGGACCTCACGCGGTCGGAGGCGATGCGGCTCCTCGAGTCCAACAAGCGCGCGAAAGCCGACGGCGAAGCCGAGAGCATGAAGAGCCCGCCGGTCATCGTCGCGCCGGCCCCCAGCGAAGCGGTCGCGATCGCGATCGCGGACACTCCGGAAGAAGAAGCCAGCGCCGCGGACACCCAAGCGCCGGAAGAGCAGCCCGACGAGGCGACGCCCCCCGATGCCTTCGCGTCAGCAGACGCCGCAGCGCCCGAACCGCAGATCCCGGTGCAGCTGAACGCCCCCACGCTCAACACCACCGCGGACGAAGACTCCTCGTCGCCGTCGTCCCTCGACGAGCCGGAGGACGCGCCCGCCGCGCAGCCGCGCTCGAAGCGCCTGCAGGTCATCGTCGGCGCCATCATCGGCGCGTGCGCGCTCATCGGCATCCTCGCGGCCGTGCTCGGCGGCGGGAAGGGCACGACCGCCCCCGCGCAGCCCGAGACGACGCAGACCACCACCACGCCGACAGCGGCGATCCCCACCACTCCAACGGCGATCGCCGCACCGGAGACCCGGCCGCCGGCCGCCACGACCGCCGCAGCCGCGGTGCCGCCGGTTCCGAGCGCTGCGGTCGACGTCGCGCCCACGGCCGAGCCGGTCACCGCGCCGACGACGAAGGCCAAGGTCCCGGGCACACCCCCCGTGAAGCCGCCACCGCCGGTGAAGCCGCCGCCGCCGCCGGTGAAGCCGCCGACCAAACCGATCAAACCGCCGACCACGAAGAAATACAACCCGACAGGGATTTGAGCCGATGCGAATGAGCGTGTGGATGCGAGCCCTGATGATTGCTGCCGTCATCCCCTGTGTCGCGCTGGGGTCGGGGAGCGCGCACGCCCAGCCCAAGGGCAAGGCCGGGATGGCAGCTCCTGCAGATGATTCCGCGAAGAAGGCCACTGCTTACTTCATCAAGGGGAATGATCTCCTCAAGGCAAAGAAGTACGCCCTCGCGCTCGAGCAATTCAAGCTCTCGTACGCCGCGGTGCCCAGCCCCAACTCGCACCTCTACATGGCGCGCTGCCTCAGCGGGCTGGGCGACGCGCGCGCCGCCTATGCCGAGTTCGACAAGGTGGTCGACGAGGCCACCGAGCGCGGGAAGACCGAGGACAAGTACCTGCCCACCCGCGACAGCGCGAAGTCCGAGCGGGACGATCTCCGCACCAAGGTCGCCCTGGTGACGATCACGGTGCTGCACCCGGATCCGGCGATGACCGTGCGCATCGGCGACGCCGAGGTGCCGCGCGATCAGTGGGACAAGCCGATCGCCGTCCCGCCGGGCGCCGTCGACGCCAAGCTCTCCATGGGTGGTAAGCCGGTGACCTCGCAGTCGGCCACCATTGCTATCGGCCAGTCGCAAACTATCACTCTCGACGGCGCCGCGGCGCCTGTGGTCGTGGCCACGGGCAATGGCGAGACGACGACCAAGCCCAGGTCGTCTGCGCTCCGCCCGGCGGCCTTCGTCGCCGGGGCGGTCGGTGTCGCCGGCTTCGTCCTGTTCGCCGTCGCAGGCTCGATGAGCCAATCGACATACGACTCGCTCAAGAAAGAGTGTGGCGTCGGCCCTTGCCCGACCTCCCGCGCCGACGACATCTCCTCCGGGAAGACCCAGCAGACGCTCGCCAATGTCGGGCTCATCGTCGGCGCCGTGGGCGTCGCCGCGGGAGCGACGCTGTTCGTGCTCAGCCTCAGCAAGAGCAAGAGCGCGCCGGCCGCGACGACAGGGCTCGTGATCGGGCCAGGCTATACAGGCCTGAACGGCACCTTCTAGAAAGCCTCCTTCGCAGGAGGCTGACATCAACAGCATCCCCGACAACGACGCACCCCTCGAGCCGCCTCGACCGGCCGCCCGCGCGCCCCCGCCCGAAGCCTGGGAGCGCGACGCGCCGGCCGTGGAGATCCGCATTCTCTGGGGCTCCACGCGGCTGGCGGTTCACCACCTCGATCCGCCGCGATCCTTCTGGATTGGCGACGCCGGATCCGACTTTGCGCTGGTCCTTCCCAGCCTGGAAACCAGGCGGATCCCGCTCGTCCTCGCGCACCGAGGCGGCCCCCTGGTGATCGCCCCGCGCGGCGCGAGCGGGACGCTCTCGTCGAGAGCCCCTGCGCGCGACGGGGGATGAGGGCACGGGGCGCCAGGCGCCCGACCGGTTGGACTTGGAGGTGCGGTTGATGTCGGCAGACGCATTGGTCCTGCTCGATCGCATGGAGCTCTTTCCTGGCTACTCTTTCAGCTTCACAATGTTGTACGGCGACCTCGAAGACATCCCCCCCTTCCCCAGCCCGCACATTGGCGTCAGCAAGTCCCGCGCCTTCGGGCCGCTGGGCCTTCCAGGCATCAGTGAGTCGCTCCCCTTCCGGATCGCCGGGCAAGGACCGAGCGAGCTCTGGCGTAATCAGTATGTCGAGATTGCGAGGTGGGGCACGTCGATCCCCGCAACGGCCGCGACGTCGCCACGCTCGGCAAGCTCCCCGACGATGGACTCTCAACGCCCCTCCGGATCACGGTGACGAGGACCGCTAGAGCCGTCAGCGAGCACGTCGTCCTGCGCGAGATCCGGGCGCGAAGGCACGCTATCCAGGGCTGCGTCGATATCCAGCCCTGGACCATCCGCGCCCACCCGTACATCCTGTCCTTCCATGTCGGGACGGATGGAGTCGCCTCGATTCCAACGTACGACTCAAAGACTCTCTACGGCGTCGAAGGGCCGCCGTCGTCCTCACTTGACCTCGCCCGCAGCGAGCTTGCGATGCGTTGCGTCGTGGGGGCGCTCGATGGCCTCCGCTTCACCTCGTCCGAGAAGTCTGGTTCGACCTTCGAGATCACGGTGGCGGCGAAGGCAATGCCCGCACCCTCGAGCCGCCCCTGAGCGGCCGTCCGCTCGGCCGCTCGGGTCTTGCTCCTCGCGCGCCTGAGCGCCGCCGGCTCCCCGCGCTGGAGCAAGATCACGCCGTGAGCCGCCCGGCCGATGAGATTCGAGCGGGAAAGCTCGGCAAAAGTCGTCCCCCCTGGTAATCCGCCGGGTACAGACTATAAGCCCGCTCCCATGGGTTTCGCCTGCGGCATCGTCGGCCTGCCGAACGTCGGCAAGAGCACGCTATTCAACTCCCTCTCCAACGCCAAGGCGGAGAGCGCGAACTATCCGTTTTGCACCATCGAGCCCAACGTCGGCATCGTGCCGGTGCCCGATCCGCGCATCGAGGCGCTCGCCAAGATCGTCCAGCCTGATCGCACCGTGCCGACGACGATCCGCTTCGTCGACATCGCCGGCCTCGTCCGCGGCGCCTCGAAGGGAGAAGGCCTCGGCAACCAGTTCCTCGCCCACATCCGCGAGGTCGACGCCCTCGCCCATGTCGTCCGCTGCTTCGACGACGAGAACGTGATCCACGTCGAGAACAAGGTCGATCCGGCCGCCGACGTCGCCACGATCCACACCGAGCTCTGCCTGCGCGACCTCGACACGGTCAGCAAGCGCCTCGACACCGCGCGGAAGATGTCGAAGTCCCCCTCGCTCGTGGAGAAGGCCGCCTTCCCGCTCTGTGAGGCCCTCGCCAAGCACCTCGACGAGGGCAAGCCGGCCCGCACGTTCGTCCTGCCGGACGACACCCACGCCGCCGGCATCCTCGCGCAGATGTGCCTCCTCACCGCGAAGCCCACGTTCTACGTGGCCAACGTGGACGAGGCGACGATCACCAACCCCGAGAAGTCGGCGCACTACCGCGCGCTCCTGGCGATCGCCAAGGAAGAGAGCACCGTCGTCGTCCCGATCTGCGCGGCGCTCGAAGCCCAGATCGCCGAGCTCGACGAGGCCGAGCGCCCCGACTTCCTCGAGAGCGCCGGCCTCTCCGAGCCGGGCCTCAACGCCGTGATCCGCGCCGGCTACGAGATGCTCGGCCTGATCACCTACTTCACCGCCGGCAAGCAAGAGGTCCGCGCCTGGACGATCCGCCGCGGCTGGCAAGCGCCGAAGGCCGCCTCCGTGATCCACACCGATTTCGAGCGCGGCTTCATCAAGGCCGAGGTCATCTGGTGGGAAGACTTCGTCAAGCTCGGCGGCGAGGCCAAGTGCCGCGACGCTGGCAAGCTGGCGATCGAAGGCAAAGAGTACGTGGTGCGCGACGGCGACATCATGCACTTCCGCTTCAACGTCTGATTCGCTCCCCGTCCGCAAACACGCGACTCTCCAGCGCGGTTTGCGGACGAGATTGGGAGAAGAGTCGTCAGCGTCTACAAATCCCGCCTGAACCGCTCTGGATCCACAAAGCGAAACCCCCACTTCCGAAGCCGGAAGCGGGGGCACGCTCTACCTACGCTGGCGGGTTACCCCGGGATCAGCGCGGGCCGGCAGCCTTGCCGACCTTGCCTTTTTTGTCGCCCGAGTGCCCGTGGAAGGTGCGCGTCGGCGCGAACTCCCCGAGCTTGTGACCGACCATGTTCTCGGTGATGAACACCGGGACGAACTTGCGCCCGTTGTGCACCGCGAACGTGAGGCCGACCGAATCCGGGACGATCGTTGAACGACGCGACCAGGTCTTGATCACCTTCTTGGAGCTCGTGGCCTGAGCGGCCTGGATCTTCTCCATCAGGTGGCCGTCGACGAACGCGCCCTTTTTAATGCTACGCGGCATGGCTTAACCCTTGGTCCCGCGCCGACGGACAATCATCGAGTCCGTGCGCTTGTTATTACGAGTCTTGAGGCCCTTCGAGAGCTGACCCCACGGCGAGCAGGGGTGACGGCCGCCGGAGGTACGACCCTCGCCGCCGCCCATCGGGTGATCGACCGGGTTCATCGTGACGCCGCGGTTGTGCGGACGACGGCCGAGCCAGCGCGAACGCCCGGCCTTGCCGAGGCTGATGTTCGCGTGATCGCCGTTCGACACCTGGCCAATGGTGGCCCGGCAATCGAGGTGCACCTTGCGGATTTCGCCGCTGGGGAGCCGCACCTGAGCGAACATCGCGTCCTTCGCCATCAGCTGGGCGGCGACGCCCGCGGAGCGAACGAGCTGGCCGCCCTTGCCCTTCTTGAGCTCGAGGTTGTGGATCGTCGTCCCGGGGGGGATGAACCGCAACGTCAGGCTGTTGCCGGGCTTGATGTCGGCATGGCGGCTCGCGAGCAGGACCGTACCCACCGTGAGGCCGTCGGGGCAGAGGATGTAGCGCTTCTCGCCGTCCGCGTAGTGGAGGAGGGCAATGCGCGCCGTGCGGTTCGGGTCGTACTCGACCGAGGCGACAGTGCCGGGGACGCCGATCTTGTCGCGCTTGAAGTCGATGACCCGGTAGCGCTGCTTGTGACCACCGCCGCGGAAGCGGCTGGTGATGCGACCGTTGTTGTTACGGCCGCCGTGCTTGTGCTGCGTCTCGACGAGCGAGCGCTCCGGCTCGGACCTGGTGATCTCCTTGAAATCACTGACCGAGTAATACCGGCGAGCCGGCGAGGTCGGCTTGAATGACCTGATACCCATGGCTACTCTGCCTTCTCGTCAAAGAACTGGATGGAATCGCCCTGCTGGAGGGTGACGATCGCCTTCTTCCAGTTGCGCAGCTTCGAATACCCACGGCCCATGCGCTTGTCTTTGCCGCGCATGATCAGGGTGTTGACGTCGGTCGCGGTAACGTTGAACAGCACCTTGAGTGCGTCCTTGATCTGGATCTTGTTCGCGTCCTGGTGGACCTCGAAGATGACCTGATTGTCGTTCTCGCGGAGCCGGTTCGACTTCTCGGTGAGGATGATCGGCCGGCGAATGATTTCTCGGGGCTGAAGCATTGGCGTTCTCCCTCTAGCCGTTGAGGCAGCGCGCTTCGAGCGCCTTCGCGGCATCCTTCGTGACCACGAGGTGGTCGTGCCGGAGGAGGTCGTAGACGTTGACACCCTCGGGCGGAAGGAAATGGTGCATCTCGAGGTTCCGGATGCTCCGAACGAGCTTGTCATTGCTCTTCGAGTCGACGACGAGGGCCTTCTTGTCGGCCTTCAACGTGCCGAGCGTGATGGCCAGCGCCTTCGTCTTGATCTCGGTCAGCTCGAGGCTGTCGAGGACGATGAGGCGGCCTTCCTTGACGAAGAGCGAGAGCGCGCTCTTGAGCGCGCCGATGCGCACCTTGCGCGGGGGACGGTACGACCAGTCGGTCGGCTCGAGCGCGTGCGCCATACCGCCGCCGGGGTGGTGGGGAGCGCGGAGCGAGCCCTGACGAGCGCGGCCGGTGCCCTTCTGGCGATAGAGCTTCTTGCTCGAGCCGCTGACGGCCGAGCGCTCTTTCGTGGCCTTGGTGCCAGCGCGCCGCGAGGCGAGCTGCGCCTTGACCACTTCGTAGAACAGATGCTCTTTGACCTCGGCGCCAAAGACTTCATCGGCGAGCTCGAGCGAGCCCACCTCTTCGTGCTGCTGGTTGTAGACGGTGACCTTCATGACTCTTCCGTCTCCTTCTACGACTTGATCTCGACGTCGACGCCGGCCGACAGATCGAGCTTCATCAGCGCGTCGAGGGTTTGCTGCGTCGGCTCGATGATGTCGAGCAGGCGCTTGTGGGTACGAATCTCGAACTGCTCACGCGACTTCTTGTCGACGTGGGGTCCGCGGAGCACCGTATACCGGCGGATCTCCGTGGGGAGCGGGATCGGGCCCGCGACGTGGGCGCCGGTCCGCTTCGCAGTCTCGACGATGTCGCTCGTCGACTTGTCGAGCAGCTGGTGATCGAACGCCTTGAGGCGGATCCGGATCTTCGTGGTGTCGGCCATGGTGTGCTTCCTTATGCGAGAATCTTGGTGACGACGCCGGCGCCGACCGTCTTGCCGCCTTCGCGGATGGCGAAGCGCATCTGCTCCTCCAGCGCGACCGGCGCGATCAGCTCGATGTTCATCGTGATGTTGTCGCCCGGCATCACCATCTTCACGCCTTCGGGAAGGTTGCAGGTGCCGGTGACGTCCGTCGTGCGGATGTAGAACTGCGGGCGGTAGTTGGTGAAGAACGGCGTGTGACGGCCCCCCTCCTCCTTCTTGAGCACGTAGACCTCACCCAGGAACTTGGTGTGACAGGTGATCGAGCCGGGCTTCGCCAGGACCTGGCCGCGCTCGATCTCTTCCTTGTCCACGCCGCGGAGCAGGCAGCCGACGTTGTCGCCCGCCTGGCCCTGATCGAGCAGCTTGCGGAACATCTCGACGCCGGTCACGACCGACTTCTTGGTGTCCTTGAAGCCGAGGATCTCGACCTCTTCGCCGACCTTGATCACCCCGCGCTCGATCCGGCCCGTCGCCACGGTCCCGCGGCCCTTGATCGAGAACACGTCCTCGATCGCCATCAGGAAGGGCTTGTCGATGTCGCGCACCGGCTCGGGGATGTACGAGTCGAGCGCGTCGAGCAGGGTGCCGATCGTGTCTTCCCACTTCTTGTCGCCGTTGAGCGCCGGGAGCGACGCCCCGCGCACGACAGGGGCGTTGTCGCCGTCGAACTTGTACTTGCTGAGGAGCTCGCGCACCTCCATCTCGACCAGGTCGAGCATCTCCGGATCGTCGACCGCGTCGCACTTGTTGAGGAAGACGACGAGGTGGGTGAGGCCGACCTGACGGGCGAGCAGCACGTGCTCGCGGGTCTGCGGCATGACGCTGTCGAGCGCGCTCACGACGAGGATCGCGCCGTCCATCTGCGCGGCGCCGGTGATCATGTTCTTGATGTAGTCGGCGTGCCCGGGGCAATCGACGTGCGCGTAGTGGCGCTTCGGCGACTCGTACTCCACGTGCGCGGCCGCGATCGTGACCGTCTTGGTTTCGTCGCGAACGGTGCCGCCCTTGGCGATGTCGGCGTAGGAAATCGCCTTCGCGAGGCCCTTCTTCGACTGCACCTTCACGAGGGCCGCCGTCAGCGTCGTCTTGCCGTGGTCGATGTGACCGATCGTGCCGACGTTGACGTGGGGCTTCGTGCGGGAAAATTTCTCCTTGGCCATGATCACTATCCTCGTTGCTTCGCGACGATCTCTTCCTGGATCGCCAGCGGTACCGGTGCGTAATGGGAAAACTGCATCGTGTAGGTCGCGCGGCCTTGCGTCTTGCTGCGCACGTCCGTCGCATACCCGAACATCATCGCGAGCGGAACCTCGGCCCTCAGCACGCGCGCGTTCGCGCGCTGGCTCATGTCGAGGATGCGACCGCGCCGCGCGTTGAGGTCGCCCGTCACCGGGCCCACGAAGTTCTCGGGCACCACGACCTCGACGCTCATCACGGGCTCGATCAAGGCGATCTGAGCCTGCTCCGCGCCTTCCTGGAAGGCCATGGAGGCGGCGACCTCGAACGCGGGGCCTGACGAGTCGACCTCGTGGTAGCTCCCGAAGTGGAGGCGAACCTTGACGTCGACAACCGGGTAACCGGCCAGCACGCCGCGGCTCATCGCGTCTTTGATCCCCTTCTCGATCGAGGGGATAAACTCTTTCGGGATCACGCCGCCGACCATCGCGTTCTCGAAGATGAAGCCGGCGCCGCGCTCGGCGGGCTCCATGTCGATCCGCACGTGGCCGTACTGGCCGTGGCCGCCGGTCTGGCGGACGAAGCGACCGTCGATGTCGACGACCTTCTTCTGGATCGTCTCGCGGTAGGCGACCTGGGGCTTGCCGACGTTGGCGTCGACCTTGAAGTCACGCTTGAGGCGGTCGACGATGATCTCCAGGTGGAGCTCGCCCATGCCGGCGATGATCGTCTGCCCTGTCTCCGCGTTGGTGTAGGTGCGGAACGAGGGATCCTCGTAGGCGAGCTTCTGGAGGGAGCCGCCGAGCTTGTCGAGATCAGCCTTGGTTTTGGGCTCGATCGCGATGGAGATCACCGGCTCGGGGAACTCCATCTTCTCGAGGACGACCATCCGCTTCTCGTCGCAGAGCGTGTCGCCCGTGCGCGTGTCGCGCATGCCGACGGCGGCGTAGATGTTCCCCGCGTAGCAGACGTCGACCTCTTCGCGCTTGTTGGCGTGCATGCGGAGGATGCGGCCGAAGCGCTCGCGCTTGCCGCGCGTGGAGTTCATCACCGCCTGGCCGCTCTTCGTCGTGCCGGAGTAGACGCGGAAGAAGGTCAGGTCGCCGAAGGGATCGTTCATCACCTTGAACGCGAAGGCCGCGAAGGGCTCCTCGTCGCTCGGCTTGCAGACGATGACCTTGTCTTTCTTGGTCGGGTCGATCCCCTCGACGGGCGGGATGTCGAGCGGCGACGGGAGCAGGCTCACCACCGCGTCGAGGAGCATCTGCACGCCCTTGTTCTTGAAGGCCGAGCCGCAGAGCACCGGGACGAACTTGAAGAGCAGCGTTCCTTTGCGAAGGCCCTCGTAGATCTCGTCGGGCGTGACGCTGGCGCTCTCGCCGGCGATGAACTTCTCCATCACCGCGTCGCTCACGTCGGCGCAGGCTTCGATCATCTGCTCGCGGAGCTCTTCGCAGCGCTGGAGGAGATCGTCCGGGATCGTCGTCCACTCGTAGCGCTGGCCCTTCGACTCCTCGTCGAAGACAGCGGCGCGCATGGCGATGAGATCGATGACGCCGCGGAAGCCGTCCTCCACGCCGAGCGGGTAGTGGATCGGCACCGGCACGGCGCCGAGGCGCTCGCGAATCGAGGCGACGCACATCTCGAAATCGGCGCCGATCTTGTCCATCTTGTTGATGAACGCGACGCGCGGCACATGGTACTTGTCCGCCTGGCGCCAGACCGTCTCGCTCTGGGGCTCCACGCCGTTACCACCGTCGAACACCGCCACCGCGCCGTCGAGCACCCGCAGGCTGCGCTCGACCTCGATGGTGAAGTCGACGTGGCCGGGCGTATCGATGATGTTGATGCGGTGCCCGATGCCCTTCTTGGGGCCCTCGGTCGGTGTCCAGAAGCAGTTCGTCGCGGCCGACGTGATCGTGATCCCGCGCTCCTGCTCCTGAACCATCCAATCCATCGTCGCGGCGCCGTGATGGACTTCGCCCATCTTGTAGTTGACGCCTGAGTAGTAGAGGATCCGCTCTGTCACCGTGGTCTTGCCCGCATCGATGTGGGCCATGATCCCGATGTTTCGCGTTCGCTCCAGGCTGTACTCGCGCGCCACGTTCGTTCTCCGGGTCAGGGGGGTGCGGTTGCGGGGTTTCTGGGACTCCGGATACAGGACACCCCCTCCAGTCAGTTCCACGCGGCGCCCTTTTCGGGGCAGTCCGCGTTCTGCCACGCCGCATTTTCGGCGAGGCTCGAAGAACCTGGAGAGGGTGTCGGGGTACCACTTCGCGTATCTCGCTCCTGTTCAGCTTTCTTCGAGCGAATCGCTCGAGGAGCAAGCCTGCAAGGAGCAGCGGGGCAACCCGATCCTTATGTCCCGAAAAACATCTCGCTACGCATCTCCGACGGTTTGTTGTTTACCGCCCGCGACGAACATCTACCGAACGTGGAGAAACGAGGCCGCCATCGGCCCCGTCTTCTCTACTACCAGCGGTAGTGGGCGAAGGCCTTGTTCGCCTCGGCCATCTTGTGCGTGTCGTCCTTCTTTTTCACCGCGTTGCCGCGGTTCTGAGCGGCGTCGACCAGCTCGCCCGCGAGGCGCTCACGCATCGTCTTCTCACCGCGGCTGCGTGAGTACGCCACCAGCCAGCGCATCGCGAGGGCGACACGGCGCTCGGGGCGAACCTCGACGGGGACCTGGTAGGTCGCGCCGCCGACGCGCCGGCTCTTCACTTCGAGCTTCGGCTTGACGTTGTCGAGGGCCTTGCGGAAGACCTCGATCGGCTCTTCCTTGAAGCGCTCTTTCACGATGTCGAACGCGCCATAGAGGATACCCTCCGCAGTCGCCTTCTTGCCGCTGAGCATGAGCGAGTTCGTGAACTTCGCGACGAGCTTGTCCTTGAACTTCGGGTCAGGGATGATCTTCCGCTTGGGGACTTCGCGACGACGGGGCATTTCAGACTTCCTTACTAACGAGCGAGTGCCGCTGCGGCCGGTCTACCCGGCCCGATTGCATTCAGTGCCCATTCAGCCGGCGTTCCGGCCTCGGGCTATGAGGTCGCAAGCGACCTCATCTCAAGTGGCTGGCCGATGCCAACCGGATTGTGGAGTTGTTCAGGCTCCATCGAGACCTTCGGTCGGCAAAGCCGACCGGGGGTTTGGGGCCGCTTGCGGCCCCATCGAGACTACGCCTTGGGCCGCTTGACGCCGTACTTCGAGCGCTTGCGGTTGCGGGTGGCCTTGTTCGTGGAGCTGGGGCCGGAGGCGCCCGACGCGTCGAGCGTGCCGCGGACGACGTGGTAGCGAACGCCGGGGAGGTCCTTGACGCGGCCGCCGCGGATGAGGACGACCGAGTGCTCCTGAAGGTTGTGCCCCTCGCCCGGGATGTAGCTGGTGACTTCCATGCCGTTGGTCAGGCGCACGCGGCAGACCTTGCGGAGCGCCGAGTTCGGCTTCTTCGGGGTGGTCGTGTAGACGCGGACGCAGACACCGCGGCGCTGCGGGCACGCCTTGAGCGCGGGCGACGCCGTCTTGTAACGAGCGGCCTCGCGGCCTTGGCGGATGAGCTGGCTGATGGTCGGCATGGTCGAGCTGTTGCCTAGGGGAGGATGGGGGACGCGCAGGATACTCGGGGGCGCCCGCGTGTCAAGACGTGAACATGTTGATCACGGAGGGGCCGAGCCCGTCGTCGCGATGGGGTGCGAACCTTGACTATCCGGGGCGACCCGGGTTTCGATGAGGGGAACGGCGAGCCGTCGCCCCGCGCTCCTTTACCTCGATTCCGCGCCCTCAAGGACGACAAATGCCTTCCCCCTCTCTTTCTTTTCGGCGCCCTGCGTTTCGCGGTGTCGCGGGGCCCTTCGCCGCGGTGATCTTCGCGCTCGCGAGCTCTGCGACGGCGCAGCCCGCTCCGGCTCCGCCGGCCGCGCTTCCACCGGCGAGCGCGCAGGCGCCGGCCTCGCCGCAGCGCGCGCCTGGAGCTCCAGCGCCCCTGCCCTTCGATCAAAGCGCGCCCGCGTGGAGCCCGTCGCCCGGGCAGACGTACTGGCCGAGCTATGCGCCGGCGTATCCGCCTTCTCCTTCATTTTACGGCCCCGAGGTCCCGTTCTCGCTGCCGCCGCCGACGCCGAAGGAGCCCGCCAACCGCCAGCTGCAGACCCTCGGCATCGTCGGCGCGGTCGGCGGCGTGGTCACGTTGATCACGGGCTCGATCCTCATGTCGATCGCCAAGGATCGCATCGACGTGTACCGCGACGGCCCCGCGTACTGCTGCGCGATCGACGACGCCCCGCTGCGCAACGCGGGCGTCGCGCTGCTGGTGATCGGCGGCATCACGGCGGCGGTGGGCGTGCCGCTGTGGATGATCGGCGGACGCCGCGTGCCGATCCGCAAGTCGACGACGCCGGACGCCATCACGCCGAAGGCGCCCGCGCTCCGGGCGCCGCTCCTGCGCGTGGGCGCGAGCGGAGCAGCGCTCTCCTGGCAATTCTGATTCACACGGTGGGGGGCACGAGCACCCCCTACTTCCCCTCTCCTCTCTCTCGTCTTCTCTTCGCTCATCGCATCTCCTTTCGCTCCTCTCGTCTTCTCTCCTCTCATCGCAACTCCCCTCGTTGTCCAGGCGCGGCCCCTCGCCGCGTCGCTCACTCACGCAGCAACGACGCATGAGACGGTGGACGACACTAGTTGTCCAACCTACATGTTCCTGGTGATGGCCAGGCGCGGCGCGCGTTGCGAAAGGCACGATCGCCGCGTTGACCGGGCGTCACGAGGGACGAGTTCGATACAAGGAGCATGGCAAAATGAGCTATCCGAGAAACATGGCGAGAGCCGTGGCTCTTATGGCTTCGTCGTCGCTGTTCGCCCTGGGATGCACGGCCGGGGTTGATGAGCAGGGCGACGACGCGGACGAGCAGACCATCGTCGCCGATGACGCGAGCAAGATCGAAAAGCAGGCGCCGAGCGAGGAGAGCGCAGGCGCCGCGGCCGGCAAGAATGAGGAGGGGGCCACGGGCGAGAGCAAGGAGGCCCTCTGGGGCGGCTTCGGACGGGGCTTCGGCTGGGGCGGCGGCTTCGGACGAGGCTTCGGCTTCAGACGGGGCTTCGGCTGGGGCGGCGGCTTCGGACGAGGCTTGGGCTGGGGCGGCGGCTTCGGACG
>Ga0209181_10005664_pt1 | contig 17875 bp, 13 predicted proteins | sample MAT05_FD_187208 | JGI IMG/M metagenome (GOLD analysis project Ga0209181, IMG submission 187208) | Freshwater microbial communities from Lake Fryxell liftoff mats and glacier meltwater in Antarctica - MAT-05 (SPAdes) (version 2) | ecosystem: Environmental > Aquatic > Freshwater > Ice > Liftoff...
GGGTGATGGCTGAGGCGCACCAGCTCCACTGCGAGCTCGGCGAGCGGCAAGCTGTAGTCCACGACGCCGGCGTCGGTCGCGCTCTGCGGCATCCCGGGGAACTTCGCCGTATTGGGCGATTGTACGAAGGTGATGCCGTTCTCGGCTTTGATCGCGGCGAGGCCCTCCGTGCCATCCGAGGCGGTGCCTGAGAGGACGACGCCGATCGCCTGACTGCCGCGCTCCTCCGCGAGCGAGCGGAGAAAATGATCGATGGGCAGGTTGAGGTGTCGTTCCTCTGACCTGGGCTTGAGCTCGAGTCTGCCGGCTTGGAGCGTGATGCAGGTGTTCGGCGGCATCACGTAGACGTGATTGGGCTCCGCCGCGACACCGTCGACGACGTCGGTGACGGGCATGCGCGTCGCGCCCGCGAGCATCTCGCCGAGCATGCTGCTGTGCGTGGGATCGAGGTGCTGAATCAGCACGAACGCCATGCCGCTGTCGGGCGGGAGATGCTTGAGCAGCTGAGTGAAGGCCTCGAGCCCGCCAGCCGAGGCGCCGACGCCGACGATCGGAAATGACGTGTCGTGCGTCGTCGGCCGCTCGGAATCGGCGGGTTTTGGTGAAGCGTCGCAGGCCGTCGACAGGTCAGCCGTCATGACACACCGTCGGTGATGGCTACCGCGTCGGCGATCGCGCGCACGAGCTGCGCCTCGGTGAAAGGCTTCGCGATCCAGCGGACCGACGCGAGGAATTCCGCGTCCGCCGGGTTCGTCGCGCCGCCCGACATGAACACGATGTGCGGAAGCGTCGCGCTCCGCTCGGCGCTCAGCCGCTGGTGCAGTTCGCGACCGCCGACGCGCGGCATCGTAACGTCGCAGAGCACGAAATCGAACGGCGGGTTCGCCGCCAAGATCTGCTCGATACCGAGCTCTCCGCCATTCGCCGTGTGCACCTCGTGCCGGTCGCGGAGCATGCGCTCCACCGCGCGCAAAATCTGCGGCTCATCGTCGATCACGAGGAGCCGCGCGCGCCGCGCCACGTGCGACGGAGCAGCGGAGGGCACGATTGGAGGCGCGTCTTCGGCGGGCGCTGCGCGCAGGCTGAGCTCGAACGTGGTGCCGCGTCCGACCGCGCTGTGCACGCCGATCGTCCCGCCGCACGAGGTCACGAAGCCGTGTACGAGAGAGAGACCGAGGCCCATGCCGACGCCTGGCTCTCTGGTCGAGAAAAACGGATCGAACATGCGTTTCTGCAGCTCCGCGGACATCCCCACACCTGAATCGCTCACGCGGAGCACGACGCGATCGCCCGCCGCGTGCGCTGCGATCGCGATCTCGTGCGCCGCGATCGCGCCCGGCGGCGTCGCGTGAACAGCGTTCGCCAAGAGGTTCACCAGCACCTGACTGAGTCGCCCCTCGTCGGCCATGACGAACAGGTCAGCGGGCACCTGAAGTACGGGGTGCGCGCGGGTGGCCACCTCGCTTGCCATGAGACGGAACGCGAGCGCGGCCACGTCGGCGAGCTTGACGCGTCGCAGCTCTCCGCTGTTCGGTCGAACCGACTCGCGCAGCTCGGCGACGATCTTGGCGGCGCGCTCCGTTCCCGTGGTCGCGTCGTTCAGAGCGGCGCGCACGTTGTCGACCAACGGACTCAGCGAGGGCTGCTGCGCGACGACCTCTGCGAGGACCTTGAGTGCATAGGTGACGTTCCCGAGCACGAACGCGAGTGGGTTGTTGAGCTCGTGTGCCACGCCAGCGGCGAGTGTACCGACGGCCGCGAGCCGCTCTGCGCTGGCCAGCTGTGCCTCGAGCTTGCGTCGCTCGGTGACGTCTTTGAAGACCAGCACGGCGCCGAGCGTGCGGCCGGTCTCGTCGATGATCGGCGTCGCGGTATCGTCGATCGGCGTCGCGCGTCCGTCGGTGGTGACCAGACTCGCACCCCGCGGCAGGCGCGCGATGCGGCCGCTGCTCAGCGCGAGCGTGACAGGGCTCGCGACGGCCTCCCCAGTTGCGTCGGCGCGGAACGTGAGGATGTCTTTCAGAAAGCGCCCGGTCAGCGCTGCGCTGCTGGCGCCGATCGTGTGCTCCGCTGCCGCGTTGACGAACGTGACGATGCCGAGCGCATCGACGGCGAGGACGCCATCGCCAATCGAGCGCAGCGTCGTCGAGAACCAGTGCTCGCGCTCGCGCAGCTTCGCGCTGAGCGCGTGCGTGTGCAGGCCGAGCTCGATGGCGACGCGCAGATCGGAGCGGGTGTACGGCTTGACCAAATAGCCCACAGGCTGGGCGCGCTTGGCACGCTCGAGCGTCTTGTCGTCGGCAAAGCCAGTCACGAAGACGACCGGCACGCCAAACGTCTTCTGCAACATCACTGCGGCGTCGATGCCGTCGAGCGCCCCTGCGATGCGGATGTCCATCAGCACGAGGTCGGGGCAGCGCATGCTCGCGACGTGGTGGGCTTCTTCGGCGGAGCGAACGGTCGCGCCCACGACGTAGCCGAGTGTGCGCAGCTGCTCTTCGGTTGCGCTGGCCTCGAGCCCGACATCTTCCACCACGAGGATCTGCGCTGCCGCAGCTGGCTGGGTCCGTTGGGCGACGAGTTCCGGCATATAGGGGGCCAACTATGCACGCGAACGGGTCCGGCCACTATGGGCGCCGGTGAGTGGCTTCTGGATCAGCCGGCAGCCCACCCAGGTTGAGGCGCTTCTGCTGAAAATCGTTGGGCGTCGTGCAGGCACGACAAGTGCAGACGCGGCATCCATGCGCCGAACCACTGTCCTCTGCCTCGCTCTGCTCGCGCTCGCTTCATGCGCCGAGACCCCCGCTGCCGCCACCAAGGAAGGCGACCTCGAGTCGCGACTCCTCACCGAAGAAGTTGCCGACGGCGACACCGCGGCAGACGGCTTCACGCGTCGCGTCGAGATCCGCGGCACGCTCGACTTCGGCGCGACGGTCGACTCCGCATACGGCGCGGCAGGCTACCGCGGCTGGCTGTTCACCGGCGCAGCGGGCGCGCGCGTCGCGCTCGACGCGATGGCCGTCGACGGCACGGACACGATCATCATGCTTTACGGACCGCAGACCGCGTCGGGCTGGTCGCGCGCGCGGCCGATCGCGGTGAACGACGACTTCCGCGGCTCGACCAACGCGCACCTCGATGTGCGGCTCGCGCGCGCTGGCACGTATCTCGTCATCGTCCGCGAATATTGGGGCGACGCCGGCGACTTCACGCTGACGCTCGCGTGCAGCGGCGCCGAGTGCCGCGCCGAGTGCGGAGCGCGCTGTCCGACGGGCTCGGAGTGCAACCGCGTCGTCTGCATCCGCGCGCCGTGTCCTTCTTACTGCGCGCCGATCGACCCGACGCCCGCGCCGCTGCCCGGCGACGCCTGCGAAGCCTCGCTGTGCGGCCCACGCCCGCGCACCGTGACGATCATGTGCGACGACGGCTCGCTCGGCGGCAACACCGGTCGCTGCTTGCGCTCTGACGATCTGAGCTGCGGCTGGGAGATGCGCGCGTGCCCCGTCGAGGTTTCCTGTGGTGCACGCCTCGGCAATCCGTGTACTGGCGTAGAGTTCTGCGACTTCCCAGAGGCGGCCATGTGTGGCCGCGCCGACGGGACCGGCGTGTGCCGCCCGCGCCCGGGCGCCTGTACCGCGCTCTACTCGCCGGTCTGCAGCTGCGACGGCGTGACTTACTCGAATGCCTGCACCGCGCAGGCGCGTGGCATCGACGTGCTCCACGCCGGCGGCTGCTGAGCCGAAGCACTGCACACCGGTTTGGTTGTGGGGGTTCGCGCGGGGCGTGGTCGGCCGTAAGGTACTTCTCAGCGGGCTATGCAAGTTTTCCGTCGTGGAGCGACGAAGCTCTGGCATACTGCGCGAGGGGAACTCCATGAGCGACAGCGAACGAAGGCCTTGCCCACGCTGCGACAACACTGTTGTTGCGGAGCGACTCGATGGCGACGACGGCATCATCTGGCTGTGGCGTTGTCCCTGCGGGTGGGCGGGCGCGCGCACGGGCGGCGACGAGCTACTTCGCCCCGGGTCCGGCGTCGTGAGCCGGCGCGAGGTGAGCACGGAGATTGCGCGCGTCTTCGCCGGTCAGCGTTCGAAGAAGAGTTAGCAGGCCGTCTCAGCTCGGGACGAGCAAACGGCGCGCGGCCAGGCATCACTTGGATCCAGCGACGCGCGACGCTATCTGCATCAGCGCCTCCGCGATCTTCTCGGGCGCCAGAACGAAGTCGACATAGCCGGACGCCTGCGCGCTGGTCGGCATACTGTCCACCTCCGCCGAAGAGTCCTGCGCGAACGTCGTACCCCCGCTCTCCTTGATGCACTGCACGCCAACGGTGCCGTCGTGGGCATACCCGGAGAAGACGATGCCGATGGCGTATTTGCCCATCGCCGCGGCCAACGACGCAAAGAATAAGTCGATCTGCGCATTGCGTCTGCTGCGCGGCGAGATCACCTCGAGCGTGTAGTCCGCGATCTCGAGATCGGCATTCGTCGGTATCACGTAGACGTGATTGGCGCATATCTGCATCCCCGACTCCGCCACCACGGTTGGCATCGTCGCGCACCACGACAAGATCATCGCCAGCTGGCTGTGCGCCTCTGGGTTCAAGTGCGAGATGATGACGAAGGCCATGCCGGTGTCGACCGTCAAGGCTCCCAACAACGCCTTATATGCGTTGAGCGCACCGGCAGATCCGCCGACCCCGACGATGTAGCTCGGGCGTGCCGTAGGCATGTTCACGCCGCGCGCTCAGCAGGGTAGGTCAACATCGGTTTACGCCTTCCGCTTGGAGATCGCCTTGCCGACCTTCATCTTCTGCTTCGCGCCCGAAGTGGCGTCGGCGTCCATGGGCATCAAAGTCAGTCCCGCATCACTCATCACGAGCTTGTGCACGTCGCTGGAGTGCCCCATTCCACGGGATTTGACGATGTACAGCCCCCGAATGCGCCTTTGCCCCTCACTCTCTTCCAGCTCTCTGACCACGATCCAGGTGTCGATCAACGAGGAGACGCCAACTTCGCCCGTGGTGTCGTTCTGCTTGTCCGACGAAACGAGGCTCGTAAACAGTCCGGTGATACCTTTCGATTTCAGCGCATCGATCATACGCGTCAGCATGGATTGAACTTCCTGCTGGTTCCCTTGGCCAAGCAGGCTGGTCAGCGGGTCGATGATCACGGTCCGTGGCTCGAACTCTTCGAGCATTTTGTACAGATCGAGCAAGTGCATTTCCAGGCCGAAGAAGGAAGGCCTGGTCGACACGATCGACAGCAGCCCACTCTCGACCAGCGGCGCCAGATCCAATCCGATGGATGTCATGTTCTGCACGAGCTGCCCCGGCGACTCTTCGTACGACAACAGCAGGCACCGTTCCCCGCGCTTGCAGCTCTCTACCGCAAACGCCGCCGCCAAGCTCGTCTTGCCCGTGCCTGCCGTCCCGGATATGAGCACGGTACTGCCTCGGGTATATCCGTCGCCGTCGAACATCGCGTCCAACGACGGGACGCCGGTCGACACCCGCTCGGATGTCCCGGGTTGATCGAGCCCCGCCGAGGTGATGGGAATGACCGATAGCCCGTTCTTGTCGATGACGAACGGATATTCATTGGCGCCGTGATTCGAGCCGCGGTACTTCACGACACGCATTCGACGGGTGGATATCTGCTCGCGAACGCGATTGTCCACGAAGATGATGCAATCGGAGATATACGCCTCCAATCCATGCCGGGTATACCCACCCTGTGCGGTCTCACCCGTAATGAGCGCGGTCACCTTTTTGTCTTTGAGCCATCGGAATAGTCGCTTGATTTCCAGGCGGAGTATGCCGATATCGGTCACGCCAGCGAACACTGAGTCGATGGAATCCATCACGACGCGTTTGGCACCGATGGTGTCGATCGCCGCCTCGAGTCGCACGAAGATCCCCTCGAGATTGAACTCCCCGGCAGACTCGATGTCGCGCCGCTCGAGCAACACATATTCGAGCGCAATCTTCTTGGCGGCGACGAGACTCTGCAAATCGAAATTGAGCGACGCGACATCTCCAAACAGCTCGTCTTCGTTCTCTTCGAACGACATGAAGACGCCGGGCTCTTTGTACTTCGTCGCGCCGTTGATCAGGAAATCGATTCCGAGCAGCGTCTTCCCGGTACCGGTGCCTCCGCTGAGCAGCGTGATCCGGTCTCGAGGGATGCCGCCCTCGGTGATCTCGTCAAAGCCTTTGATGCCGGTGAGACACTTGCTCAGCCCGCCATTCTTCGGAGCGGCGCGCTTGGGGGAGCTGGAGGTCATCGGCTTGGTCCTTGGTTCTGTAGCGAGAGTGCGTGCACACAATGCGCCACGCCGAACACTCGGAGCGCCTCGGCCATCCGACGAACGTGAGAACGCTGCGGGAACCCAGTGACGAAGTCAACGCCGACGCCGCGAGGGACGGGCGCTCGGCGTTTCACCTCGCACACCCGTCGGCGGCGGAACGAGTTTTCCCAGCGCACCCGTAGCTGCGCTATCCTCCGCGCCGAAACTGCCTCGCTTAGCCGAGGCGGTCATCCGGGCTGCGCAGCTGCGCGCCCTTAGCCGGAGGCGAGCATGAGCGAAGCGGTCGAGCGGATTCTCACGAACTACGCGTCGGAGTCCCCTGGAGTCATCGGCAATCTGAGGCGGCTGCTGCACACGGGCACGCTCGCGGGCACCGGCAAGCTGGTGATCTTGCCGGTGGACCAGGGCTTTGAGCATGGGCCGGCGCGCAGCTTCGCGGCGAACCCGGCGGGCTTTGACCCGCGCTACTTCCCCGCGCTCGCGCTCGAGTCGGGCTGCAACGCGTACGCGGCTCCTCTCGGCTCGCTCGAGGCGATCGCGCACGAATATGCGGGCGCGCTGCCGCTGATCCTCAAGGTGAACAACAGCGACTCGCTCGGCGGGCCGGCGGAGCCGCAGTCGGCGATCACCTCTGCGGTCGACGATGCGCTGCGCCTCGGCTGCTCGGCGATCGGCTACACGATCTACCCGGGCTCGGGCGGCCGCAACGAGATGTACGCGGACCTCCGCGCGCTCACCAACGACGCGCGTAAGGCCGGCCTGCCGACCATCGTCTGGTCGTATCCGCGCGGCAGCAAGCTGTCGAAGGAGGGCGAGCTCGCCATCGACGTCGTCGCTTACTCCGCGCACATCGCGTGTTTGCTCGGCGCGCACATCGTGAAGGTGAAGCTGCCGACCGCGCACATCGAGCAGTCGGAGGCGAAGAAGGCCTACGAGAGCGTGAAGATCGACACGCTCGCCGATCGCGTGCGCCACGTCGTGAAGTCGTGCTTTGACGGCAAGCGCATCGTCATCTTCTCGGGTGGCGCGACCAAGAGCACCGACGCGGTGCTCGACGAGGTCCGCGCCATCAAGGAAGGCGGCGGCAACGGCTCGATCATGGGCCGCAACGCGTTCCAGCGACCGCAGGCAGAGGGCGCGAAGCTCCTGCGCGACGCGATCGCGATCATGAAGGGCTAGCCGCTACAGGCGTCGTCGTCGTCGCTCGTCGCTATAGGCGTCGTCGGCGAGCGCGCACGACGAACGCGACGAGCACGACGGCGCCGAGCAGAAGTGCAGGGAGTTCGAGCGGTCTACGCGCGCCGACGGTGCAGCTTGCGCAGCCGCCGGCGCCCGGAGGCGTCCGTTGCGGCTGTGCGGCGGCGGGCGCTTCGTCGGTCACGTCGACGGGCGTGACGCCGGCGCCCATCGCAGCGACGGCGGCGTTCGAGTCTTCGCGCAGCGCGGTGCCGCCGCACAGGCCGGCGGCGAACGCATCGCCGTCACCGGCTTGCGCGTAGACGAGGTACGAGCGGCCTTGCTCGAAGTGAATGCCGCACGCAGCGCTGTCGCTGGCGGTGCCCACGACGATCCGCTCGACGTTCGCGGCCTTCCACGTCTGCACGACCTCGAACGTCACCTCGAGGCGCGCCGGACCAACCTCGGGATCGCCTCGTCGCACGATCGAGACGACGCGTCCTTCAAACACGGCTGTCGCCGCCGCGAGCTGCGACTCGGGCGTCCCCGGCAGGCACGAGCAGGCAGCCGCGCGGCTCTCGGTGAGCATCGTCGCGGCGAAGAACGCCGCCGCGAGCAGCAAGGAGGCGACGGGCGAGGCGGTGACGTGAGCGCGCATGCGGCCGACCGTGGCACGCCGCACGAGACGAAGCGAGTGCGAGCGAGATTGACAGGCCGGCGCACGCTCGCTACACCTCACGCCCTTCGCATCTGGAGAGGTGACCGAGTGGCCGAAGGTACCCGCTTGCTAAGCGGGCGTACTCCAAAAGGGTACCGCGGGTTCGAATCCCGCCCTCTCCGCCAGCGTGGTCGTAGAAGTGGGAAGACGACGTTGACAGAAGTCGATCGGTCGCTAGGATACGCGCCTTCTGAGGGCTCATAGCTCAGCTGGATAGAGCACTGGCCTACGAAGCCAGGTGTCGGAAGTTCGAATCTTCCTGAGCCCGCCTCGAGTCTCCGTTGTGCCTGGTGGAAGTCACGAGTGAGTCCGTGGACGAGCGCATGGCACTTCACGAGGACGAGCGCTGGATGCGCGCAGCGCTGGTCGAAGCCGCCCGCGCGGAGGCGATCGGCGAGGTGCCGGTCGGCTCGATCTGCGTGAAAGATGGCGTCGCCGTCGGCAGCGGCTTCAATTTGCGCGAGTGTGCGCAGGACCCGACGGCGCACGCCGAGCACATCGCGGTGCGTGTAGCGGCCGCGGCGCTCGGCAGCTGGCGGCTGATCGGCGTGACTTGCTACGTGACGCTCGAGCCGTGCGCGATGTGCGCGGGGGCGCTGGTGAACGCGCGGGTCGCGCGCGTCGTCTGGGGCGCCGACGACCCGAAGGCGGGCGCTGTGCGCTCGCTCTACGGCATCGGCACCGACCGCCGGCTGAACCATACGTTCGAGGCCGTGCCGGGCGTCCTCGGCCCCGAGTGCAGCGCGCAGCTGTCGGCGTTCTTCGGGCGAATTCGCGCGAAGAAGAAGGGCCCGCAACGCCGTTGACACACCAGGGCGCTCTGCTAGCTTCGCGCCCTCGTGCGGAGAGCTGGCCGAGTGGTCGAAGGCGCTTGATTCGAAATCAAGAGTGCCCGCAAGGGTACCAAGGGTTCGAATCCCTTGCTCTCCTCCAAGGCGCAGATCGCGCAGCAGTGCAGTCGGCAGGTGCAGGCAGTCGGCAGGTCCAGGCAGTCGGCAGGTGCAGACAGTTCGAGCGAAGTGATGAGGCCTCCCGGAGAGGTGACCGAGTGGCCGAAGGTGCACGACTGGAAATCGTGTGAATCCGAAAGGGTTCCGCGGGTTCGAATCCCGCTCTCTCCTCCAGTTTTTCCTAGTCGTTTGCGTTCGAGATAGTGCTCGAACGGTGTACTTGCAGTACGGTCTCGACAGTACCTACGGCCTCGCCAACGCTGGCCCGCCAAACCCGCCAGGTCCGGAAGGAAGCAACGGTCGCGGTGATCAGCGTGTGGCGGGGCCTTCCTAATTGGATAGCCGGGCGGGGCCTTCCTAATTGGACAGCCGGGCGGGGCCTTCCTAATTGGACAGCCGGGCGGGGCCTTCCTAATTCGGCTGCGCAGTCTTAAGAAGAACTGCCATGTCCGACACACTCCTGCGCGCGATCACCAATGACGGCGCGTTCCGCGTCATCACTGCCCTGACGACCGAGACGGTCCGCGGCGCCATCGCCGCGCAGAAGGCCGAGGGCGCCGTCGCCGAACGTTTTGCCGACATGCTCACCGGCGCGGTGATCGTGCGCGAGACGATGTCGCCGGGCCTGCGCGTGCAGGGGCTGCTGAAGGGCGCGAGCGGCTCGGGGCGCTTCGTCGCCGATTCGTATCCGGACGGCGCCACGCGTGGGCTGATCACGATGCCCGAGGGCCAGAAGGACGTCATCTTCGGCGAAGGCGCGCTGCTGCAGATGATGCGCACGCTGCCGAACGGGACGCTGCACACCGGCATCGTCGAGGTGCCGGAGGTCGGCGGCATCAACGGCGCGCTGATGCAGTACATGCACGACAGCGAGCAGGTGTTCTCCGTCATCTCCGTCGGCGCGCTGTTCGAGGGCGGCGAGGTGAAGGCGGCGGGCGGCTTCATCGTGCAGCTGCTGCCGGAAGTGCAGGACAATCTGCTCATGGTGATGACGGAGCGGCTGCGTGATTTCAGGTCGATGGAGCCGCTGCTGCGCGCGTCGATGACGCCCGCGGGGCTGCTCGAAGAGCTCCTCTACGGCATGCCGTACACGACGCTCGAGGAGCGGCCGGTGCGCTTTCAGTGCCAGTGCAGCGAGGTGCGCGTCATCGCGAGCCTCGGCACGTTGAGCGCTGCGGAGCTGCACGAGCTCGTCGACGCGGGCGAGATGTTGCATATCGGCTGCGATTACTGCGGCAAGAATTACGAGATTCAGCCGGAGACGCTGCGCGGTCTGCTCGAGAAGTCTTGACTACTTCTGCGGCTCGGCGCGGCGCCTTCGGAGCGCGGCGACAGCGCTTGGACCGCCGCTCGTGGTGACCCAGGCGGTGAGCGACTTCATGCCGTCTTCTACGCTGACGCGCGCCTTCCAGCCGAGGTCGCGCGCGGCGCGGGAGACGTCGAACTGGCTCGCGCTCGCGCGGCGTGCGATGTCGGTGCGCCATGGGCCTTCACCGCGGATGCGCTCGCGCGCCCAGGCGAGCGCGACGGTCATCGCCATCGGTACGTTGCTGGTGCGCGGCGGCGGCAGTGCGCAGGCCTTCGACAACATCGCGTACACCTCGCCGGCGTCGAGGAACTCGCTGTCGGTGACGTAATACGCGCGGCCGGCGACGTCGCCCCCGGCGAGCGCGGCGACGACCGCGTCGACGAGGTTGTCGAGGTGGACGCTGGCGAGCACGTTGCGTCCGTCGCCGTAGAGCGCGATGCCGCCATCGGCGAGGCCTTCGGCGCAGAACGCGGGGAGACTCTTCGTGTCGCCGGCGCCCCAGATCATCGGCGGGCGTAGCGCACAGACCTCGAGGCCGGACGCCGAGAGCGCCAGATCTTCGGCGAGGCGCTTGGTGCGCGCGTGCTCGTCGAGCAGCGTGTTCGGCACGCGGTCTTCGTTCCAGCCGTGCCGATCTTCGCCGGAGAGCGTCACGTCCGCGCAGGAGAGATGCACGACGCGCGCGACGCCGACGTGGCGCGCGGCGTTGATGACGTTTTCGGTGCCGGCGACGTTGGTCCACAGCAGCTCGTTCGGCGCGGCGCGGTGAGACGCGACGGCGGCAGCGTGGACGACGAGCTTGCAGTCGCGCGCGGCGTCGGCGATCTCGTTGGGATCGCCGACGGATCCGACGAACACGCGTGCGCCCAGTGCGGCGAGCGGCTCGGCGTTCGACGCGTCGCGTACGAGTACGTGCACGCCGTCGCCCTCTTCGAGCAAGCGCTTGGCGATGGCGCTGCCGACGAAGCCCGTCGCACCGGTGACCAGGACGTTCACTGTCGTGCGGGGTAGCGCACTGGTGCGCGCGGTTCAACGGCTCGCGCGCAGTGCGCGGTTGGCGGCGCGGTGCGTGCTACGTTCGACGCCGTGCGCCGCTCCTGCGCGAGGTATTTCGCATCGGCGATCACGACCGTGTGCGCGCTCGTCGCCGTCGGTTGCGGGCAAGACGCGACCTGCGTCGACGGCGATCGCGACGAGCACGGCGCAGGCTGCGCGCGCGGCCCTGACTGCGACGACCGCAACGCCGCGCGCATCGCGAACTGCGATCGCGTGCCGCCGCCAGATTGCGCACTCACGCCGCTCGCCACGGGCTGCCCGTGTCTCTCCGGCACTGCCGCCGAGTGTTACTCGGGTGCCGAGAGCACGCGTGATATCGGCCCATGTCGCGCGGGGCGCACCGGCTGCGTGAGCGGTACTTGGGGGCTCTGCGCGGGCGAGGTGTCGCCGCGCGGCGAGCTGTGCGACGGACTCGATCAGGACTGCGACGGAGAGGCCGACGACGGCGTGCGCAGTCCGTGTGGCGGCTGCGATCCATCGTGCGCCGGTGGGCTCTGGGGCGAGAGCGATGCGCCGTTTGTCGCGGGTGGAGCGCTCGACGTCACGCCGGAGGGCCATCTCACGCTCGCCCGCGAGACGCGCGCGTCGACGACGCTGTGGGCCGCGAACACTGGCGACGGCACGCTCTCGAAGATCGACGCCATGAGCGCGGTCGAGCTCGCGCGCTACGACACCGGCGGTGAGTCGCCGAGCCGCGTCGCGGTCGACTACGCGGGCGATGTGTGGGTCGCCAATCGCGCGTTCAGCGCGCAGGGCAGCGTCAGCAAGATCGCCGGCGAGCGCTCGCGCTGCGTCGATCGCGATGGTGATGGCGCGATCGCGACGTCGAGCGGACCAAGCGACGTGCTCGCGCGCGGCGCTGACGAATGTCTGCTCTTCACCGTGCCAGTCGGCGCGCCGGGAGAGCTGCCACGCGCGCTCGCGATCGATGGAGATCGCGGGCTCGACGGCGTCTCCGGCGGCGATGCGTGGGTGGGGCTCCATGACGGCGCGCGCGCAGTGGAGCTCGACGGGGTCAATGGCGCGCTGCGCACCGAGGTCGACCTCGCCGGGCTGCAGCCGTACGCCGCGCACGTCGACGCGTGGGGCGCGGTGTGGATGGCCGAGGGCGACGGGCGCTTGGCGCGCATCGATCGGCAGAGCAGTGATCCGCCGGGCACATCTCCCGCGGTGACGATCGAAGAAGCGCCGCTGCCGTGCTTCTTGTTTTACGGGCTCGACGGCGACGCGTGGGGACGGCTCGCGATCACCGGCTTCTCGTGTGATCAGGTCGTGCTCTACGATCCCGCCACCGATGTGTGGCGCACCATCGCGACCGATCCCAGTCCGCGCGGCATCGTCGTCGACGCCGACGGCAACGCGTGGGTCAGCCACACCGGCGGCACGATGTCGCGCTTTCTGCGTGATGGCGCGACGCTGCGGCTCGACTCGCGCGTCTCGCTCGCGTCGAGCGACTTCTTGCCGAGCGAGGCGATCGGCGTCGCGCTCGACTCGATCGGCCACGTGTGGGCGTTCTCCACCGGCGGCGCGCCCTCGGGCGTCGGCGTCGCCACGCGCCTCCCGGCCGACGTCGCCGCGGGCGTCGATGGCGCGCCTGACGCGCAGCTCGCGATCGGATTTGCGCCGCACACGCAGGGCGATCTCTCGGGCACCTCGCTGCGCGGCGGCTTCGTGCCCGCGGGCGAAGCGACGCACGTGTTCACCGGCTGTCCCGACGGCGGCACCACGTGGATCGCGCTGCATCTCGCTGCGCGCGACGGCGCTGCATCGCGCGTGAGCGTCTCCGCGCGGCACGCGGTCGACGTCGCAGCGCTCGGCGGCGCGACGTTCGTCGAGCTCGGCACCTCGCCAGGTGAGCCACGCGCGCCGTGGCCACTCACGCTAGCGCAAGCGGGGGTGCTCGAGGTGCGCGTGCGCCTCGAGACGTCGGCCTCCGATGGTGCGCCGCGGATCGAGCGGGTCGGCGTGGAGTGGCGCTGTCCGGGGCCCGGATGAGTCAGCACACACGGGTCCGCGCCGTTGCGACCGACGACCTCGGGCCGTTGCTCGCGCTGCTCGCGCGCGCGTTCGTCGACGATCCGTTCGTCGCGTGGGTCGTCCGCGGTGGGCCCGGTCGCGACGAGCGCGCCAACGCGTACTTCGATCTCATGCTCCGTCGCGTCGCGCTGGCGCGGGGCGGCGCGTTCACCACCGAGGCGCGCACCGGAGTCGCCGCGTGGGTGCCTCCGGGCGCGTGGCCCCCATCGGTCGGCGCTCAGGTCGCGATGCTGCCGCAGACGCTGTCATTCGTTGGTCTGTCGCGGCTCGGCGTGGTGAGCGAAGGAGCGGAGCTGATGGAGTCGCTGCGTCCGCGCGCGCCGCACTGGCATCTCGCGTTGCTCGGCGTGGACCCTCAGGTGCAGCGACTCGGCGTCGGGACGCGGCTGCTCGCCGACGGCCTGTCGCGTGCCGATGCCGACGGTGTGACAGCGCACGTCGAGACCTCGCTCGCCGCCAATGTCCCGTTCTACGAGCGCGCCGGATTTCGCCTCGTTCGCCAGCTCGTCCTGCCCGGCGACGGACCGCCCGTGTGGGCTCTCCAGCGCGCGCCGTCGCGTCGCTGACCGACGGCATCTTCAGTTCGCGCGGAGATCGGAGAGTCGCGTGCCGCCGAACTGCTGCACCAGCCAGTCGTCGAAGTAGTCCGCGGCTGCGCCGATGTTCTGCAAGATCTCCTCGACCTCGCTGCGATCCATGTCTTTGGTCGCGCGCTCCGAGACGAGCACGGTGTCGTCGCCCATCAGGCCGAACGCGGTGCCGAACAGATCGCGCGCGTTCATCTCGAGCAGCTTGCGCAGCACCGCCGGCTGATTCTCTGCGGGCATGCGCCAGATCGGCGAGATGATGCGGATGAAATTCGGGCCGTTGTTCTTCGCCGGGTTGAGAAAGACGAGCACCTCCGCGCTGCCGCGCAGCAGCGTCCACGCGGTCGATCCATCGGTGGTCGCGAGCCGCGACTGGTTCGGGTCGAGCCCGAAGCCAGCGAGTACGGCCTCGATCACCTTCGCCGCGCGATTGAACTCGGACTGCGGATCATTCTGTCCACCAAACATGCTCATGGTTCGCTCCTCCCAGATGCGCACTGACATACACCAGCACAGGCGCCGATGGAATCCCCAGCAGCGCGTTGGTCCGCTCGCGTCGATTGATCAACGGGCGGGTAGCGGCGCACGCCGACGCTGATCTAGCATCGCGCCCATGGCGAACCAACAGACCGCGGTGACGGACGGCAGCGACGGCGGCGATCTCGCAGCGCAAGCGATCGAGCTCGTCACGCGACACGAGCACGACGAGGCGCTCGCGCTCATCGACAAGTCGGTGGCGGAGGCCGCTGGTCCGCTGCCGACGTCGATCACGCTCGCGCGGGTTCGCGCGCTGATCGGCCTCGAGCGATTCCGCGCGGCGGGCGACATGGTCATGCCGCTGACGCGTGACGACGCCGACATCTCACCGCTCGATCGCGCGCGCGCGCGGCAGCTATACGTTCGCTACTTGCTGCGCAGCTGGGGCGACCTCGACGTCGTCATCGATACCGCGCGCGAGGCTGCGCGGATCGCCGAGCGCCACGGCGCCGCGGGCTACGACACGGTGCTGTTCGCGCGGGGCGACGCAGCGCTCGCTTTTGCGCGCAAACGCGCGCGCAAGTGCGCAGAGCGCGAGCTCGACGCAGCCCGTGCGATCGTCGGCAACGACGCGCGTCTCGCGGCGTTCCGTGGTGCGCTGCTGGTCGAGTTCGACGAGCGCTCCGAGGCGCGCACCGCATTCCGCGAGTGTGCCGGTCTGCCGAACGGCGGCGAGCGTCTCGCGGCGCTCGGCGAGGCGATGCTCGCGCGGCTCGCTGGTGACTTTCAGACGGCGCACACGCTGCTCGATCCGCTCGCCGTGAGCGGCCGCTCCGATCTCGCGCCGCGCTGGGAGCGCTCGCGTTTGTTCGTCTCCGAGAAGCGCTGGCGCGAAGCCGCTGCGGCGTATGACCAGCTGCTGCAAGCGAGCCCGCGCTCTGACTCGGTGCGGCACATTCGGCACGAGCGCGCGTCGGCGCTCTACCACGCCGGAGATCGCGAAGCGGCGATCGCAGCGTGGCGCGCGCTCGCTGGCGAGCCAGTCGAGGACCGCGCGGCGCAGAGCTCGCGGCGACTGCTGCAGCGCCTCGAAGATCCGACGAAGATCGGCGCGAAGAAGAAGCGCCTCGACGGCTTTCGGACCGTCACGCAGCTGCGCGATCACTGCGGCCCGGCGTGCTGCGAGCTCTATCTCGGCTTCTTCGGTCTGCCCGGCGATCAGGTCGAGATCGCGCGCCAGATCAAGATCCCGAATCAGGGCACGCCGGTCTACGCGATGCGCGGCTTTCTCGAGACCGCCGGGCTCAGCGTGCGGCGCATCGAGGCGACGCTCGACGTGATGCGCAAGGTCATCGATCTCGGCCTGCCGCTGATCCTCGAGGAGGAGTATTCGACCTCGCGTCACGTCGCGGTGGCCATCGGCTACGACGACGAGCGCGAGATCCTCGAGGTGCAAGATCCGATGACGCACGAGGTGCGCGAGACGCCCTACGAGGCGCTGCCGCGGCTGCTCGCGCTGGCGAATCACGGCGCGATCATCGCGTATCCGAAGAGCGATGTCGGGCGCGGCGCGGCGCTCGATGCGGCCGGCGTCCACGAGGCCGAGTACATCCGCCGCGTCGACGAGGCGTGGCTCGCGCACGACGAGACGCGGCTCCCCGATGCCGAGCGGCTGGTCGACGAGGCGATCGCGCTGCGCGAGGACTACGAGCTCGCGTGGATCTGTCGCTGGACGCTCGCGCAGAAGATCACCGTCGACGCGGATCGCAACACGCGCCTCGAGTGGATCCTCGGCAACATGCTGCGGCTCTGGCCGGACGACGAGTGGCCGCATCAATACGTCGGTTATCGCCGCTATCACACGGGGAGCTACGACGAGGCGCTGCGCGCGTTCGAGAAGGCGCGCGACCGCGACAACAACGACGGCAACAACTGGGCGATGATCGCCGACTGTCTGATCGCGATGGGGCGCACCGATGCCGCCGTTGACGCGCTCGTCGAGACGCTGCGCCGCATGCCTTCGCACGGTCGCGCGACGGAGAACCTCGCCGATCTTCTCGAGCAGCGCGGGCGCTTCGGCCAAGCGTGGGCGCTCAACGATTGCGCGCGCGAGCTCAGCCCGACCAACCCGTTCAACTTCGAGGTTGCTGCGCGCTTGCACGAGCGTCGCGGCAACCTCGAGGGCGCGCTGTCGATGTACGACGCGGCGCTCGCGGTCGCGCCAGATCGCAGCTGGGCAAAGCAGCGTCGCGCGCGCGTGCTCGCGCAGCTCGGGCGCATCGACGAGGCGGTCGCCGTGCTCCGCGCGCTGGTCACCGAGCGCAACGGAGATCTCGGCACCAGCATCGAGCTCGCCGATCTTCTGTACGCGAACGGGCGTTCGGCCGATGCCGCGCAGGTGTGTTCGGAGCTGCTCACGCGCGACGCGACGAACGCGTCGGCGCAGGCCATCTACGGAGCCTCGCTCGCGGCGGCGGGCCGCGTCGATGAAGGCGTGGTGTCGATGCGGAAGGCGCTCGCGTCGCGTCCCTCGTACGCGTGGGTCTACTCGGAGATGGGCAAACACTTCCTCACGGCGGGGCGCAACCTCGAGGCGGTCGAGGCGTTGGCCGCTGCGACCGGCTTCAATCGCAACGCGAACAACGAGTACTTCCTCGCCGACGCGCTGTTCCGGATTGGCGCGAAGAACGACGCGGCGACCAAGGTGCGCTCGGCGTCTTCGTTCGGCGCGCTCGATCGCGACAAGCTGGTGCGCTGCGCGGAGATCCTCACTGCCGCCGAGTCGCTCGGCTCGGCGCGTGACTTTCTCGACGAGACGATCCGCGCGCGCCCCGAAGATCCCGCGCCGCTCGCTGCGCAGTGCCATCTGCTGCTCGAGATGGCCTGGGCGCCGCGCGTCGCCGAGCCGCTGCTCGGGCGGATCGCGGAGTGGAACCCTGAGGATCCGTACGCCTTCGTGCACCGCGGTCGCACGGCTTTCGCGCGCGACGCGGAGAGCGAGGCCGAGGGCGAGTCGCTGCTGCGCACCGCGATCGAGCGGCTGCCTGGTCGACGCGCACCGCGCGCGTTTCTCGCAGAGGCGCTGGTCGCGCGTGGGCGCTACGACGAGACGCTCGCGCTGCTCGACGGAACGCCGCCGCTGCTCGCGTTTCAGAAGTCGCGCGTCGTCGCGCTGCTCGGGCTCGACCGCGTGCAGGAGGCGCTCGCGGTCGCCGACGATCACGAGGTGACGGCGACCGAGCGCTCCGAGGGCACG
>Ga0209181_10005665_pt1 | contig 17874 bp, 10 predicted proteins | sample MAT05_FD_187208 | JGI IMG/M metagenome (GOLD analysis project Ga0209181, IMG submission 187208) | Freshwater microbial communities from Lake Fryxell liftoff mats and glacier meltwater in Antarctica - MAT-05 (SPAdes) (version 2) | ecosystem: Environmental > Aquatic > Freshwater > Ice > Liftoff...
ATTACTCGCAGAAAAATTACTCGCAGAAAAATTACTCGCAGAAAAATTACTCGCAGAAAAATTACTCGCAGAAAAATTACTTTTCAAAACCTCAGTTTCATAAACCCTTCCCGGCTGCGCTTGGCTCCTTCGATTGGGGTAGTCACATAATTTTCCAATTCGATGATATAGTATTGGAGGCCAGCGAGTTTGCTTTGTTTGAAAATGGTGTTGAAATCTACTGAGCCGTCGCCGACCTCGATGCTTTCCCGTTTTTCGGTTTTAGCCATGTCTTTCGCGTGGCAAAGTTCCCAGCGACCGGGATACAGTTTGAACCAGTCGAGCGGGTTGTGATTGGCGAAGGCGACCCAGTAGATGTCCATTTCCATGGCCATTACTTTCGGATCTACTTCGTGGAGCAGCCACTCGATGAGCAGCCGGTTATCGGGTCCTTTTTTCTCGAATTCAAACGCATGGTTGTGGTAGCCGAAGCGGATCCCTGCTTTGCGGGCGTATTCGCCGGCAGCACCAAAAACCTTGACCAATTGGTCAATTTTGGGCCGCTCCTCTTCTCCCATCCACGGATTGACGATGTATTTCTGACCGACAGACGCTGCGTCGTCAATGGCTTTTTTTGCTGCATCGGCCAACGACTTTTGGGAGTCGTCCCACGATGATTTCAACGTAAAAGCGCAGTGGCTGGAAGGCATAGAGATGCCATTGTCTTTCAAGAGGTTAGAAAAATCCTTGAGGGGCATACCGAACATTTTGCCCTCGCTGTATCCAAATCCTTCTACCTCGCGGTACCCCATTTTGGAAAGTGCCTTCACAGTGCCCGCAGCATCTTTGTTCATGTCGTCGCGGACACTCCACAACTGTATGCCAAGATGTCTCACTGGGGGAGGATTAAGAAGCAAAAGCGGATTTTTGGCGAGGGCTGTGCTGGCCAGCGATAAAGCTGACATTTGCAGAAAGTCACGACGTGATTGCATAATTATGATTGAGTTGATAAATGTTGACTTGCAGAGGTTGCTATATTGCAGGGTGCTGGATTCAATAATTTCAGCCTGGCAGATCGCCCGATAAAAAAGCGGCGAAAAGGTAGGGGGATTTCTTTTTTAGGGAAATTCTTTAGGGAAAATATCAGCGCTTCCCGCCGAACATTTTAAAAAAAATGTTTTTTCAAAAATTTTCACTCAAAACCCTTTGGAAACAACCTCCGCAGTGTCGGTTATTTACGGGGTCAACCAGAAACCAACCACCACCCTCTGCATGATACAAGTTCTTCACATTTCTGCCGAATGTTACCCGGCTGCCAAAACTGGCGGTCTGGGCGATGTGGTCGGCTCGCTCCCGAAATACCTGACTGCTGCCAATATTCTTTCCGCTGCGGTCATACCCAAATACGGCACCAAATGGATCAACAACGCTCAATGGATCACCATATATGCCGGGGAGATTTGGGTCAATTGGCGCCAACATCACTTCACGGTGCAGCAACAGGCAGGCAACACACTCGGCTATCCGCTTTTTGTGGTGGATTTGCCCGGCTTGTTTGATCGTCCGGGTATCTACAACAACGCCGACGGCTCTGCCTATAGCGACGAGATTCGCCGGTCGGTGGCTTATCAGCAAGCCGTGCTCGACTGGCTGCTGTCCTTCCCATGGCACGAGCGGCCGCGTGTATTGCACTGCCACGACCATCACACTGCCCTCATTCCATGGATGGTGAAATATTGCCCGGCCTACCAGTCGCTGGCGCCCATCCCGACGGTGTTCACCATCCACAACGGCCAGTACCAGGGCGCCTTCGGTTGGGGCAATGCTGAGTTGCTGCCGCCGTATGAGTCCGGCACGGCCAGTATTCTCGACTGGAACAGCATCGTCAACCCCATGGCCGGTGCGGTCAAATCGGCCTGGGCAGTGACTACGGTCTCTAACTCCTATCTCTACGAACTGCACCAGAATAGCCTGGGCCTGGAAACTCTGTTCAAGCAGGAATGGCGCAAAGAATGGGGCATTATCAACGGCATTGACGCAGCGGTATGGGATCCGGTCACTGACCCGATGATTGCGCACCGACTCGAACGAAATGATATTCAGGCATTTAAACTGAAAAATAAAAAAGTCCTGTGCGAATGGTTCGGTTTGAAAGAAGATTGGCCGTTGGTCAGTTTCATCGGGCGCATGGTCGGCGAAAAAGGTTCCGATATGCTGCCTGAAGTGTACCGCCGTTTCCTCAATTCGGGTGCAAAAGTATCGTTCCTGGTGCTCGGCACCGGCGAGTCATGGACAGAAGGACAGTTCAGAAGCCTGGCACACCAGTTTCCCGGCCGTGTGGCGGCCGTGATTGACTACAACGAAGCATTGTCGCACCAGATTTATGCCGGATCCGATTATCTCATCATGCCTTCGCGGGTGGAGCCGTGCGGGTTGAACCAAATGTATTCCATGCGGTACGGAACTTTGCCGATTGTCCGGTCCATCGGCGGGCTAAAAGACACCGTTCCGGATATCGCAGAGCCTGACGGCGCAGGTCGTGGCATCCGTTTCGACCAGTTCAATGTGGAAGATGCCGCTTATGCCATCTACCGCGCCGCTACGATGTGGCACAACAATCCTGCTGCCGTTGTGCATCTCCGGGAGCGTGTGATGGCGGTGGATTTTTCGTGGGAAAACACCATCGGGCAATACCTCAACGTCTATCGGAGCATCGGCGCGAAGGTAGAACCTGAAAAAGTGCAGTTGTTGCCAGAAAAGGCTGAAAAACAAGGCGTTGTAGTCGGTGTGGAAAAATTCAAAACAGTTGCACCGGTCAAAAAAGCGGTCGAAAAGCCTGTGCCAGCCACAGCGGAGAAAACGCCGCAAAAAGAAATATCAAATAAGAAAGCAGCGAACGCACCAACGCCCGTGGTCCCCGTTGAGATGCCTAAAAAGGAAGCAACCAGGCAAAAAGCCGCAAAAAAAACCGAGATCGTTCCGCCACTAGCAACATCGAAAAAGAAACCTGCCGGGAAGAAGTAGAATTTCTACGGTTTTCAGAAAGTTGTGGTAGTTTTGAAACAGAAACGAAACAAGGATATGACAGCAGCACTTCGAGTAAATGACTCCGAGTCTTATACGACGGCATTCCACTTTCTGGTGCGCGACGAGCCAATGGTATTCAAGAGTCGCATGAGTCGGGAACGGTTTCACAAATTTGTGCTGAGCCTGCCAGACTTGCGCATTGAACGCGATAGCCTGGGTACGGTCACAATTTATCCCTCAATGACTTTTGATTCAGGTTTCATCGAAGGCGAAGTGTTCCGCTGCCTTGCCAACTGGTCGAGTGCCCATCGTAACCTGGGCCGGGCTTTTAGCCCCAGCACATCTTTTGATATGCCTGATGGTGCAGAATACAAAGCCGATGGCTCATGGGTAAGCATGGAAAAAATCAATTCACTCACCCCTGAGGAACGCAAGCACATCGCTGCCATAGTCCCCGACTTCATCATTGAAGTACGCTCTGAAACCGATCGCATCAGTCGCCTGAAAAAGAGAATGACTGATGGTTGGCTTGCCAATGGTGTCCGCCTTGCCTGGCTGATAGACCCAATCAAAGAACGCGCGTGGGTTTACCGCTCAGATCAGGATATCCCCGAAGAGTTCTCCAATTTCAACACTGTGCTCACGGGAGAAGAAGTGTTGCCGGGGTTCGAGTTGAGGTTGGCAGAATTGAAAAACCAAACCATCTAAACGATCTAAACCCCCTTTACTACTATAAACGTCAACCACGACAGCAGATACCATGATTAAAATGATTTCCCTCATCCTCGGCGGTGGCGCAGGTTCCCGCCTTTTCCCGCTCACGGAAAAACGTTCCAAACCCGCCGTTCCGATCGGCGGCAAATACCGCCTGATTGACATTCCCATCTCCAATTGTATCAACTCCGGCGTGAAGCGGATGTTTGTGCTGACGCAGTACAACTCGGCTTCGCTGAATGCCCACATCAAAAACACCTACACTTTTGATGCTTTCTCGCAAGGCTTTGTGGATATTCTGGCCGCCGAGCAGACGCCTGGCAGCAAGGAGTGGTTCCAGGGGACGGCCGATGCCGTGCGCCAGAGCCGTCAGCACTATGAGCGCCACGAGTTCGATTATGTGCTGATTCTTTCCGGCGACCAACTCTACCAGATGGACTTTGAGGCCATGGTAAACGACCACATTGCCAAAGGAGCCGACCTGACCATCGCCTGCCTGCCGGTGGATGCGCGCGACGCAACGGGTTTCGGTATCATGAAAGTGGACGATGAGGGATGTATCCCGCGCTTTATTGAGAAGCCACAAGCAGACCTTTTGCCCGCCTGGCAGAGCGAGGTGAGCGCACTCAATAAAAAGCGGGGGCGGCTGTACATGGCAAGTATGGGCATCTACATTTTTAGTCGGAAAGCCCTGGAAGATCTTTTTGATCAGCACCCGCAAGCCATGGACTTCGGCAAAGAAATCATCCCGGCTGCCATCGAATCAGGCCGAAAAGTGGGCGCTTACCAATACGAAGGTTATTGGACCGATATCGGGACCATCCGCTCCTTTTTTGAAGCGAATATCGAACTGGCGGATCACATCCCGTCCTTCAACTTATTCGATCACAAAAACAAAGTCTACACCCGGGGCCGCATGTTGGCGCCCGCCAAATTCTACGGCGGCACCTCCATCAATCGCTCGCTGATTGCCGAAGGCTGTATTATCCATGCCCGGGTGATTGAGGGCTCTATCATCGGCATTCGCTCGCGCATCGGGGAGAACACCGTAATCAAGGAATCTATCGTGATGGGCAATGATTCCTATCAGACTTTACAGGACATCGCCCGCGACCCGGATGCCATTCCGATGGGCGTCGGTCACTATTGCCACATCGAACACGCCATTCTCGACAAGGACTGCCGCATCGGCAACAATGTGGTCATCAAAGGGGGCGATCACCTCCCTGATCAGGATGGCGACGGCTATTGCATCCGCGATGGGATAGTGGTGGTGAAAAAAGGCGGCGTGATCCCGGAAGGGGCAAGAATCATGTAGAGCGATGACAAGATTTTGCCTGGCCCTCGATTTAATACCCGATCCGGTACTCATCGCTGCTTACGAAGCGCATCATCGGGCCGTATGGCCGGAAGTGCTGGCGAGTATTCGGGCGGCGGGTATTTCTGACCTGGAAATTTACCGGGTAAAGCATCGGCTGTTCATGGTGCTGGAGGCAAGCGACGATTTTTCATTTGAAAAAAAGGCCGCTTCCGATGCTTCCAATCCGACGGTGCAGGAGTGGGAGGAACTGATGTGGAAATATCAGCAGGCACTGCCAACGGCCCGGCCCGGGGAAAAATGGATGCTGATGGACCGGATTTTCAAGTTGTAAGGGGCTGGGGACGTTGGACTGGGGACGCTGGACGTTGGACTGGGGACTAAAAAATGAAGCGGCTGCATCTGGAATACCCGATGCAGCCGCTTCTTGTGCTGGAATCCTTCTAACAGTTTCGATCTTTCAGATTGACCGCAGGCGCTCTATTCTTCGTCGTCGTCAAATTTTTTGCCGCCGCTGTTGCTGCTGCTATATCCACCGGCGTTCTCCATGGTTTCATTGTCGACTTCCCAATCTTCGTTGGTTTGAGCGGGGCGTTTGCCATTGGAAAGGCGAACTTTGTCGCCAATGGGCTTGCCGACTGACCGGTCGGTATCGGATAGACCGAATGGGTCGTTGCCCGACGATTCCCCGGGGGTGTCTTTGCCGGAGTTGGCGAGGTTTTTCCCGTCAATGCTCTTCGTAGCGTGTGGCACCAGGCGGAGGCGTTCCTTGCTGATGAGTTGACCGGTCACGCTACAAACCCCGTAGGTTTTGTTCTGGACACGCAGCTGCGCATTGCGAAGGTCCTGTACATGGCGCTGTTGGCGCGTGAGCATTCGCTGTAGCATTTCCAGGTCCGTATGTGCGGTAGAATCGTCGTACCAGTCGCCGCCCTGTTGGTTGAACCCATTTTCATTCAAATCGGCAATCTGCTGTTCGGTCGTGAGCAGTTCTTCCTGTGCGGCGGTCAATTTCTGGCCAATCAGCGTTTTGAACTCTTGCAGTTCTTCTTCACTGTATCGGACTTTCGGTTCGTTCATAACTATCGAGGTTGATGATGTGTGCGATGTGCAAATGTTGAAAGTTATTTCGAGGGGCAAAATTAGGTCAAAATAAACTTGGTGAAACAAGGGGGTTCAGAAATTTAATGTTTTCATACGTCCCTAAATTAGATTTACGCTTTTCTAAAATTTCACGCCAACGCTTTCAGGGCCAGTTTGATCAGGTCTTCCACCCGGGCTACATTGGGATTGTCTTTCTGCACCGCATTAAGGGCCTTTTGCACCGCGATCCGCTGGAAACCCAGCGAAATAAGCGCCGACAGGGCCTCTTCACGGGCATTGTTGTCGAGCATAGGCAGCAGTACCGCGCCGCTGTCGGGTGCCTCTTTGGTCATTTTGGATTTGAGATCGAGGATGATTTGTTTGGCTGTTTTTGCGCCGATGCCTTTCACCCGTTGCAGCACATGCGCCTGTTCGCCGATGATGGCTGCCCTTATTTCGTCCACGGTCATGTAGGAAAGAATGAGCTGGGCGGTGGTTGCTCCTACGCCGGTCACGCCAATGAGTTGCACGAACAACCCCCGTTCCGTCTGGGTCGCAAATCCGAACAGCGTATGGGCATCTTCCCGCACGATCAGGTGGGTATAAACCGTCGCCCGCTCCTGTCCTTCGAGAACCGTGTAGGTGCTGAGCGGGATGTTGACGTGGTAACCCACGCCGCCTGCTTCCACGACAATAAATGCCGGGCTGCGATAGGTGATTTCTCCTTTCAGATAAGCGTACAAGGGTGAGAGAGTGAGAGGGTGAGAGATGTGAGAGGGGTAATTTTGTGCAAAGGTAAGCCATACCTTCGCTTTACTATTGTGTCATTCGTCATTGTGGTATTTTGTCATTTCGTCATTTCGTCATTTGTCATTCCGTCATTCGTAAACAAAACTCGTCAGCAGATGCACCTTCAGGTTCTGACCCAAAAACACGAAATGCTCCCGTTGTACCCGTTGATTCATCAACTAAGCCCCAGTGTCACGCCGGAACGTTATACACAACTGCTCGACGATATGCTGGCGCATGGCTATCGCATGGTGGCGGTGTTCGAGGGCGACGCATGTCTCGGGCTCTCGGGTTTCTGGGTGATCACCAAAATTTACAGCGGCAAATACCTGGAGATGGACAACGTCGTGGTGGCTGCTGACCAGCGCTCGAAGGGCATTGGCAAGGTGATGTGCGACTTTTTACTGGACCTGGCACTCCGCGAGGGCTGCGAGACCCTCATGCTCGATGCGTATCTGGAGAATGAAAAAGCCCACGCATTTTATGAACGTGAGGGCTTTATCAAACGGGGATATCATTTTATTAAGGTTATATAAACGTACGATTACCGTGTCCTGCCGAGCCATCGCGCCACTGAAAAGTGGCGCGATGGCTCGGCAGGACACGGTAATCGTACGTTGTGGGGGTATTTGATTCAGTGTAACTATCCAGCCGCTTTGAAATGCTTTTTGTGATACGACCTCGGAGCGGTCAGAGGTTTGTAGAAATGTAGCATTTCAATGTTTTCCCGACCTCGGAGAGGTCGAAGGTTTGCAGAAAATAGCGTTGAAACAAACGTTCGACCTCTCCGAGGTCGGGGATTAGGAACGCGGCACCAATAACTTAGTCATTTGATGCCACCCTTTGTTCCATCATACGGCCGCTATTTTTCTTTAAATAGCCCCACTATTCGCAGAAAAATAGTGTTGTCTGATGAAAAAATGGTTGACCTAAAATGACTAAGTTATTGGTGCCGCGTTCCTTATGGTGAAAAAATGAAACAAAAATAGTGGCTTGCCATCCAGCAGATCATACAGTAGAGATTAAGTCGCAGTTAAGTTTAGGTGCGTCAACACTCCCTGTAAATGCGAATGCCGGGTCTGGGGAGTTGTATCGGGGTACAGTTTTTTTGCAAAAAAACTGTACCCCGATACAACTCCCCAGACCCGGCATTCGCATTCCCGCTAAACGATCTAATTCAACGAAAACTGGATCGTCACCCCTGAGTTCAGCGTCGTGATCGGGAACGACTGCGAAGTGCGCGGCGTCGTCTTGCGGTAGTCGGTGAACAGGCGCAGTTTGAGGCGCCTATTCAGGGCATATTCCACCGACGGGTTGATGCTGATCGTGCGCTGGCCCCGGGTCGGGGTGGCTTCGGCCAACTGGTCGAGGCGGTGGTTCACGGTAATGTCGTCGCGGATCTCGAAGTCGAACTTGAAGTTCATGTCGTTGGCTTGTGCTGCACCGCCTGTGGGCGGCGGCGTCGGGCCGGTCGTAGGCTTGGCAGGCACTTTTTTCTTTGATTTCGACTTGCTCTTGCTTTTGCTTTTACCCTTGACGCCGGTTTTTTTGCCGGTCAGGAACGGTATGTTCACGTTTTTCAGGCGGTAACCAAAACCGGCCGTATAACTTTTCGACTGGGTTTCAGCCAGTTGATAGTCAATGAACGACATGGCAAGTGTCCGCTGTTTTTTGAAATCCACCTTAAAAGTCATCTCGTTTTTCAACTTCACGTCCACCCCCAGCAAAGGACTGAACTGTTCGTTGATGACCACTTGCGGGATTTCATACCGGGCAATGTAGTCCGCATTGATCTCGTCGGCTTTGAAAGGTGTGCCGGGATCGTAGAAAATATCCGTGTTGTACGAGTTGACCTGCAACGTGCTTTTGTAGCCGTGCTGAATCTGAACGCTGCTGAATACCTTTTTCAGTTTTCCAATTTTCGACAGGCCGTTGTAATTCAATTTCCAGTTGACTGCCGGGCGCGTTTTGAAAACGTTGAGGTTCACCGCGTTCGGATCTGCTTCGGTATAGGCTGCGATGAAGGCCGGGAGCAATACCTGTTGCTGGGTTTTGCCGAAGCCGTATGCATACTCAGTGCCATCTTTGGTGTGTGGCTGACCGTTGAATGGGGATGAGTCTTCTACGCCGAGTCGTTTTGAAATGGTCGAACGGTAAGAAGCATACCGGGCAAACAGGCCGTCCAAATCTTTATTAAACATCGTGCTGAGCGCAAAGTACGAGACTGTATAACTGCCCAGATCGCGTTGCGCCCGGTGTTCAAATGCGACTTCGTCGGGGCCCAGATCAAAGTCCTGGTCTTTAAAAAGTTCGGTGTTATTGCGGGAATACTGCTTGTTGGCCGTGAGTTCCACCCGGAAATCCTGGAACGGCTCGATGGTCACCCCGGCATCCAGGTTCTGGGTATAGTTGCGAATCACCTGCTGGTTGAGTTCGGGGCGGTGGGTGATCCAGCCGCTGCGACCGGCTTCGTCGAGCCATTCTGTCGTGGGTTGAATGCCTGCGATGAACTCCCATCCGGGTGCAATGAAGCCTTCGCTGAGTCCCATCAGTTTAGGCTCCGGTGTGAAGCCGGGGATGATGGTGCTGTAATTTTCGCTGTACGTAAAGCGGGCTTTGCGCACCAGCATCAGCGGGCGGATGGCGATGCGCTCGGCCAAAGTCGGCTGACGGTCTTTTTTCTTTTTGTCGCCGTCCTTGTCTTTGCTGGCGGCTTTGCTGTCTTTTTTGCTCTTCGCGTCTTTCGAGTTTTTGCCTGCGATGCCGGTTGTGGTGGAGTCGCTGTTGCCGGGTGTGCCGGGTCTCATGCCTGGTCCTGCACCTGCTTTTCCATCCGCTCCGGGAGCCGATTTGTCGGAAGAGGCGGGTGGAGTGGGTGTGTTGCGGTCGCGGCTGTTCTTGTCATCGCGTGCAGCGTCTTTGCCGCGGCCAGCGCTCTTGTCACCGCCAGCGTCACCGGGTGTCAAACCGCCGCCGCCATCGCGTCCGCCGGGGGTGCGTCCGCCGGGGCCGCTGGGCGTATCGTCGCCGCCACTTTTGCCTTTTCCTTTGTTGCCGGGGCCGCCGGGTTTGCTGGGTTTGTTGATACGACCCAGGTATTTGCTCTTGTTGTACAGTCCTTCGAAATTGAAGTCGCCGTTGATCTGGCGGGTATTGTTGTTCTGGATGACGTTGCCGAGGTTGCGCTCATTCACATAATCCTGGAAAACGCCTGCGTCGAGGTTTTGCAGTTTCAGCGATTGTGCTGTCCAGGTGTAGCCTGCCGAGTAAGAAGCCCGCATCGTGACCCAGTCCATGAACGGAATGACCTTGAATGGCAGCGTGTAGTTGAGGCTGGCGTTCTGGGTATAGTTTTTCGGACGACCCAGGTTGCGCAGGTTGGTGATGATGGAGTCGCGGCGCTCCGCTTTGGAGTAGGCTTCTCCGTCAGGCTTGGTCTGATACGGCTCGTCAATCAGGCTGCGGGCCGTGGCATCGAAGTTGAAGCGCAATGCCTTGGTGATGTCCCAGCCGAGGTCATAGTTGCGGTCCCAGGTGAAGCGCCGGTTGTAATACGTGTTCAGTTTGGGGTCTTCCCCTGCAAAACGGTAGGTAGTCACGCCGACAAAGCGCTCCAGGTTCGAGTTGAATCCGTACGTATTGGGCAGCGGATTGAAGTTGAAATCACTGATGAACTTGAGGTACTTATCTTTTTTGATCAGCCCTTTAAAAGGTGTGATGGGCTTCATGCCGGTCGCGTATTGCCAATCCAGAGCGCCTTTGTACTGGTTTTGCTCATCGTTGATGAGGAACGGTGTGCGGCGCCTGGTCTGGTTGTAGGCGTAAGTGACGCTGAAGTTCTCGATGTTCCAGGGCATTGGAATTTTTCGCGAACCGCCCTTGCGCTCTTTGCGGACGTTGGTGAAGTTGTAGCCTCTGGTCACGGTCACGTCCTGTGCGACCGAGCGGATGCTGTCGCGTCTCGCGGGGTCGGCTTCCGCCCGGATCTTGTCTTTCAACTTGATGTCCAGGTCGTACGGATCGTATTCCGGGTTGCGGGTCACGTTGCTGTACTGAGCGTAGAACGGAATACGAATGCCGGATTTTTCACCAAAAAACTTGCCGAGTTCCACGTTCATGGAAGCATCGCCCTGTAGCACTTCCTCGCGCTGGCGCTGGATAAGTTTCTGCTCGATGCTACCCCAGCCGATGCTGGTGTAATTGCCCGCCAGCGAGATATTGCCGAAGTCTGCCAGTTTCATATCCAGCCTGGCCTGGCCTGCGTAACCGCCTTTTTCATTGAAGCCGTTGAGGCGCAGTTCGTTGAACCAGACTTCGACACAGTGTGGCTGATAATTTGTCGTATCCACGTTTCGTACCCCGATCATAGCCCCTTTTACATAACCAAGGTTCGGATTGCCCACAATGTTTACCCTGTTTTTGGGATTGTCCGGATCTGGTATGCCGTAGGGTAGGTCAAAAGGTGCCCCTTTTGCATTGCGCTCGGTTTTGACAGCCGTCAATAAATCAAAAGGGAAATCAAATGTGTTCTCATCCCGCCATACTTCTTTTTTATACTCTTCACTGTCAGGGCCTTTGTTGAGATTCGGGTTGTTTTCATCCGAAGGTTGCAGCGGGATTTCATACTCATAATAGTTGCGTACGAAGTCCGAACCGAGTCGGATAAACACTTTCATATCCTTGTTATCAAGGGTGCCTCTATCATCTCCTTTTCCTTCTGCGTGGACAAACATTTTGAGGCGCTTGAACTGGCGCAAGTCCATGTTGAGCGTTTTGAAAATGGCCCGTGCATCACACTCCGTCAGATTGCAAACATTCATGGAGAGCGCCTGCTCGTTTTGCTGAATACTTGGGAAAGCGCCTACCGACTGCTCCCGGGAAATACCGAACGGAATGGTATAATTGAATGGCAGACGGGCAGAATTCTCTTCAATGCTGACTGCATTTACGTCAAACGGGATCTTAGCGGGGGTCGTACCTATGTCGCAAATCCCTTTGGGGTGGTCGAGTTGTGGAAGCGACTGAGTAAAGCGGCGCCACTGGTTGCGGCCCAGTTCGATGGTAGCAAAGCGGAAGGTGGTTCGCTCCGTAAAACCTTTCCAGAACATGCGCAGGAAACGTATGCTGCGGAAATCCTGGATGCCGCCTACGGAAGTGCGGCTGGTCGCGTCGAGCGGGAGTTTGAAACGGTACCAGACGTAGGTTTGGCCGTTGCGGACAAACGTTTGGGTCTCGGTAACGATTTCCTTCAAAATCGGGTCGTTCAAATCCAGGCCGGCCTCTGAGCCGTCGGGAATCACGCCTTTTTTCAATGGCAGTTTATAGCGGAAATACGACTCGGTCTCGTTGAGGGAGTTGTCGCGGTTCAAATCTTCCACGTCCGGCAAATTGGTCGCCGACGGGTTATTGAAACCGTTGTTGCTGCCCGTATTGTCATTCACCGGAGAGTTGCCCTGCGGGTTGTTGAAGAGGCGGTAGCGCTCCAGGAGGCCGTCTTGGTCCGTAAACCGGCCGTCGCCAAAGTAGATGAAGTTGTCTGCGGAAGGGTCTGGCTCGAAACGGGTGCGGACGCCGGGAGCGAGTTGATTGAGCCACGAAGCGTAAAAAGATTGCTCGCGGACGTCGTCAAGCCCGTCGAGGCCGAGGTCCTGGAGTTGGCGTTTGGCAGGGTCGTTGTCAAACGCGTTCACCACTGGCGGCAACACCGGAACGCGGCCCCAGCGGGTATTCACGGTAGTACCGGTGCCAGCGCCGGTTGGAAGGGCGTTTTCAAAAAACTGGCGCGAGTCGTGCATGATGTCCTCGGATACAGAACCGAGGTCAATATACATGTCGCCTTCTTCGGAGATCGGGGTACCGTCGCCCGGCATCATGTAGGGATTGAGCATCCAGAATTCGATGAACTCGATGTTGGATGCTTCGAAGTCGTTGTTGTTCAGGCCTTTCATAAAGCCTGCCCAGCGGGTGGACGGGTCGTTGAGTTCGCCCGCCTGGGTAAAGCCCTGAGAAAAACCGGGGTAGCCACCTTGCCGGTCGAAGTTGTAGGGGCCGCGTTCGCGGGGGTACATGGTCACGTCCAGTCCGCGCAGGATCGGCTGTTCATTGGGCGCGATCTGCCGGTTGGGAAAGATGTCGGTTTGGTTGAAGCCCCGCGTATAGGGGCGGGTGTTGTCGGCGCCGCTGCGGAAAAAGGCGTCGCCGCCGTTGTACCACGACAGGCGGGCGCGGTTCACGCCATTAATCAGTCCGTTGAGGCTATCGTCCGCCACTGTTGTTTCGGGGAAAAGCCGCTGGTTGGGAGGCGTGTTCTCATCGTCCTGCGGCACCGAAGCGATCGCCCATTGGTTGGCCGGAAAGTCAATGCGGAGGTTGGCGGTCGTGCCTTCGAAGTCGTCGAGGTACACCGTTCCGCCGCCTTCCTGGTTAATAGCGCGGTTGTGGCCGGGTTGCAAGGCGGCTACCTCGATCTGGGACGTGATAGAGGAAGGTTCTTTGGTATTGATCAGCGGTATTTTATCCACCAACTTCGTCAGCCATGGCGCCTCTTTCGTGATACTGAAATCCAGCCCGTACATCTTGTTGTTGATCGGGTCGTCGCCGAAGTTTACCTTTTGGGTCAGCGGTCGCTCAAATAAATTCATGAACGTGCCACCGATGGCCATGTCTTTATTGATCTCATAGTCGAATCGCGCCCCGATCATCGAGCGGTTCTGGAAACCGAACAACGTATTGTCCTCGAAACTGACGTTCACGTTCTGTCCGGACTGCAGGATAGCGTCGTTCAGGATTTTCACCCGCCCGATGTTGTAGTCCACCGTGTAGTCGCGGCCTTCGATGAGTTGCTGCCCGCCTGCGCTGACGCGTACGGAGCCTTTCGGCAAATTGAACGTCCCGAGCGAGATTTCGGAGTTGTTGCTGCCTTTGTAGGAACCTTTGAGCGTAAAGCGGTTGAGTTGCTGGAACTCCCGCGCCCGGAACAACGTGGAGTCGTAGAGCTGCCGGTAAATATAATTGTTGTGAAAAAGTACAGAGTCCGCGTTGGGGTCCGCTTCCTTGACCCTGTTCCAGAGATAACTGCCGAAGGGTTCCAGCACCGGGAACATGACACGCCCGGAGCGCAGGTTGATGGTCAGGCCGGGCACAAAGTCGAAAATACCGTCGGGTCCGGGGTCGCCCTGCAAATTGAGGGTGTCAAGTCTGAACACCTGCAACAGCGGCTTGGAACGGAGCACCTGCGGAATGACAGGCTGGTCCAGAAAACGCTTCTGGCCTTTACCTGGATCTTCGTAAAAAATGTCAAAACGGAACTCGTTGGGATCCACGTTGATAGAGCCGATGCTGTACACGTTTTTCATCATCAAGTCCCAGATCGGCAGTTTCACGTTGGCGGTCGTACTTTTCAACATCTTGACAAACAGCACGTTCTGGTTCAGGGTGTCGCCAGGATTCACGTCGCTGCCGAATTCGCCGATCTTGTACGGGATACCGTTGTACGTGTATTCCATCGCCACGCCCACCACCTGGTCGGGCTGCACATTGAGGTTGACGCTGATGAAGCCCAACTGCTCATTGTACGAGTATTCAGAGGTGGAAAGCAGGCGGGCCTGGACTTTTTCGAAGTCTCTGATCTGTTTCAAGCCATAACTATTGCGGAGCAGGCTCACCACTTTGTCGCTGCGGCGCAGCAGGGTATCGCCCGTCGCTCCGTTCAGGTCGTTGAGGATCTGCGGGTACAACGTGTTGTTTCTGTTGTCCGGCAATCCGGCTCCTTTGATGTCCTGTCCGGGGGGTACGCCCGGCAATTTGAAGGCGGGGTTCAGCAGGACGTCCGGTTCGCCGAGGTCGGCCAGTGCGACGATGTCGCGCACGCCGCCGCCGCCGTTGGGCTGCACACCGCCGGCGAGTTGGCGGTCGTTGGTGAGCCAGACTTCCATCCGGGTGATCGTAAACAGCGAGATCGGCACCGGCAGGCATTTGAGTGCCGGCTCGAACTGGGCGCGGTTCCAGTGGCTGACGAAGAAGTGGCGGTTCTCGTCGTACTCGTCAATCGGCTTCTCGTAGGTCTGGAGTTGCGAACCGCCTTGCAGCGTGAGTTGCTGCTGTTTGCTGCGCTGCTGGGCGGCGATGAAGGTGGTGCGCAGGTGGCCGAATTTGAGTTCGGTTTTGAGGCCGAACAGGTTCTGGGCACCTTTGATGAGGTTGGAGCGCAGGGGCAGCGACACGTTGCCCGCCTCGATATTTTGCAGGATCTCGTCTTCCGAAAAACCTTTCGTGTCGTAGTGTAACTTCATCTGGTTCTCCAGATCGAACGTAGCCTGCGTGTTGTAGTTGAAGTTAAGATTGAGTTTTTCACCGATTTTGCCCTGGGCGCTCATGTTGATGCCCATGTCAAAGTCGAAGATGCCGTTGCGCTGCTGGCGCAGCGTCAGGATCGGGTTCTCCACCTTTTGGTAGTTATATCCAAACGTCAGGTTGATGTTGCCTTGCGGGCGAATGTCTACCTGGGTGCCGCCGAACAAGCGCTCGATCAGCGAGTTTTTGATGTTGAACTTAGCGATTGGGTCTACCGCACCGGTATTTTTACCACCTGCCGAAGCCACGCCCTGCAAGCGGTCGAAATATTCCTGCTGCTGCTTGCGGTCGCGCCATTTCGTGTACTCGTCGAAGGTCATGTACGTCGGTGCCCGAAAGAAATCATTGCCGATCTTTTCCGTCACGATGTACATGCCCGTCGTCGGGTCGTACTCGACCTTCTGCTCTACGGCTTTAGGGTCTCTCAGGTCGTAGGGGTTGGTGTTGGTACTGTTGATGAAGTCTTCGTAACGCTCCTTGATGGGTGCGACGGTGTCGGGAGCTGTAAAAGTTTGAAGTTTGAAGTTTGAGGTTTGAAGTTCGCCAGATTTCGTGCTGGTCTCAAGCAACTTCGAACTTTGAACTTCAAACTCCGAACTCCTTCCGATGGAAGGATTTCTTTCCGGGAAAAGCAAGGTCAGCACGTGTTCACGGACGGTGCGGGGCGCGGTGAAAGCGAAAAGAAAAATACTGAGCGCGCACACGCCGAAGGCAGCCAAAAGGGAATTCCTTTTTGTCATTGTCTGAAAAGCAGGATGATTTTGTTCGTCGGCAAACAGCCCAACGGTGAACGTCGCGTCTGAGTCTGAAATGCAACTCGTTCGCAGTCAATGATTTGGTTCGTTCCCGTCTTGTTGCTGTTCGATAAATAAAAAACAGGTGGCGCAATGACGCGGCAGGGCGGGGGCGGGTTGCCTGAAAAAGCGGAAGAGGCTTCCCAATGTTTGCGGGAAGCCTCTTCTGTGAAAAAAGGAAGTTCAGTGATGGGTTATTCTTTTACGATCCGAATCGTGTAGCGGTGCTCGCCTGATTGCAGCGAGATGAAGTACACTCCTGATGGGATAGGTACTTCCAGCGGCAGATGAATCTCATTACGTCCGGTGGAGAGTGCTAAACGTTTTTGGAAGAGTATTTTGCCCGCCGCATCATACAGTTCAATCAGCCCGTCTGCCTGGCTGGCCGCTTGTTCGAAGCGCAGCGACAGGACTTGTGAAAAAGGATTGGGGTAGGTACTGAGCGGAATTTCGGCAGGCTGGTTTGTAGGGTTGTCAGTGCTGGAAGTAGGCAAATGGTACTTGGCGAGGATTTGCTGATTGTCAGCCCACAAACCACTGATTGGGAATCGTATTCCCGCTACATAATCTGCATCTTGAATACGAACAACAGAACCTGCTGTATTTTTGATGCTGTCTAAATCTGAAAGCCCTACCCATTTTTTCTCTCCCGACTACGTATAATTTAGAATCAAAAATTCATAGTGATTTGTGCCATCAGCGGTAGCAGCAGCACCTACAACGTAAGTTTCCTCTTCATCGGACACAATTTGCTCTATTTCCATGACTGGGTTGGTTGTAGAAGTGAATAAATGCTCCCAAAGTAAATTACCCGATGCATCCAACTTGGTCACCAATGCGCCCCGATTGGTGGAATCTGATTGATAGAAAGAGCCTCCGAGATAAACATGGTTTTTGCTGTCCGTGCTGAAACTGGTCAGACGAGCAGGAACCGTAGGCAAAGGGCTAAATGTGAAGGGTTTGTGATATTGCCAAGCCTTGCTGCCGTCTTTTTTGAACTTCGTTGCTTGGTATTGGCAGCAAACGTCACTCACCAGAAAACTACCTTCATTATCAATAACGAAATTGCGGTTATAATAACTGAAGATTTCGTTGTAAGGCTCAGTAGCATAATAAGTAACTGTCTGCCCGCTCAGACTTACTTCCCACGATACGAATCGAGTGCCTTGGGGAGAACCGGTTTGTCCCCAGACTATCAATTGCTTTTCGAGCAGTCGTGCATCCAAGGCAGCATATCCATAAGGGCCTTCCCGAAGCGTAGCTTCCCACAATACCTCGCCAGTAGGGCTGATCTTGAGCAGTAGCAGACCTGAATCATCCTGATCCAGATATTGTATGCCTCCGATTAGATAAATATTCCCTTCGTTATCCAGAATCAACTTATGGACATTGTTGGTGACGGGCAAAGTATCTCCATAAAAAAAAGTCCACAGCGTATCCCCTGTGTGACTGTATTTGATTAGTACGAAACGGGTTAAGTTGACAAAAGGATCTTTGGAGTTGCCAGTAATATTTAGACTTTGGACACAAATGCTGGCCGTGTCACCAAAGGTAACTATCCAGCCGCCCTGCTCCATCGGAGCAATATCTTTGTAGCATTAGAGGAATGGGCGGTCCTGCGTGCCGTAGGTACGCTATTTCGCACAGTAGATAGCGTACCTACGGCACGCAGGACTCCAATTTTGGCACTTCTAAGAGGGTAGGAGGCGGCTTTCGCCGCCGTCCCCCCACACCACCGGACGTACGTACTCCGTATCACGGCGGTTTCTCCTAACGTTTTTAACTGTCCATGTAGCATGAACGGCCAAGGTGCTTACC
>Ga0209181_10005666_pt1 | contig 17873 bp, 16 predicted proteins | sample MAT05_FD_187208 | JGI IMG/M metagenome (GOLD analysis project Ga0209181, IMG submission 187208) | Freshwater microbial communities from Lake Fryxell liftoff mats and glacier meltwater in Antarctica - MAT-05 (SPAdes) (version 2) | ecosystem: Environmental > Aquatic > Freshwater > Ice > Liftoff...
CCAGAAGCCGACCGCCTGCAGATGCGGGTCCACCAGCAGGTCATCGACGGAATTGACCGGTGCGAACGGCAGGTCGGCTGATTCGAGCAGGGCGATCCATTGCGCGGTGGTGCGCGCCGCCACGATCGGTTCAAGCAATGCATATAGCAGACCGATGTTCTGGCTGCGCTCGTTGAGTTTTTCAAAGCGCGGGTCGGCGCCGAGATCGGGTCGCTCGGCCAAGGTGAAAAAGCGCTGCCACTGCGGATCGGTATAGGGCACCACCGCCAGATAGCCGTCGCGCGTGCGGAAAGGCTTGCGGCTGTCGGTGGTGATGCGGTTGTAGCCGGCCGGTCCGGCCGGCGGCACGAAGGTGCGGCCGGCCAGATGCTCGATCATCATGAAAGCGACCAGGCTTTCGAACATCGGCACCTCGATCGCCTGGCCGACTCCGCAACGCTCGCGCGCGTAGAGCGCCATGGCGATCGATTGCGCCACCCACAGTGCGGCAACCTTGTCGGCGATGATGCTCTTGGCGTAGCGCGGCGGCCCCGCATCGCCGCCCTGGAACCAGGCCAGACTCGAGGCAGCCTGGATGGTGTCGTCCACCGCAGGGCGCCCGGCATAGGGGCCGGCCTCGGAATAGCCGTAGCAGCCGCAATAGATCAGGCGCGGGTTGCGTTGGCTCAACTGCGGGTAGTCGAGGCCGAGACGTGCAAGGGCCTGTGGCCGTACGTTGGAGACAAACACGTCGGCGCGATCGATCAGGGCGAGCAGCGCGGCGCGCCCGGATTCGAGCTTGGCGTCGAGCACGATGCTGCGCTTGTTGCGGTTGAGGTTCAGATACGCATGGCTCATGCCGGCGTGACGTTGCGGGTGCACATGGCGAAAGATGTCGCCGCCGCCGGGCGACTCGACCTTGATCACGTCGGCACCCATGTCGGCCAGCATCTGCGTGGCCCAGGGCCCCATGCCGACGCCGGTCATGTCGAGTACGCGCACGCCGTCGAGCGCGCCGCGCGCGGCGGCTGGCGCCGGGGCCTTGCTCATGCCGATTTCGAGCAAGTCTGCCCGTTCATTCGACTTGTATCTTCGACTGCTTTGCGATGGCAGCCCATTTCACCACCTCTGGCCCTGGCGAAGGCCGTGAATTCCGCCGATGTACGCGGATCGGCAATGGCGCCGCGCTCGGTGACGCGCGCCTGCATTGCCGGATCAAGCAGGATCCTTCTGACATCGCCGGAGATTTTTTCAACGATGTCCTTCGGGGTTGCGATCGGCACCACCAGGCCGCCCCAGCCTATGCCCTCGAATCCGGGATAGCCGAGTTCGGCGATGGTCGGCACATCCGGCAGTTGCGGCACGCGCTGTGTGGTGGTCATGGCAATGGCCTTGATCTTGCCGGCCTTGATGTGCGGCAGCGCCGACGCCAGGCTGTCCATCATCAGCTTCACCTGGGCGCCCAGCAGGTCGGTCATTGCCGGGCCGCTTCCCTTGTATGGAATGCCGGTCAGGTCAATGGCGGCCAGTGACTTGAACAATTCACCGGTCAGGTGCTGCGATGTGCCGGTGCCGGGGTAGGCCCAGTTGATCGTGCCCGGTGCCTTTTTCGCCGCATCCACCAGTTCCTTGAGGTTGTTGTAGGGCAGGGTCGGATGTGCCACCAGCATCAGGGGCACGGTGAACATGCCGCCGACCATGGCGAATTCCTTCACCGGGTCGTATGCCAGCTTGGCGTAAATGCCCGGGTTGACACCGATGGTGCCGCTGGTACCCAGTGTGATGGTGTAGCCGTCGGCCGGCGCATCGCGGCCGGCCAGCATGCCCGGTACGCCGCCGCCGCCGGCGCGATTCTCGACAACCACCGCCTGGCCCCAGACCGTGGTCAGGCGCTCGGCGACCATGCGCGCGACGATGTCGGTCGCCTGGCCCGGCGGAAAGGGCACCATCAGCTTGACCGGGCGTGCCGGATAGGCTTGCGCGTTGACCGCTGTTGCGAACAGCGCATGCAGAACCGCAAGCAGAATCAGGGCAGCAGGCATACGTTTCTTCGAGAAACTCCGTTCGGATACGAATCGCGGATGCTACACTCGAATGCACATGCGGCGGTGCGGCATGTTTTGGTTCGCTGCGATCGCCGCGAGCTGCCAGCGAAGGCGGCAACGCGCAGTGCGATCCGCTCGCAGGCCTTCGACAAACCACTTCGGAAGGAGACAGCATGGCCTCAGTCGTTTCATCCATCGGACGTTCGGAAAAAGCGCCGGCCGGCATCAGTGCGGAGGAATGGCAACTGCGCACCGACCTGGCGGCGGCCTATCAGCTGGCTGCGGTCTACGGCTGGACCGATCTCAACAACACTCATTTCTCGGCGCGCGTGCCGGGCCCCGATCACCATTTCCTGTTAAACCCGTTCGGCATGCTGTTCGACGAGATCACCGCCTCGTCGCTGATCAAGGTCGATCAGGCCGGCAAGGTGGTCGGCGGCAATGGCCAGGCGGTCAATCCGGCCGGCTTCATCATCCACGGCGCCATCCACATGGCGGTGCCCAGGGCGACCTGCGTGATTCACACCCACAGCCGTTTCGGCACCGCCGTGGCGATGCAGAAGCAGGGTCTGCTTCCGGCCAGCCAGAAGGCGCTGACCGTGACGGGCTGGCTCAACTACCACGACTTCGAGGGGCCGGCGCTGCATGCGAGCGAACAGCCGCGCATCGTCGCCGACCTGGGCGATCGCAACATCCTGGTGCTGCGCAACCACGGGCTGCTCACGGTAGGCGAAACCGTCGGCGAGGCCTTTGTCTGGATGTACCGCATCGAGACCGCCTGTCGCCAGCAGATCGATGCCTTGTCCGGCGGCGGAGAACTGGCGCCGCTGTCGAAGGAAACCCAGCAGCGCTCGATCAATCTCGGCCTCTCGATGTACGCGAAAGACGGCTTCAACGCGGTCGGCAGTGAATGGCCGGCCCTGCTGCGCCAGCTCGAGCGCCAGGCCGGTACCGGCTACCGTAGTTGATGCAGCCCTGCGGCGATTGCGCTCGCTGAAAACCTGCGCCGCAGCTGCTACGGCGGGCAGAAGTTTTTCCGATCGAGGCAGCCCGGGCGCTTAACTGCAGGCGGATACGCGGCCATGCTGCCCATCGTTTTTCCCACCGTTGTTCACATGCTTGCGGCGACCGCGGCCCTGCATCCGGCGCGTCGGGCGTTGGTCATGGGTGACATTGGTCTCGACTATCGGGAGCTGCTTGATGCTGTAGGCGGCCTTGCGCGCGAACTCGCGGGCCTGCATGGCGGCCGCACCTTCCGCTGCGAACGCATCGCCATTGTGCTGCCCAACAGCGTCGAGATGTGTATCGCCACCTACGCCGCCCACGCGCTCGGCGCGCAAGTGGTGCCGCTCAACCCGCTGTACACCGGGCGCGAGCTGGAAGCGATTCTGGCCGATGCCGAACCGGCCATGCTGATTCACGATGCCGCAAGGCAGGCGCTGCTGGCGCCGATCGTGCAGCGCCTGCATATTGCGCACACCGTGGCCATTGATGTGGGCGGTGCGCAGCTCGCGCGCTGGATGCGTGCAGCGGCGCCGCTGCCGCAGCCCTTGCCGGGCCCTGACGACCTGGCCTTCGTGCAATACACCGGCGGCACCACCGGCCGCTCGAAGGGCGTCAACCTGTCGCATGGGGCGGTATCCACCAACGTGAGCCAGCGCGAGGGGCTGTTGCCGACCGCACGCGAAGGCGAGCGCATTCTCTGCGTGATGCCGCTGTTCCACACCTATGCGCTTTCAATGGGCCTGCATCTGGCAGCGTATTGCGGCGGTGCCCTGGTGATTCTGCCGCGCTACCATCCGCGCGACACCCTGCAGGCAATCGCAAACGAAGGCATCACCATCCTGCCGGGCAGCCCGACCATCTTCAACGGCCTGATGGCGCATGCGGATTTCGGCAACACAGATTTTTCGCACCTCCACACCTGCTACTCCGGTTCGGCGCCGCTGTCGCTGGAAACCCTGCGTCGCTGGGAAGCCGCGGTTGGCTGCCCGATCTACGAAGGTTACGGCCAGACCGAGGCCGGGCCGGTGCTCACCTACAACCCTGTCTCCGGTTTGCGCAAGCCCGGGTCGGTCGGCATTGCGCTGGCACAAACCGAGGTGCAGATCGTCGATACCGAGAGCGGAACCCAGGTGCTTGGCGTGGGCGAACGCGGCGAGATTCGCGCACGCGGCCCGCAGATCATGCGCGGCTATCGCAATCTGCCCGTCGAGACCGCCGAAGCCCTGCGCGACGGCTGGCTCTACACCGGCGACATCGGCGAGATCGACGCCGACGGTTATCTCACCATTCGCGATCGCAAGAAAGACATGGTGATCGTCGGCGGCTACAACGTTTATCCGCGCGAGGTCGATGATGTGCTTTTCATGCATCCGGCGGTGGTCGATGCCGCCAGCGTGGGCACGCCGGACGCCTATCGCGGCGAGGTGCTGCGCTCGTTCGTGGTGTTACGGGCCGAAGCGGGCGCGACGGTTGAAGAGTTGCTGGCGCATTGCGCGCAGAATCTGGCGAAGTACAAGGTGCCGGTCACCATCACGGTGGTGGATGCATTGCCCAAGACCGCGGTCAACAAGACCGACAAGAAGGTGCTGCGCGAAGATGCGCGCCGCGCGTTTGCCTGAGCTTGATGCGCTGCGTCGCAAACCTGCGAGGAATTGACTGAAGTTCAAGCGCGACGAATGCGCGAGCGTCACCGAGCTTTTGGCCCGCCGAAACTGCGGTCGTCAAACGCATCCTCGTGCGCGACGGCCAGGAAGTAAAAGCCGGTGAAGTCCTGGCCGAACTGGAAGCCGCCGCCACCGCCACGGCGGCGTTGGCGCGGCGCGTCTTTTGCATGACGGCAAGGCGGCAACCGTTTTTCCGCTTGCCTTCGCTCGTCGCATGACAGGCGTAAAACGCCACGCCAAGCAACCTGCCAAGCCCGCGCTTCCGCTGCAGCCAGCCAAACGTCATGAGGCGTCGTGGCAATGCGCGCGGAAGGGCGTTTCGATGCCGGCATCGAGCACTCCGGCTACTCTTTTGAGGCGGGCAATGATATAAGCTTGCACCTCCTTAAAATCCGGCTTGAACCACCGCTGCACGCGCCGCGGCTGGCGCACCGGCTACTTACTGTTTGAGATCCTCCACGTGACCTTGCCCCGCCCGCAGCGAACCCTGCCGCAGATGTTGACCGTGCAGGCCGCGCGCCATGGTGATCGCCCGCTCTTGACCATCGGTTCGAAAACCTGGACCTTCGAGGACGCGGCTCATGCGGCGGCGTCCCGCGCCGGCAGCCTGCTTGCAGCCGGCGTTGGCGCCGGCGATCGGGTTGCGCTACTTTTGAGCAATCGCTTCGAGCTGTTGGAACTGGTGCTCGCCTGCGGCTGGATCGGCGCCATCGCGGTGCCGATCAATACCGCTGCGATGGGCCCGCAGATCGCCTATTTCCTGGAAAACAGCGGCGCCCGGGTGCTGGTGATCGAGGCTGAAATGCTGCCGCGCCTTCAGCAGGTTGACACCACGCGTCTGGCGCTTGCCCACACCTGGATCGTCGGCGCCATCCCGCACTGCGCGACGGCCGCGCTCTACGGCGTGCCGCTGCCAGCACTTGGCACGCCGGTATCGGCCGCCGCAGTAAAGCCCGGCGATACGCTGGCGATCCTTTACACCTCCGGCACCACCGGGCCTTCCAAGGGTGTGATGTGCCCGCATACGCAGTACTACTGGTGGGGCGCCAACTCGATCGAACTGCTGGAAATTACCGCCGACGATGTGCTGGCGACCACCTTGCCGCTGTTCCATATCAATGCCCTTTCCAGTTTCGCCCAGGCGCTCTTGTCCGGCGCCAGAATGGTGCTCTACGAGCGCTTTTCGGCGAGCGCGTTCTGGCCGGCGACCTGCGAGTCCGGCGCCACCGTGGTGTACCTGCTGGGTGCGATGGTGCCGATCCTGCTGGCGCGGCCGCCCACTGGCGCCGAGCGCGCGCATCGCGTGCGCATCGTGTTGGGGCCGGGTGTGCCGGCTGCGATGATCAATGCATTCCACGAACGCAGCGGGATTCCGATTCTCGAAGGCTATGCCTCGACTGAAACCAATTTCATCATCGGCTCGAAAATCGCCGATCAAAAGCCTGGCAGCATCGGCCGCATCCGGCCGGGCTACCAGGCACGGGTGGTCGATGGCGACGATTTCGAGGTGGCGCCGGGCGTGGCCGGCGAGTTGCTGCTGCGTGCGGATGAGCCGTTCGCGTTTGCCGCCGGCTACTTCGGCATGCCCGAGAAAACCGTCGAGGCGTGGCGCAACCTGTGGTTTCACAGCGGCGACCGCGTGGTGTGCGAGGCGGACGGAAACTTTCGCTTCCTCGATCGCTTGAAGGATGCGATCCGGCGCCGCGGCGAGAACATCTCTTCCTACGAGGTCGAGCAGGTGTTGCTGGCGCATCCGGGCATCGAGATGGCCGCGGTTTTTCCGGTGCGATCCGAACTGGCCGAGGATGAGGTGATGGCGGCGATCATCCTCAAGCCTGGATGCCTGCTTGAACCGCTGGACCTGATGAAATTCTGCGAGCAGCGCATGCCCTACTTTTCGATCCCGCGCTTCCTGGATTTCGTCACCGAGCTGCCGCGCACCGAAAGCGGTAAAGTGCAGAAGTTCAAGTTGCGCGAGCGCGGCCGCGGCACGGGTACTTGGGATCGCGAAGCCGTCGGCTACGTGCTCAAGCGTGGCTGAAGTCGGAGACATAGGATTGTTGCCGCGCCAGCGAGCGGTTGGGTGCGCACCTGGCCAGCCCGGCTGGCGGTCTGGCAATGGGCCAGCTACGCGTGGTCGAGATTACGCGGGCCTTGTGTGCCGATCCGGTTTTGTTGCTGTTCGACGAGCCGGCGGCCGGCCTGCGCTATGCCGGGAAAGCCGCGCTGGCCGATCTGTTGAGAAAGTTGCGTGACCAAGGCATGATCATCCCGCTGGTCGAGCACCGGCACGCCGGAGGTTTCAGCCGTGCCAGGGCGCCGCGCCAGGCCACTTCCAGCGGGCCGCCTTTGGACCGGCACCTGGCGCAGAGCGCGCATCGCGCTCCCGGCCAACCACCGGTTTCATTGTGCCGGACCGAACCGCTCACGCAGTTGTTCGCGCAACCGCCTGACCTGCCATGCCATTGCAAAGCGCTTCAAGTGAGGGTCAGACGCCGGCGGTAAATGCGATTCCGGTCTTCTCGAAGCCGGCCTTGGCGCCGGCACCGAAGCGGCGCACGATTTCCTCGCCGACCGCCGGGGTGTAGAGAATATCGCCCATCTGGCTGGGGTCGCCCTGGATCATTACCAGCAGGTGTGCGTCCTGGTCGGAAACGTTGCGGAACTTGCGCGTCACCCCCGGTGGAACGGCGACCATGTCGCGCGGTTCGAGCACGATGGCGTGTTCGCCGGCGTCGCCATGGGTGACCTCGAAGCGGCCATCAACGCAGAAAAAACTCTCCAGCGTGTGCATGTGGGCATGTAGCATCGGCCCGTTGCCCGGCGGGCAGGCGACCAGATACACAGACAAGCCGTTGAAGCCTTCAATCGCCGGCAAGGTGCCGCCGCTGACCGCGGTCGCTGAACCGGCCGGGCCCATGTAGTAGCGAATTTCCTTGGCGGCGACCATCTCGCTGGCCTCCATCGGGATTCCGCTTTGCGCCGCAGCGTCGTGTTTTTGCGGCGCTACCTTGGCAAAACGGGCGACGCACTTCTCGAACTCGGCCGGCGTCACGGTTCTGGTTTTCATTGCTGCCTCCTCTTGGTCTGATCCGCCGCCCGGTTCCGCTTCGCACGGACCGATCTGGCCAGGCAAGAGTATTTCACATCTTCTGCCGTGACACACCATGCGGTCCAGGCGGCGGTGCGGCGGCACAGGCACGGTCGGACTCGGGTTGCCACGCTTGTCATGTGCGCCCACAGCAATCCGGGGCCCACGCAATCCGGCGCGCCTGAAGGCAGGAAAGCCGCAGCGCACCTTCAACATCGCCGCTGCGGTCGGAGGTCGCGCGCTACCTCGGCCTTTCGCGTTTGAGCGAGGAGCGGGCATCGTCTGGCGGCGTATATTGCCAAGTTGCGCCATCGTGGCCTACAGGATTTTGCTATTTTCACGCGCTCGCTCTTGACTTCTCCGCGACGCCTTGGCCGCGCCGGCCCGGCGTTCTGGTCACGCGGTCGGCAGGTCCTCGTGTGGTGAAACCTGCCCTTCATGCCCTGCCGGACTTCCGGCGCCTGTGGCTGATCGGATTCATCTCAAACCTGGTGCGCTGGCTCGAAATGCTGGCCTTCGGCCTGTTCGCCTACCAGGTCACGGGGTCGGCCTTCATTGTCGCCTTGTTGAGCATGCTGCGCCTGGTGCCGATGGGTTTGTTCGGCGCATTTCTCGGCGTCGCCGCCGATCGCGTCGAGCGGCGTCACGCGTTGGTTGCGATAGTCGCGGTTTCGATCGCCAGCGTGCTGGTGCTGGGCATCTTGGCCAGCTTCGACGCGATCAGGATCTGGCACCTCGCGGTGGCCTGCTTTGTCAATGGCATCTGCTGGGCGGCGGACAATCCGGTGCGCCGCATCATGCTGGGCGATGTCGCCGGGCCTGAGCGCATGGCCGCGGCGATGGCGATCGATGTGGCCACCAGCAATGCCACCCGCATCGTCGGCCCCGCGCTCGGCGGATTGCTGCTGGCGCGCTACGGGCTTGCCAGCGTATTCTGGTTCGGCGCCGCGCTCTATTGCGCAAGCCTTTTCGCCGCCTTGCGGGTCAGCGTACGCCATGCTCCCACCTGCACCGATGGCGCGTCGTTCGCCGCCAGCATGCGCGAAGGCCTGGCCTGGCTGCGCGGCGACCGGCGACTGGTGGGTGTGTTCGTGATCACGACGATCTTCAATATCTTCGGCTGGCCCTTCTTGAGCATGGTGCCGATCATCGGCACCGACTACCTGCATCTTGACCCCAACGGCGTGGGCTTGCTTGCCAGCAGCGATGGCGTCGGCGGATTGCTCGGCGCGGCGCTGATCGGCCTGTTCGCGCGCCCGGCCTGGCACGGCCGCATCTATGCGGGCGCGGTAGCGGTCTACCTGGTGCTGGCGATCGGCTTTGCGACCGCGCCGGCGGTTGCGCTGGCGGCCCTGGCCCTGTTTCTGGTCGGCGTGGTTGGGGTCGGATTTTCGGTGTTGCAAACCACGCTTGTGTATCGGCTGGCGCCGGTGGCTTTGCGCGCGCGCCTTCTGGGGCTGCTCTCGGTTTGCATCGGCACCGGGCCGCTCGGTTTCCTGTATCTCGGCCTTCTGGCCGATGTCCTTACGCCCAGAATCGGCTGCGTGGCGCTGGCCGCCCAGGGCATCCTCGTGCTGCTGTTGACGCGCCGCTACTGGCAGCCTGTGCTGCGGCCGTAGCCCGCCGCTGGAGGGCACGGCCGGGCAGTGAAGCCTCACATGAACAGCTGGACCATCGGCAGGGGCGCGTCGGCATTGAGCAGGTCGATGCGCTTCTCGACAATCTTCAGGGCGCCGCCGCTGCATGCCAGTGTGTGCTGGGCCGTGCAGGCGAAGGTGTACTGCAGCGTGGCGCGGGTTTCGATGTAGAGGTAACGGGTGCGCAAGCCGAATACGCCGCGTTCCTGATTCATGGCGGTGACCGTCGGGCGTTGCAATACATGCAGTCCGCGGCTTTCCGGCTGCTGCGAGAAAGTGCGCTCGCCTCCCAGGCGTTCGATACGCGCTCTGAGCAGCAACTTGTCTTCCAACATCAGGGAGACCTGCAGCCGCGCATCGGTTTGCCCTGGCTGCGCCGGAATCCAGTAGCGGCCATCCTCGGCGAACAGGTCCAGCCAGCGTTGGTACTGGCGCTCGTCGAGCAGTTCGGCCTCGCGATAAACGAAGTCGATCAGATCTTCGCGGCCAACCGGCAGTGGCGGCGCTGCGGCGCTCATCGGACTGCCCGCCTGTTACTGCGTGACATCCTCCCCGAGGGAGGATGAGCGCTCCCTGCGGGTGGCCGGGCGGCAGCGCTCATGCCGGCGCCCGGGCCTGGCCCGGGGCCATCAGCGCCGCCCAGGCCTGATACTGGTTGCGCATCGGCCATTCGCTGGTGCCGCTGGTTTCAGCCGCGCCGGCGGCCGCTTCGCCGGCCACGTGTTCGCGATGCAGGCTGACCCAGGGGTTGGCGTTGGCCGCCAGTGCGCGCTGCACGGTCTGAAACACGTGAATGTCGTCGTGGGCCACGATCGAAAACGGCGAGAACGCCAGGCGGTTGTAGGTAAGGGTGCGCTCCAGCAGCACATCCGGAGCGCCAACCAGTTCCAGCGCCCACACCTCGATTACGGTGCGGTCGACCGCCAGCGGGCGAATCACGCGCAGTGTTTGCAGGGCGTTCTTGGCCACCAGGCTGGGAAACAGCACCGAATTCTGCGGCGCGAAGGCCAGTATTTCACGCGCGCGCTTGGCGCCGTGGGCGGCCTCCAGAGCCAGCACATAGTCGGGCAGGTCGCCATAGCCCGAGTGAATGCTGGCACGGGTGCCGAAAATGCTGTGGCCATGCGGGTAGACGCGCACACCGGCGTTGACGAAAAATTCGTAGCTGGCGCCAAACGGCAGCAGCTGCTCCAGCGCCATCGGCATGGGCGAAGCGGCCGGCAGTGCCTTGGCGGCGTCGCGCGCGGCGCGCGCCACCGACTCGTGGGTGGATACCGGATGCACGCCGTCGTTGATGTTTTCGAGATAGATTTTCCAGTTGCAGTCGATCACGCTTGCAAGGCAGGCGCCGGCGATGCGCAACCGGCCCAGCGGCGAGCGCTCGGCAAGGTTGTCGAGCACCGCTGTGATGGCGCCAAAGTGTTCTTCGAACGAGGGGCCGTCCGCTGCCAGGCGTGCGAACACGAAGCCGCGGTGGCTGCGCGATGCGATGCTTGCAAGCCGCAGCCCGGATGGAGCAGCGGACAGGCGGGTGCCGGCATAGCCGGCCTTGAGCGGTAGCGCGATCAGCGTGCCATCAAGCTTGTAGCTCCAGGCGTGGTAGGGGCAGCGCAAGAATTTTCCGGCCGAACCGGAGGCGCGGCTGAGCAGCATGCCGCCCTTGTGGGCGCAGCGGTTTTCCAGCACCCGCACGCAGCCATCCTGACCGCGCACCATGATGATGGGCGTGCCGGCGATGCTGGTGGTGACATAGTCGCCGGCGGCCGCTACCTGGCTGTCATGGCCGACAAAGACCCAGGACCTGGCGAACACCCGCTCGCGCTCGAGTTCGAATAGTTCAGGGTCGAGATACACGTCGCGATGCACGCGGTCGGGTTCGACCAGTGCGCGGATCGCAGCCGGGTTGTCGCGGTAGTTCACCGGCACCTTTCAATGAGGCGGAGCGCCATGAAAACGCTGGACAAGTCCGTGGAATGCGGATGCTTATACGAAGAACTTTTGCTCTTCAACATCTTGCAGAAGCGACTTTCTCGACCTACGGACCGGTTCATTGTTTGCCTGTCGATCAGCTTCCGCCTGGCACCAGCGCCAGCACGCGCAAGGGGCTGCCGCTGCCGTGTTCGATTTTCAGCGGCGGGCAGATCAGCATGCTGCCGGTGGCGGGAAGGAGGTCCAGGTTGGTCAGGCATTGCAGGCCGTAGCGCCCGGCGCCGTGCATGTAGTAATGGCAAGGGTAGGGTGGGCGCTGGTGATAGCCCTGGCCGGCGTCGGTGCCGATCGACTCCGAACCGAAGCCCAGCACATCGCGTTCCTCGACTAAAAATTTTGCCACCTCGGCATGCGGGCCCGGCGTGTGCTGTCCGCTCTCGTCATAGTTCTGATAGGCCTCGGGATCGCCGCTCTTCTTCGACCAGTCGGTGCGCATCAGCACCCACGAACGCGCCGGCACCCGCCCGTGGCTGGCTTCCCACGCCTTGACCGCGTCGACGGTCAACAGATAGTCGGCATCGGCGGCGGCCTCGCGCGAGCAATCGATCACCACCGCCGGCGCGATGAAGTTCTGCACCGCAATGGTGTCGACGGCGTTGTTGGGCAAGTCGCGGCCGGAGATCCAGTGCACCGGCGCATCGAAGTGGGTGCCGGTGTGCTCGCCGCAGGAAAAGTTGTTCCAGTACCAGCCCGGGCCGCGCTCGTCGTAGCGCGACACTTCCTCCAGGCGGAACGGCAGGCACTGACCGAACTCGGGCGGCAGGGCGATTTGCGGGAACTCCGGGGTCAGCGTATGGGTCAGGTCGAGCACGCGAATGCGGCCCTGGGCCAATGCCCCGGCCAGCGCTGCGAGGATTTCAGTGGGCTGCATGATCTCAACCTTCGCCGGCGGCAAGTTCGCGTTCCAGCACCTTGGGATTGTCGCGCCAGCGCGCCAGCCATTCCTGCGCCACATCACCCGGGTACAGATCTTCCACACCGTCGCGCAATGCCTTGACGATCGCCTGAGCCAGCGCGGCCGGCGCCAGTTTCGGTGGCGGCAACAGCTGGTTCCAGTCGTCGTCGATCGGCCCGGGAAACACATTGACCACGCGAATGCCGGCGCCGCGCATTTCGGCGCGCAGGCATTGCGCCAGCGATAGCGCAGCGGCCTTGGAGGCTGAATAAGTACCGTGCGGCGGATAGTTGGACAAGGCGTAAATCGACAGCAGGTTGACCCACGCCACGGCGCTGGCGGCACCGTCGGCGCCGCGCCCCTTGAGTGCCGGCCCGAATTCCTGCGCCAGGCGCAACAGGCCGAAATAGTTGATATCCATCTCGGCGCGCGCCGCATCGACACCGCGCCGGGTGGCGATGCCGTGGGTGCGATGCACTTCCGCATTGTTGATCACGATATCGACCTTGCCGGCGACTTCACCGGCCAACTCGGCCACCGACTTGGCGCTGCTGAGGTCGAGCGGCACCAGGGTCACCTGCGGCAGGGCACTCAAGTCGGCGAAGCCGGGCAGCTTTTTCCACGGCTCGGCATGGCCAACCCAGATCAGGTCGGCACCGGCCGCGGCCAGGGATTTCACCAGCGCCTGGCCGAGCGCGGTCTTGCCGTCGGTGACCAGCACCTTGCGAAACTTCGGGTCACAGTGCATTTCGCGCAACACGCGATCGTCATTCATGTGTTCAATCTCCTTGAGCGGCAGGCCCAGCAGTACCGCCTGCCCGGCACGGTCGAGCCGCGCATCGACCCGCACCGCTGCCGGCGCCGCTGGCGTGCAGTCGGGCAGATGCACCATCAGCGTCGGACCGCTGTCGAGCCGCACCAGCCCCAGGCGCCACGGCAGGCGCTCGCGAAAAAACAGGTCATTGCTGTGGTGCAGGGTGGTCTCGCTTAGCAGCATGCCGGCGCCGCTTTGCGGTTTCCATTGCAGGCGCGCCGACAGGCACACGTGGCAGGCCTCGCGCGGCGGGTATTGCACCGCGCCGCAGTCGGCGCATTGCTGCAGCTCGAAGCGGCCGACGGCGGCCGCGGCGGTCAGGCCCAGCGCGACGCGGCTGCGGCCCCAGGGGGGCAGGGTCGGCGCGCGCGTGCGCAGCAGCGGGTTCTTGCGGCGCGGCCTTTGCATTGGCAGGCTCATGTCAGTTGGCCCTGGCCAGGATCAGCGCGCCGGTACACAGGCAGCGATCGTAGGTCACCATGCCGAAGCCGCTGACCAGGCCCAGCTGCGCGTCCGCTACCGCGCGCCCGGCGGCCTGGCCGCTCAACTGGCGCACCGTTTCGGTGAGGCCAATGTAGCCGCCGGCAGCACCGGCCTGGCCGGCCGACAGCTGGCCGCCGCTGGTGTTGGTGGGCAGGCTGCCGGCGCGGGTCAAGTCGTGGCTCTGCACGAACGCGGGTCCTTCGCCCTTGGCGCAAAAGCCCAGGTCCTCGTACTGCATCATCACGATCACCGGATAGTCATCGTAGAACTGCACCAGGTCGATAGCGTCGGGCTTGACGCCGGCCTGGCCGTACAGCTCATCGCGGTCCATGGCCCAGCCGCCGCGCAGCATGATCGGGTCTTCGCGATAGGCGTTGTGGCGCTCGGTGGCCGCCAGCAGGCGGGCGTAGGGCAGGCCCAGGTCGCGCGCACGCGCCTCGCTCATCACCAGCACGCCTTCGGCGCCGGCGCAGGGCATCACGCAATCGAACAGATGGATCGGCTCGGCGATCACGCGCGCGGCCATGTAATCCTCTTGCGTCAAGGCCTTCCTGAACATCGCGTACGGCGTGGCCAGCGCGTTTTCGCGCTGCGCCACGCAAATGCGCCCGAAATCCTCGCGCCGTGCTCCATAGGTGCGCATGTAGTGCGCGGTGATGAAGGCGAACATCGCGTTGGGCCCGCCGGAGCCATACGGGTAGGTGGCGTCGCGCGCGAACAGGCTGAAGCTGCCGAGCGAGGCGCGAAACGAATCCACATGGTTGGTGTCGCCAGCCACGCAGGCCACCACTTCGGCGTCGCCGGCCTGGATCGCGCGTGCCGCGCGGCGCACCGCCACCACGCCGGAGGCGCCGCCCAGCGGCAGATGATCGAGCCAGCGCGGGCACAGTCCCAGGTGCTGGGTCAGGCCCACCGCGGTATCCGGGGCGAGCGAAAAGCTGGATACGCACAGGCCGTCGATCTGCTCCTTGGCGATGCCCGACTGGCGCAGCATCTCGGCTATGACCTGGCCCACGAACCAGTGCGCGCCGTGCGTGGAATAGCGCACATAGGGCACGGTGACCGGTACGGCCACGGCTACGCCTGCGTATCCCTGGCGCGTGGATTTAGCCATGCTTGCAAGACCTGGCGTGCTTGACTGTGCGGGTTTGAATCGGCATCGGGCACAAGTGTACAGACCCGCGCGCCGATCCCGATTGCACGCAAGCTGCTTTACCGCGGGCCGAGCGCGGTAGTACTATGGCCGCCCAACATGCAAGACCGGGAGCAACCATGGGAATGATTCGACTCGGCACCAAACCGCCATTGACGGTGACTACGGAAGAAACGGTTCTGCAGGCGGCGCGCGCCATGGTCGAACGCAAGGTCGGCGCCGCCACCGTAGTCGATGGGGAGCGGGTGGCAGGCGTGGTCACCGAACGCGACGTGTTGAGAAAGTTGGTCGCCGCCGGACTCGACCCTGCGGCAACACCGGTGCGCGACATCATGACAAGTCCGGTATTGTCGATCGGTACCAAGACCACCGTGGCGGCGGCCGCCGCGCTGATGCGCAAGCATCATATCCGCCACCTGGTGGTGTTGGACGAGCATGAAAAACTGGTCGGCATGCTGGCCCTGCGCTACCTGCTGTACGACCTGATGGACGACATGGAGCGCAACGTCGGCGACCTGATGGGCTTCATCATGACCGACAGCCCGGGCGGTTAACCGGCTGCGTTTTCACCACCGCGACCCGGGCGGCGCCCGCTTCGCCCGCGCTGGACGCCACCGGCAACTCGCAGTTGGGCAGGAAGGCGCTGGTTTGTTTGTCGCCCGCATCGGCTGTCGGTGTTTTAGCCGGTGACGGCTGTCGGCGCGGCCGGTGCTGCGCGCAGTCGGCCGCCACGGCGCACCGCGCAGCGAGCAAAACGGCACAATCCCAATGCGGATACGATGGCGGCCTGGTTCACCAATCCTTCCCGACCCCAGGAAACCCGACAAATGCAAACAGGACAAATACGACGCATCGTCACCGGCCATGACAGCGAAGGCCAGGCCATCTTCACCGAAGACGGGCCGGCGCCCTCGGTGCACACCAATCCCAGGCGCGTGGGTTACCTGCTCACCAATTTGTGGATGACCGATGCGACCCCGTGTTTCGTCGGCAACGACGCCGACCCGACTTCACGCCCGCTGACACTGGAACCGCCGAAAAACGGCACGGTGGTGCGCATCATCGAATTCGGGCCCGAAGGCGAGTGGACCAGGCAACTCGACGGCGGCGGCGCCAAGGAGGCGTTTGGCGCATTGGGCACCGACAAGGCGTCGACCTACAAGGAGGGCGGCCATCCGCTGATGCATCGCACCGAAACGCTCGACTACGCGCTGGTGCTCGAAGGCGAGATCCATATCGTGCTCGACCGCGAAGAGCGCCTGATGAAGCAGGGCGATTTCCTGGTCGAGCGCGGCACCAACCATGCCTGGGCGAATCGCTCGGGCAAGGTGTGCAAGATGCTGTTCGTGCTGATCGACGGCCAGTTCGACCCGCAGATCGGCAAGCACTTCGCCTGACCATGCAACCGGCGTGCCGCGCTTGCCGCCTGCACGGCTCGACGCGGCGCATTGAAAGGTAGGTTGCAGCGATGCGAATCGCCTTGGCGGGACTGGCCGCGCTGGCCGTGGCGATGGGCATCGGCCGCTTCGCCTTCACGCCCATCCTGCCGATGATGCAGCAGGATGTCGGGCTGTCGGTGGCGGGCGGGGGTTGGCTTGCCGCTGCCAATTACCTGGGATACCTGGCGGGCGCACTGTGGGCTGGCGCTACGCGCGCGACTGCGGCGACGGCGATCCGCGCCGGGCTTGTGGTGATCAGCGTGACCACACTTGGCATGGCCTTCGCCAGTGGTTTTGGCACCTGGGCGGCGCTGCGCCTGCTGGCGGGGGTGGCCAGCGCCTGGGTGATGATCCACACCTCGGCGTTTTGCCTTGAGTCGCTCGCAGCGCTCGGCCGGCCGATTCTCGCCGGCGTGGTATTCGCCGGCGTCGGCATCGGCATCATCAGCGCCGGCAGCCTGTGCGTGCTGCTGATGGCAGTCCATGCGCAGTCGGCCAGCGCATGGCTGGTACTGGGCGGGGTGACCATCGCGGTCACGGCGCTGCTGTGGCCGATGTTTCGCGTGGCCGTTGGCGCACCCGGCCCCGCGCGCGCCAGCGGGCGCTGGACCTGGGAGCAGGCGCGCCTGGTGCTCGCCTATGGCGCCTATGGCCTGGGCTACATCATCCCGGCGACCTTCCTGCCGGTGATGGCGCGCGAAGCGGTGAGCGATGCGGCGCTCTTCGGCTGGGCCTGGCCGGCGTTCGGCGCCGCAGCGGTGTTGTCGGCGCTCGGGGTGACGCTTGTCGCCGGGCGCTACAGCAATCGCGCCGTGTGGATCGCCAGCCACCTGGTGATGGCGCTTGGCGTCGCCGCACCGGTGTTCTGGCCCGGCATCGGCGGCATCGTGCTGGCGGCGTTGTGCGTCGGCGGCACCTTCGTGGTGATCACCATGGTCGGCCTCCAGGAAGCGCGCAGCGTCGCCACGGCACACGCCAACGCAAACGCGGCACGCCTGATGGCAGCGATGACTGCGGCCTTCGCCGCCGGCCAGATTGTCGGGCCCTTGTGCGTCAGTCTGATGCTGGGCACCGGCGCTGGATTTGCCGCAGCGCTGCTCAGTGCCAGCGCGGTGCTGGTGGCGGGCGCGCTGCTGTTGGTTCGACGTTAGCTGCGCGCAACATCCGCGAAGCCTACGAACACCGCGCCCAGCACCGCCGGGCGTGTCGTGTCGTTCCAGGAGCTGCGCGCAACATCCGCGAAGCCTACGAACACCGCGGCCTCGGCCACGGACTTGCGCTCGGATACCACTGCATTGGCGGGCGCCGAATTGCGTGAAGGCAGCCAGAGCGTCGCGCGGGTGCTTGCCGGCCCGCGCTGACTTGCTTTCAGTTGCGGTAGTCTTCTTCTCGCTGGTGCCGAATCGCGCCCACGACGACTGCGTCGCCTTCGACCTCGAGGTCATGGCCGAACTCCAGGCGCGCCTCGGCAGGAAGCGGTGGCGGACCTAAGGCGTCTGGAGGACTTCGCCATCGAGCGCGAACTCGCCAGCGAGACGCCGGATTGGACGATTCTGCAACGCGCGCTCCACGCCGTGCGCGAGGGAATGCGCCCCTTGTCCTGGTCGCCCTACTCATGCCGGCGGGTTCGACGCGAATGGGGGGAAAGGTGGAAGAGCAGGTTGGCTTGGCCAGTGCCG
>Ga0209181_10005667_pt1 | contig 17871 bp, 6 predicted proteins | sample MAT05_FD_187208 | JGI IMG/M metagenome (GOLD analysis project Ga0209181, IMG submission 187208) | Freshwater microbial communities from Lake Fryxell liftoff mats and glacier meltwater in Antarctica - MAT-05 (SPAdes) (version 2) | ecosystem: Environmental > Aquatic > Freshwater > Ice > Liftoff...
TATCCGATTACTCTCAAAACTCGTGTTCCCATGGGGCAAACACTTACAATTTTCAATCTTCGCATTGGCAGTTTCGCATTTTTATGTAGCCTTGTCGCTGCTTTCGGCCTGCTTCCCACTTTCTCTTCCGCGCAGGTCACCGTTACCACTAATTCTACCAATGTTACCTGTTCCGGCTTCAGCAACGGTATGGCTGAGGCTTTCCCTGGCGGTGGCTGGGATCCTTATACTTATCAGTGGAGCAATGGAGCAACTACCAAAAAAATCACCAACCTGACGCCCGGCGTTTATACCGTTACTGCTACGGACAAAGACTTGGGATCTGCCACTGCTACCGCCATTATCTCGCAACCGGAGCCACTGGGTGTTTATGTGGAAGTGAATATGCACCAAATTTGTGCTTCCAGCCCGGAGGGCAAAGTATCGGCCAATCCCGGAGGCGGCACGGTGCCGTACACCTACCTGTGGAATACCGGCCCTACGACGCCGTCTATTTCCGGCTTGGCTGCAGGTACTTACACCATCACTGTTACAGATGCCAATGGATGTACCGTCAGCGGCAGTGCGACGGTGATTGACTACACCGCCGAAGGAATCTGGGTGCAGCACATTACCATGAACGTTACCTGCTTTGGTTTTAACAACGGCATGGCTGAAGCAATGCCCATGAGCGGCACTCCACCTTACACGTTTCAATGGGCACATGGCCCAACCACGAAAAAGATCAGCAACCTGGCGCCTGGCACTTACAGCGTGGTAGTCTCGGATGCAAGCGGTTGTATCGCCCTGCACAATGTCACGATCACTGAGCCGCCAGCCTTGACAGCTTCCGCCACAACCACCAATGCATTGTGCGGCTTATCCGGCACGGCTCAGGTCACTGCCAGTGGTGGGACTGCACCGTATAGTGTTTTATGGAGTACTGGCGCGACGACGCTGACCATCACGGTGCCTGCCGGGACTTACACCGTCACGGTGACCGATGCGAATGCTTGCGCGATTTCTGCTACTGCGACGGTCAGCGTTTCGGGCAATGCGCTGAATGTAAATGCTACGCCGCAGAGCAACGCAGGATGCACGATTGGCGGAAGTGCTCAAGCCACCGCCAACGGCGGCTCCGGTAACTATGCCTATGTTTGGGACAACGGCCAGATGAACGCCACGGCTAACAACCTCAGCGCGGGAATCCATAAATTTACCGTCACTGATGTCACGACGGGCTGTATGGGTACCGGTTCGGTCACCATCCCTGCTGCGCCGCTTTTGACGGCCGCTGCGAATTTACAAACCAACGCTACCTGTACCGTCGGCGGCAGCGCCCAAGCGGTTGGTACGGGTGGTACGCCGCCTTACACCTACAAGTGGGACAATGGTCAGTTGACACAAGCCGCCACCAATCTCGGCGCAGGTCCCCACAATGTAACCGTTACAGATTCAAAAGGCTGTGTAGCCGTTGCGGCGGTCAGTATCGGTCAGTCGCAAGGTCCGTCAGTGACGGCAGCGCCTCTCACCAGTGCTACCTGCACAGCGGGCGGCAGCGCACAGGCTACTGCTTCGGCAGGCAGTTCCCCCTACACCTATCTCTGGGACAATAACCAGACCACCGTCATTGCCACCAACCTCACACCTGGTGTGCACAAAGTTACCGTTACAGATGCCAATGGTTGTTCAGCGATGGCGTCCGTGACGATCACGCAGCCCGGTGCTCCATCGCTGACGCTTGCAAGCAGCACGACTGCGGGCTGTACTACACCGGCCTCCGCTGCGGTAGCGGGTACTGGCGGCACATCCCCCTATACCTATCAGTGGAGCAACAACGCTACCGGCACTACACAAACCAGCCTCAGTGCCGGTTCTTATACGGTGACCGTGACGGATGCTGCCGGTTGTACTGCGACCCTGCAAGTTTCCATTGCCGGTACCTTGCCACCGGCCGTGGTGATCTCCGCGTCTTCCAATGCCAAATGTGGGCAACCAGGAAGTGCCACTGCCAGCGTATCGGGCGGCACCGGACCGTTCACTTATAAATGGGACAATAACGAAACGACTGCTGTAGCAGTCAACCTCAATGCTGGTCCGCACACCGTGACCGTAACGGCCGCTGACGGCTGCACAGCCACTGCTTCTGTGACGATTGGCTTTGCCAACGACGGCATCAAAATCGGCGACTATGTGTGGTTCGACAATGATCAGGATGGTTTCCAGAACCCGCTGGAAGTCAGTGGGGTGCCCAATGTGAAAGTGATGCTCATTCAGGCGGGTCCTGACGGCATCTTCGGCAATGGCGATGATGTTACGGTGGGCATGGTCACCACGGATGCTGCGGGCAAATATCAGTTCACATGCGTGGTTCCTGGCTCTTATGTTATCATGTTCAGCGGTATTCCGTCGGGATATCAGTTTACCCAAAAAGACTTCGTACCGAATGACTGCAAGGACAGCGATGCAGGCACCAACGGTAAAACTGCGTCATTTACCATCATGCCGGGCGCAGCCGATAACCCGTGCTTTGATGCGGGTATCCACATCAAATGCGAAAATGTGCTGAATGCAGGGATCATCTGCTGCAACCAGACGATCTGTGAGGGCGAAACGCCTGCCGCGATCACGGGTGTGCTGCCGGTTACGGGCGGAACAGGCCCTATTCAATACCAGTGGCTTCAACTGGTGGCAATCGGTCAGTCTCCACCGCAATGGGTGGGTATCACGGGTGCTACTTCCGCTTCTTACCAGCCTGGCCCGTTGCACGCAACGGCCTATTATATGCGTTGTGCCCGCCGGGAAGGTTGTATTTCTTTCCTGGAAACCAACATCGTGACCATTACCGTGTTGCCTGCCGGATCTCCGGGCTGTGGGTCTTTTATTCAAAGCATTGTGGCTTCACCGCAAGGCCTTACTTCGGTAGCAGTCTCCTGGACCACCCAACCCGAAAACGACCAGTACATGTACACGGTCGAGCATTCGGAAGACAAAATCACCTGGGAAAAAGTGACCAATGTGATGGGGCAACATAAAACAAACAGTCCCAACTCATACAGCATTATTGACCAGACACCACTGAACGGAGAGAATTTTTACCGCATCAAACGGGAGAACGCCAACGGCACCCTGGCCTTCTCGCAAGTCGTGGTACTGAGTCTGGATATTTCTACGGAACGAGCGGTCGTCATCACGCCCAACCCGGTGAACACGACGCTGAACATCAGAAACGTATTGGTTTTTGAATCAGAAATTGAAATTCAGATCGTCAATATGAACGGGGCTGTCTTGAATACGCTCATTATTCCGGCCGGCTCTCTGGAATTCATTGAATTGCCGGTGGGCGACCTGCCGACCGGCATTTACTTTGCGCGGGTTCGTTTGGGGGATCAGCAGTTGAAGACAGTGCGGATTACGAAGTTGTAAGCCAAAAATATTTTTCAATAGTGCAGTTGGGGGCTGTGTGGCACATATTTTTTCTCTGAAAAAAGTGTACTGCATAGCCCCAATTTTTTTCGTAGAGGACCTGTTCAAGGTTTTATCCATGTGCCGCCAAAATTATCTCCTGCGAATTTACGCTTATCAGGTGCTCAGAACAGCAATAGATCCCATTCGTCGAAATACTTTATTTTTGTAAACAGGGAAATCAGAGAGTTGAAATTTTTCGTACTATTGCGCGGCTTTTCTGCGGTCGAATTTGATTCTGTCCTACCGTAAAATCTGCCAAACAGGCGCTGAACACGGCCTTTTGCCTTCTAATCCACTCCCCCGGGCATATTCAATCCATTTCTTGTGTGCATCTCAGCACCGTTGCGACGGTCGTTGAGATTCCTTTCGAACGGTAAAGTCGCATCGTTTCACACGCATTCAGTGTTCATTCTGCTTCTTGATTTTTCAGTGCCGCCTATACCATCAACTGATATTGAAGAACTGACAGCCAATCAGCCAGCCACCGATTCACAATCCAAGCCTTCTTCCTAATATGCGCAAAACTTCTACACACACATTTCTTCTTGCAGTGTTTTGTCTGGCTTCGACCGTTGTTCATAATACGGCGCAAGCTCAAAACACAAACCCCACCACGCCGCTCGTGCTCGACGGGCATCAGCAGCGACACGTCATCACGGCGTATTCGGCCAGCCAGGTAGTGATTTTCGAACAATTGCTCAAAGGGCAAACCTATGCCCTGGTCGTTCCGAACGACCCTGCAATGGGGGCGTGTCAACCTGCTGTATCAGCCATTGACCCCGCACTGAATGTACTGGGTTGGGAGGCTGCATCCCGACAACTTCGTTTTGTGGCTTCCGGGGCGACAGCCAGTTTTCGGTTCGACTATCCGTGCACGGTTAATCCCGCTGATCCGCCTCGCCACTATGTATCATTGATGTGCCAGACATGCACCAAGAAAAAACTGAAAGAATACCTGAAAGATATGGCCGTGCTTGAAGTTCAAGCTGGCGGCAGTGCAGAGGAATTGGTCAAAGAAGTGCTGATCGGTGGCAACTGTTTTGATATCACCGGGGTGACGTTTGCAGGTGTGGGTGGCCAGATTGGTACCTTTACCAATGGTCAAACCAATGTGGGGTTTGCGACTGGTATGGTGATGGCAACTGGCGATATCAATGTATGCCCTGGCCCGAACGATCAGGACAATGCCAGTGCAGGCTATGGAAATGGTACAGGCGACTCGGACCTGAGTGGCTTAGCCAACGGGGGCTCCATCTTCGATATGGCCAATATCGAGTTTGACTTTACGCCCACCCAAACGCCCCTTACATTCGAGTATGTGTTTGCTTCTGAAGAATACTGCGAATATGTTGGTACACAATTCAATGATGTGTTCGGCTTTTTTATTTCTGGTCCCGGTTTTAGCGGCACTCAAAACATCGCTGTGTTGCCATCAGGCGCTCCTGTATCCATTAATAATGTCAACCACCAGACCAACAATGGATTCTACGTCCATAATACCCCTGCCAGCGGCAACAATTGCGGGAAGGTCACTCCTTCGGTTGCGGCCGCAGTGAATGAATTGCAATTTGACGGGTTCACCCGCCGCATGGTGGCATTGGCGCCGGTGGTACCTTGCCAGACTTACCACATCAAACTTAAAATCGGTGACGTAGGGGATGGTATTTTCGATTCAGCGGTATTTTTGAAAGAAGGTTCCTTCGACGCGGGTGGAAATGCCTCTGTAGACTGGGCCGTCAACGGCGATCCCGACGTGGATGCTGTGTACGAAGGCTGCGGTACGGTGAAGCTCATCTTTGACCGGGTAGGCTCCAACCTAAACATACCCTTGGTGGTACAATACGTCATCACTGGAACGGCTACACCTGGTTTGGATTACACGCCCATTCCCAGCTCTATCGTCATTCCATCAGGAAAGGATAAACTGGAGCTCACTGTCAATATCCTGACGGATGCCTTGCTGGAGGGCGATGAAACCATTATTATTACACTGGTCAACCCATGCTCTTGTTTGCTGCCACAAACTATCCTGACCATCAAGGATTTGCTGCCGGTGAAAGCATTGGTAGACACGGTGCAAATCTGTGGCCCCGGCGTGGGTGTGCTCACAGTAACACCAGAAGGTGGGGCTGAACCGTACACCTATAAGTGGGCCAATGGTACCACCACCGAAACCATTTCGCCGTATGCAGCGGTGTCTACCGACTATAAAGTCACTGTAACGGATGCTTGTGGCAAATCAATCGTAGCTACCGGGCGCGTTATTGTAAACGCTCCGCCGACTGCGCAGCTCCTGCCGCCAGCACCGCAACTTTGCCCAGGGCAGTCGGGGACCATTGTGATCAATTTTAATGGAGTGGGGCCATTTGAAATCAACTATACCCTCAACGGAGACCCGCAAACACCCATTACAGACATCACCGATGATCCTTATACCATGACGATCAACCAGATAGGTCTGTATAAATTGACCAGTGTGATTGACAGCAGGGGGTGTGCAGGTCCGGGGCAAGGCGCATTGCTTGTCAAGGAATCCAATCTGAGTATGACGGGTATAGTTTCCAATGTGAAATGCGCGGGACAGACCAATGGGTCTATCAATACCACCGTGCTGGGCGGACAAGGGCCATACAACTACGTTTGGCAAGGGCCACAGCCTATCACTAATTTGCCCGACCCACTCAACCTGCAAGCGGGAACTTATGTGGTCACTGTGACCGATGGCTTCGGATGTACCAATTCACAGACCTACAATGTGATCGCACCCAATGCGGTTACTCCGACCGTTGTAACTGTTACGGGCCCCAATTGTACTACACCATCAGGCGGTTCGATTGATTTGGATGTAACAGGCGGTACGCCTGGCTTCGCGTACAAGTGGAATAATGGCTCCACCCTTCAAGACCCTATCAACCTTACGCAGGGGACATACACGGTTACTGTGACCGATCAAAATGGCTGTACTAAAACGACGACTGCATCCGTAGTAGGTGATTTTGCTGCTCCAACTGCCGTAGCAAATGTGGCAAACGGACTTACCTGCATCGTTACCGCCGTTACGATAGATGGTACAGGTAGCAGCAGCGGCTCTGGATTTAATTATCTCTGGACTACTTCCGGTACGGGCAACATCACGGGGGGATCTACTACCCTGAACCCGACCGTGAATGCTCCCGGTCCTTATGTACTGAAAGTCTCCAACGCTGGCAACGGATGTACTTCCACAGCACAGGTTCAGGTCAACAGCACAGTGGCTTATCCAAACGCTGTAGCAGGTCCGCAGCAGACCATCACGTGTGCTCTGCCCAATGTCAATCTGGACGGTACAGGCAGCAGCACTGGGGCGAATTTTACTTACCTGTGGACGACCACCCCAGTCGGCAACATCATCGGAGGAGCGACTACGCTCAATGCCATTGCCGGATCGCCAGCGGTTTATATACTCGTTGTTACCAATACGACCAACGGATGTACCACCAGCAGCAGCGTAACCGTCAATCAAAATACCACTGTTCCCAATGCTGCAATTATACCGCCGGCCATTCTGTCGTGCACCAATAAAACGGTGACGCTCAATGGCAGTGGCTCTACGCCCGCAACCGGCGTTTCATACTCATGGACAACGATCAATGGCAATATTCAAAGTGGACAAACTTCAGCCAATGCGGTCGTCAATGAATCCGGCCAGTATACCCTGATCATCACGAATAACAGCAATGGCTGTTCGGATACCGAAACAATAACCGTCGCGCAAGACAATTCCGTACCGTTGGCCAATGCCGCAGTGACAGGCAACCTCAATTGCAATACGGCTCAGCTCACGATCAACGGCAATGGTTCCAGCACTGGGACGGGCTATACCTTCTTGTGGACATCCAGCACCGGATCAGGCTTTGTTTCGGGTCAAAATACCTTGACCCCCATTGTCAATGCGACTGCCACATACACGCTGTTGGTCACGAATATTGCGAACAACTGTACGGCCAATGCCAGCATTCTCGTCACGCAGGATATTCAAAAACCCGTAGCCAATCCCGGTTCACCTGCAACGCTTACCTGTTTGACGACTACTCAAACGCTGGGCGACCCGAATGCACCGATCGGCCCGAACCTGGCTTATTCGTGGACAACTACAGGAGGTAATTTTACTACAGGAAGCAACACACCTACCCCAACTGTGAATCAGCCGGGCACTTACACACTGCTGGTAACGAATTCACAGAACGGCTGTTCCACCACGGCCACCATAGTGATTGACCAGAACATTGCCAAACCGACCGCTGTGGTCGCACCCGCTTCGCAACTTGATTGCACGACCCCTGTGATCCAACTCAACGGCAACGGCAGCAGCAATGGCCCGGTCTTCGCCTACAACTGGACCTCCAGCACCGGCGGTGGCATCGGCGCTGGAGTTGCCACGCTTACACCGACTGTGACGGCAGCAGGCACTTACACCCTGGTGGTGACCAACAATTCAAACGGTTGCACCAGTACTGCCAGCACTACAGTCGCCAGTAATTCCAATTTGCCGACAGCCGTGGCCACTCCTTCCGGCATTTTAACTTGCGCTATCCAGCAAGTCACATTAAGTTCGGCAGGGTCATCCGCAGGGGCGACTTTTGGATATCAATGGGGGACAATCGGCGGGCAGATTATTTCAGGTGGAAATACCGCTACCGCTACGGTCGGTAAAAGTGGGCTGTACACGCTGCTGGTCACCAACACCTCGAACAACTGCACCGCTACGTTCAATGTCAACGTAAATGCAGACATTGCACCCCCTGTAGCCAATGCTGGTACAACGGCTGTGCTCAGTTGCACCCAGCCTTCGCTCACGCTCAACGGCAGTGGAAGCAGTGCGGGAGCAAATTTCACCTACGCCTGGACGGTGGTCGGCACTTCGGGCAATTTTGTTTCCTCCGTCAATATCGTTAGTCCTGCTGTGAATGAACCGGGGACGTATCAAATCATGGTGACCAATACCCAGAACGGTTGCACAAGCACGAGTCAGGTACAGGTTTCGGCAGATGCGAACGATCCCATGGTGCAAGTCGCTACACCCAGCGTTTTGAACTGTAAAAATGGCAGTCAGATCAGCCTGAATGGTGCGGGCAGTACAACAGGGGCCAACGTTTCTTACCTCTGGAATGGCCCGTCTGTCACCTTGGGAGGCACTACGCTCACACCGACTGTTACGAAGCCTGGCAACTACACGCTTGTTATCACGAACAACACCAACGGATGCTCGTCCTCGCTCACCGTACCAGTTGGGCAGGATATTCTCGCCCCGCCTGCCGATGCAGGAGGTGACGAAATCCTGAACTGCTACAATCCGCAACTTTCTCTGGGAGGTACCGGCAATCCGCCAGGCACAGGGTATACCTTTGCCTGGACCGGCCCAGGCATCATCGCCGGCGGAAATACTTCTGCGCCTACGGTTAATGAGGTGGGTACTTATCAACTTATGGTGACAAATACTGCCAATGGCTGTACCAGTACAGATAGTGCCGTGCTCAACGCTGACTTCGATCAGCCGCAGGCCGATGCAGGGCCTGGCTTCCAGCTGACGTGCGCGGCTGATAGTTACACGCTACAGGCAACCGCGAGCACAGGACCTGGGTTCATCTATGCCTGGACGACAAATACTGGTAACTTTACTACTTCGGATGAGATTCTGAATCCGACGGTGAATGGTGAGGGCAACTATTACCTGACGGTTACCGATGTAACCAATGGCTGCACGACGGTTGCTGATGTTCAAATCACCAAAGCTGCCAATGTACCTGTCTCCCTTGCCAGCAATACGGCACAGCTCACCTGCACAGCCACCACGCTTACCTTGAATGGTGCGGGTTCCAGCAGCGGCACGGAGTTCACGTATGAATGGCTGGCTTCAGGCAGTGGCAACATTGTGTCAGGCAACACCTCGCTCAGCCCAGTTATTGATAAGCCGGGTAAATACGAGCTCATCGTCACCAACACAACCAACAACTGCAAAGCATTTTCAAGCGTCACCGTCAACGAAGACGTCGCTACACCTGATATTGAGGCTGGCCCAATACCCACCCTGACGTGTGCGGTAACTTCCACCAATCTGGCAGGGGAAGTGAATTCCAACGGAACCTTTACGTATCAGTGGACTACCCCAGGCGGCAATATCGTGTCGGGTTCTACTACTTTGACTCCAATTGTAAATGCTACGGGTACCTATATCCTCACCGCTACAAATACGGTGAACGGATGCACCAGTACTGCCAGCACGATGGTGGACGACAATGTAATCCTGCCCATTTCAGCCATACAAACGCCTGCTGTATTGACGTGTAAAACAAAGGAAATTACACTAGATGGAACCATCTCGTCTACCGGAAATTACACCTACGATTGGACGACTGCTGGCGGTAATTTTACAGATTTGACGAATAAATTGTTGCCGAAGGCCAACAAGCCGGGTACCTATATCCTGGTGGTAACGAACGTTGAAAACGGCTGCAAAACAACGACCACGGCCACTGTAACTCAGGATATCCAGAACCCGAATGCCAAAGCAGGTGCCGACGGCCTGATCAGCTGTTCAATTACCTCGCTGCTATTGGACGGAACCACCTCGAGTCAGGGCGGTGGCATCAACTACTTTTACCAATGGTCGGGTGGACAAATCCTGACGGGCGCCAACACGCTGACCCCAACGGTGGTCGCTGGCGGCACCTATACACTTAATGTAGTCAACAGCGACAACGGGTGCTCTTCTTCTGACGACGTACTGGTAAGTGTGGACGTTGCATTGCCCATCGTGGCGGTCGCTACACCTGACATCCTTACCTGCATCAAGCCGGAAGTGCCGCTCAATGGCTCTGCTTCGCAAAGTGGCAACGGCATCGTGTATGCATGGACGACCCTTACCGGCAATCTCATCGGCAATCTTTCGACCAGCACAACGGTAGCAAATGCTCCCGGTAACTACACGCTCACCGTGCTGAACACCAATAACGGATGCTCCAACGCCCTTTCTGTCGCTGTCGGCTCCAACATTGCGCTGCCTGTTGCTGAGGCTGGTACTCCGTTCACGCTTACTTGCACCGTAGAAGAAGTAACGCTGCAAGGCAATGGTTCTACCGGACCGGCCTATACTTATATCTGGACAACACTGGGCGGCCAGTTCATTTCAGGTTCCGGTACGCTCCAGCCGAAAGTGAACAAGGAAGGTGTCTATAAATTAACAGTGAGCAACACCAGCACAGGATGTACGTCCACCGACGATGTAGTCGTGTTTCGTGAAGCGAATATGCCGACCAATTTCGTCATTAAACTTGACGAGCCCAGTTGCAAGGACAACGATGGCGTAATCAGCATTACTGAAGTTGCAGGCGGTGTTGGTCCGTATCTCTACTCGATTGATGGCGGCAAAACCTTCTCACCAGAGCTGGAATTTGCGAAAATCGCACCCGCTACTTACAAACTGATGATTCAGGATGTAAACGGTTGTGAGTTCCAAAAAACATTGGTGGTGCCGAAGGCACTCGATCCGGGGATTACCATCGTTCCGGAATTGAAAGTTAGCCTGGGCGATTCGCTCACCCTGCAAGCCTCGTTGCCGCTTGGCTACCCGCTTACTTTGATTGACACCGTCATCTGGATGCCCATCGATGGCCTGTATTTCAAAGACAAAACCATCCTTGGACTGCTTACACCAGGAGCAAAACCGGTGAAGCAAACGGAATACACGGTAAAAATTGTGAGCTACGATGGCTGCGAAGCCCAGGACCGCGTACTGATCCGGGTAGACAATGAGCCGCATATCTACATTCCCAATGCCTTCTCGCCCTGGGATGCGAATGGAGCAAACGACAAGGTTTATATCTTCGCGGATGACGATCAAATTGTGAAAATCAAGTCGTTCCAGATCTTTGACCGCTGGGGAGAAATGGTCTTCCAGGATCAGAATTTCCAACCCAATGACCCGGCGCACGGCTGGAATGGTCGCCACGACGGGAAGTTGATGGTGCCGGCAGTATTCGCCTATTATGCAGAGATTCTGATGATTGACGGACGGGTGCTGCTGTATAAAGGCGATGTGACGCTGGTCAGGTAGTTTTCTTGCAGGTAATTTTCCTGCGGGTAATTTTCTGAGAAGTAATTTTCTGAGAAGTAATTTTCTGAGAAGTAATTTTCTGAGGATTAATTTTTTAGGTAATTTTCAAATACAAGCGCCGTCCCGATCTGTATCGTGGACGGCGCTTGTATTTGAAAATTACCTAAAAAATTACTCCATAACTGATGTTACCCGTAAGGAAATTACCCGCAGGAAAATTACCCTCAAGGAAATTACCCTCAAGGAAATTACTTCTCAGAAAATTACTTCTCAGAAAATTACTTCTCAGAAAATTACTTCTCAGAAAATTACTTCTCAGAAAATTACTTCTCAGAAAATTACTTCTCAGAAAATTACCCGCAAGGAAATTACCCGCAGGAAAATCACCCGCCTACCATCAGCCGTTTTTCCACCATTCCTTCTGCCGTTTGAATCCGGAGCGTGTAAAGGCCCGGCAGCCAGCCGGCCACACTGAAGCGATGGGTAGATTTTCCAGTGGATATTGCTGAATGCGCGACAGATTGTCCCAATATATTGACAATTTCGATTTGCTCCATCGAAAGGTGGCTCAAGTAGACCAATACTTCGTCGGTTGCGGGATTCGGGAATACTTCTACTTGCTCGGAGAGGGCAGGGTTGGTCGTCGGGCTGGTGTTTTCAAGCTTGATCCATACGGTGTCCAGCTGGATGGGAACAGAAAGGGTTTTGATATTGCCGTTTGCGTCTATGGCGCGGATGCCCGTGACAGGCACGACGAACGGGATAATCTTGGAATCGGTACGGTCAATTACGTCAATGATGATGACATAATCCCATTTAAAAGTGACTTCAGCGATTTTGCCATAGCCCGATACCGGTTCGTGGTTGGTTTTTACCAAACCCATGTCCAATTGACGGCGGTTGTAATGGTCGCGTGACTGCCACAAGAAGTGGCTGGTACCAAAAAGGTCGGTAGCAAGGTCGGCTTCTGGATTGTGGTTGACAAATTCGGGATATTGGAGCGCAAAGGCCAGGCCGTAAAAACCTAAAGCGGGTTCTGTAGGACTGCCTACCAGGATATCAGCGCGGATTTCAAGGTCAGGATTAACCGGATTGAGCGTCAGCGTGTCTGCGCCTTTCAGGTCAAGCCGGATGCGGGGCGCCTGCGGGAGCCAGTCCATCTTCTTAGGATCAATTGGCTGGCAATGTACCTCAATCACGTCTGCGTCGTAGGCATTGATATCGCCGTTGCCGTCGCAATCCAGGTGTTTGAAATTGACTTTGCCCGCAATACTTTCCGGCCAGTTGGGCGAGAATTGGGGCAGCCAGGTGGTTTTTGCATAGGGGCGTGGCACACCGGCTACATAATGTCCGACCCCAATGTTAAGCAGGTCGTAAACGTTGGCTTTTTTATCTCCGTTGGCGTCACCTGGAAACACATAGTCAGTACCTGGTGGGAGGCTGCCTTCGGTCAGGTTGACGGCATCGGTCACAACCAATTTTGTAACCGAAGATGGGGCACCACCAGGCGACCACACCGTAAGGTTGGTCCGGTATATGCCACTGGTAGCATAATGGTGATTAATGATGCTGTCTGATTGGGTACCCTTCCAAAAGGGGCTGCCATCACCGAAATCAAGTTGAGCAAATACATAATTGCCGCCCGACAGATTGCGGAATCGGGTGGTAAAACCGTCTGAAGGGTTGTTTGTCAGGATTGTCGCTTCCATGTCGGCCAAGCAAGTGCCATATATCTTATCACACGGGCCGATCCACCAATCCGTCACACCGGCACTCATTGCATCACATTCGTTGTGGTAGGTTACTCCGTCACAACCGCAGACAGGAGCATTGTATGGGGCGCACAGGGCATCAGGCTCAGCCAGTGTCGGCTGTACGCAACTGGGTTCTGCCACAACAAGTTGTTTACAGGCGGAGGAAAAGCAAACCGTACCATCGGGATTGCGTACGGCATACTCCGCACAAACGATATAGTTGCCGTAATGCGGGAGTTCGTAGATGATATAGGGTGTTTCAGCCAACAACTTGCTGTTCTTGCTGCTGCTCCATTGTACCGCCAGCAATTCGCCGGGATTGCTGTTTTGTGAAGCCAATTTGCCGTACAAGGTTTTGCCGACGGCGGTCACATAAATGTCATACCCGCAAGTAAGGGACTGGCTACTGCCAACCATGACTTTCCGGCATTGTTGTGCGGTTGCGCCCCACTTATCCTTGACCTTGAGGCATACCTCGTATACGCCAGACTGTGCAAATGTATGTGCGACGCTGGCGCCGGTCTCTGTACTGCTGCCGTCGCCAAAACTCCAGGTGCACACTTGCGCCGATTCATCATAGACCTGGGCAGCGAAAGCAATACTGAGTGACTTGGTGCCTTCCGAAGCATAATCAAATTTTGCCAGGCAAGGCAAAGTATCTGTCAGGCAAGTCAGTGCAACTGTCTGGAGTGGATTGCCAGAACAGCCTGGCAATGGCAGTGCCAAAGCTGCACTGAATCTCATATACGTCCCTCCGGATAATTGGTCAATTCCTGCCACGGCGCGGAGCGACTCCCCCGTGTTTTGGTCCACGATCACCGCCCCACAGCCAGGCATCATGCTGGCGACCCAACCTGTGCGATCGCATTGCGCGTTGGCACGGGTGGAAAACAGCAAGAGTGCGATCGCGCAAAAAATGCGGCTTCCTCGCTGCTGGAAAATTGAAAGATGAACCATCGGTTGTCACTTTTAGTAGTCAGAATTTCCTTTAAAGACGCAGGTGCGTTCCTTAGGAACGCGGCACCAATAACTTAGTCATTTTAGGTCAACCATTTTTTCATCAGACAACACTATTTTTCTGCGAATAGTGGGGCTATTTAAAGAAAAATAGCGGCCGTATGATGGAACAAAAGGTGGCATCAAATGACTAAGTTATTGGTGCCGCGTTCCTTAGCCATTTGGGGGATATTTTTTCACTGTACAAATGTTCAGGTATTTTCGCACACATTCAAAGACATTTTTCATAACTTGCCGTAAAAAAGTTAAACGAAATTTTGGTACTAAAAAATTGAATATCAGAAGGTTATTATGTTCAGTGACAAGTTAATTTCTTTGCTGCAAACTTTTTCCAAAGTCGAACTGAACCGGCTTCGGAAGTTCCTGCGCTCGCCCTGGTTTTGTGAGAACGATGATGTGCTGCGGCTTTTTGAACTGGTCAACGATGCACTTCGCGCAGGTGATGAAACCATTGCTAACTTGGATAAAACGACCGTATGGACAGCGCTGTACGCTGGAAAAAAATACGATGACACCCATTTGCGTCGCCTGACATCCGAACTCACTCAACTCACACTGCGGTTTTTACTGGAAGAACATCGCAATGAGAATCCGCTTGCAATAGCGCTGGAAATGCAGGAAGTCCTGGAAAATCCCGGGTTAAAAAAACATTTGGCCGGAGTGGAGCGACAAATCCAGAAATCGCTGGACGAAACTACCGGAAAATCGCCTGAGCATTACCTCGCTCAGTTCAAGATGCACTGGAATATCTTTTCGCGGTCTTCCAAACAGGTTTCGACGGCAGATTATTTAGAAAAACTGCTCCCGGCAGGCGAACACCTGGATGTATTTTATCTGGTGCAGAAGTTGAAAATCTACATGGCATGGCTCATGTTCCAAAAAATACGGATTGCAGAGCACGAAATGCCGATGCTACCAGGCTTCTGGGAACAACTCGACGACCCGCGCGTTCGCGACATACCACTGATTGCGATCTATAAAAATCTGGTGCGCTGTATGAAGGAGCCTGTTGAAGAGAAGCATTTTCAACTGCTGCTGCAAGACCTGGAGCGGTTTGGAGCAGAATTGACCCGGGAGGACTTGAGGGAGTGTTATCAAATCGCTCAAAATTACTGTGCCTTGAAGGTCAATCAGGGACGGACAGATTACTACCCGATCTTTTTCAGGCTGTTTAAAAATATCATCCAACTTGATATATTATTAGAAAACGGGCAACTCTCAGAGGGTGTTTTCAAAAACATGGTCACGATCAGCCTGCGGGTTGGTGAGTTCGAGTGGGCCGAGACTTTTATCCGCGAGCAGTCTGTCCATTTGCCTGCACAAGTCCGCGAGAACGCCCGCACATTCAACCTCGCGAATCTTTACTCGCACCAGAAAAGGCACAACGAGGTGATCGAACTTCTCCGCAATGTAGAATACAGTGATGTAGTATATGCCCTTGGCTCCAAACTCCTTCTGTTGCGCACCTACTATGAACTGGATGAACTGATGGCCATGGACTCCCTGATGGATAGTTTCAGGATTTTTGTGCGGCGCAATAAGTTGATTTCAAAAGATTTGAAACGCGAATACATCAACTTCCTGAATTTTTTAAAAAAACTTTCCGCGCTCAGCGTAGCTTCGCCGCAAGCGATTGCCGCGTTCAAAAAAAAGGTGATCGCTTCCAAAAATCCGACAACCAAAAAATGGCTGCTGGAAAAAATAAAAGAACTGGAGCGATGAAGTTTTTGCCTACTATCCATGTCTAACCCCGATAACCAACAACTGGTAACTTACATCTAAGACAAAACATGGAGCCACTCGACTCGCCTGAACCACTTATCAAAAACAACCCGCGCACCATCACTGGCTGGGCATTCTTTGACTGGGCCAACAGTGCTTACGCGCTGGTCATCACAGTTGCTATTTTTCCGGGCTATTTCTTGGCTGTGACCGGCGACGGAGATCCGGCAACAGTTGATTATGTCACATTTCTGGGCATGAGAATGACCAACTCAGCCATGTTTGCCTATTGCATTTCGCTGGCTTACCTGATCATCGCGCTCGTGTCGCCTTTGTTGTCCGGCATTGCTGACTATGGCGGCAAACGCATCGCTTTTTTGAGGTTCTTCACGATACTGGGTGCGCTGGCCTGTATCTCACTGTTGTTTTTTACAGGGATGCCGACGCTGTGGGTGGGCGCGGTCGGGTTCATTCTGGCGACCATCGGGTTTGCAGGAGGCATCGTGTTCTATAATTCCTTTCTGCCGCTCATCGCTACGGAAGACCGCTACGACGACGTAAGCGCCAAAGGGTTCAGTTACGGATTCATCGGCAGTGTCATCTTGCTGCTTGTCAACCTGGTTATTATCCTGAACTACCGGTGGTTCGGGTTGCCGACGGAGGCCATGGCGGCTCAGACGGCCTTTGTCATGGTGGGACTCTGGTGGTTGGGATTTTCTCAGATACCATTCAACCGTTTACCTGCCGACCGGCCTGGCCGCAGCAAGGGAAACCTGATGCGCAAGGGCTACGAGGAACTGGGCAAAGTGTGGCGCAATATCCGCGCCGACCGGAATACTGTCTTATTTCTGGTCGCTTTTTTCTGCTACAATGCAGGGGTACAAGCCGTACTGTTCCTGGCTTCCACCTTTGCCAAAGAGGTGTTAAATTTCTCTTCGACCGGTCTGATCTTCATCGTTCTGATCCTTCAGATCGTGGCCGTCGGCGGCGCGTGGGCTTCGGCCAAACTATCGGGGCGAAAGGGCAACAAATTCTCGATCATGCTCATGCTCGCCATCTGGGTAGTGATCTGTATAGTTGGATATTTCGTACAGACCGGCACGGACTTTTACTTCCTGGCTGCCGCTGTCGGCCTGGTGATGGGCGGTATCCAATCGCTCTCCCGGGCCACTTACGCCAAGTTTTTGCCCGAAAACACCCCCGATACCGCTTCCTACTTTAGTTTTTACGACGTCATGGATAAAGTCTCGACGGTAGTCGGCACATTCACTTTCGGGCTGGTGGAGCAACTGACCGGCGGAATGCGCAACAGCGTGGCTGCGCTGGCGGTGTTTTTTGTGGTGAGCGTGGTGGTACTGAGTGTGGTGCAGGTGAGGAGGGTGGGGACGGTGAGGTAAGGCAATTCGTTTGCCCTCATTTTTTGAAAGAGATCAAATCTTGTACTGCTGTGGTTGGTGGATGCGGGTCTTTACAACTTGGATGAATAGTCAACTCTATGTGATCCGCCATCTCAACAGGATCTAAAATTCCGTGTATGAGCATCAAACCTGCTATGATTCTACTGACTGAGTTGCGTTTATGACTATACACCAGTCCTTTATGAACCGTCACGCCAGATGAGCAAATCCGAAGAAAATCGTCATCCTGAGAAAAAACGACCCAATCATTTGTACTTGCAAATTGTAGGATTGTTTCATCGGATTCCCTTGCTAGGGAACGGGCAAATAATAACTTGTAAATTTGATATGCTTTCTTTTCACCCAGATGACCCATCTTTTTGATTAAATAGCCCCACTATTCGCTCAAAAAGATAGCCCATCTGAGCAAAAACCAATCTAT
>Ga0209181_10005668_pt1 | contig 17865 bp, 13 predicted proteins | sample MAT05_FD_187208 | JGI IMG/M metagenome (GOLD analysis project Ga0209181, IMG submission 187208) | Freshwater microbial communities from Lake Fryxell liftoff mats and glacier meltwater in Antarctica - MAT-05 (SPAdes) (version 2) | ecosystem: Environmental > Aquatic > Freshwater > Ice > Liftoff...
TGCGATCAGTGGTCAGTCGTTCGAGGGGGGCTTTTCCAATGGCGTCGGTGGGCGTCGCGTGCACTCGAATAACAGCGATGTGAGGCACCCCCAACCCCCTTGGAAAGGGGGCTTTCGGAAGGTTGCTGCGAGGCGGGAGTAGGCGCGATCACGTAGGTCACCAGCGGCGTCCGAAAAACCTAACCTCTTACGCGACCCAGACAGCCCGCAGGCCTTCGCTCACCGCCCTTGCGATGTGCAGCCCAGCTACACAAGGACGCTCGACCATCCTCCCCCGAGAGGACTTACTTACAAAAAAACTCCTCCCCCGGCGGGGGAGGCAGGGAGGGGGCGAAAAGCTTTATGTCGTCATCTTCAGGATGAACTTTGCGTTGGCGAACATGTCGACGTTCGTGAACACGCAGAAGGTCAGCTTCGCTTTGGAGTCGCGCACGGCGTTGACGACGCCCTCGAGGGCGGCCTCTTCGTAGCGCGAGCGGTGACCGGCTGGGCCATGCAGGCGGAAGTAGAGGAACGGCGCCTTCGTCGGCCATGCACCGGCGAGCGGGTTGTACGCGGCGTGCGCGCCGGAGTCGCTGACGGCGCTCGCCACCTCTTCGGCGTGCCAGGCGGGGAGGTCGAACACGACGGGCGGCAGGCCACGCGGCAGTGCTTCGGCGAACGCCTTGAGCTGCGCTTTGACGATGCGTGATGGCAGCAGCTCGGGCGGCGCAGCGAAGACGAGCGCCTTGGCGCCGAGCGTCTTGGCGACCTCGGCGGTCTCCATCAGGCCCGGTGTGCTCTTGCCTTTTTGCAGAAAGCCGCCGGCGGCGATCGCTTTGGGCGCCAGCACCGTGAAGGCGAAACCTTCGGGCGCCTCGCGCAGCCAGCGGCGCACGGTGCCGGCTCCGGGCACCGCGTTTTCCGTGTCGGAAATCTCCACGGAGGGCAGCTCAGCCCAGTAGCGGCTGACAGGAACCGGAAATCCCGAGCAAGCGACGAACTTCATTGGCGGCCGGAGTATAGCGGACATCCACGGCCGGGCGGTGGCAAGTTGCAGGAGCTCCTCGAAAGGCCTGCGCAGTCAGCTGCGCACACAGTCTTTCCCGTCGCGCTGTGTTTTCGATAGGATGCGGCTCGTGACCGACTTCGCTTCGCGGATGTGCCGTACCCGGCCAGCCGCGGCCGCTCGCTTCGCCTCTGCGCTCACAGTCTTCGCCCTCGCGCTCTCTGCGGCGGGCGCCGTGCATGCGCAGGAGCTGCGCGCGATCGATCCGCAGCTGTTCGTGATGCCGACCGCGGGCGGCACGACGTTCACCATCGATCGACCGTCGGTCCCGCGTCATCTGACCTTCGTCTTTGGCCTCGGCGCGCAATACGCGCGCGCGCCGTTCGTGCGCGCCAACGCCGACGGCAGCAGCACGAACATCGTCTCGGACCTGGTGCAGACGGACCTGATGGTCGCGGCCGGCTTCTTCGAGCTGGTCGAGCTCGGCGTCGCGGTGCCGCTGGTGCTCGGCAACGTCGCCGATGACGCGACCGCCGATAGCCCGGCCAATGCGTGGCATTTCGCGCCCGGCGACATTCGTCTCTCGGCAAAGTTCCCGATCTTGCGCGGCGATTTTTCGCTCGCGGCGCGCGGCGTGTTCACGCTGCCGACGGGCGACGACAGCAACTTTCTCGGCGCGCGCAGCTGGACGGCGTGGCCGGAGCTCGTAGCGGCGTACGCGCTCGGCAAGCTCACGTTCGCCGGCGATCTCGGCTATCGGCTGCGGCGCCGCGCCGCGCTCGGCAACTTCGAGCAAGACGACGAGATTCACTTCGGCGCGGGCGCGATTTACGCGATCACCGACAGCTTCGCGGTCATCGCCGAGACGCAGGTGCGCATCGGTCTCGGCGGTCGATCGCTGCGCGCGAACGAAGGGCCGATGGAGGTCGATCTCGGCATCCGCTGGCGTTCTGGCGGCCTCACGCTCGAAGCGGGCGCGGGCACCGGCGTGCTCGCGGGCTACGGCGCGCCGACGGTGCGCGTGTTCACCGCGCTGCGCTATCAGACGGAAAACGAGCCGTGCGCGGCGGGCCCGGAAGACTTCGACGGCTTCGAGGACGGCGACTTCTGCGCGGATCCGGACAACGATCAAGACGGCGTGCTCGATGACGCCGACGAGTGTCGCAACGACCCGGAAGATCGCGATCAGTTCCTCGATGACGACGGCTGCCCGGACACGGACAACGACGCCGACGGCGTCATCGATGCTCGCGATCGCTGCCCGCTCGCGAGCGAAGATCGCGACGGCTTCCAAGACGCCGACGGCTGCCCCGAGCCTGACAACGACGAAGACGGAATCGCCGATGGCCTCGACGACTGCCCGATGGAGCCGGAAGATCGCGATCAGTTCCAAGACGATGACGGCTGCCCCGAGCCCGGTCCGCGCGCGGCGACCGTCACCGTCACCGACACGCGCATCCTGATCTCGGAGCGCATCTACTTCGACTTCGATCAAGACACGATCCGCAGCGTCTCGATGCCCCTGCTCGATCAGGTCGCGGAGGTGATGGCCGATATCCCCGCCGGTCGCCGCGTGCGCGTCGAGGGCTACTCCGACAACCAAGGGCAAGAGCGCTACAACGTCGACCTCTCGTATCGCCGCGCGCGCGCGGTCGTCGAATACCTGGCGAGCAAGGGCGTACCGCGCGCTCGACTCGAGTACGCGGGCTACGGCAGCCGGCAGCCGGTGGCGCCCAACGACACGGCCGACGGGCGCGCGCTCAATCGGCGCGTCGAGTTCACCATCCTCGACGCGCGCGCGAGCGGCGGCGGTGGCGGCGTGGCACCGACGACCACGGGTGGCGGCGCTGCAGCGCCCGCCGATGACGCAGCGACGCGCCGGCAGCGTCGGCGAGAGCGACGCGAGGCAGCCCAAGCGGCAGAGCGCGGCGGCGCACAGGGCACAGCCCCGTAGCGGCAGTCCGCGGAGCGCGTCAGTGGCGCGTCAGTTGCCGACGACGTCGCGGAACGCGTCGTCTGCGGCCTCGCGGCGCTGGAACGGTGAGCCGATCACGCCGGGGTCGACGGGGAAGTGCTTCTTCAGCGGCAACATCGTGGCGCCGAGCAGCAGCATCGCGACCAGCCCGACGAGCAGCGCGCGGGTGGCGCGACCACGCACACCCGCGGCTGTCGGTGGGCGGGCGACGAGGGCGCCGACGACGAAGCCCATCACGAAGCCGCCGCCGTGCGCCCAGCCTGAAATTTGCGGCACGGCGAAGGAGATCACGGCGTTGATCGCGACGAACTGGATGAGCTGTCCGCGCATCGCGCGGAGGAAATCCGCGGGGATGTTCTTGCGCTGCACCACGAGGTAGCCGCCGAGCGCGCCGAACACGCCGAACACCGCGCCGGACGCACCGACGAGCGGACCCGCCGGGCCGAATGCCAGCGCGGTGATCGCGCCGGCGAGGCCGCTGACGATGTAGATGACGACGTAGGCGACGTTGCCGAACATGCGCTCGCTCAGCCGCCCGCCGAGCCAGAGGACGTACATGTTCGAGCCGATGTGAAGCAGCCCCGCGTGCAGGAACATCGAGGTGAGCAGTCGCCACGGCTCGCCGTGCACGACCTTTGGGCCGTACGCCGCGCCCCAGCGCAGCAGATCGATGCCTTCGGGCATCATCGGCGAGATGCCGAAGATCAGCACTTGTGCAGCGAAGACCGCGACGTTCGCTACCACCAGCGCGAGCGTGACCCACAGCTGCGGCGTCGCGTTGCGCAGCGCGCGGCCGTAGTCCTCCATCGCGGGTGCGGGACCGCCAGGCGGATCGAGGCGTGTGACCGGGGGCGGCCGTCGTGCGTCGTCGTTCACTCGTCCGGGTCCTCGACCTTCCAGCTGCCGCCCTCGCGGACGAGCCGCGCCGTGCGTCGATTGCCTTCGCCGTAGCGGAGGGTCGCGTGATCGCCGATCTCTTCGATGGGCGCGTCGAGCCCGGCGCGAAGCTCGGTCAGCAGCCGCGCGATTTCCTCGCGGCCTTCGCCCGCGAACGAGGTGCGCATGCGCTCGGCCGACATTCCCTCGCGGTCGGCCTCGGGGACGAAGCGCAGCACGACTGCGTAGCGCTCGCGCTCCATCGCGCGGACGAACGAGCGGATCGCCGCGCGGGGGGTCGACTGATCGTAGAAGTCGACGAGGTTGGTCGCGATGCGCCAGTCGGCGCCGTCGCGGACGAGCTCCACGGTGTCGCCATCGGCAAGCAGAACGCGCGCGACCTGCGTCGCTGGGCCATCGGGCTGCTCGAGGGACGCGGCGGCCTCGCGCGCCTCGGCGGGGCTGTCGGCGAGGTGGCGGCGGAACTCTTCGAGTGAGACGCGCCGCTGGTACGCGCTCGACATCAGCGCGTACGCATCCGCTGGGCGTCCACCACGCAGCGCGCCGGCGAAGTCGCGCACCACGAGCACTGGCGCGCGCTCTACCGCACCGCCACCGCAGCCGGCCGCCATCGCGCCGAGGGACGCCGCGAGCAGGCTGATCGAGAGTGCCCAGCGAGCCGCCCTCTGCCTGTCGGAAATTCGCATCGCAGCGCCGTTCCTAGCAGAAAGCGCCGCGGTTGGGTGCCGCGCCCGATGCGACGGAGAAAACGCGCCGGACGGGCTCGCGCTTTTGCTAGGATGCGCGCCCGTGGACGAATCGAAGGGTCTCACTTCTCAAGGGCTCGACGCCCGACTCCTCCGCTTTCGTTCGCGCGCCGGGAGCGATCCGCTCGCGCCGCTAGCGCGGGACCTGCTCGCGGCGGCGCGTGCCCGGGAGGCGCTCGAGGTGGTCGCGTCGGCTCTGCGCGCAACGCCAAACGATTGGCAGCTGTTGCTGATCGAGGGCCAGGCGTGGCTCGCCGAGGGGCACCTCGATCGCGCGCAGGCTGCGCTCGTCGCGGCGGGCAAAAGCGCGCCGAAGGACAAAAACGTATTCCGCACGCTCGGCGAGGTCCTGCTGAAGCGCGGCGATCCAGTGCGCGCGGCGAAGGTCCTCGAGCGCGCCTCGTTGCTCGATCCGAGCGATCTCGCCGTGAAATTGCTGGCAGAGCGCGCCACGCGGCTGGCCCGGGTCGCCCTCGACACGGGCGTCGACGAGCCACCGCCGCCCGTCAGCGTGACGCAGGTGGATGCCGGCTTCGACGAGGGCGAGCGCACCTTCGTCGCCGATGCCTCGCAGCTGCGCGCGGCGCTCGAGAACGACGCACGCCACGCGCGCGCTGATCAGCCGACGGCACAGCCAGCCGGGCGTCCCTCGCCGTGGGATCCGCCCGCCGAGGCCGCGCCTCCGCCGCCGGCCGCGCCAGTACACTCGCGCAAGGCGACACTGCTCGGCGTGCCCGCGCCGATCGTTCCGCCGCGCCCCGCTCCGCCAGCGCCCGCACCACGCCTTGCGCCAGCACCAGCGCCTGCCGCCCGCGCACCAGCCCCTGCACCGGCGGCAGCGCGCCCGGCGCCAGCGCCGCCCGCTCGCGCGCTGGTACCAGCTGCGTCTGCCGCGCGTCCGCCGGCCACGTCGGCCCAGAAGTCAGCGTTCGGCCTGTCCGATCCGTTCGCAAAAGATCCATTCTCGGAGGCCGCTCCGGACCCGTTCGCCGCGCCTGACCCATTCGCGCCCGCAGCCGCCCCGTTCGCGGCCGCGCCGGCCGCCCCGGCCGCACCGGCGTACAGCGCACCGGCGTACAGCGCCCCCGCGTACAGCGCACCCGCGTACAGCGCGCCCGCGTACAGCGCGCCCGCCTACACACCGCCCGCGTACATCGAGCCCGCTGCAGCCGACGACGAGCCGCAAGACGCGACCAACATCGGCGGCCGTAGTCCGATCGATTACGACGATGGCTACACCCACGAGGAGGCCTCCGCCGAGACCGCGCCCGACGTCGAATCGGGCGCGACGTTCGGCGCCGAGGAAGACGCGGACGCCGTGCTTGCGATGCTCGAGCGAGAGGGCATCTTCGAGCCGCCGACGGGCACGCCCGCGGTGTGGGCGACCCGCAAAGAGATTACCAAGACCGGCTCGCAGGTAGGCCGCTTCATCGCGCTCGCCTGGGGTCTCGGGCTGGTGCTCGCGGCGGGCGGCTACTTCGGCTGGACGAAGTACGTCGAGCAGCGGCACGTCGAGTCCGGCAAGCTGTTCGTCGTCGCGAAGGGCGAGTCGCTCGACGGCGATCACGCCTCGCTCGTCGACGCCGAGCGTCACCTCCGCGAGGCGCGCGATCTGAACCCGCACGACAAGCGCGTGCCGGCGCTGCTGCTGTTCGTGCAGGCGCAGCGCGCGCTCGAAGAGGGCGCGTTCGACGCTGGCTATCTGCGCCCGACCATCGAGCTCGGTCGGCGCGCCGGCGCAGAGCGCGCGTGGCTCGAGGCCGCGAAGGCCGTGCTCGATGCGGCCGATGGCAAGCCGGACGACGCGCGCCGTCACCTCAGCGCGGCGCTGCAAGCGAAGCCGAACGACGCTTCGGTGCTGTACATCGCCGGCCGGCTCGCGCAGCGGCTCGGTGACGAGAACGCGCTCGAGCGCCTCGCCGCGGCCGTCGCTGCCGATGCCACGATGTACGCGGCGGTGATCGCGCTCGCCGAGGCGAAGGCCGACGAGGGCAGCCGCGAAGAGTCGCTGCAACTGCTCGACGGCATCCTCGGCCGCAGGGCCACGCACCTGCGCGCGAAGCTGTGGCGCACGTTCCTCTCTGCCGATGAAGGCGAGCCGGACGCCGGGCTCGCCGCGCTGCTCGCGCTGCAAGAGCGCCTCGACCAGGGCGCGCCGACGGATCGCGTGCTCGCTGAGCTGACGCGCGCGCGCCTCTATCGCCGCAAGGGCGACGCCGTTCCGGCCGGCGAGGCCGTCGATCACGCGCTCGCCGCCGGTGCGAGCGAGCCGCGGCTCCTCGCGCTCGTCGCCGCAGAAGCGCGCGGCGCGGGCCGCCTCGATCGCGCGCAGCAAGCGGCGATGCAAGCGGTCGAAGGCGCGCCGACCAACTCGGAGTTCAGGAAGACGCTCGCCGAGATCCAGGTCGCCCGCCGCGACGGCGTCCACGCGCTCGGGACGCTGTCGACGCTCTCCACCGACGACCCTGACGTGCTCATGCTCGCCGCGCGCGCCGCGCTGCTGGTCGGCTCCGACGAAGCGCTCACGGCGACCAAGACCGCGCTCGACGCGTTCGTCCTCGCGCACGCCGAGAGCGTCGAGGCGCGCGCGCTGCAAGTCCGCGTCGACGTGCGTCTAGGCGACGCCACGAAGCTCGTCGCGGCCAAGGCGCTCTCGCGCGAAGCACCGGGCGATCCGCTGGTGACCCTCGCGCTCGGTGAAGCCGCGCTCGCTGCGCGCGATCCGGAAGCGGCGACCACCGCGCTCGATCTGCTGGTGCGCGCTGCGCCGACCGACGCCGACGCGCACTTCTTGCTCGGCCGCGCGCGCCGCATGGGCGGCAATGCTGCGGGCGCCGAGGAGAGCTTCCGCAAGGCGATCGAGCTGCTCCCGCAGCACGTCGAGGCGTCGATGGCGCTCGGTGGGCTGCTGCTCGACATGGGCAAATACGCAGACGCAGAGCGCGTCTACCAAGACCTCTCGCGTCGCGGTGGCGTGACTGGCGGCTCCGCGTCGTCGCTGTTCGGCCGGCTCGGCCGCATCGAGGCGCTGGTCGGCCTCGGCCGCTTGCCGGACGCGCGCGTGCAGCTCGAAGGCATGCGCGCCGCCGATCGTGAGATGCCGCCCGCGCGCCTCGCCGCCGCGCGCCTCGCGCTCGCGGAAGGCAAGCCCGGCGAGGCCATCGCCGCGGTGCGACCGCTGACCGAGGGCGACGGCCCGAAGAGCGTCGAGGTGCTCGCGCTCTACGGCGACGCGCTGTTCGACGCGGGCGAGATCGAGGCGTCCGCCGCGCAGTACGATCTCGCCCTCGCGCAAGACGCAGCGTCGCCTGAGGCGCTGCTCGGCCGCGCGCAAGTTGCGCTCCGCGCCGAGCAGGCCGGCGACGCGAGCGACTACCTCGACCGGCTCAAGACCGCGCTCGACAGCCGCATCCGCCCGCCGGCGCTGCGCGCGCGGATGTTGCTCGCACAAGCGCGCGGCAAGATCCTCACCGACGACGAAGACGAAGCGCGTCCGCTGCTCGTGCAAGCGACCGCGCTCGAAGGTGTCCCCGCGGACGCCTTCTTCTGGCTCGGCGAGGCCTCGTCGCGCGTCGACACCCCCGCCGCGCGCACCGCTTATCAGCGCTACATCGAGCTCGCGCCCACTGGCGAATTCGTCGCCCGCGCCCGTCGCGCGCTCGCCCCCTGAGCCGAGCGCAGAGGCGCCGCCATGCCGCTGCACCCCGCGCTCGTGCACCTGCCGATCGGCCTCTCGCTCGTGCTCGGCGCCGTGCTCGCCGCGCTCGCCTGGCTGTCGCGCGCTGATACGGCGCCGCGCGCCATCTGGTGGGTCGGCGTGCTGCTCGCGTCAATCGTCGCCGCCAGCGCACTCGCATCGAGCAGCGCTGGCGAAGACGAAGCGCTGCGCCTCCGCGAAGTCGTCCCCCACGCCGCCATCGAAGCGCACGACGACGCGGCCGGCGCGTTCACCTTCGCGAGCGTGATCGTCGCCGCGCTGTCGCTCGTCGCTGGCGTCGCCGCCAAGCCGCGCGTGAGGCGCGCGCTGCAGATCACCGCCGCGGCCTCGGCGTTCCTGCTCATCCCGCTCGCGCTCCGCACCGGCTACCTCGGCGGCGTGCTCGTGTGGGTGCATGATGCGACGCGCGCGGCGCCCATCACGTCGACGCAGTGACCTCTCGCCCCCCCTTTACTACTTTTTTTGAGCTCAATTGTTGCGCTCCCGCGCGGGGAGCCTCCCCCCTCGAGATTCATCACATCTCGCTTGGAGAATCCGTCGCGGTGCGAACTAGCCCCTTGGCAGGGGCGGGCTTTCTCCCCCTCCCTGCCTCCCCCGCTGGGGGAGGAGTTTTCTTGTCAGTAAGTCCTCTCGGGGGAGGATGGACGAGCGTCGTTGTGTAGCTGGCTGCACATCGCAAGGTCGGTGAGCGAAGGGCTGCGGGCTGTCTGGGTCGCGTAAGAGGTTGGGTTTTTCGGACGCCGCCGGTGGCGTGGGTGTACCGAACTTGACCCGAACTTCCCTCAATTCCCTCCGAAAGCCCCCTTTCCAAGGGGGTTGGGGGTGCCTCACATCGCCTCGCATCGAGTGCACGCGATTCGCATCGCCGCCATCGGAAAAGCCCCCCTCGAACGAGGGGCTGGGGGAGGTTCCCAGCACGGGAGCGCACGATTGAGGCTCAAAAAGAAGTGACGAATCTTGAGCAAGAGAAGTGATCAATCTCGAGGGAGCGCTGCCCTCTGGCAACGGGCGCCGAGGCGCAGCCTCAGAAAGGCAGCAGCCGCAGCGCCCGCTTGGCCGCCGGACCCACCACGTTCTGCCGCACGGTCTTTGCCGCGTAGAACACGCCGGCCGGTAGCGCGCGGAAGCTGACGTCGACGTGGCCCTCGTCGGTCTCGATGCCGTGCAGCGTGATCAAGCTGGTCACGGCGCCGAGCGCGCGGCGCATGCGCGAGCGCTGATCGGCGAGCTGCGGCAGCTTCGCGAGATCGAGCACGATGCGCTTGCCCTCGGCCTCGATCACCATCGGCGGGATCGTCGGCAGATGTTTCACCAGCGTGCCCGGGTTCGACACGTCGAGCGCGCCCGAGCGCACCAGGAACGCGACCGGCGATTCTTCGCCGCCGACGACGCGCAGGCGCGTGTCCTCGAGGCGCAGCTCGATGCGCACCTCCGACTCGTTGATGCGCAGCCGCTCGATGTAGATGATCGAGGTCACGCGGATCTTCGTCTTCATCTGCTCGATCGTCGCGCCGATGCGGAAGCCGGGCGGCGCGCTCTCGATCTCCAGATCCTCGACCTTGCCACTCTTCGACGCCTGCTCCGCGAGCCAGCGAAGCGCATCGAGCGGCAGCCCGAGTCGCAGTCCGAGCGCGCTGCGCACGATGCGCGCCGCCTCGACTGGATGCGTACGGAGATAACGAGAAGCGGTGTCGAAGAGCGTGCGTCGGTCCATCGGTGGTGCGCGCAGAATACATCGCCGCGTGGCGCCTAGAACGACAAAGCGCGAGCACCTCTGCAGATGCCCGCGCTGACGCGTCGCGTTACTTGGGGCAGGGTCTGCCAGACCCTCCGAGCGCCTCAGGGATGATTGTTCGGAAGCTCGGTAATGTTGAGACGCCCACGCGCCTGCACGCCGCTCTGGTAGCTGCCGATCCACACGTTGTAGATCCCAGGCGGTGCGCCCGCGAGATCGATGGTCGGATTGCGCCCGCCGTACGAGTCGTCGTTGCAGATCCAGGTGCCGTCGGGCTTGTTGATGATCAGCGTGGTGTCGCCGTTGCCGCGCACGCGATCGACGTAGACCCGCAGGCTCGCGCTGGTGCCGCCGAGGGTGAAGTTGAGGTCCGGCTGCGCGGTGGAGAAGCCAGTGCAGTTCTGCCCGAGGTTGAGCGCTTGCACGTTGACGTTGCCGCCCGACACGACGTTGATGCGCATCGGATCGCGGCGGAAGCCCGGCACGACGGTGCGCGAGCCGAAGTTCGGCCGACCGGAGATGGTCAGCGCGGTGGTGCCGGTCGGTGTCGGGCCAGTCGGGCCGGTGGGCGTCGGGCCCGTCGGCGCAGCGGTGCCGCCGCCCGGCAAGCGATTGCGCAGCTCGGTGATGTTGAGCGTGCCGCGCGCGCGCGTGCCGGTCTGATAGCTGCCGACCCACACGTTGTAGAGGCCACGCGGCGCGCCACTGAAGTCGACGACCGGGTTGCGGCCGCCGTTCGCGTCGTCGTTGCAGGCCCAGGTGCCGTCCGGCTTGTTGATGATGAGCGTCGTGTCCTCGTTCCCCGCGTCGACGAAGACGCGCAAGAACTGGCTCACGCCGGTCAGCGTGAAGTTGAAGTCGGGCTGCGCGGTGGCGAAGCCCTGGCAGTCGCTGCCGTGGCCGAGCGCAGTGACGTTGATCGTTCCGCCCGACGTGATCGCGATGGAGATCGGGTCGGGCGTGAAGCCTGGCGCGATGTTGCGTGCGCCATAGTTCGGAGTGCCTTGGACGTTGAGCTGCTGCGCGGATGCCGCGAGCGGCGCGAGCGCGCCGACGAGCAGAGCCGCGCCGAGCGTCGCGAGAGCGAGCGATCTGGATGACTTCATCATGTTCCCCTCAGCTGAATGTTTCGTGTGAGTGCCGCGTGACACTACGGGTGATTGCTCGCGAGCTCGGTGACGTTGAGCCGGCCGCGCGCCTGCACGCCGCTCTGGTAGCTGCCGATCCACACGTTGTAGAGACCGGGGCCGGCGTTGGTGAGATCGACCGCGGGGTTGGTGCCGCCGTTGGAGTCGTCGTTGCAGATCCACTGGCCATTGGCGGTGTTGATCACCAGCGTCGTGTCTTTGTTCTGCTGCACGCGGTCGACGTAGACGCGCAGGAATGCGCTCGTGCCGGTGAGCGTGAAGTTGAAGTCGGGCTGCGTGGTCGCGAAGCCGGTGCACGCCGCGCCGTGGCCGGTCCGCGAGATGTCGACGGTGCCGCCCGAGACGACGTTGATGCGCATCGGATCTGGCGCGAAGCCCGGCGCGATGCTGCGCACGCCGAAGTTCGGCGTGCCGCTGACGCTGAGCCCGCCGCTGCTGGTCGCGGGCGGCGGCGTCGGCGCGGGCGCGGGCGCTGCACCACCACCGGCGCCGGGGCGACGGCTTGCGAGCTCGGTCACGTTGAGCGTGCCGCGCGCGCGGGTGCCCGACTGGTAGCTACCAATCCACACGTTGTAGAGACCGGGGCCGGCGTTGCGCAGATCGACCATCGGGTTCGTCCCGCCGTTCGAGTCGTCGTTGCACGCCCACGAGCCGTCGGCCTTGTTGATGATCAGCGTCGTGTCCTGCGTGCCCGCGTCGACGAAGAGGCGCAGGAACGAGCTGGTGCCGGTCAGCGTGAAGTTGAAGTCGGGCGCCGCGGTCGCGAACCCGGTGCAATCCGCGCCGAGGTTCATCGTCGACACGTTGAGCGTGCCGCCCGAGGTGACCGCGATCTGGATCGGGTCCGGGGTGAAGCCTGGCGCGATGCTGCGCGCGCCGTAGTTCGGCGTGCCGCCAGTGTTGAGGCGCTGCGCGGAGGCGGCGACGGGCACGAGGAGAGCGGCCATGACCGTCAAAACTGCGAGCGACTTCTGCGAAAGATCGAGCATCTGGGGTTTCCTCGTCGTGAGCATCTGTGGTTTGCTCGTGGTTCGGTTGGCCGCGTGTGACGCCATCTGGGCATCGCGGCCGGCTGTGACGGGCCGGATCCAACAGCATTCAACGAATTCCGGCAAGCCTGTTCGACGACAGTATGCGTGACCGCTTGCAGGGGAGCCGGTCGAGCCCCTAAGGTCCGCCCACCATGGACCTCTCGCTATCCGAAGAGCAGCGCCTCATTCAGCAAACTGCTCGCGATTTCGCCGATCGGGAGGTCGCGCCGAAGGCCCGCGAGCTCGATCGCGAGGCGCGCTGGCCGGCGGAGCTGGTGGCGCGGATGGCGGAACTCGGCCTGATGGGCGTCGCCGTGCCGAGCGAGTGGGGCGGCACTGGCGCCGACACAGTCTCCTACGCGCTGGCGATGGAAGAGGTCAGCCGTGCCTGCGCCTCGACCGGCGTGATCATGTCGGTGAACAACTCGCTGGTCTGCGATCCGCTGCTGAAATACGGCAGCGACGCCCAGAAGCGCGACTACCTGATCCCGCTCGCCAGCGGCAAGAAGCTCGGCTGCTTCGGTCTCACCGAGCCCGCCAGCGGCTCTGACGCGAGTCACATGGAGACGGTCGCCGTCGACGCGGGCGATCATTGGCTCCTCGACGGCGCGAAGAACTGGATCACCAACGGCCCGTACGCCGACGTGATCCTCGTCTTCGCAGCGCACGATCGCGCAGCGGGCGCGAAGGGGACGACCGCGCTGATCGTCGAGAAGGGCACGCCGGGCCTCAGCACCAACAAGCCTGACCACAAGCTCGGCATCCACGCGGCGCACTCGTGCACGGTGTTCTTCGAGGGCTGCAAGGTGCCGAAGTCGCAGCAGCTCGGCGAGCCTGGACAGGGCTTCAAGATCGCGATGTCGACGCTCGACGGTGGTCGCATCGGCATCGCCGCGCAGGCGCTCGGCATCGCGCGCGCCGCGTACGAGAAGGCGCTCGCCTATTCGAAGGAGCGCAAGGCGTTCGGCAAGCCGATCGCCGACAAGCAGGCCATCCAGTTCATGCTCGCCGACATGGCGACCGAGCTCGACGCCGCGCGACTGCTCACGCACCGCGCCGCGACGATGAAGGACAAGGGCGTGCGCCACACCAGCGAGTCGGCGGTGGCCAAGCTCTACGCGAGCGAGATGTGTACGCGGGTCGCGCACAAGGCGCTGCAGATCCATGGCGGCTACGGCTACTCCACCGAGTACGACGTCGAGCGACACTATCGCGACGCGCGTATCACCGAGATCTACGAGGGCACCAGCGAGATCCAGCGCATCGTGATCGCAGCCAACGCGCTGAAGGCGTGAGAGCCGCGATGCACACGCGCCCGACGACACGCCTCGCGCTGCTTCTCTTCTTCGCTGCGCCGCTCGCCGCGTGTGGCGCGGCCGTGCAGGAGACGCAGACAGCGGAGACGACGGTCGCGACGCCGCGCGACGATGGCAGACGCGACGAGCCGCGCGATGGCGTCGCGATCAGCGGACTGATGGGGACGATCTCGCCCGACTCGGTGCGCGACACCCTGCAGATGCGTCAAGACCGCTTCCTCGACTGCTTCGTGCGCCGTCTCGACGACGTGCACGTCCTCGGCGGCACCATCGAGCTCGCGTTTCGCGTGAAGGTCGACGGCAGCGTGCTCTGGGTCTACCCGAAGCGCTCGACCGTCGGCGATCGAGAGACCGAGCGCTGCATCCTCGGCGTCGCGTCGACGGTGCGCTTCCGCCGCCCGAACGGCGGCGAGGCGGAGTTCAGCTGGCCCTTCGAGGTCGCGCCGCCGGATGACGTGCGCCCGGCGCTGAGCTGGACCCCCGATCGCGTCGCGCCCCTGCTCGCGCAGAACCTCGATCTCGGCGCGCGCTGCCGGCCAGCGGGCTCCGACGTGACGTTCTCGATCACCGCCTACGTGGCGCCCGGCGGTGCAGTGCTCGCGGCGGGTGGCGCACCGAGCGCACCGCATGGCGTCGACTCCGTCGACTGCGTGCTCGACGCCGTCCGCGCCTGGCCGATGCCGAACCCTGGTCCATATCCGGCGAAGATCACCTTCGACATTCAGTAGGACGGCCCGATGGACTTCGAGCTCGACGAGACCCAGCGCTTGGTGCGCGACACCGCGCGCGAGTATGCCCAGAAAACGCTAGCGCCGCTGGCGCGCAGCATCGAGACCGAAGAGTGCGTGCCAAAGTCCGTGCTGCGCACGCTCGGCGAGCTCGGCTTGCTGGCGGTGAACGTGCCCGAGTCGCTCGGCGGCGCGGAGGCCGGCGTCGTCTCTTACAGCGTCGCGATGTCCGAGATCGCGAAGGCGTGCGCGTCGACGTCGGTGACGATGGCGGTGACCAACATGGTCAACGAGGTCATCGCGGCGTTCGGCGACGACGCGCAGAAGCAGCGCTACTGCCCGTGGCTCGCGAGCGGCGAGACGCTCGGCGCGTTCGCGCTCTCGGAGCCCGATGCAGGCTCCGATCCCGGAGCGATGCGCACCGTCGCGCGGCGTGACGGCGACGACTGGGTGATCGACGGCGCGAAGCAGTGGATCACCAGCGGCGCGTGGGCTGGCGTGTTCGTCGTGTGGGCGCGCACCGGCGAAGCGGGCACCAAGGGCATCTCGTGTTTTCTCGTCGATGGCGGCACGCCCGGCCTCCGGATCGGCCGCCACGAGGACAAGACCGGCATCCGCGGCTCGAACACCGTGGGCCTCGAGTTCGAGTCGATGCGCGTCCCCGCGAGCGCGCAGCTCGGCGAGCTCGGCCAGGGTTTTCGCGTCGCGATGATGGCGCTCGATGGGGGTCGCGTCGGCATCGCCTCGCAGGCGGTCGGGATCGCCGAGGGCGCGCTCTCGGACGCGATCCGCTATGCGAAAGAGCGCCAAGCGTTTGGTCATCCGATCGCCGATTTCCAGGCGATCCAGTGGATGATCGCCGACTCGCGCACCGAGCTCGACGCGGCGCGTCTGCTCGCGCTGCGCGCGGCGAAGATGAAGGAGCTCGGCGTGCCCTTCACCAAAGAGGCGTCGATGGCGAAGCTGTTCGCCAGCGAGGCCGCGTGGCGCGTCTGCAACCGCGCGGTGCAGGTCCACGGCGGCTACGGGTACATTCGCGAGTTCGACGTCGAGCGGCGCTTCCGCGACGTGCGCGTCACGCAGATCTACGAAGGTACGAGCGAGATTCAGCGCATCGTGATCGCGCGCACCGTCCTCCGAGACTGAGCGATGCGCACTGATCAGACGATGCTCTGCACGCGCTGTGCGGTGCGTTTTCCGCCGGCGAAGCGCTGTCCGCGCTGCGGCGGCGCGCAGCTCCACGATCTGCGCCGCGCACACGATCGCAAGACGGCGCTGCCGCTGCTGCGCGCCGCCGCCGGCAGCCGCGCAGACTGGCTCGCAGAGGCGGTCGAGCGCGCGCTCGTCGCGTACGTGCGCTGGGGCTTCGCGCTGATTACCGCGGTCGCGTTCGTGGTGGGCGGCCTCCAGACCTCGTCGATGGGCGGTGGATTTCTCGTCGCGATGCTTGCCGCGATCGCGCAGATCCTCGTCGTCGTCGCGCTCGTCGGGATCACCTCCGCGCTCTCTGTCTTGGTGCGCGTCTTTGCGGCGATCGCGCGCCCCTTCGACCGCAGCGGCGCCGCGCGCCCGGTGCGTCGACAGGTGCTGCCGCTGCCCGCGCCCGTCGCCGCCGCGACCACCGAGCGCCAGCGCTTTCACGGCCGCGTGCGCTGCAGCAGCCCGCTCATCTCGCCCGTCGGCCACGAGCGATGCGTCGCTTTCCGCGTCGTCGGCGACGCACCCGGCGGCGCGATCGACGACGCCGGGATGACGCCGTTCGAGGTGGTGCGCGAAGACGAGTCGGTGTGCGTGATCGCCGAGTCCGTCGGCACCATCGCGATCGAGCCGGAGAGCGCCGCGCGCACCGTGCGCCCCGACGACGCGCTGCGCGCCTTCCTCGACGAGCGCGGGGCGTACAGCGAGCTCGGCGCGGTGCGACTCGCAGAGGCCATCGTGCGCGAAGGTGACCACGTCATCGTCGACGGCGTCGCCGACGAGACCCTGCGCGCCGAAGGCTACCGCGACTCGCGCATCGTGCGCGTGCTGCGCGATGTGCCCGGCGCCCCGCTGGTGATCCGCCGCGCGTCGTCGTAGGCGGGGCGGCGTCGTCGTAGGCAGCGCGGGCGCCCTGCGCGAGCTTCAGAAGCCGCACATGTGCGGCTCGACCTGCCCGAACGAGAGCACCGCGTAGTCGTCGGTGCGTGCGACCGCCGCGAAGCCCCAGCGCATGCTCCCGTCGAACGATGCGCGTGCGAACGACCGGACCGGTCCACCGAGCGCGTCGACCGCCGAGAGAAAGTCTGGCGAATGCTCGCGCGGGCGTCCGACGATCCCGTCCGTGCCGAGCACGCGGCCGTCTTCGAGCACGAACAGCGGCTCGCCGATGCGCGGGTCGACTGGGAACGCTTGGTCTTCACGCGCGCGCAGCGCCGCGGGCTCGACCGTCGTGTCGAAGTCGATGGGAACGAGCATCGCGCCGCGAAGCAGGTGTGGCCGATGCCCGTCGACGATCGCGTCCGTGCCCGACGCGAAGAGCGGATCGACGCTGACGTCGGCCGCGTCGACCGCGACCACACGATCGCCGAGCCGCGCGAGCACGGGGTGAGTCTCGGAGCCCACCAGCTGATCGGGCGCGGCCTCGAGCGGTGCAATCTCGCGCTCGAGGATGCCGATCGACGGAGTGATACCGAACGCCGTGTATGGAGTCCACAGCCGCGTCCCCATCACGATCAGCGTCCATCTGCCGGACTCTGCCGTGCGTACGCGCGATGAATCCGCGTCAAACGTCACGCGCTCGATCGGTCCAGCAGCGGCGAGTGAGGCGCGCGCGCCTGCCGGCTCGATCCACGCGGAGCGACCCTCGACGCTGAAAAGCGCGCGCAGGTCACTCACCGGCACCGCGCTGCCGGGGCCGAGCACCACGTGAGTCGCGGTTGCGTATCGACCCGTCGACGTGACCGACGTGATCGCGTCGCCCGTTCTCGCCAGCTCGATGAACGCGCGCGAGTCGACGGAGCCGCGCTGCACCGCCGCGAGCCGTCCGCCAGGGAAGATCCCGCGCAACTCGAACGCGAGGTGCGGCTGCCGTCCGGCGACGTAGCCGTCCCACCCCGTCATCGGCTCGCGCTCGATCACCGCCCCGACCGACCAACCCGCGTCGCGCGATTCGGTGATTCGATAGCAGACCCGCTCGAACAGCTCTGCACCCTCCGTGACGCGCGCGCGCAGCGTGAACGGCATCAGTGGCTGCGCTTCGCTGATCGGGCAGTCGGGGAGCACGGTGACACGTCCGTCGTAGTTCGGGGGCAGCTCCCAGAACGCCGGATCGGTGCATGGCGGGACCGTCTCGTAAGGCGGCAGGTACGCGTCGACTGGCAGGTCAGGCGCCGCGTCCACGAGACCCGCGTCGATGCTCGACGGTGCGTCGCTCGCAGCGGAGCACGCAGCGAAGCAGAGCACGCAAACGAAGAGGGCTACGCGAGACATCCGACGACGCTGCCAGCGACTGGCATCGACGTCAACTCCGGCGCCGCGTGGGCCCTCTCGTGTAGCGCGCGCATTGGTGAGTTTTGCGGCGCCGCGCACACGCCTCTGGGGACTC
>Ga0209181_10005672_pt1 | contig 17860 bp, 11 predicted proteins | sample MAT05_FD_187208 | JGI IMG/M metagenome (GOLD analysis project Ga0209181, IMG submission 187208) | Freshwater microbial communities from Lake Fryxell liftoff mats and glacier meltwater in Antarctica - MAT-05 (SPAdes) (version 2) | ecosystem: Environmental > Aquatic > Freshwater > Ice > Liftoff...
AGCGGAGGTCGAAGCGTGGATCGCGACGGCCGAGGATCTCGTGATCCAAAAGCTGCGCTGGGCACGACGCAAGGATCTCGACGACGCGCGCAACATCCTCGCCGTGCAGGGCGAGGCGATCGACTACACGCACCTCGAGCTATGGTGCAGGCGGCACGGGACACTGGACCGGCTGGCGGAAGTGCGGGCGTCGATTCCGCCGGGGCTGTGAGTTCCCCGCCCCGGCTCGGGAAACAAATTTCCCCTGCCATGCGGACGTTGCGATCGTCCGTGAGCGCCGCTACGCTTCGCGCCATGAGCCCCGCCGGAGTCGCTCCTGTCCTCGTCTCGCCGGAAGAATATCTCGCGGGTGAAGAACTCGCGGACCGCAAACACGAATACGTCGGCGGCGTGGTCTATGCGATGGCTGGTGGACCTTTTCGCCACAGCCAGATCGCGAGCAATGCGCTCATTGCCCTGGGGAAACGGCTGGTGGGGCGTAAATGCCGGGCGCTCAACTCCGACATGCTCGTGCGCGTGCGTTTTGCCACGCATACCCGCTTTTACTACCCCGACGCGCAGGTGGTCTGCCGACCCACGCCGGGAGACGCCCTCTTTCAGGACGAGCCGGCGATCGTCGTGGAAGTCGTCTCGGAAAGCACCCGGCGCACGGACGAGCAGGAAAAACGCGAAGCGTATCTCTCGATCAATTCGCTCCACGCCTACGTGCTGCTGGAGCAGACCGGCCCGGTGGCCACGGTGTGGCGGCGCACGTCCAGCGGCTTCAAGTGCGAGCGCTGGGAGGGCTTGCAGACCACGGTGCCGCTGCCGGAGATCGAGGCGACCCTGCCGCTGGGAGAAGTCTATGAGGCGGTGGAATTTCCCTCCGGCGGAGACGCGGACGAGCTGCCTCCGCGCTGAGCGTCTGAGTTGAGCGCGATTCGCATTTTACCCTCGCCGCATCCCGCCGCCGGTACGATCGAAACCGCCGTGAACCCGGCCCATTGGTGGCAACTCTAAGAGGATGTACCGGAAGTCTGTTTTCAGGGCTCAAAGGCCGGGTTTTGAACGCAGAGGCGCAGAGGGATTTCTCGTTTTCCTCTGCGTGCCTCTCACTCCTCCTCCGCGCCTCTGCGTTCAAAAAGGGACTTCCGGTACATACTCTAAGAGGGCTCGGCGCAGGCATTTAACCAGCCGGCGAGGCCGTCGCCACCTCGTTCACGCGGCATAGATAATCGATCGCAGACGCCGAACTCTCCGCCCGATGATTCCTCTGAAGCGTCGGGCTTTTTCTTTTTCACCCATGAACCTCCCACCGCCCAAACTCAACGCCGACGGACTCATTCCCACCATCGTCCAGGGCACGCGCTGCAAACGCTGAGCCGAAAGGGGGAAACACGCTTGCAAAGCCCGACCTAAGACGCAGACGCGCGCGTCCCTTCGCATGGCCCACTCACCGGATTCTGAACCCCATTTCGGCGGCAAGTCCCAAGCCATGTGCGAACGGCGGTCACCCCCGGAAGGCGACTGTTTTTGGAAAGCTGGGCGGCGCCATGCACGCAGGTTAAAAGCGCGGAGCGTTACTCACTCACACGATGTCCCATTCCCTCTGGTTCAAAGACGCCATCATCTACGAGTTGCATGTCAAAACCTTCCATGACTCGGATGGTGACGGCGTCGGCGACCTCCGCGGGTTGATCGAAAAAATCGACTACTTCGCCGAACTCGGCGTGACCGCGATCTGGCTGCTGCCCTTTTATCCCTCGCCGCTGCGCGACGATGGCTACGACATCGCGGATTACACCTCGGTGCATCCCAGCTACGGCACGCTGGAGGATTTTAAGACCTTCCTCGACGCCGCGCACGAGCGCGGGCTGCGGGTGATCACTGAGCTGGTGCTCAATCATACTTCGGACCAAAACCCGTGGTTCCAGCGCGCGCGGCGGGCACCGGTGGGATCGGTGGAGCGGGACTACTACGTGTGGAGCGACGACCCGAAAAAATACCGCGAGGCGCGGATCATCTTCAAAGACTTCGAGACCTCGAACTGGACCTACGACCCCGTAGCGAAGTCCTATTTCTGGCACCGCTTTTATTCGCACCAGCCGGACCTGAATTTCGACAACCCCGCCGTCCACGACGATCTGCTGCGGGTGATGGATTTCTGGCTCGAGCTGGGCGTGGATGGCGTGCGGCTCGACGCCGTGCCGTATCTCTACGAACGCGAGGGGACGAACTGCGAAAACCTGCCGGAGACCCTGGCGTTTCTCTCCAAACTGCGCGCGCACATCGACGCGAAATTTGACGACCGGATGCTGCTCGCGGAGGCGAACCAGTGGCCGGAGGACTCGGCGGCGTACTTCGGCACCGGCGAGCGCTGCCAGATGAATTTCCACTTCCCGCTCATGCCGCGAATGTTCATGGCGATCCAGATGGAGGACCGGTATCCGATCATCGACATCCTGGAACAGACCCCGACGATTCCGGACAATTGCCAGTGGGGGATTTTTCTCCGCAATCACGACGAACTGACGCTGGAGATGGTGACCGATGAGGAGCGCGATTACATGTACCGCGTCTACGCCGCCGACCCGCGCGCGCGGATCAATCTCGGCATTCGCCGGCGCCTCGCGCCGCTGCTCGGCAACAACCGGCGCAAGATCGAGCTGATCAATTCGCTGCTCTTTTCGCTGCCGGGCACGCCGATCATCTACTACGGCGACGAGATCGGCATGGGGGACAATTTTTTCCTCGGCGACCGCAACGGCGTGCGCACACCGATGCAGTGGACGCCCGATCGCAATGCCGGCTTTTCCCGCGCGAATCCGCAGCAGCTCTACCTGCCGACGATCATCGATCCGGAGTACCATTACGAATCGGTGAACGTGGAGAATCAGCAGAAGAATCTCTCGTCGCTGTTCTGGTGGATGCGCCGCGTGCTCGGCGTGCGCAAACAGTTCCAGGCGTTCGCGCGCGGCACGATCGAATTTCTCCAGCCGGACAACATGAAGGTGCTCACCTACGTGCGCCGACACGGCGACGAGGAGATCCTCGCGATCGCGAATCTGTCGCGGTTCGCGCAGGTCGTAGAGCTGGATTTGTCGGCCTTCGCCGGGCAGGTGCCGGAGGAATTATTCGGCCACAGCCAATTCCCGGAGATCAAGCCGGGCCCGACCGTTTTCACGCTCGGGCCGCACGGATTTTATTGGTTCCTGCTCAAACCGGCGACCGCCGCGAAGGTCAGCGAAGCCGCGTGGACCGCGCCGCTGCTCGGCATTCCGGCGGAATGGAACGAGGTGCTCGTGCGACGAATCGTGCGCGAAATTCTGCCCACTTATCTCCAGACCTGCCGCTGGTTCGGCGGCAAGGGGCGGGTGCTCCGCGAGCTCCAGATCGCGCAAAATCTTCCGCTCGGCTCGATCGCCGATGCGCGTCTCGTCATCATCGAAGTCACCTTCACCGAAGGCCTGCCCGAGAGTTATCTGCTGCCGCTGCTGCTCGCCGATAAAGTCGCGAGCCACTCGATCACCACCGACACGCCGCACGCGGTGCTCGCGCAGTTTCCCGATGGACGCGTGCTCTGCGACGCGATGCACAGCAGCGAGGTGCGCGCGGAATTGCTGCGGCTCACGGCGCGAAAATCCACGGGCCGCTCGCGTTCGCGGCTCGTCGGGGTGCGCAGCGATCGGCTCGAGCCGGAGCAGGTGGAGAAGCTCGTGGGCCACTCGCGCGTGATCGGCGCGGATCAGTCGAATACCGCGGTGATCTACGGCGACGCATGGTTCCTGAAAATTTTCCGCAAGTTCGAGCGCGGACCGAACCCGGACATGGACATCGCGCAATTCCTCAGCGAGACGCGCGGCTTCACGCATTCGCCGCCCTTCGGCGGCGCGCTGAAACTTTCCGATCCGGCGGGCGACGGCGTGCTCGCGCTGGTCTCCGGCTTCACGCCGAATCAGGGCGACGGCTGGACCTTCTCGCTCGATGCGGTGGCTCGTTATTTCGACCGCGTGCTGGAGTCGCGCACGGAGATGAACGAGGCGTCGATCGCGGAGCTGATCGGCGGGGTGTATCCCGAGCGCGCCCGGCAGCTCGGGCAGCGAACGGGCGAGCTGCACCTCGCGCTGGCGGGTGGCGAAGATCTTCCGGACTTTGCGGCCGAGCACTACACGTCGCTCTACCAGCGCTCGCTTTATCAAGGCGTGCGCGGTTCGGCGGGTCGCGTCCTGCGGCAGTTGCGTCGGCAGCTTTCACGATTGCCGGAGGCGGTGCGCGAGGAAGCGGCGGCCGTCGTCGCGGGCCAGGCGAATCTCTACGCGATGATCGGGGAGCTGACGTCGCGGAAGATTCCGGCGCTGCGCATCCGCATCCACGGCGACTACCACCTCGGGCAGGTGCTCAACACGGGAAAGGATTTCGTGATCCTCGACTTCGAAGGGGAACCGCGCCGGTCACTCGGCGAACGCGTCCTGAAACGCTCGCCGCTCGTCGATGTGGCCGGGATGTTGCGCTCTTTCGACTACGCCGCATCCGCGACGCTGCGCCAGGCGGCGGCGGCCGATATTCCCAAGCTCGAACGGTGGGCGCGGGTGTGGGTCGACGCGGTGCAGAGTTACTTTCTCGAAAGCTACTTTGCGACTGTGGCGGGAGCCTCGTTCCTTCCGCCGGAACCGGCGGATGTCGCGCTGCTGCTCCGCGTGTTCACGCTCGAGAAAGCGATTTACGAAGTCGGCTACGAACTCAGTTACCGGCCCGATTTTCTGCCCATCCCGCTCGGTGCGGTGAGCCGGCTGCTGGCGGAAAAGTAACCGCTACAGCAGCGGCGCGAGCGGGCGCAGCGCGGCTTCCAGCAAGCGGCGGCCGAGCGGGCGCGGGAGGAAGCCGCGCAGGCTGATTTCGCGGCTGACGGAAAAGTCTTCGGTCATCATGCGCTCCAGCTCGTGGGCCGCGGCGGGCGATTCGACGAGCACGTTCAGCTCGAAGTTCAGCCGCATCGAGCGGTTGTCGGAATTGGCCGAGCCGACCATCACCCAATCGTCGTCGAGCAGGATGGATTTCGCGTGGTTGATGCCCAGGGAATATTCAAAGACGCGCACGCCGAAACGCAGCAACTCCTCGTAGTACGATCGCCCGACATGAACGAGAAACGGGTGGTCCGATTTCTCCGAGATGAGCAACCGCACCTCCACGCCGCGTGCGGCGCAGACCTGCATGGAGGCGAGCAGGAGCAGGTCGGGCGCGAAATAACCGGTGGAGATCCAGACGCGCTTTTGCGCGGCGTTGAGCAGGGCGACGAGCGACTTCGGGATCGGCTCGCGCGGGAGATCGGGACCGCCGGCGATGACCTGGCAGAGCTGATCGCCGGGCGTGTCGTCGTGCTGCGGAAAGTAATCCGGCGAATCGATGCGCTCCTTCGTGGCAAAGAGCCAGTCGGTGGCGAATGCTTCCTGGAGTTGCGTGACGACGGCGCCGCCGAGTTCGAGCTGGGCGTCGCGCCAATAGTGCGGATCGCCGGGCGGCCTGGCGTATTCTTCGCCGATATTCATGCCGCCGACGAAGGCGATGCGGCCGTCGATGATCTGCAGCTTGCGATGGTTGCGCAGATTCGCGAGGCGGATGTGGCTGCCGAACGGCAACGAATAGAACCACGAAAAATGCCCGCCGGCTTCCACCAGCGGCCGAAAGAAACGATGCGAGATGCCGAAGCAGCCGATCTGGTCGAGGAGCAGCCGCACGGCGACGCCGCGGCGGGCGGCATCGGTCAGCGCCTCGCGGAATTCCCGGCCGCGTGCGTCATCCCGCCAGATGAAAAACTCGACGTGAACGTGATGCTTTGCGGCGCGGATGGCCTGAAGGAGCCGCGGGTAGAATTCGGCGGCGTTGACGAGCAGGTCGGCGCAGTTCGTGGTGGCGAGCGGGATCCGATTGATCGCCGTGAGACCGCGGAGCAGGGCCTGCGTGTGGGGCGGCGCGGCAGCGAGCGCGGCCTGCGCGTGCCGCGTTTCGTCATGCGCCGGGAGGGCGTGACCGGATACGTGGCGCAGGCGGCGGCGCTTGAAACGGTCCGTGCCGATGGCGAAGTAGAGCGCGGTACCGATGAACGGAAAAAGCAGGATCGCCCAAATCCAGGCGAGCGTGGATGCGGGGCGTTTGCTCGAAAGCAAAACGTGAGGAATCGCGAGCCAGGTCAGCAGGTAGCTGACGACGACTAGCGTCCAGTCGAGCGCCGGGTGCATGCGGTGGGTCGGTTCGTTGGGGCGGATGCGGGGAGCGGCCGCCCGCGGAAAAGCCTGTCATCCTGAGCGGAGTTCCTCGCGCGCGAAGGCGGGGAGGGACTGCGCTCGGCTCGTTACACCCGCTCGCTACGCTCGGGTTGACAGGGTTTGGGAGGGGCTGGGCTAGAAGCCCATGCCGGGCGGGAGGCCCATGCCGGCGGTGAGTTTGCTCATCTCGCTTTGGGCCAGTTCCTTGCCTTCGGTGATGGCTTTTTGCACGCCGGTGAGGATGAGGTCTTCGAGCATTTCGACGTCTTCGGGATCGATGATGGACTTGTCGATTTTGATCGAGATCACGTCGCCCGCGCCGTTGGCGACGACGGTGACTTTGCCGCCGCCGGCGGTCGCGGTCACTTGTTTGTCGGCGAGATCGGCCTGCGCAGATTGCATCTGCTCCTGCATCTTGGTGGCCTGCTGCATCATTTTTTTTAGGTTCATAGGAGGTTGAGAGTTGAGGGCTGAGGGCTGAGAGGCGCGTCAGGCGGAGATGATCTCGGCTTGGAAAACGTCGAGCGCCTTTTTGATGAGTGGGTCTTGTTTGAAGGCGACGAGCGGGTCGACTTTCGCGGCGGGTTTTACTTCGGGGATCTCGACTTTTTCGGGGACGAGGCCGGCACGCTTTTCAAAGCGGAGCGTGAGCGGGCGGCCAGCGAGTTCGCTGATCAGCGGTTCGAGGTACTTGCGGTTGTTGGCGCGTTCGCAGGATTCGAGCGCGAGGCTGGCCTCGGGCGGGAAGGCGAGGGTGGCGGTGTCGGCATCGACTGCGACGAGCTGGCCAGCTTCGACCCAGCCGCGAATGAGCGGGCGATCTTTGCAGATGCGGGCCATGAAAAGCGGCCAGAGTTGGGCGGCGGTGGGAGCTTCGGCGGTGGCGGGATTTGCTGCGGGAGCCGGTGCTGGGGTCGCGGCGGCGGGTGGGGGGGCAGGTTCCTCGGCGAGTTTTGGTAGCGGTTCGGGATCCACTGGCGGCGGGGGGGCCGGGGTGGGCTTGATCTTCAGTTCCGCTTTGACGGCATCGACCAATGAAGGGCGTGGGGCGGGAGTGGCCGGCGGGGCGGGGACCGCCGGCCGCGCGGCCACGGGTTTCGCCGCGGGCCGCGGGGCAGCGACGGGCTCGTCGCCGCTGCGGAGCGAGGCGAGGGTGTCGATGACGTCGGTGAGCGTGGCTTGGTTCAGCGTCTGGATCGCGCGGATGGCGGCGATCTCGAAGTGCATCTTTTTGTTCGGCGCCCACTTCATCCGGCCCTCGGCGTCGGCGAATTGCTGAATGAGTTCGAGGAGCCGATCCTGCGCGATGCGGCCGCCTTGCTCGGTGAGCGTGGCCACGGCTTCGGCGCTGAGTTCGTCGTTCACGCCGCCGGGGGCGCATTGGATGACGAGGAGATTGCGGAGATGGGCGATGAGGTCGGACATCAGCCGGCTGAGATCTTTGCCGGCTTCGCTCTCGCTGTGGAGAATGGCGAGCGCGGGCGCGGCTTCACCGGCGATGAGGTGATCGACCAGCGCGGTGGTGGTGTGCGCGCTGGTGAAACCGAAGACGCTGAGCACGTCGGCTTCCTCGATCTTGTCGCCGCAAAAAGAGACGAGCTGGTCGAGCATCGACTCGGCGTCGCGCATGCCGCCCTCCGCACCGCGCGCGACCGCCTCGGCGGCGTCGGCGGCGAGGGTGATGCCTTCTTTCCCGGAGATGAGCTGGAGATGCTGCGCGATCTCGGGCGTGGAGATGCGGCGGAGATCGAAGCGCTGGCAGCGCGAGATGATCGTCGTCGGCACCTTCTGCACATCGGTGGTGGCGAAGACGAATTTCACATGCGACGGCGGCTCTTCCAGCGTCTTGAGCAGCGCGTTGAAGGAGGAGGTGGAGAGCATGTGGACCTCGTCCACGATGTAGAGCTTGTACTTTCCGCGGGTGGGCACGTATTTCACCGTGTCGATGATGATCTCGCGGATCTTGTCCACTTGGGTGTTCGAGGCGGCGTCGAATTCGAGCACGTTCATCGAGTTGCCCCGCTCGATCTCCTTGCACACGTCGCATTCGCCGCACGGGGTGATCGTGGGGCCGTGGATGCAGTTCAGCGCCTTGGCGAAGATGCGCGCCGTGGACGTTTTGCCGGTGCCGCGCGGGCCCACGAAGAGGTAAGCCTGCGCGAGGCGCTCGTTGGCGATCGCGTTCTTCAACGTCTTCACGATGTGGTCCTGCCCGACGACTTCGTCGAACGTCTGCGGACGGTATTTGCGGGCAAAGACGGTGTAGCTCACGGGTGGAAAACGTAGCGGCGGGCGGGACGGGGCGACAACCGAAAACCGGATGGCGGCGCCGCGCACAGAGGCGCGCAGGGGGTGAAATTTTTCGCGCCCCCGCCCGCGAGACTGGACGCGGCCCGCATCGCGCCTTAATCCACTCCCCCGCCCGGCAAAAATCCATCCGCCCACATGCTCGGAAACCTCATCGGCCCGGAACTCAAGGAACTCATCGCGACGCGGAATTTCACCGCGTTGCGCGAGGCGTTTGCCGATTGGTCGGCCGCGGACGTGGCCGAGTGCATCACCGATCTCGCCGACGACGAGCAGGCGATCCTCTTCCGCATCCTGCCCCACGCGCAGGCCACGGAGGTGATGGAATATCTCGATGCCGACGCGCAGCAGGTGGTGCTGAAGGCGATGGGCACGGCCGAAGCCGCGCGCGTGCTCAACGACATGTCGGCGGACGATCGCACAGCGCTGCTGGAGGAGTTGCCCGGCGCGGCCGTGGTGCAGTTGCTGCAGCTTCTCTCGCCAGAGGAAAAAGCGATCGCGCAGTCGTTGCTAAATTATCCCGAGGACAGCGTGGGCCGTCTGATGACGCCGGATTTCATTGGGGTGCGCGACGGCTGGACGGTGCAGCACGTGCTCGACTACATCCGCGAACACGGCCACCGCTCCGAGACGCTCCACGTCATCTACATCACTGATGAACGCGGCATCCTCATCGACGATCTGCGCATCGCCGAGCTGCTGGTGGCGCCGCTGCAGACGGCCGTGACGGAGCTTCGCGACAGCAATTTCGTGGCCCTGCGGGTGACCGACGCGGCCGGGCAGGCGATCGCGGTTTTCCGCAAATACGATCGCTCGGTGCTGCCGGTCATCGACTCCGAGGGGAAGCTGGTGGGGATCGTGACCGTGGATGACATCCTCGACCTGCAGGAGGAGCAGACGACCGAGGAGATGCAGAAAATCAGCGGCGTGGAAGCGCTGGAGGAACCCTACATGGAGGCGCCGCTGCTGGAGCTGGTGCGCAAGCGCGCGGTCTGGCTGGTGGTGCTCTTCATCGGCCAGATGCTCACGGCGACGGTGATGGGGATTTTCGAAGGCGAGATCGCCAAGGCGGTGGTGCTCGCGCTCTTCATCCCGCTGATCATCTCGAGCGGCGGCAATTCCGGCTCGCAGGCCGCGACCCTCGTCATCCGGGCGATGGCGCTGGGCGAGATCACCATCGCGGACTGGTGGCGGGTCATGCGGCGGGAGATTTTTTGCGGGCTGATGCTCGGCGTGCTGCTCGGGACGATCGGCGTGGTGCGCATCGTGGTCTGGTCGAACTTTACGACCGGCTACGGGCAGCATCCGTGGCTGGTCGGATTCACCGTGGGCACGGCGGTGCTCGGGGTCGTCCTCTGGGGCACGCTCGCTGGCTCGATGCTGCCGCTCATCCTGCGCCGCTGCGGGCTCGACCCGGCGACCTCGTCCGCGCCGTTCGTGGCCACGCTGGTGGATGTGACCGGGCTGATGATTTACTTCACGGCCGCAGTGCTGATCCTGCGCGGGACCGTGCTGTAGCGCGAACCGAGCGCATCCCGCGGTCGCGGGCACGTCGCGCCGCCGCCGGAGTATGGAAAAGCGATGCGCCCAAGGGCGGCACCCAGCCGCCGCGTCGAGGATTCCACTTGCTCCTCTCCGCAGGGCGGGATGACGTGTGGGGCTCAGTCCGTGCCGCGATGCCTTCACGAAAACCATCCAGCGAAAGACCACCGACGCCTCGGGCTTCGATTCCAGCGGGAACACCCGTTCCGTCCTCCGCAGCCATGAAGCCCCTCGAAGCCACCCTTTCCGAAGCCCCCGCTCAGCACGGCGTGACGCAAAAACGCATCCTCATCGTCGACGATCACCCCGTTTTTCGCCGCGGCATCGCGGCGCTGATCGGCGAAGAAAGTGACCTCGTGGTCTGCGGCGAGGCGGAGAACGCGCCGACCGCTCTCGAAGCCATGCGCCAGCTCAAGCCCGACCTCGCGCTGCTCGATATCTCGATGCCCGGCACGAATGGCATCGAGCTGATCAAGCTGATGCTCGCCGAGCAGCCCAAGCTCCATTTGCTCATCCTGTCCATGCACGACGAATCGCTCTACGCCCTGCGGGCATTGCGCGCCGGGGCCAAAGGTTATGTGATGAAAGCGGAGGCCATGACCCACGTCGTGGCCGCGGTGCGCAAGGCGCTCACCGGCGCGGTTTACGTCAGCCCGCGCTTCAGCGAGCGGCTCGTCTTTAAGGCGATTCAATCGCTGGAAGGCGGCATGGGTTCGCCCGTCGATAAACTTTCCGATCGCGAACTCGAAGTGCTGCAACTCCTCGGCAAAGGCTTCGGCACCCGCGAGATCGCGAACGAGTTGCACCTCAGCGTGAAGACGATCGAAACCCACCGCGCGCACATCAAAGAGAAGCTCGGCTTCAAGGACGCCGGGGAGATGGTGCGTTTTGCGATCGACTGGGTGGCGCAGGAGCAGGGCTAGGATCAACGCGGCATCGCGCTGGATCATCGCGACGGCGCGTTGTCCAAACGCGACGGCGCGTTTTCGAGGCAGCCAGAAGGCGGGGCATTCGCGTTCTTTTCGCGGATGAAAGACGACGCATACATACAAGGTGCCGAGCCGGGCGCGGATGGGGTGCGCTATCGCATCTGGGCGCCGGGGCGAAAGGTCGAGGTGCAGGTGTTTGCGACCCCCGATGAAACACAGCCTCGCATCATCGCTCTGACTTCCGCCCCAGACGGTTATCACGAAGCGCTCGATCCTGCCGGCCGCGCGGGCGACCGCTACCTCATCGCCTTCGATGGCCGCACTTTCCCCTGCCCCGCTTCGCGCTGGCAGCCGGACGAGCTTCACGGCGCATCGATGGTCGTCGCCGATGCGGATTTCCCGTGGACGGACTCCGCGTGGCAGCGCCCCGCATTTCGCGACCTCGTGATTTACGAACTGCACATCGGCACGTTCACGCCGGAGGGAACTTTCCGCAGCGCCATCGACCGGCTGCCCGCGCTGGTCGATCTCGGCGTGAACGCGATCGAGCTCATGCCCATCGCGGACTTCCCCGGTCGCCACGGCTGGGGCTACGACGGCGTGCGGCTTTTTGCCCCCGCCCGCGCCTATGGCCCGCCGGACGACCTCCGCGCGCTGGTCAATGCTGCGCACGCCCACGGCCTCGCGGTCATCCTCGATGTCGTCTACAACCACCTCGGCCCCGACGGAAACTACCTGCGCGACTTCGCCGCCGATTACTTCGAGCACCGGCACCACACGCCGTGGGGCGAGGCGATTAATTTTTCCTCCAGCCAGCCCGTGCGCGATTACTTCCGCAGCAACGTCGTTTACTGGATGGACCGCTGCCACATCGACGGCTTCCGCCTCGACGCCACGCCGCAGATTTTCGACGACTCGACGCCGCACATTCTCGCCGAGCTGGCCGCGTGCATCCACGAACGCGGCGGCTACATCATCGCCGAAGACGAACGCAATGAAGGCCAGATCATCGCCCCGCCGCATGAGGATGGCGGCTACGGCCTCGACGCCGTGTGGGCTGACGATTTCCACCACACCGTGGAAGTCGCGCTCATCGACGGCTCCGCGTATCGCATCGAATTTGCCGGCGAACTCCACGAGCTGATCGCCGCGCTGGAGCACGGCTGGGTCTACCGCGGCCAGTTTTCGCCGCGCACCGGCCGCACTCGCGGCACCCCGAGCGGCCACCTGCCGCCGGAGCGTTTCATCTTCTGCATCTCGAATCACGACCAGGTCGGCAACCGCGCTTTCGGCGACCGGCTCAATCACCTCGTCTCGCCCGAAACCTACCGCGCCGCGAGCGCGCTGCTCTGCCTCGTGCCCTACACGCCGCTGCTTTTCATGGGCCAGGAATGGGCGGCGTCGACTCCGTTTCTTTACTTCACCGATCACGGCGAAGAACTCGGCCGTCTCGTCACCGAAGGCCGCGGCCGCGAATTCCCGCACCTGCTCGCGGCGGGCAATGCCATCCCCTCGCCGCAAGCCGCTGCCACCTTCGAGCGTTCGCGGCTGGAGTGGGCGGAACGTGAAGTCGGCGGTCACGCCGGCTGCCTCGAACTCTATCGCACCGCGCTCCGGCTGCGCCGGGAAAATGCGGCCTTTCGTCCCACCGAACGCTCGCAATATCGCGTGGCGGAAGTTGGCGGCGTGCTCGCGCTTCGCTACACCGCGGGCGGCGACGACTGGCTGCTGCTCGCCGATCTCCGCGGGGATCACGAAGCCGCGCTCGATCGGGAAAACTTCTGCGCGCTGCCCGCCGGCCAGCAGTGGCGCGCGATCTTTTCCAGCAACGAACCGCGCTTCGGCGGAGCCGCCCAAGACAGCTTCGACGGCCACCGCGTCGCGTTCCAGCGTCCCGAAGTGCTCGTCCTGCACGCCGAATAAATCATGTCGATCCCGAGCGCTACCTACCGCTTCCAGTTTCACCAAGGGTTCACGTTCGACCACGCCCGCGCGCTCGTCCCCTACCTCGCCGAGCTGGGCATCAGCCACGTCTACGCGTCGCCGTTTTTCCGCGCCGCGCCCGGCAGCACGCACGGCTACGACGTATGCGATCACAATGAGCTGAACCCGGAAGTCGGCTCACGCGAGCAGTTCGACGCCTTCGTTGAAGAGCTGCACCGCCACGGCCTCGGCCTCATCGCCGACTTCGTGCCGAACCACATGGGCATCGCCGAACCGCAAAATCGTTGGTGGCTCGATGTGCTGGAAAATGGCCCGGCCTCGCCCTACGCGCGCTTTTTCGACATCGACTGGCATCCACAAAAACGAGAGCTGGAGAATAAGGTGCTGCTGCCCGTGCTCGGCGATCAGTACGGCCGCGTGCTGGAGGCCAGCGACCTGCGCGTCCAGTTCGCCGACGGCGTTTTTTCCCTCCACTACCACGCCCTCGCACTGCCGCTCGCGCCGCGCTCGATCCGCCGCCTCCTCCAGGCCGCCGCGGAGCGAATGGGCGAGGCGCCCGCGGAGCTGGCGAGCATTCTCACCGCGCTGGAGCACCTGCCCACGCGCACCGAGACCGACCCGGAAAAACTCGCCGTCCGCACCCGCGAAAAGCTGATCATCCGCGAACGCCTCACCCGCCTCTGCGCCGAGACGCCCGCGGTGCAGGCAGCGATCGAAGGCGCGACCGCCGCGCTGCACGACCAGGACGATCCCACCAGCTTTGATCGGCTCGACGAACTGATCAGCGACCAGCCCTACCGGCTCAGTTCGTGGCGCGTCGCGGCGGAGGAAATCAACTACCGGCGCTTCTTCGACGTGAACACGCTGGCCGCGATCCGCGTCGAGCTGCCCGAAGTTTTCGAGCACGTCCACCGGCTGCTGCGGGAACTGATCGCCGCCCGCGCGATCGACGGCGTGCGCATCGACCACATCGACGGCCTCGCGAATCCGCGCGCTTATCTCGAGCAACTTCAGGCCGCCGCCGGCGCTTCGCTCGGCGAGGGTAACGTCGCAAAACCGCTCTACCTGCTCGTCGAAAAAATCCTCGGCGCTGGGGAGAAACTGCGCGCCGATTGGCCCTGCCACGGCACCACCGGCTACGAATTTGCCGCGGCCTCCAGCGGCGTGCTCGTCGACGCCACCGCGGAGCGCAAACTGACCGATGCCTACACGCGCTTCATCGGCTTCCACATGGGTTTCCGCGAGATCGTCTACCGCGGCAAACGCCTCGTCATGCAGGTCTCCATGGCCAGCGAGGTGAACGTGCTCGGCCACCTCCTCAATCGCCTTTCCGAAAGCCACCGCTGGTATCGCGATTTCACCATCAACGCGCTCACCACTGCCGTCCGCGAAACCATCGCCTGTTTCCCCGTTTACCGCTCCTACATCATGCCCGGCCAGCCTCCGGCCGAAGCCGACAGCCGCGTGATTCTGCGCGCCCTGGCTCAAGCGCGGCGGCGCAATCCCGCGCTGGAACGCACCGTCTTCGAGTTCCTCCGCGACGTGCTGCTGCCCCCGGAAAACAACGCGCACCCGGTGGACGAAACGCTGCGCGAGGAGTTCGTGCTGAAATTTCAGCAATGCACCGGACCCATCACCGCCAAGGGTGTGGAGGACACCGCATTCTACGTCTACAACCGCCTCGTCTCGCTCAACGAAGTGGGCGGCGAGCCCGGCACCTTTGGAACGACGGTCGAGCTCTTCCATCGCGAAAATGCGGCCCGCCACGCGGAGTTTCCGCATTGCCTTCTCGCTAGTTCCACGCACGACACCAAACGCAGCGAAGACGTGCGCGCCCGCATCGCCGCGATCTCGGAACACGCCGCCGAATGGACGCGGCTCGTCCGCCAGTGGCGCAGCGCGAACCGCAAACACAAGCGCGCGATCGACGGCGAATCCGCGCCCGACGCCAACGAAGAATACCTGCTCTACCAGACGCTCCTCGGCTCCTGGCCGCTCACGCCGCTCGACGACACCAGCCGCCCGGATTACGTGCAGCGCATTCAGGCTTACCTGATCAAGGCGCTGCATGAGGCGAAGGTGAACAGCAGTTGGATCGAGCCGAACGAGGCGTGGGACAAAGCGGTCGGCGAATTTGTCGACCGCATCCTGCACCCCGGTAACCCACGATTTCTTTCCTCCTTCGCTGCCTTCGCCGAAAAGCTCGCGCACGCTGGCGCGCTCAATTCGCTCACGCAGCTGATCCTCAAGCTCACCTCGCCCGGCGTGCCCGACACCTACCAGGGCGCTGAAGTCTGGGACCTCAGCCTCGTCGATCCGGACAATCGCCGACCCGTCGACTACGACCACCGCCGCGCGCTCATCGCGCAACTCGCGGAGCACGCCGCGCCCGCCGACCTGCTCGCACACTGGCGCGATGGGCGGATCAAACTCTTCGCCCTCCGCATGATCCTCCGCTTCCGCCGCGAACACGCGGCGCTCTTCGCCGAGGGCGGCTACGAACCCGTCGCGGCCGACGGCGCATTTGCCGACTGCTGCATCGCCTTCGAGCGAACGCACGGCGACGAGTCGCTGCTCGTCGTCGTCCCGCGCCTCACTTCGCGCGTCGGCTTCCCCGCCACCGGCGAGCGCTGGCAGAATACTCGCATCCGCCCCGTGACGCGCGGCGCCGCGTGGCGAAATGTCCTCACCGGCCGCGAGCATCCCACCGGCGGCGATCTCACGCTCGCCGAACTCTTCACCGACCTCCCCTTCGCCGTGCTCACCCGCAGCGCCTGACACGGCTCAGTGCCCGACTACGATCGAGCGAAGTCGTGATCCCAACTGCGCACAATCACCGGACAGAGAGCGGGGAAGATCTCGGGTAGGGTGGGCGTCCCGCCCGCCGGCTTCGGCGTCTCGCCGAAACGATCTTCCGAGCTCCGGGTGACCGCTGGCCCCCGCGAAAGTGCTTCGCCGCAGGATGCGTCGAACGGCGGGCGGGACGCCCACCTACCCGAGAGACACGCCCATCGCGCTCGAATCACATGATTGGTGAGAGACCGTACGACTCCCCGACGCCGGGGCATCCGCACGCGGTTTCCCTAGCGGCCACGCTCGACTGCCCCTATCTGTCTCGCCGCGCTCTCATGGAGGAATTTCTCATTCAATACGGCCTCCTCGCCGTGCTCGTTTGCGCGCTGCTCGAGAATGACGTCACCTTCATCCTGACGGGTGTGATCATCGAGCAGGGCATCGTGAACCCTTATCTGGGCCTCCTCTACTGCCTCGCCGGCGCGCTCGGGCACGACCTGCTTTGGTATTCACTGGGCAAGGCGAAGTCCGACACCATCCGCCAAAGCCGCGTCTACCGGCGCGTCGGGCCGCTGGTGGAAAGACTCGCCGCGCGCTTCGGCCTGTGGGAGCTGTTTTTCTGCCGCTTCGTCTACGGCACGCGCAATCCCAGCCTCGTCTTCTGGGGCGTGCAACGGCTGCCGTTGATGAAATTCCTCGCCGTCGAAATCACCGCTCTCGCCATCTGGGGCACCTTCCTCGCCGGGCTCGGCTACTTCCTCAGCGACCGCGCCGCGCTGGTCATCGGCCGGGTGAAAAGCGTCGAGCATTGGCTGCTCGGCGCCGCCGTCATCGTCGTCGTGATCGTCATCAGCATGCGCCTGCTCGCCCGCCACGAGATCCGAAAGCGCCTGCCCCCACCGCCCGGCGATTCCTAGATCGCCCGGCGATTCCTAGATCAGTCGCGACCGCGCGAGGTCTTGCGAATCGACCACGCCGATCGGCCGGTTCGTCTCATCCACCACCACCAGGTCGTCGATGCGGTGCTTTTCCAGAACGTGCAGCACCTCCGCCGCGAGATGATCGCCGCGCACCGTGATCGGCTGGCGCGTCATGTAATCGCCCACCGCAAGCTCCAGCAGATCGCTGTGTTTTTGAAAGTAGCGGCCAAAATCCCCGTGCGTAAAAACGCCCGCGAGATGCCCATCCGGATCCACGATCACCGCCGCCCCGGCCCGCGCGCGAGCCATCGCGAAGACCGCCTCGCGCACTGTCGCCTCCGGCGCGATCACCGCCATCTGCTCCCGCCCGCGCATGATCTGGTGGACCTTCAGCAGCAGCGTGCGGCCCAGTCGCCCGCCGGGGTGATACCGCGCAAAATCGTCTTTCGTAAACCCGCGCGCCTCCAGTAGCACCATCGCCAGCGCGTCGCCGAGCACCAGCATCACCGTCGTGCTCGAGGTCGGCGCCAGCGTCAGCGGACACGCCTCGCGTTCCACACTCACATCGAGGTGAACGTGCGCCGTCTTCGCGAGGAACGAACTCGGGTTGCCCGTCATCGCCACGATCTTCACGTCGAAACGCGCCAGCGCCGGCAGCAGATTGATCAGTTCATCCGTCTCCCCGCTGTAGCTCAGCGCCAGCACCACATCGCCATCCGCCACCAGCCCGAGATCGCCGTGCGCCGCGTTCAGCGAATTCAGCACGATCGCCGGTGAACCGGTGCTCGTCAGCGTCGCCGCGATTTTCTCCCCGATGTGTCCCGACTTTCCCACGCCCACCACCACGATCTTGCCGCGACTTTCCACCGCCGCGCGGATCGTCTCCACCGCCTGCTCGAACGAACCATCCAGCCGCGCGCGCAGTCGCTGCACCTCGTTCAGTTCGAGGTCGATGACGCGCCGGGCTTGTTCGAGATAATCCATCGCGCAGATGTTGCCGCGCCCCTTCCACGCTGGAAAGCCGTCAATTCGCCAGAGAAGTGAGTGAAGGCTCGCTTGAGCAAATCCCGGTAGAGAAGCCGCGCCGCGGGTTCCCTGATCGCCCTCCCTTAGAGGATGTACCGAAACTCAATTTAGCCGCGGATGGACGCGGATTTTCGCGGACAAGAAAACCTTCGCATTC
>Ga0209181_10005674_pt1 | contig 17857 bp, 10 predicted proteins | sample MAT05_FD_187208 | JGI IMG/M metagenome (GOLD analysis project Ga0209181, IMG submission 187208) | Freshwater microbial communities from Lake Fryxell liftoff mats and glacier meltwater in Antarctica - MAT-05 (SPAdes) (version 2) | ecosystem: Environmental > Aquatic > Freshwater > Ice > Liftoff...
GGCTCGCGACGGCGCGTTCGATCGCCGCGGCGATCCGCGAGCGCTTTTACGACGAGAGCGCGGGCGTCTTCGTCCAGGCGGAGGGGCAGGTGGGGCCGACGGCGCTCCCGCTTCGTCGATCGGAGAGCGATGACGGCGTGCTCCCTTCCGGCAGCTCTGCGGCGACGTTGCTCTTTCTCGAGCTCGGCGAGCTGACGGGAGACGCGGCGTTCGCCGAGCCCGCCGCGCGCGTGCTCCGCGGCGCCGCGCGGCGCCTGGCGAGCGATCCGTTCTCATCCGGGTTCCTCCTCGTCGCCGCGGATCACGCGTCGGCTGAAGTGCGCGAAGCGGTGATCGCCGGCGACGCCTCGGATCCGCGCACAGGCGCGCTCTTGCGTGAGCTCGCGCTGATCAGCGACGCGCGCGTGCTGGTCGCGCGCCTCCCCGCCGCGGGCGCGCCGGACGAGCTCGTGAAGGGGTTCCCTGCGCTCGCAGGGAAGAAGGCGATCGGCGATAAGCCGACGGCGTTCCTGTGCAAGCGCGGCGCGTGCGAGGCGCCGACGAGCGATCCCGCGACGCTGCGCCGAGCGCTCGCGGCGGTTCCGGGGGTGAGCGGAGAAGGACGCTGACGGAGCGTCCCGGAAGAGACGCTCAGCCCCGCGGCGTCACCAGCAGAAGACGTTGTTGCCGAAGCCGCAGCTCGGCTTCTGCATCAGCGCGTAGACGCCGCCGACGATGAGGCCGCTGGCGAAGCCGGTGAGCGCGCCCGCGGCGATCGCCCCGCCGGTCTCGTATTGCTTCGAGTTGCCCGGCTCCACCGAACGGCTGACCGAGCTCAGCACCGAGAGGGTGAGCGGCGCGATCACCTGGCCGAAGAAGTAGGGGACGTTGAAGTGGCCGTCCGAGTACTTGATGGTGTCGACGAGGAAGATGCCGGTGCCCGCGCCCGTCGCACCCCACGCCGCGTAGGACTGCGTCGATGGCGCGCCGTACGAGGCGCACTCCGACAGCGGAAAGACCGTGCCGTCCTGCGTGCATCCCGGGCGTATCGTCTTGATCGCGTTCTTGATCGAGATGTCGACCATCAGCGTCAGCGCAGTCATCGTCATGATCGGGGCGAGCGCCGAGACGTGCCATCGACCCTTCCAGCCGACGGTGGCCTCCGGATCGTTGAAGTAAACGCGTGGCATCAGCGCGACGATCGAAACGCCCGCGACCATGGTCACGTTCGAGACGATGTCCCAGTTCTTGTCGCGCACGACAACGGGCGCCACCGTCTGCGCCGCGGCCTCGCGCGGGGCAAGCATTGCCGCCGTGAGCGAGAGCAACCCCGCCGCTACGATCGTCTCCCTGATTCGCATCCCAGGCGCCTTCTTTTTCCAAGCGAGCCCGCTCGCGGGCTCTATCACCAAGCCATTGGCCTCCGGGGAGACCGGAGCCCTATCGCTTGACCTGATTGGGGGTCATCGTGTGGCGGAGGTTCTTCCCCGCCGCTTCGCCGGAGGACTTGTAATCCTCCCCGGCTGAGGCAGCGTAAGCCTTCGAGAATTGTGGGCCAAAAATTATCAAGAAGGTCTGCTTGTCCTCGCCGTAATAATCCCCGTGGCGGTCCTCGTAGAACTTCCACAGAGCTTCGTATTTATTCGAGAATAGACCGGTGCGTCGGCCTTTCTTCTCGTAGTCGTCTTCGACGGCCTTCGGGGAGAGCTGATCGAGGAGCGTCTTCACGCCCTCCATCACGCCGTTGAGCAGCGCGACCTGGTGGCTCATCACCTCGACGAAAATATCATAGAGCTGGCGGGGCGCGTCGGGGCCGCCGCTGGGGCCGAGGAGGACGTTGCCGAGCTCTTTCGCGTCCTTCGCGGTGGCGACGCGGTCGCTGTTCACCGACTCGCGATCCTTCGTCAGCATCTCCTTCTGGAACTCCTGGTAGCCGTCCCGGAGGCTGATGAAGCACTTGAGGAACACCTCGAGCGTGTCGCGTAGGCGCCGCGCGAAGGTGAGGATCCCCGGCACGTCCTCGGGCGGCTTGCCGCCGGGGACCAGGGTGCGCGAGAGCTCGGCCAGCGCGGCGAGCGCGGCCTGGGGCGGGCTGAGCTCGCCCAGCGTGCGCGGGTCGACGCCGTAGTACTGCGCGATCTTCTGGAAGTCGGTCTCGAGGTTCACCGGTCCGTGCTCGAGGCCGAGGCGCTTCAGGTAGTTGGTGCGCAGCTCGGGCGGGAGGCGCGTGAGGTGGTCGTAGATCACCCGGTACACCGCGCCCCATGACGTGCGGTACGCCTCGATGTAGGGGACGAGCTGGCGGATGAACGGGTCCTCCGCGCCGGGGGGGATCGGCTTGGGGCGGGCGAGCTGCACGTTGGGGTTCGCGCCGGTGCCGTCGTTCATGTCGAGAACGTTGCCGCCCTCCTTCAGGGAGGCGGGCTTCTTCACGGCCTGGTCGACGAGGCCCATGCGCAGCACGATCGGCCCGATGTTGATCTCCGGCGCCGCGGTCACCTCGATCGGCTGGTCGCGCGCGAGCCGTCGCCCCTGGTAGACGGTGCCGTTGGTGGAGCCGAGATCACGGACGAAGATCTGCTTGTCGCGGATGTCGATCGCCGCATGGAATTGCGAGACGTACGGGCGATCGATGTGGAGATCATTGAGCTGGTTGCGACCGATGCGCACCGGGAAGCGCTCGAACGTCACATCGAATTGTTGATTGGCCTGGGTGTCGAACACCCGGGCCACGAGCGCCACCGGCATGGGGGCAGACTAGCAGACCCTCTCATTACAACGGGAGGCTCGCGTGAAGGCGTCAGGCGACCCGTCTGCGGGACCCGCGCGTTCTCCGGTTCGCGCATGGAACCAGGGTCGGCGGAGGGCCGGACGACACGCGCAGGAAATAGGGACGACGGTTTCTTGTCCCTTGTACCTACATGGTGGGATGAATGTCCACACGATGAGTCTGGTCCACAAAATCCCTCCCATGATTTCGGCGCTTGCGTTCGGGTACGGCGTGGGAATGGCGGCGCCCGATTCCACCATCACCCATGTCCACGCGGCTGTCTCCGCGTACCAGCAGGTAGCGCCGCCCTCCGCGGCCGCTCCTCGCTACTCAGTAGCCCCGGCGTCCACGCCCCGGGGAGCTGGGAGCTCTGCTGGTGGCGATGAGTCCCACGAGCTCTCGCGGCTCCGCGATCTCGTGCTGCGCGACGAGAAGCGCGCGACGTCGAGCGAGCAAGACACGCCCTCGTTCTCGCGCACGCCGCGCTCCACGTCGACGATGGAGCACGACGCTGACGACGTCGACGATCTCGATCCGGCCGGCGCGGCGGCGCTCTCGCGGCTCCAGCTCCCCGACCTGCACATCCCGGTGACGCGCCGAACGCTGAAGTACGTGAAGTTCTTCACGCGCACCGATCGCGGCCGCGGCATGTTCGAGACCTGGCTCAAGCGCAGCGGGCGCTACCAGGAGATGATCGAGGGCGAGCTCCGCGGCCGGCGCCTGCCCGAGGATCTGATCTGGGTGGCGATGATCGAGAGCGGCTTCGACGCCAAGGCGAAGTCTCCCGCCGGCGCGGTCGGGCTCTGGCAGTTCATGCCGGCGACCGGCGCGGTCTACGGGCTCGCGCGCAACACCTTCATGGATCAGCGCAAGAACCCGCGCATGGCGAGCCAGGCCGCGGCGCACCACCTGCGCGATCTCTACCAGCGCTTCGGCTCGTGGGATCTCGCGCTCGCCGCCTACAACATGGGCTACGAGCAGCTCCTCAACGCCATCGACAAGTACGGCACGTCCGACTTCAACGAGCTGGCGCGGCAGGAGGCGATCCCCTCGGAGACGGCGGCGTATGTGCCCAAGATCGCCGCGGCGGCGATCGTCGCCAACAACCTCGAGCGCTTCGGCTTCGACAAGGTCGAGGTGAGCCGGCCCGTCGACTCGGCGGAGATCGCCGTGCCCCCCGGGACGCCGCTCAAGGTGCTGGCGAAGGCGTCGGGCGTGGCCACCTCGGCGATCCGCACGCTCAACCCCGACATCCTCGGCGAGCGCGTGCCGCCGGGGCGCGGCGACTACATCGTGATGATCCCGGCCGACACGGTGTCGCGGGCGCGCGCCGCGCTCCCGTCGATGCTCGAGAACGAGCCCATCGACGACGCGCAGATCCTCGATCCGGTCTCGCTGCTCGGCGGGCGCGACGTCGTCAAGCACCACAGCCGGAGCGAGGATCAGAGCCTGCTGTCGCTCCTGCCGCACTACAAGCGCCGGGGCACGCTGCGCGACCCGGGCGACGATCTCGCGAGCGACGACGGTGATCGCGAGCCGGAGCTCGGCCGGGTCCTCGATCGCGATCGCGGCCGCGACGACGACGGCGACGACTCGCCGCGCCGCTCGACATCTCATGCGCGCAAGGGCCGCGAGACGGTGATGTACCGCGTCTCTCCCGGCGACACCCTGGTCGGCATCGCGCGCCAGTTCGCGATGGATGTGGACGACGTCTCGCACCAGAACCGGATCGACGAGGGCGATCCGCTGCGGGTCGGCGGACTCCTCAAGCTCAAGGTGCGGCGCGATCTGCTCGACAAGTTCAGCGGCGCCGCTGCCGCCGTCCCCTCCGACGCCGAGAAGACGACGAAGGAGAAGGAGAAGGACGGCAAGGAGGCCAAAGAGGGCGGCGCCCAGCGCGCCCACGGCCACTCCGACGACGCGGCCCCCGCCAAGCACCACGATAAACACGCCAAGAAGGCCCGTCGCGACCCCACCTGACGGCCCCGGCGTTACCGGGGTGGCGAGGCGCGCTGATTCTACTCTAGGATCGCGCGCATGATGCTCGTCGACCCCAAATCCATCATCAAGCGTCTCACCCGACCCTGCACCGCCGCCCTCGAAGCGGGGGTCGTGCAGTGCGTGACCGCACGTCACTATGAGGTGACGCTCGAGCACGTGATGCTCGCGTTGCTCGATAACGCTGACAGCGACATCGCCTTTCTGGTGATGCACTACGACCTGGATCCGGCGCGCCTCCGCCAGACCTTGCAAAGGAGCCTGGAGGATTTGCGCAGCGGCAACGCGGGCAAGCCCACGTTCTCGCCGATGATGCTCGAGTGGATGCAGGACTCGTGGACGATCGGTTCGGTCGAGTACGGCTTCCAGAAGATCCGGAGCGGGGTCCTCTTCGCGCGCCTCGTGCAGCAGCCGACCAAGTACTCGGCGAGCAACATCGGCACGTACCTGGAGGCGATCCCGAAGGACGACCTCAAGACCAACCTGCCGAAGATCCTCTCCGGATCCAAAGAGGACGCGGAGGCGCAGGTCGCGGGCACCCCGGGCGCAGCGGGCGGCAAGCTCCCGAGCGGCGTGGCGAGCGCGGGCGCGGACTCGGCGCTGGCGAAGTTCTGCGTCGATTACACCGGCAAGGCGCGGGCGGGGGAGATCGATCCGATCTTCGGCCGTGAGCGCGAGATCCGTCAGATCATCGACATCCTGGCGCGGCGCCGGAAGAACAACCCGATCATCGTCGGCGACTCCGGCGTCGGTAAGACGGCGCTCGTCGAGGGCCTCGCGCTCCTCATCACACAGAACGAGGTCCCGCCGCTCCTGCAAGGAGTGGAGATCATGGGCCTCGATCTCGGCCTCCTTCAGGCCGGGGCCGGCGTGAAGGGCGAATTCGAGAACCGGATGAAGCAGGTGATCAACGAGGTGAAGGGATCGCCCAAGCCGATCATCCTCTTCATCGACGAGGCGCACACGATCATCGGCGCCGGCGGCCCGCAGGGCGGCGGCGACGCGGCCAACCTGCTCAAGCCCGCCCTCGCGCGCGGCGAGCTCCGCACGATCGCGGCGACGACGTGGAGCGAGTACAAGAAGTACTTCGAAAAGGATGCGGCCCTCGAGCGCCGCTTCCAGCCCGTCAAGGTCGACGAGCCGAGCGAAGCCGTCGCGGTGATCATGCTCCGCGGCCTCCGCCCCAAGTTCGAGGAGGCGCACAACGTCATCATCACCGACGAGGCCGTGACCGCCGCGGTCCGCCTCTCGGCCCGCTACATCTCCGGTCGCCAGCTCCCCGACAAGGCGGTCGATCTCCTCGACACCTGCTCGGCGCGCGTCAAGGTCGCGCTCCAGCAGAAGCCCGCCGCGGTGGAGGACGCCGAGGTGCTGATCAAGAACGTGACGAGCGAGCTCGCGGCGCTCGCGCGCGACAAGGGCGCGGGGATCAAGGTCGACGAGGAGCACGTGCTCGAGCTCGACACCATCCTCGCCAAGGCCAAGGAGGATCTCGTCACCATCGCCGCCGCGTACGCGAAGGAGACGGCGGGCACGCAGGTCGTGATCGAGGCGCGCAAGAAGATGGGCGCCGCCAAGACCGAGGACGAGCGCGACGCCGCCCGCAAGGAGGTCGTCGCCGCCCTCGACGCGCTCAACGCGAGCCAGAGCGAGGTGCCGCTGATCCGCCCCGACGTCGACGAGGCGATGGTCGCCCAGGTCGTCGCCGCGTGGACGGGCATCCCCGTCGGCAAGATGGTGCAAGACGACGTCAAGGCCCTGCTCGAGATGGAGGCCCTCCTCACTCGTCGCATCAAGGGGCAGGACTACGGCATCCACACCATCTCGAAGGAGCTCCGCAGCGCGCGCGCCGGCTTGAAGCCGCTCAACACGCCGCAGGGCGTCTTCATCCTCGTCGGCCCCTCCGGCACCGGCAAGACGGAGACGGCGCTCGGCATCGCCGACCTCATGTTCGGCGGCGAGCGGATGATGACGGTGATCAACATGTCCGAGTTCCAGGAGAAGCACACCGTCTCCCGGCTGATCGGATCGCCCCCCGGCTACGTGGGCTATGGCGAAGGCGGCATGCTCACCGAGGCGGTGCGCCAGCGGCCGTACACCGTGGTCCTCCTCGACGAGGTCGAGAAGGCCGATCCCGACGTGCTCAACCTCTTCTACCAAGTGTTCGACAAGGGCATGCTCTCCGACGGTGAAGGTCGGCTCGTCGACTTCAAGAACACGGTCATCATCCTCACGAGCAACCTCGCGACGGACAAGATCACCAACATGACCCTCGCCGCGCGCGACGAGGATCCGAAGAGGAAGCTCGACAGCGATCCGGTCTTCATGAAGGAGATCGTCGAGGCGATGAAGCCGACCCTGGTCGCGCACTTCAAGCCGGCGCTCCTCGCCCGCATGACGATGATCCCGTACCTGCCGATCTCGCCCGAGGCCCTCGGATCGATCACGCGGCTGAAGATGGACGCGCTCGTCGATCGGATGCGCAAGAGCCAGCGCATCGAGGCGACCTACAGCGACGCGCTCGTGGCGATGATCGCTGCCCGCTGCACCGAGGTCGACACCGGCGCCCGTAACATCGACCACATCCTCCGCGCCTCGCTGCTGCCGCAGCTCTCGGTGGCGATCCTCGAGAAGATGGCCGAGGGCTTGCTCCCGAAGCGCGTCCAGATCGGCGTCGACGCCGAGAACAACTTCGTCGTCGAGTTCTCGGGCTGATTCGGCGCTTTCGACGCGGCTCGTCTTCTCATGAGGGCGAGCCGCGCCACTGTTCTCCGACGAAATTTGGGCTTTCCCCCAGGCTCCGTATAGAAATGGCGTCCATGCTCCTCCCGCGTCTCAGGCCTCGCAAACTGATCGCCGTCGCGCTCCTGGGGCTCGCTTTCGGCGGCGTCTCTGCCCTGTCGATCGCGGGTTGCAGCCCGCCCCCGGCTGTGGCGCCGAAGCCGTGCGACATCCAGATCGTGACGCTGAACCTCTACGCGGCCGACAACATCAACCCCAACGAGAAGGGGAACCCGCGGCCCGTCGTCATCCGGCTCTATCAGCTCCGGAACGACGTGCGGATGGAGAACGCGACCTACGACGAGATCCTCCTCAAGGACAAGGAGACGCTCCAGGACGATCTCCTCAAGATGGATGAGGTCTCCATCTTCCCGAACGATCTCGTCCAGGTGAAATTCGAGCGCATCAAGGAGGCCAGCGTCCTCGCCGGCGTCGCGCTCTTCCACAGCCCGAAAGGGACGAGCTGGAAGACGTACTATGCGTTCCCGCCGCTCCCCTCCGACGCGGCAGCGTGCGGCACGCGCGGCAGCGACGCCGGCGCCGCCAAGGGCGAGAGCGATCCGAAAACCGCATTCTTCGTCGAGTCCACCAAGATCGACAACGGCTCGCAATTCGATGAATCGATGTTCCCGAACGCCACATCCATCCGGAAAATCGACCTCCCCAAGCGTTCGGCCTCTCCTGAAGGTCCCAGCGCCGCGCCCGGAGCGCCGGCTGCTACGCCCACCCCTCGTTGATTCAACCTTGATCCGCCTCGGATCCCATCGTCTTCGTCTATCCCAGGAGGGTATGGACAAAGACGCTGGAACTTCTGGTAAGACTGTCCAGGCGACATGATCCACCCGCGCAAGCCCGTTTGGACCGAGGGGCTCTTCATGACCCCTCAGCACTTGCAGCAGTCGGACCAGTACCACGAGGCGTTGCTGCACTCGCGGATGCACGCGGTGATGTCCTACGACTGGGGCATCACCGGCGTTGCGTTCGACGATCGCGCGCTCGTGGCGGGGCAGCTCAAACTGCTCAAGTGTCACGGCTTTTTCCCGGACGGGACGCCGTTCTTCGTCGGTGATCGCGGGGAAGACTCCGTCGAAGCGCGGCCGCTCGAGGGCTCGTTCCCCGCGGCGATCGAGACGCTCGACATTTTTCTCGCGGTGCCGAACCAGCGCGACAACCACTCCAACGTCGGGCTCGATCCGGCGAAGGCCGGGCCGGCGGTGCGCTACGTCGCGCAGTCGACGACGGTGGCCGATCTCAACACCGGCCGGAACGAGACGGCGATCATCTGGGCGAAGGGGAACATGCGCCTCCTCTTCGGCACCGAGGCGCGCGACGCCTTCAACTCGGTCCGCATCGGCCAGCTCGTGCGCGATCGCACCGGCGCGATCGTCGTGAAGAAGAGCTTCATCCCGTCGGTCCTCCACGTCGGCGCGTCCGAGCAGATCATGCAGGGGCTCCGCCGCGTGCTCTCGGCGCTCGTTGGCAAGCAGAAGTCGCTCGCCGAAGGCCGCCGGATGCGCACCGCCTCCTCGGTCGACTTCCAGGCGTCCGACACCGCGAAGTTCTGGCTGCTCCACACCTGCAACTCGTACATCCCGCTGGTCTCGCACATCGTCGACCACGGCGACGCCCACCCGGAGGACGTGTTCATCCTCCTCGGGTCGATGATCGGTGAGCTCTGCACCTTCGACGCCGACGGCGATCCGACGACGCTCCCCAAGTTCAACTACCTCGAGCTCACGGACGTCTTCGATCCGATGTTCGAGCGCGCGATCCGGATGATCACCGGCGTCATCGCCGAGAACTACGTCGTCGTCCCGCTCGAGAAGCGCGAGGATGGCATGTACCTCGGCAAGTTCGAGGACCCGAAGCTCCCCCGCACCCACGAGCTCTTCCTCGAGGCCAAGGGGACCGACGAGGGCACCCTGCGCGAGCGTTTGCCTCGCCTCCTGAAGATCGGGTCCTGGACCCAGATCGGCTACATCCTCAACGCCGCCATGCCCGGCGTGAGGGTAGGCATCGAGTATCGGCCCCCGGGCGCGATCCCCGTAAAGCCCGGACTTGTGTACCTCCGGGTCGATCAAGCTGGCGATTACTGGAACGATATTCTCGGTTCTGGCACCATCGCGATCTATCAACCGATCGACCCTCAAAAGGTCGACCTCCGGTTGATCGCGGTCCCCGCTGCTAAGTGACCGTGTTTTTTCATCAAGTTGGGTCCGTAACCAAGCGAGCCCCGCTGCGACCGTAGATCCACGATCCACGTCCGCCGAGCGGTGCTCGCGTCTCCCACTGATGAGTAGGAGCCCATGAGCCTCTCGCAGACGATGTACTGGGTTTGCTCCGACGTCCTGTCGCTGATCCTGCAGCTCCGCAACTCGCGGGACCTGCCGGCGCCGGACATTCTCCAGCGGCGCGTGCTGGGCCTGTTCGACACGATGATGCAGAACGGGCGCGAGGCCCGCATCCCCGAGCAGGACATGATCGACGCGAAGTACGCGCTCGCGGCGTTCGCCGACGAGGTCATCTACCACTCGAACTGGCCGGGGAAGACGCAGTGGCTGTCCAACCCGCTCCAGCTCCAATTTTTCCAGCTAAACACGGCTGGCGACGGGTTTTTCACGAATCTGGACAACCTCTACGGCCAGCGTCAGCGGGTCCACGTTGCACAGATTTACTTCCTCTGCTTGGCCCTCGGCTTCCAAGGGAAATATCGTCTGCGTCAGCAGGAGGGACTCAGCGCGGTGGTGGAAGGTCTCGGCAACTTCGTCGCGCTCTCGGAAGGGGGCGGAGAGGTGCTCGCTCCGAACGCGGAGCGCAAGGACGGCGGCTCGGGCGCTGTTCGCAGGGAGCTGCCGTTCCTCGCCGTCGCGCTGGGGTTCCTCGTGATCGCCGTCCTCGTGGTGATCATCCTCCGCCTCGTGATCGGCTCCAGCGCCGGTGACGTGACGGACGCGATCATGAAGTTGGTCGGCGGCGGCAAGTAGTCCCGGCGCGCTCAGGCGCGGCGGCGATGGGAGACGTTCGATGTGGCTTTGGATACTGAGCGCGCTGATAGTCGCCTTGGCATGGGGCGGCTGGTACATCCTCCGGCCAACGAACCCGGTGAACCCCGAGCTCGTCTCGATCTGGGTTCCGATCGCGATCACGGCGATCGTCGTGCTGGTGATCGTCGGGATCATCGTGTTCCGACGGATCCGAGCGGCGCGCGCCGCGCGGGCCCTCGAGAAGGCGATCGCGCAGCAAGCGCAGGAGCAGGCGCTCGCCGCCAAGCCTGAGCGCGCCGCCGAGATCCAGGAGCTGCACCGCCAGTTCCAGCAAGGCATCGGCGCGCTCAAGGCGTCGTCCCTCGCCGGCGGTAAGAGCGGCGCCGACGCGCTCTACGCGCTGCCCTGGTACGTGATGGTCGGCCCGCCCGGGGCCGGCAAGACGACCGCGCTCCGCCACTCGGGCCTGGTGTTCCCGTACCTCGATCCCAACGGCGGCGGCGTCCGCGGCGTCGGCGGCACGCGCAACTGCGACTGGTGGTTCACCAACGAGGCGATCCTCCTCGACACGGCCGGCCGGTACACGACCGAGTCCGACGACCACGAGGAGTGGATGGCGTTCCTCGGCGAGCTGCTGAAGTTCCGCTCCCACAAGCCCATCAACGGCGTGATCATCGCGGTCTCGATCAGCGAGCTGCTCGACGTGACCGAGGATCAGATCCAGGTCACCGCGAAGACGGTGCGGGCGCGCATCGACGAGATGCAGAACGTCCTCAAGATGATCCTGCCGGTCTACGTGATCTTCACGAAGGCCGATCTCGTCGCCGGCTTCACCGAGTTCTTCGGCGACCTGAAGAAGAGCGAGCGCGGCCAGGCGTGGGGCTCGACCTTCAAGCTCAGCGAAGACAAGCGCGAGCCCGGCAAGCTCTTCGACACCGAGTTCGACGTCCTCGTCGAGCACCTCCACACCCGCGGGATGAAGCGGATGGCCCTCGAGCGCAGCCGCGAGGTCAAGGAGAAGGTCTACCAGTTCCCGCTCGAGTTCGCGGCGATCAAGCGGAACCTCTCCGACTTCCTCGCGGCGGCGTTCGCGCCCTCCACGGTCGCGCCAGTGATCGAGGTCGGGAAGAAGGACAAGAAGGACAAGAAGAACGCGATCGTCGCGGCCGGCGCGCCGCCGATCCTGCGCGGCTTCTACTTCACCAGCGGCGTCCAGGAGGGCCGCCCGCTCGATCGCGTCGTCGGCGCGATGGGCCGCGCCTTCGGCCTCCGCGGCGCGGTCTCGGAAGAGGTCGCGGAAAAGGGCGAGTCGAAGAGCTTCTTCCTCAAGAACGTCTTCGAAGGCGTCATCTTCCCGGACCAGACCCTGGCGTCACGGACCGCCGCCGAGCTCAATCGCGTGCGTACGCAGCGCGTCCTCGCCGCCGCCGCCGCGCTGATGCTCGCGCTCCTGTTCCTGATCCCTTCGGCGATCTCGTACGCCAAGAATCAGAAGCTCGTCGCCGAGACGGCGAAGGTGACGAACGAGGCCAAGGTCGTCGAATGGCGCGGGCCAGGCCCGTCGATCGACAAGGTGGACAAGCTCGACAACCTGCGCAACCACGCGCAGAACCTCGACCAGCTCAGCCACGATCCGCCGGTCGACTACACGTTCTTGATGTTCCAGGCCGACAAGCTCTTCGAGCCGACGAAGCAGTACTACGCCGAGAGCCTGCGCGAGGGCTTTGTGCGGCCGACGCGCGAGGCGCTGGAGAAGCGCCTCGTCACGGCCCACGGCGACAACTACGTCGAGGACTTCGACACGCTCAAGACCTACCTGCTCCTGGGCGACGACGAGGCCTACCGCCTCCGCCTCAAGGACGATGAGACGGCCAAGTGGGAGACGGATCACCTCACGCGCGCCTGGTCCGATCAGCTCCGCGCCGGCGGCGGCGGGGACGTGCCCGAGGAGAAGCTCCGGCCTCATGTGAAGTACTTCGTGGACCTGCTCTCGCGCGGCGAGATCAAGGGCGAGAAGCTCGACCTCCCGCTGGTGGAGCGCGTGCGCGACGACATGCGCAAGGTCGGCTCGAACCAGGTCTACTACGACCGCTTCGTGACCGCGCTGATCGATCGGAAGATCGATCCCAACGGACCGGCGACGGCGGACAACCTCCAGTTCCCGCCGGTGACGCTGGGTGAAATCTTCGCCGACCGCTCCGACGCGCTCGACAAGATCCACAGCTACAACAAGGTCCACAAGGGCAAGTGGTTCGAGGTGCGCGGGCCCTTCACCTTCCGCGGCCACGGCGAGGTCCTCGCCTCGCTCGAAGGCGGCGCGGCGATCATCGATCGCGAGAAGTGGGTCGTCCCGCTCTCGGGCGAAGAGACGACGCTCGGCCCCAAGATCAAGCGCGACCTCGATCGCGTGCGGCAGGACTACGACAACGCGTACATCCAGGAGTGGATCAACTTCTTCAAGGATCTCGAGGTCGAGAGCCCGACGACGAACCGCGACTCGATCATCGAGTACAAGGCGCTCTCCACGCCCGAGTGGCCCTACCAGCGCCTGCTCCGCGTGCTCTCCGACAACACGCAGTTCGACGAGGCCGACGAGGACGCGCTCAACGCCGCGGCCGGCGGCGACGGCGGCGTGGTCGATCAGCTCAAGCTCAAGCTCCAGCGCAAGGTGCAGAGCAAGACGCGGATGAACATCGGCAACCTCACCGGCGCGGTCCTCAAGGACACGACCAGCCCGGGCGAGCGGCCGGATCCGATCCCGCTGAAGTTCAAGTCGATGGTGCGCTTCGGCTCGCCGCCGCCGGCGAAGAAGCCCGCCGAGGGCGAGCAGCCTCCGCCCCCCGCGCCGGTGCCGCTCGGCGAGTACATCTCCAAGCTCCAGGGCCTCGCCGGGGAGATGGGGACCGTCGAGTCGGGGCCGCCCAACGCCGACACGAAGAAGGCGACCGTGAAGTTCGAGGACGCGGTGCAGACGGCCGAGGGCCTGCTCCTCAAGATGGACGACACCGGGCAGCTCCTGATGACGGACCTGCTGATGAACCCCCTCCGCCAGGGCTACAAGGCCGTCGTCCGCAACGCGGGCGGCGCCGCCAGCGGCCTCTGGGAGGTGATGGTCTACCCGACGTACCGCGACAAGATCAAGGACCGCTACCCCTTCAACCTGGCGTCGACCCGCGACGCTTCGTTCGAGGATGCGTCGGCCTTCTTCAAGCCGAAGGACGGCGTCCTCTGGGGCTTCTACGACTCGTACTTGAAGGCGTACCACATCAAGCAGAACCACGACTTCATCCCCGAGTCGCACCTCGAGGCGAGCCCGCGACCCGCGAAGCCGTTCACGCCGTTCAACGCCAACCTCTACAACTGCCTGAAGCGCGCCGATGAGATCACCGACTCGCTCTGGGGCAGCGGCGGCGAAAAACCCAAGGTCGAGTTCCAGATCAACGTGAAGACGGTGAGCCCGATCGTGAGCGAGATCATCTTCGAGCTCGACGGGCAGAAGCGCCTCTACCGCAACGAGAAAGAGTTCTGGCTCCCGTTCACGTGGCCTGGGCCGAAGCTCGGCGCGGGCGCCAGCATCCGCCTCCGCGGCGCCGGCGGCCTCGACGAGCAGATCAACCGCGAAGGGCCGTGGGGTTTGTTCCGCCTTATGGAAGCTGGCACCGCCACGGCCGAGAAGGACAACGACGACGTGTTCAACGTGACCTGGGAGATGACGGCCCCGCCAGTGAGCGTGACGCTCGAAATCCGGCCGACGCGCGCCAACCACCCGTTCCCGTCGAGCTTCTTCCGCGCCACCAACTGCCCGCCGTCGATCGGCGACAAGTTCGGCAAGGGCAAAGGCTGAGAGCGTCTCCGCGGCTCACCGCGGAGAACACCCGGGCTCGAAAGAGCCGTGATGCGCGCCCCCTGCTCCGGTTCCCGGAGCGGGGGTTCGCTTTTGAGGTCAGGGCCGCGTCAATACCTGCTTTCCGCGGAGGGTAGATTCAGGCAACCGGTTCGTGTATCACTAGGCCCAGCCGATCATGTTCTGGCGCAAAAAGAACCCACCGCCCGCCGCACCGCCGCAGATCGGCTGCTTCGGGAAGCTGCCGGCCACCGGGGATTTCATCCGTCTCAACGCCGGTGGAGACGAGCTCGCGGCGTTCGATCGCTGGCTGGGATCGTCAATCGACTTCTCCCGGCAGAGCATGGGCTCCGCGTTCGACGCCGCCTATCACCAGTCGGTGGGTCTCTTCATCTACCGCGGTGAAGGCAAGGGGACGGAGGCGCCGACGCGCGGCATCGTCGGAGCGTGGGCGGCGAGCGGCGATAACGCCGGGCGCATGTACCCGATGGTCGTCTTCGGCTCGTACGACTACAACCAGCTCGTCGCCACCGGGCCGGCGCTGCCGATCGCTCTCTGGCCCCTGCTCACCGCGGCGTACGAGCTCGCGACGCAGGGCCGCGCGCTGCCGGTGGACGCCTTCCTCGAGCGCGTCGCGCGCATCGTGCCTCCGCCGATCGAAGACGCCGAGACGGCCAACGCCGGCTACCGCGGCTGGCTCGCCACGCAGCCGATGAAGGCGCTCTGGGAGACGGGCTTCGGATCGGACGCGAGTCGCTTCTGGGTGCTCCAGAACATCATGGCGTCGGTCGAGCCCTTCCGCGCGCAGGAGCTCCCGAAGACGGGCCTCGCGATCCGCCTCCCGCTCGGCGCGGGCGACGCCTACGCCGCCGCCGTGTGGATGGACATGACGCTGCGGCTCGCGAAGTGGAACCGCACGCTGCTCAACGCCTTCTGGACGCCGCAAAAAACGGTGATGATCCACCTCGGCCCGCCGCACGTCGCCTCGTTCCGCGAGCTGATCGCGCCGTCGCGCGACGCCGAGCACGTGGCCGATCTTTGCGGCCTCCCGACGGTGGACGAGCAGGTCGCGCGACGTGGCCTCGGCCCGCAGCTCGAAGCGCTCGTCGCCCGCACTGATCTCAGCCTCGCCAGCTTCCTCGACGGCCTCGCTTGAAGCGGTGAGGTGGGCCTTGCGGCCCGCCCCGCATCACGACGTCATCAGCGCAACAGCCTGGTGATGCGGCGCGCTGTCGCGCCCTCCGCCGCGACGATCCTCGCCGCTGAGAACCACGCTGGTCATCGGCTTTGCGGCGCTGTTATCCTCGGCGTCCCATGGCCGTTGACGACGTCATCAATGAATCCAAATCCCGCCTCGAAGCGCTGATCGCGCCGATCAACGGCGGCGTCGGCGCCGACGTCTCGTTCGAGGATCAGTTCGATCGCGCCAAGTTCGAGGTCGACAAGTTGACCTCGATGGAGGGCGGCAAAGTCGAGTGGCCGATCGTCATCTCGTGCTGCGAAGAGCTGCTCTCCGAGAAGGGCAAAGACTTCCGCGTCGCGCTCTACTACGGCGCCGCGCGCGCGATGACGGGCGGGCTCGACGGCCTGCTCGACAGCGTCGTCCTCCTGCAAGAGCTCGACGCTCAGTACTGGGAGACGATGGGCCCGGCGCTGAAGCGACCGAAGGCGCGCGGCAACCTCTGCGAGTGGTTCGCGAAGCTCGTGATCAAGCCGTTCGACACCGTGCAGCCGACGCTGCAGCAGGCCGATCTCGTCAATGCGCTCGAGAAGGTCAGCCGCGGCGTCGACAGCGATCTCGCGGAGAAGCTCGGCGACGCGTACCCGGGGATGAACTCGCTCCGGAGCCTGATCAAGAACCTCGTTCTCTCGCTGCCGAAGCCGCCTCCGCCTCCGCCTCCGCATCCGCCTCCGCCTCCGCATCCGCATCCGCCTCCAAGTCCACTTCCAGCGCGCCGCCTACGAGCAAGCCGGGCAACAAGTTTAATGGCAAGAAGCCGAACAAGGGCAAGAACTAGTCGCGCCAAGGGGGCACCGGGCATGGAGAAGGTGCGCACGACCTGGTATTCGCCGCGCCTCCGCAAGGACGTCACGGTCGCCCGTTTCGGCCATTACGGTGCGCCGCTCCTGCTGTTCCCGACCGCGGGCGGCGACGCCGAGGAGTGCGAGCGGATGCTGATGATCCGTGCGCTGAGCCCCTTGATCGACGCGGGTCGGCTCAAGGTCTACTCGTGCGACTCGGTCGCCGGCCAGACGTGGATCGACATGAACGCGAGCCCCGGCCACAAGGCGTGGGTGCAAAACCAGTACGACGGCTACGTCTACGAGGAGCTGGTCCCGTACATCCGCCGCGACTGCAACTCCACGGACATCGAGATCTTCAGCGCAGGCTCGTCGATCGGCGCCTTCAATGCGGTCGCCTCGGTCTGTCGCCACCCCGACGCGTTCAAGGCCGCGATCTCGATGAGCGGCACCTTCGACTTCACCGGCTGGATGGAGGGCCAACACCCCGTCGACTTCCACATGGCCTCGCCGATCCACTTCTTGCGGCATTTGAGCGAAGGCCACCAGCTCCGCGCGCTGCGAAGGCGCCTCATCATCCTCGCCGTCGGTGAGGGCCGCTGGGAGAGCCCCCGCAACTCGTGGGGCATCGCCAACGCGCTCGGTCAGCGCGGCATCCCCAATCGCGTGGACCTGTGGGGCAAACACCACGACCACGACTGGCCGAGCTGGCGTGAGATGCTCCCCAAGTACATGTCCGAGATGGTCTGAAGTCGTCGCGCGCGCCCGCCCGCGACGCGAATGGAGTGCCCGCCCATGGTCCGCGTCGTCTTCGTCGCTCCCTTCAACATGCCCGCCACGACGCGCTTCGTCAGCGCCGTCGCCGAGCTCCCGGATGTCCAGCTCGGCCTCATCACCCAGGAGCCCGCCGAGGTGCTCCCGCCCGAGCTGCGCCAGCACCTCGCCGCCCATTACCGGGTCGCGGACGCGCTGGACGTCCAGCACCTGGTGCCCGCGGTCCACTCGGTCGGCAAGCAGCTCGGCGGCATCGACCGCATCCTCGGCACGCTCGAGCAACTGCAAGTCCAGCTCGGTCAACTGCGCGACCGCTTCGACGTGCACGGCATGGGCGAGGCCAACGCCCGCAACTTCCGCGACAAGGCGCGCATGAAGGACGTCCTGCGCGCCGCCGGCGTGCCCTGTGCGCGCCACCGCCGGCTCAGCTCGGCCGCCGAGGGCTGGGTCTTCGCGCGCGAGGTCGGCTTCCCATTGATCGTCAAGCCGCTCGACTCCGCGGCCGCCAAGGGCACCTTCCGCGTCACCGACTCGCAGGGCCTCCAGGCCGCGCTGCACGCCCTGCAGCCGACCGCGGACCACCCATGCGTCGCGGAGGAGTTCGTCACCGGCCTCGAGCGGTCGTTCGAGACGGTCAGCATCCGCGGCCGCGCCGTGTGGGACTCCTCGACCCGCTACAACCCGGCGCCGCTGCACGTGCTCGAG
>Ga0209181_10005675_pt1 | contig 17857 bp, 20 predicted proteins | sample MAT05_FD_187208 | JGI IMG/M metagenome (GOLD analysis project Ga0209181, IMG submission 187208) | Freshwater microbial communities from Lake Fryxell liftoff mats and glacier meltwater in Antarctica - MAT-05 (SPAdes) (version 2) | ecosystem: Environmental > Aquatic > Freshwater > Ice > Liftoff...
ATTAACAATCGGATCAAGCTCATTAAGCGGCAAGCTTATGGGTTTGTTAACTTCGACAATTTTCGAGCTAGGCTATTAGCCTGCTTCTCTGATTAAAATAACTTATCACCATGACCTCAGAAGAGCCACTTTTTTTGAAAGTACGAGAAAAAAGTATCGCCATCCATCCGATGACTCAGATATTGGAAGAAGCTTTAACTAAGCAACAGCTAAATCAAGCGATCGGTATCAACGAAAATATTCAATTTATCTTGCGAGTCGGTTATGTGAAGGATCACCCGCAGCCCGTATCACTCCGCCGCTCCGTTGATTGGTTTGTGCGGAAGTGATGGAACCGGAAGGTTAGAAATATTCAAATAGTGAAAGTTATAACGAGATTGAGGATCGGATTGCTTCCATCCATCAAGTCGAATGGATTAATCTCACAGGCTATCTTGGAAAAATTTTATGCTTCAAATTCAACTTCGTCAGTGGGCGAATCATCACTCCATCCCCTCGTTTGTTGGTCTTATCTATCTCCTTTCTTGGGGAATATGGCTATCAACCTCGTCGGCAACAGCGGCGAATCCAGCAACACAAACACTTCAGCTTGAAACTACTACCGTAGCTGCAACTGCGGCGAGTCCATCTCCACCTTCTGCAACTGCCACCTTAGTCCCATCAGATCAGGACATTATTTCCAAAGCTGACACATATCTGAGCAAATTGACTAAGGCGAGACTCTTTAGCGGGTCAGTGCTGATTGCGCGAAACGGCAAAGTTCTGGTCAGAAAGGGTTATGGCGAAGCAGACCGCAAAAGGCATGGGGGGAATACAGCGCAAACGAAATTTCGCCTCGGTTCACTGACGAAGCAGTTCACGGCGATGGCGATCCTCATTTTGCAGGCACAAGACAAACTCAACGTGCATGATCGCATCTGCATACACCTGCCAAACTGCCCGACCTCATGGCAGGCGATCACGATTCATCAACTCTTGACTCATACCTCTGGCATCCCAGACTTTGCCCGCTTCCCAGACTACCAGTCCACTATGGCACTACCGTCGTCGCCCACCGAAACGATCGCACGGTTCAAAGAGAAACCGCTGGATTTCCAGCCGGGGAAAAAGTTTAGCTACAGCAACTCTGGCTATGTTGTGCTGGGCGCTATTGTTGAGCAGGCATCTGGTAAAAGTTATGAGGCATTCCTAAAGGATCATATCTTTGTTCCGTTGCAGATGGTAAATTCGGGCTACGACCACAATAAGGGCGATCTCGCTGTTGGCTATCGTGGTCAGACAGACGTGGCTGATTTCATTGATATGTCTATTCCCTACGCTGCCGGAGGCTTGTACTCTACCGTGGAAGACCTCTACCGTTGGGATCAGGCATTGTATACAAATAAACTGATTCCGAAAAGCCTGCGAGACAAGATGTTCACTTCTTTCGGTGGCTTTGGTTATGGCTATGGTTGGGGCATCGGCAAGGCAGGCGATCGCTCAGTGGCTAGTCACATTGGCGGAGTTCAAGGCTTCACTAGTTCTATTACACGCTACTCCAATGACAAGGTTGTCATCATCGTTCTAAGCAATCAGGAAGATGTAAATTCTGGAGCGATCGGTGTCCAACTCACCAAGATGGTTTTTGGGGGAAGTAAGTAAGCATGACTGTCTTATCATCCAAGGGCGATTGCTTTCCTCATCATTTCTGCTTCTCAACTAAATGAAATCGCCATTTGCAATTCAAGTATTTATTAGAATTGGCACGAAATGAAAGATGAAACTAAATTGACGCTGGTTAAAACCGTTCACACGTTGATATGGGTATTCTTCAATTTTGTGATTTTCTATATGTTGTATGCCGCGATCGCAAATAAACTCGATCGCTGGCTCTGGATTGGTTATGGATTTGTATTTTTAGAAGGGCTAACTTTACTAACTTTTAAATCCCACTGCCCATTAAATCTGCTTGCCCGAAAATACTCAAATTCCACAAAAGACAATTTTGATATTTATCTTCCAAGTTGGCTAGCCAAGTACACGAAGCTAATCTATACCACTATTTTTGCGATCATTCTCATCATCACCATCTATCAAATTCTAAATTAACAAACATAGGTAAATATCATGTGGATGAAATGGATTTCAATTATTGGTATTTTAATTCTAGTTTGCATTGGACTTGCCATCATTTACGGTGGCTATCGGTGGCAGATAGATACTGATAAATTACGCGCCAAATTAACAAGTGGACGGCGAATCATTGAGCCAAAAAACTACGACCCAAAAGAGCTTGAAGGTTTACCAGCCGCCGTACAGCGATTTTTTCGGACAGTTCTTAAGGATGGACAAGCGATCGTGGCGGAGGTCAACCTCTCTCAGACAGGACAGTTCAATCTGAATGAAATGGAGGATAAGTGGAATCCGTTTACTGCCACTCAACTTGTGATGACTCAACGCCTCGGTTTTGATTGGGATGCACGCATCCAGATGGCTCCAGGAGTTAATGCCTTTGTTCATGATACCTATGTGTTAGGAGAAGGCAGCTTACACGCATCATTACTCGGTCTTTTTACCGTTGCAAAAATGACCAGTACGCCTGAATCGAACCTAGGTGAATTATTGCGGTTTTTTGCTGAGGCTACTTGGTATCCCACTGCACTCTTACCCAGTCAGGGTGTGCGCTGGGAAGCGATTCCCCAAACGGGAGGCTCCGCCAACGATGACAACTCCGCTCGCGCTACTTTGACGGATGGTACAACAACTGTTTCCCTGGTATTTCAGTTTAATGCTGAAGGGGCGATCGCCACTATGCGGGCTGAGGCTCGTTATCGCGACAAGCTGACTGCGATGCCTTGGTGCGGAAGATTTTGGGACTATTCAGTTCGTAATGGGATGCTGATTCCTTTAGAAGGCGAGGTGGGATGGGAGTATCCAGAAGGCACTCGGCTCTATTTCAAAGGAAGAACTACAGAGATCAACTATGAGTTTGCGCTATGAGTATGTATGAATTTCTGGATCGCCCTAGCGTAGAGATAGTTCACTTCTGGAGTAGCCCTGTATGAATATAAGCAATGCAACGGTTTAATCTAATCATCTTCAAACAGTTCTGGTCGATCGCGAAGTCCTACTGGTCAAGTGACGAAAAATGGCGCGCGCGGGGGCTACTGTTGTTGGTCATCCTGTTGTCCCTCGGCTACACAGGATTGAGCGTGTTGCTCAACAATAAGCGAGGGGCGCTAATCTCCGCCTTGTCTGCTCACGATGAAGCTAGATTTTGGCAAACGATTCTGGTGTTTGCTGGGACATTAGTGATTTACGCACCGCTCTTTGCAGGCTATGTTTATCTGCGCGATCGCTTAGGCATCCAGTGGCGACGATGGCTCACCAGTGATTTCATCGATCGCTACTTTAAGAATCGGGCATTTTATATCCTCAATCATGTCGATATCGACAACCCGGATCAGCGCATTACTGAAGATGTCAAAAGCTTTACCCAAGAATCGCTAACGTTACTGCTGGCAGTTGTGGATGCACTGTTAGCCGTGGGTGCCTTTAGCGGTGTGCTGTGGGGCATCTCTAAACCGTTGATCGGTTTTTTGGTGCTTTATGCGCTGGTGGGCACCTTAATCACCGTTGGGGTATTTGGAAAACCCTTGGTGCGACTCAATTTTGAGCAGCTTAAGAAAGAGGCTGATTTGCGGTTTAGTTTAGTGCGGGTGCGAGAAAATGCTGAGGCGATCGCTTTTTACCAGGGAGAGCAGCGCGAGTCTGATCAAATCAAAGGCAGATTTATGGAAGCCTTTGATAACTTCAAGCGCTTGATTTTTTGGGAGTTAAATCTCAATATTTTGACCAACGCCTATGAATTTATTCCCTTCGTTTTACCTGCCATTGTCGTGGCACCCGGCATTTTTGCGGGTGAATTAGAGGTGGGTAAAGTTACCGAAGCACAAGGGGCTTTTATTCGGGTATTTTTCTCGCTTAACCTAATTGTGGCGCGCTTTCAGTCCCTTTCTACTTTCGTTGCAGGAGTCGATCGCTTATACACTTTTTCAGAGTCTTTAAATACCGACTCAACCTCAAAGCCGCCTGATGGCGCTGAATCGGCAACAATTGGCGCTGAGCAAACCACGATCAAAACTGAAATTGCCGATAGTCTGGCGCTGGAAAGTATGACGCTACAAACGCCTGACCGTCAAAGGATTTTGGTGAAGGACTTATCGATAACGCTGGTAACGGGTGAGGGGTTGCTAGTGAGAGGACCGAGCGGCTGCGGGAAGAGTTCTTTGCTTAGAGCGATCGCGGGGCTATGGGATGCAGGCACAGGCACAATTTTGCGACCGCCACTGAAGCAGATGTTGTTTTTACCACAGCGACCTTACATGATTTTAGGGACGTTACGCGATCAAATGCTGTATCCAACGATGGATGAGTCTATTGAAGATTCGCGGCTCAGAGAAATTTTGATTCAGGTGAATCTGCCCGACCTAGAGCAAAACTATGGAGGATTCGACGCTGAACAAAACTGGGCGGAGGTTCTATCTTTAGGAGAGCAACAGCGCCTAATTTTCGCACGGCTTCTGCTCAACAAACCCGGCTACGCTATGTTGGATGAGGCTACTAGCGCCCTCGATCCTAAGAATGAAGCACAGCTATATCAACAGCTACAAGATTCTGGTATAACTTTTTTGAGCATTGGACATCGAGAAAGCCTGAGCGAGTATCACCAGTCTATTTTAGACTTTACTGCTAATCAAACCTGGTTCCTAAAAGCTTCTGAAACTCTACCTACGAGAGGTCAGTGATGCCGACTGCAACCGATTTTAAGGATTATTACACTATTCTGGGAGTGAGCAAAACGGCAACTCCTGAAGAACTCAAACGGGCTTATCGCAAGCTTGCCCGCAAGTATCATCCTGATCTCAATCCGGGAGATAATGAGGCAGAGGCAAAATTCAAAGACTTGAACGAAGCCAATGAGGTGCTCTCTGATCCAGAGAAGCGGCAGAAATACGACCAGTTTGGTCAACATTGGAACCAGCCCAATTACAGTGAAGCGCCAACCCCCAGGGGAGCTAATGTTGCAACAGGCGGTTTCGATCAGTACGACGACTTTGATTCGTTTATCAACGATCTGCTGGGGCGATCGCGCCGTAGAACCTCCACCTCTCAAACTGCCACCAGTGGCTTTGATGATTTTGGTGGCGGATTTCGATCTCAAGCGACCGCACCTGACACTGAGGCTGCGATCGCGCTTACCTTTTCTGAAGCGTTTCATGGGGTTCAGCAGCGGCTGCAACTCGACGACGAAACGCTCAATGTCCGCATTCCCCCTGGCGCAAAACCCGGCAGTCGCATTCGGCTCAAGGGCAAAGGTCGTCCGAGTCCGTTCTCTCAACAGCGCGGCGATTTGTATCTCACCATTGAAGTGTTGCCCCATCCCTTCTGGCGCTTTGAGGGTGATGACCTTGTTTGTGAGGTGCCCATTCGACCCGATGAAGCGGTTTTGGGGGCGCAAATCAAAGTGCCGACTCCCGATGGTAGTGTGACGATGACCGTTCCCAAAGGGGTGAAATCGGGGCGATCGCTGAGACTGCGCGGCAAAGGCTGGACATTGCCCAAAGGGGGGCGTAGTGACTTATTCGTCAAACTTCAAATGGTCACGCCGCAAGACCTGAGCGCGATCGAGCAAGAATGCTACGAAAAAATCCAGGCAAATGCCAGCTTTAATCCGCGTGCCCCATTAGAGGAAATTAAGCTATGAGTTTCAGTCTTTCAAAAACGGTGGTTTCATCCACAGGTGACCCACTCTACACCTTTGAATATGCCGCATCAATCGCTGAAACCTCGATTACGGTTATCGAGGTTTATGTCAAGTTAGGCATCATTGAGGCGATCGATGACCTGCTGCATTCCCGCGAGATTGCCCGTATTGCCCAGATTCAGCGGTTGCGGCAAGACTTGGGGCTGAACTTAGTCGGAGCCGCTATGGTGCTAGATATGGCTCAGGAAATTGCCCAACTCCGGGCACAGCTTAAAGCTCATCAGTCTCGCCCATCCTAAAGAGTGAAAACAATGAATCCTTTACATTGATCAAGATGACGGCGTTACCTCAGTGATCACGGTGTGACTCAAATCGGTCGGCTTGGTAGTGGGAACCGTCTGGGCGATCGCGCCATGCTGCTGTTGATATGCCTCCAACGCTTGGTTAATCATGCCCATGCGTCGGTCTTGATCGTGACGAATGCTGGCTTCTTTGCCTAGGTCGTCGTAGGCTCTGAGACCGGGCGCATCCCAGTCCCCTTTGCCAGCATCCCAAAATGCCCAGACTCGCGCCTCCAAAATTGCCTCATCTCCAGACAAGCCCTTCTTTTTGGCTTCGGCTAACCGCTCCACATAGCCGCCTTCCTCGGTTACCGCAAGAGGAGCCTGGTTGATTAAATCAATGCCGTTAATTTCTTCAGCCAGGGTGAGGGGAGTGATACTTTTCTCGGCGGCTTTGGGTAGCATCACCGAGTCATAAATTCGCTGAATTTTCGCCATCTGGCGGCGATCGGCTTCATCTGCCGTCAAATTTTCTTCATTGCCAAATTGATAGGAAAAAGTGCCCCGGTTCCAAACGCCATTACCTGGATCAGTGTGCCCTTCATATAAACTTGTTTTACCTCCATCGGCAGCCCGTGTTCCTTCTGCGGCTCCCACCGTTCGGGCAACGAGCGATTCCGATCCTCCCTGAAACAGTTTCTCTCCACCAGAATTGGTAGCCGCCTTTTCAGCAGGCACTTGGGGATTTGACGGAGCAACTGGCGAAGGAGTTGTTTCCACAATTTCTGTGGAGGCGGAGTCTGCCAGTTGAGAAGTTTCGCGCTCTTGCTCGATCGCAGCGATCGGATTGGCAGAAGGTGGATTAAAATTGAGCGCTCCAGAGGAATCTGCCCCGGTGACCGCCACTTCCGTCACTGCCACTTGTGGTTCTGCTGCTGCTTGCGGTTCTGCCACGGGCATATTGCTAGCAACCTCCACCCCGTCAGTAGCCGGGGTCTCAACCGAGACGGCATCCAAGGGCACTTGCGCCACAGTCACCGGATTTTGATCGGCTGATAGTTCGGCTGATCGCGTGTCCGCTGCGATCGCATTTAAGCAGGGTGCGATCGCAGCCACCACAGATAAGGCAACCGGGAAAAGTGATTTTGTGATAGATCTGTTTTTCAGGACTTCGTTTTTCATGATTTTGTCAAGATGCGTTCCATCACAGGTTTGCTAGGTTCAACAATCGCCCAAGTACCATCAGGCTGTTTTCGCAGGGTGGCAAAATGGAGAACGGTTCCAGTTCCTAAAGAGTCTCCCTGCTGAGAATTACCAAACCGAGGGTTAGAAATGCCGCACAGCCGAAACAAGTAAGCAGGTACATCAGGGCTAGAAAAAATTAGGCAGTTACGCTGATCCTGTTGGGTTTGTCCATTAAACGGCGCGTAAACAGATTTGCCATTTAGCTCAATCGAAATATCTCCCAGACCCGCTACAACTAGGTATCCCGCGATTTTATCGCCCGGTTGTAGCTGCCAATTTTGATAGAGCTTCAGGTTAATCGTTTCGGTTGGATTAGATGGACGATCGCAGGCACCTAACATCAATAGCGCTAGCAGCAATCCTGTCTGCTGTGCCAACCCAATTCGCGATCGCGCAGTAACGAAATTAGTGACGGAAACTAAAGGAATATCCGACATATTCATCTCCCTCATACAAAACCACTAGCCATGTTTTGGGATCAAAGGCGAGGGGGTAGGCTTCTCGTTCTGCCGTTGTGCCTGCGCGTAGCTGAACCGTTTTTAAACGACAATACGGTAACTTCATCACTTGGCGAATTGTTTGCTTATTTGCACGTTCTGGTACGCTTAACACTTGGGTTAGCTGCTCACGAGACAGCACTGCCGTTTCCTGAACTACTTGCTGACAAATATCCTTATCCTGACTGACAGTTTTAGACAAAAGTCCCTGTGGCTCTATTAGTAAGCCCAGTGCAGCGATGATAGAGCCACCCGCCAGCATATATTTCACACCACTACGATTGGGGGGATTCATAGTTTTTATCTCCATCCGTCGGACACACCCGATTGAATCAGGTTTGATTAAGTACAAGCGTACTACATTTTGAGCGAAGAGCAATCCGTAGTACAAGAGGTATCATTTGCAACCTGTCTGCGCTGAAGAACAAACCTCTTGCATCAAAATAAAAATGACTGGTTTAACCTGATGTGCAACTAAGATCAGCCCTCATCCCCCAGCCCCTTCTCCTGCCTTGGGAGAAGGGGGGCAAGAATCAGTCAAAGTCCCTCTCCCGCTCTGGGAGAGGGATTTAGGGTGAGGGAGATTGGGAAAGTCGCACATCGCGTGGTTTAACTATTTCTGTTCTATCGGTCTACATTGCAAGCAGAAAAGGGAGGATTGCTTGGAACGCTGACAATTTTTGTCCTGTACTGAGACCGCATGAATCGCTAATGTTCTTTGATGCTCACTTATTCGATTGTCTACTAAACGTTAAATGATTCAGAAATAGCCGGGGATGAATCAATATCATTGCCTAAAATGCATACACGAGCTATTCAGGTAATTTGGGGCAGACATGGAAACCCTGCAAAAGCAGCTAAGCATTTTAAGTAATAAGGTAGATGGATTGTATCAACTGATTGAACAGTTGAGCGATCGCGTCAGCGAAGCGGTATCAGAATGCCACAAATCAAATCAGGCAAATCGTTCTGACTTTGAAGTGACCTTAGAGCAACGCTCTTATCGAATTCAAAGTCATTTTGAATCGACAATGGAGCATAAAGATGTGCTGGCTGATAATGACAGTTTGGATGCTTCTTTTCACTCTGAGCGTCAAGTTTCTCCCGAAATTCAGATTCAACGCTTAACTGCTCAACTCACTGCGGCGTATAGCCGAATGGCTGCTTTAGAAGATCAATTAATCGCCAAACGAATTCATTAAAGCCAACGATTTTTCTGGCTAGCTAATTCCTATCTGCTACCTTTTGATCTGGAATGGAATTAAATTAAATTCCAAGATAAAACGCTTTTTTCAAAGGGGAATTCTTTGATACGGACTTTTACTAAGCAAATTAATATTGATATTAAGCGAAACGATGTTCAGATTGAATCTTCTCGTTTTTCTGATGTTTAGCGGCAATTGATTCAACCGCATAAAGTAAATCTGAGTTTGACCATCCTTTGTATAAGTGAGCCGCGATCGCGCATCCTCCTGCGCCCACGCCTTCTTTCACATAGCCTTGCTCGTAGGCGCGCAGTTGGGCAAATCGAGAACTAGCAAAACTCAACTGCGTCGCCACCAGCGGCACTTCCGCCACTAGCTCTGCTAAACCAACCGTATCCCCTGTGAGATCGTCGGCAACCCAGCGCGTTGTGCCCACCACAATGTTTTGAGGCTGCCAAGGGATCGCTGATTGCTGAGCGATCGCTCGTGCCAACGCATACACCGCCAACATTTGGGTGCCGCCTGCCAGCAACACGCCCCCCGTGCGACTCGCGGCGATCGCCATTCCTGCCACCGCCGCCTGCATCGGATCGCCTACCGCTGCCAACAGTGACCAAGGAGACCGCATATCAGCACCCTTCAGACCTGTTTTGACTAACTCCCATTTTTGGTCATGGTTACAGGTTGGATGGCTGCTATTGACCTTACGATCTGCGGCGATCCCCAAGCCCGTCATCACTGCTAACGCTGTCGTGGTTCCCCCAACTACGCATTCCGCCAAAATCACATAGCTGTCTGCCGCCGCGATCGCCAATTTTTCACCCCACAGCAATCCTTGAGTAAATAAATGCTCAACTGTTGACTGTTCCATTGCCTGCCCTGTGCTGAGGCAACGAGCCGGAGTGCCCTGCAAATCGATCGCAGGCACGGCAGTCGGCTGAGGCAATCCGGCATTAAATAAATAAACGGGCAATTGATCAGCTTCCACAACCGCCCGCGAAATGAATACGGGTGAAGCGCCCCGATGTAACGGTGGCAGCGGATAGCTAGGTTGGGGCTGCACCCCATTCACCAAAAATTCTGCATCGGCGATCGCAGTATAGCGGCGATCGTTGGGTGTTGCCCCTGCCGCCGAGATTCCGGGAATTAACCCCGTCTCTGTGAAACCCAATACACATGCCAAAACTGGGCGCTTTCCTCGGTAACGTTCCAACCAAGCCTGCCCCTGCGGTATTTGGGTATGGACTCGAATTACAGCCGAGGGAGTCATACAGTTTTGAGTTTTGAGTTTTGAGTTTTGAGTTTTGTTCGCGTTCGCGTAGCGTGTGCCTTGCACTCAGCGTCTCCGAAGGAGATATTTTGAGTTTTGAGTTTTATCTTCTTCCTGACCCCTATTCTTCTTCATACTCCATCATCACTTGCACCCATTTAGGCGGTCGAGGAATCGGGTTACGGAGGCGATCGAACAGAAACCAGCACACCAAATGAACTACAAACAGATAAACCAAGTTGTTCACAAATATCACCACCAGCATCAGGGCTTGAATTAAAGGCAAACTGGGTTGAAATGCAAGATTGAGACGAACGCAAAACCAGTCAATCAGATCAGTAATTTGAACGGTAGTGTATTGCCACAGGTCATCTCCAAGCAGCAGTGAAATCAGCCAAATGCGAAAGAAAAACCCGATCGCGCCCAAAAGTGCGCCAATACTAATTGAGACTGCCCAACTTGCTTTTCGTCGCCACAAAAGCCCCAGTAGCACGCCCATTAAGCCAAAGGGCATGACATAGAGCAGGCTGCGGGGCGGTCCCATCAATACACTGAGCAACAATCCAGAAACTAATGTTCCCATCCAAGCAGCACGATTGCCCCAGCGTAGGTAAATCAGAGCGATCGGCACTGGAAAGAATAACCGCAGGATCGGTCCCATAGGAAAGTAAAAATTCACAAGCCAAAGTAGACTGGCGGCACTAGCTAAAAACGCGGTTTCGACCAGCATTAATGGACTAGATGACTGAAGCGATTCGTGAAACGTTAGCGAAGCTTTCCCCCGGACTCCCTGCGGGAATTGCGCGGATGAATCCTCTAAAACTGCTGATTGATCTACTACAGCCGCAGGGTGGGGAATTGTCAGTTCTTTTTCGACATCATCCCATGTCACCTCCGTCCCTTCAGATGGGGTGGTCGGTAAATTGACTGCTGACGAAGGGTTTCCCGGCTCAGGGCTTTTGGGAAATTCATTCATGCAAAATCTCCTAACCCAGTACTGGAAACGACTGTTTAGCGGCTTCAGTTAGACGATTTAGCAAGCGCTGTAGGCTAGATGGGTGCAAAATTGCCCAAGCATTTACCGCAAAGCAAACGGTTCCTAATGTGAGCAACACGTAGGTTGGCACCATGACGACCCCAATTGCAAACCAGGCTAGAACATGAAGTACCATCAATCCAGCGAAGGCGATCGCAAGACCTGAAACTTTCATAACTTCGGCTGTTGGGCGATGTAATCCAGTCAAAATTAGCGTCAGGATAGTGGCGATTAAATTCAATGGAACTAATGCGGTGCAGATAGCAACGCAGTAAGTATGGGAAAAGTGAAGCAAGCTGTTGAAATCAAGCATTCAGTGTTAACAGTTACGGCACATTAATGACACTTTACCCGCCCTATTGCTCTTATCCTAATCGCTATAGATATAAACAGCGTTCCAATTGAGCTTCTTTAGTATGAATTGTTTTGAGCGTGAAAACGAACCTATTGCGAGATGTTAAGTGTATCAAACTGGCTGGTACGGCAAACCCAATTAAGTAGGTGTAACAGCCGCCATCACAGATTTAGTGCATTCGGAAGACCCTAAGCATCTGGTAGTAGTTTCCATCTGTCTCCTTGCTAGCAGTTGCAACAGAATAGATACAGTAAGAAGTCCGATATAAAAGGAAATTTGTCCGGCTTCTTAATGTTCCCCTTGCGCCCGGAGTCCTTTGATGAAGACGGAAACCAGCTTGCAGTCAGCTTATAGCACTTTTACTGAGCAGGTTAAATCCTTGCAAATTCAACGGGTGACTACCAAACCCGATCGCGTTGACTACACTCTAAAGCCAGAATTTGGCAGCCAACGCTACTACACTCAAGCCCTTGAGTCAACCGAGGATTTGATCAGTCTGTTACAAAATCAAAGCTTGTGCCTCCTAGCAGTCATCAACTTTAATGTGAAGGGGTAAAGAGGTAGAGGGGTAAAGAGGCAGAAGTAGATGCCGCTGAACTCCTTTACTTTTTTATCTATCAATTCTTATTTGGGCACACGGCTAAATTCATCCAAAACTATTTAACCAAATAGACTCAGGTTCAGCGATCGCACCAGTTGTTCTAGTAACCACAGTCCTGCAACAGAATTTCCGGTTTCGTCTAGGGCGGGACTATAGCAGGCGATCGCGCCATGCCTTGGGATTACCGCCAGCAACGCCCCACTCACTCCTGACTTAGTCGGCAACCCAACCCGCACCGCAAACTCTCCGGATGCTTCGTACAGTCCACAGGTGAGCATCAACGCATTCACCGTGCGCTGATCCGTTGCGATTGATTGTTCGGATGCTGCTAGCAATAAACCAAGCCGAGTCAAGTCAACGACTGTACCGGATAAACAGCAAATATGGTTATAGGTATCCAATGCCGTTTCGATTGAATTTAAGTTGCCCGACTGTTTGAGCAATCGGGCGATCGCCCGATTGGTGTCATTGCCCACCGATCGCACCGATGCCAGCATTGTTTCATCTAGCGTCAATTGCGTTCCTGCTGAATGATTTAGCCATTGGCGCAACGTTTCACATCGAGAACTGCCCTCTTTTCCAGGCAGTAAATCGGCAAGAGCGATCGCGCCACTGTTAATCATTGGATTGCGGGGAAAGCCACCATCTTCAGTTAGCTGTGCCAACGAATGAAATACCTGATCAGATGGCTGTTTTCCCACATGGCGAAAAACAGTCTGTTGACCTAGTTGCTTTAACAAAAACAGCAGGGTAAACGGCTTAATCACGCTCATTAAGGCAAACTGATGCAGCGTATCACCCGCTGAAAAAAATTGCTCGTTGGGTGCTTGAACCTGCACCGCGATGCGATCGCGATTCACCTGCGCCAGCCGAGGAATATAGTCAGGAATTCGCCCTGTTTGCGCGATCGCCTTCGCCTCAGAGACCCAGCGATCTAATTGGGTCTGAGTCAGCATCATGAATCCATTCATCCTTGCCCAAGCCGTTTGAGATAGAAATCGTTAAAGTACCCTAAGAACCCAATAGTGGTCGTCCTTCTACCGCCATACGGAACCGCTCAACTTCATCACTAAAGCCAATTGGCAGGACTGTTTCCACGTTTTCATGGGGGTTTGGAATAATGACCCAGGTTTCTACCGTGCCGCCTTGAACTTTGCTGGCAGCTTCTAAGCCTGCTTCTACCGCTCGTTTCACTTCCGACACATCGCCCCGGATGTTCACTGTAAACCGCGCACTTCCTGCCCGGAGATAGCCCACTAATGTAATTCGTCCAGCTTTGACCATGGCATCGGCAGCAGCCAATACCGCTGGAAATCCCTTCGTTTCAATCGATCCAACCGCTTGTGGCATTCCAAATCTCCTAATGCAAATTCAAAAACGTGTAAAAACTTAAAATAAAACGGGTTAGCCACTTACCTATCTTTTGGGGTTCAGCACCATCTTAGGTTTAGCTTGGCAGTGTCCACATCTTGGCAGTATCACATGCGGAATCGCTCAACCTGGTCAGTGAAATCAATCGGCAGCACCGACTCCACATTTTCAGGCGGGTTGGGAATAATGTAGTGAGACACTAGCTTGCCACCCGGTGGGGTAGTATCTGCCGCTGCAATACCTGCCTCCATTGCCCGATGCACTTCTGCTGTTTTTCCACGTACAGCAACCAAAAATTCCGCCCGTTCTGCCAAACCAAAGTAGACCAATGTTACGCCCGCAGACTTCACCAGTGCATCCGCAGCGGCAAGCGCTGGAGGAAACCCATCCGTTTGAATCACGCCCACAGCAAGTGTCATTCAATGCTCCTGAATCTAGTTAGCACAAAACTCATTCTACGCGCCTTCCTACCATTTAGGCGTTGAAATGCTAGATGGCTTCAGCTTTAGGCTGACTGTAAAAAATTTGCTCGCGGGTCACGGTGAAGTTTGCGTCTACCCAAATCAGGGACGCTTGCAACACGGTGCCGTTGAGTAGATAAACGAGAGAAAAATTGCGTTGACGGCTGTCATCCGTCTGAATAATTCGAGGAACGACGGCAGCGTTAAGGTGAACAGTTGCTTCTGGACTAACCAAGAGCGGTGTGCGGAGCGATTGTTTGGTATGGCGTAGATGATGATGCATATGACCAAAGGCAACTAGGGGAATTATTTTGCCCTGTTGCCGCACCTGATCGATCGCCGCTGAAAAATCGGGATCACCATGATCGCCGCCAATCGGCTGCCAATCTTTGCCACAGGGATCATCCGGGCGATCGCCCAATCCTAAGGGGCCACAATGTCCCAAAAAAATGATTGTATCGTGGGCTGCTTGGCTTGCTGCCGTCACAATCTGAGCAGTGGATTCAGCAAAATTATGAATGCCGTAGCGCTCTTGATAAAATTCAGGATTTTTCCAGTCGGAGCCACCCCAGCTAAAGGGACGCGCCCCCACAACGGTCAAGTTCAAATCAGAAAAATCTCGTTTGCCATAGCCGACATGCAGATCGCCCAACAAATCAAGCTGTTGCTGAACGCGGTCTTCTTTGGAGCGATCGTAGGGACATTTTTGCTTTCCCCAGTGCGACGCACTGTACCAAGCATCATGATTTCCCAAAATGACTGCTTTAGGGATCTCTAATGCCGCGATCGCCCGAACCACCTCAACGGATTCATTGCCAAAGTCGCCTACAAACAAGGCTAAATCAATCCCAAGCTGTTGCAGTGCTAATCCATCAGCTTCTTCCCACTGATCGTGAACATCGCCAATTACAGCGATTTTAATTAATGGAGTTCGCTCTCCGTCGGTACTTGGCACTGCGTTTGCCTGTGTACGCAATTCCTGATTCATACGGCGTTATTTTAATGATTATCTCTACAGTTTCCCTTATTGTCTCTATGCAATCCAGAATGCTATCTCACTTTTGATCATTGCCGTCGTACCCGCTAACCAATCTGATACGCTGTCTCAATAGGATGAAGATGGCTTCTTGAGGTTTCTCAAACGCTTGCGATCGCCACTGCCCACCCACTATGCAATTTTCCCTCTGGATTGATCACCTCTTTACCCAAGCGCGGAAGCTTCCAGTACAGCTTTGGATTGGGCTGATCGTTTTGTTGCCTCTCGGAACCGGCGTGCTTGGTGTTTGGCTTCTGAGCAAAATGGATGATGTGGAATGCCAAACGGTTTGGTTATCGCCCTTAGCAACCGACTCGACGCGGCTATATTGTGCCCAAGTGACTGCCGATCGCCGCACCGCGACCGATTTGGCAGAAGCGATTAAACTGGCAGACTCGATTTCTCTCGACCACCCACTGCGGCAAGACGGCGATCGCTTGATTCAACAGTGGTCGAATCGATTGCTGGAACTGGGGGACACCGCGTTTCAAAACGGCAAGCTGGAGGATGCTATCACCATGCTTGAGTCCGTTCCAAACAGCACAACCTTGCACAATTCTGCCACTCAAAAAATAGAGCAGTGGCGAGAAACTTGGAAAACCGCCGAGGACATTTTTCAAAAAGCCCAAGATGCGATCGCGGCTGAAAATTTCTCGATCGCGCTTACTGAAGCCAGAACTTTGTTGAACATTAATAACGAATATTGGCGAACCACAAGATTTCAAGAGGTTGTCAACCAAATTCAAACGAGTAAAGAAAATAAAAGCGCTCAAGCCGCCGCTGATCGTAAAAAGAGAATCGCCAATGCCCCTTTTGAGAGAACACGCCCTTTGACCACCGATGAATTAATGTCTCGCTGGCAAAAGGAACAGGATCAAGAAGCCGTTATTCATCTGCAAAAAGCGCGATCGCTTGCCGTAACGGGCGAGGTGAATCGGCTTCGGGATGCGATCGGCGAAGCTCAAATGGTTCTATCAGGTAGTGTGCAATACACTGAAGCGCAGCAGTTAATTAAAGACTGGAGTAGCCAAATTGAAATCGTTGAAGACCGCCCCGCCCTCAATCGAGCCGTTGCACTTGCCCGCAAAGGTGACATTGCCTCCCTCGAAGCCGCCATCACTGAAGCCAATAATATTTACTTTGGGCGCATCCTCTACCGTGAAGCGCAAGCCAACATTGATCAATGGTCGGCACAAGTGCGCCAACTTTACGATCGCCAATACGCGCAAGAACTACCGCCCAACAACAGCCCTTCCTCGCGAGATCCAAGCTTTTATCAAATTCCAACCACTCCTTAAGAATGGCGAGTGGTGAGTGGCGTGAGTCTTTTGGACTGGCTATTACCTGCGGCAACGCTTCGCGAACGCCAACGCGTAGCGTCTCTGTAGCTCTTGCTTTCCGCAGGGTAGGAGTTATGACGAGGGGCGATGAGGAGTATTGTTATAGCAGCCGTCTAGCCTAGCTTCTTTCCTCCCTCTTCCCTTCTCGATCGCAATGCTAATTAAAAATCTCATTCCTTTGATTCTGCTGGTCTTCGTTCCCATCTCGATCGCGGCAGATCACTTTGATTGGGGCGAAACCACCGTTTTTTTTACTTCTGCCTTTGCCATCATTCCCCTGTCTATTTGGCTCAGCACGGCAACTGAAAAAGTGGCAGTGGTGACAGGACCGACTCTCGGCGGGTTAGTCAATGCTTTCTTCGGCAACGCCACGGAGTTAATTATTGCCCTAGTTGCCCTCAAGGAAGGACTGGTAGATATTGTTAAAGCTAGTATTACAGGCACTCTGCTCAGTGATTTACTGCTGTTGATGGGGCTTGCTATGTTGATGGGGGGAATCCGCTACAAAGAACAAACGTTTCAGCCAATTTTGACGCGGGTAAACGGGTCGTCGATGACGTTGGCGGTTGCTGCGATCGCCCTGCCCACCTTAGTGATCTACACGTCTAATGTGGTAGATGAAGTTGCCATTCGCAATCTTTCGCTGATTACTGCCACGGTTCTGATTATTGTGTACGGACTGACGCTGCTGTTTTCTCTAGGCACTCACAGCTTTTTGTATGATGTAGGCGTTGCAGATGAAGAGCCGGTTTTGGAAGAAATTTCTCCCGCTGAACAGCGCTCAAAACTAATTGGTTGGATTGTGGTGCTGCTAGCCTCCACGATCGCTGTAGCATTTGAATCGGAACTGTTTGTAGGCGTGGTGGATACTGAAACCGAGCGCTTGGGACTCACCCCCCTATTTACCGGAGTGATTTTGCTGCCCTTAGTCAGCGACGTGGCAGCATTTGTGACCGTCATCCGCATGGCGATTAAAAACAAAATGGATCTCACAGTCGCCACTGTAACGGGTGATAGCTTGCTGGTTGCCCTGTTTGTTGCCCCAGTGCTGGTGTTTGTCGGGCAGTTTATTTTTAACCAGCCAATTGATCTCAACTTTAGTCCGTTCCAAGTGGTTTCGCTGGCGATCGCTGTCGCCATTACCAACGTTATTACCTCCGGCGGACGCTCCAACTGGCTCGACGGCACCCTCCTCCTTGCCGCTTACATCATTCTCAGTGTTGCCTTTTACTATCACCCTGCCTAAATTTGGAAGGTTTTACTAGAGTTCTTCAACAATGATCCCAAGGTACAGAGCTATTAGGCAAACTATGCTCAACACAATCTTCACCCACTGAGTTGATGAGTAGGTACATTGGATTCCAAGTTGCCCTCTATCTCCGTCAGGGTAGGCATAAGACCTACCCCTGCAGT
>Ga0209181_10005678_pt1 | contig 17848 bp, 17 predicted proteins | sample MAT05_FD_187208 | JGI IMG/M metagenome (GOLD analysis project Ga0209181, IMG submission 187208) | Freshwater microbial communities from Lake Fryxell liftoff mats and glacier meltwater in Antarctica - MAT-05 (SPAdes) (version 2) | ecosystem: Environmental > Aquatic > Freshwater > Ice > Liftoff...
CTTATCAGCTATCAATAAATATGGTTACCTGCAGGGCTTTGAAATAGCGGGCGCAGATCACCAGTTTCATTATGCCAAAGCTTATATAGATGGTGAGAATGTGGTGGTGTACCAGGATGGTGTAAAAGATCCCGTGGCAGTAAGGTTTGGCTGGGCCGATGATGCAGGGGACGACAATTTATTTAACAAGGAAGGATTTCCGGCAGGTCCTTTCAGAACAGACGATTGGAAAGGAGTTACTGAAGCGATGAAATATAAAATAGACAATTAGCCTGTTCAGTCGAGGTTCTTTAATGAACGAAGTTTAGCCAGTCGATTTTTCCGGCTTTTCAATGCTTATAATTAAAAATGCCCTGTCGTTAACGGCGGGGCATTTTCAAAGGGAACAATATTATACTTTACACGGAATAAATTCGTGAGTTTTTAGGGCAGATATGGGTCGGCTGCAAGTATAACAAGGATTGTAAGCAGGACACTATGCAGCCGGCTTAACCGAAATTATCCGCCTCCCTATATGCTTTTATCAATGCTAGTTCACCTTCTTTTCCTGGCTTTGCATTACCATGCTCCATTCCTAAAACCCCGGTGTATCCTTTTTGATGGATATGTTTAAATATGTTTTTATAATTCATTTCACCCGTACCCGGTTCATTCCTTCCGGGATTGTCACCAATTTGCAGGTAGCCTATTTCATCCCAGGTTTTATTTAAATTATTGATGATATTTCCTTCATTGCGTTGCATGTGGTACATATCAAATAAAAACTTGCAGGCAGGGCTATTTACTGCTTTGCAGATCATAAAGGTTTGGTCCGAATGGCGAAGGAACAGGTCAGGGTTGTCACTCAATGCTTCCAACACCATCACCAGTCCCTGTGGCGCTAAAATGTCGGAGGCTTTTCGCAAAGCGGTGATTACATTGGCTGTTTGGTAATCAAAAGAAATACTTGTATCAAAGTTGCCGGGAACAACCGTCATCCATTTGGCATTGCATCGTTTGGCGACTTCCACCGCTTCCTTACAATCTTTAATCATTTTGTCAATCCATTCCTGCTTGCCCGTAGTTAAGGTTGTTTTCCAGTGCCAGTTATCGGAAGTGATTACAAACACACCCATTTTCATCCCAAGTTTAGCAAGCGTTTCACCAATTTTCTTTTGTTGCTCCACCGGTCTTTTCATCATACCGTTATCTTCTATCGACCTGAATCCGGCATCGTACGCAAATTTTATCTGGTCAATAAAATCCGCACCCCCATGATTTTTAAACATTCCATCATGAAAGCCATAATCCAGGCGAAAAGGTTTTTCGCCAGTCCTGGTATTTGAATACCCTTCTTTAGCAAATACACTGGTGGCGGATGTAAACAACGCACCACCGGCCAGTAATGATTGCTGCATAAATTTTCTTCTTTGCATGTTTTTTATTATTTGTGCCTTAAATTTACCAACAATCATTTGTAAAAAAAATATTTTTGTTTACCCGTCTATTTACCGCGGTTTTTGTCTTCTTTGTTTTCCAATGCAAGGCGCAACAAAAAAGATATTCCTTTACCCAACCTAAAATGGGTGCTCCTTTTACGATTGTTATGTATTCAACTGATAGTATGCGGGCTGCCCTTCTTGCAAAACAAAGTTTCAACCTGGTAGATTCATTTGTATATATATTCAGTGATTATATAGATAGTAGTGAGTTGTCCAGGTTAAGTGCATCCTCCGGCCTGGGTGCAAGGCACGTAAAAGTTACCCCGGCATTATGGGATATATTGCTTTTGTCCAAAACGGCTTTTGAAGAAAGTGGCGGTGCCTTTGATATTACCGTTGGGCCATTAATAAAATTATGGCGCAAAGCCAGGAAGACAAAACAATTTCCTGCAAAGGAAACGGTGTTGGCTACCCGAAATTTAACCGGCTTTAAAAAAATGATGATCGATACTACCAATAAAACGGTCTTGTTGACAACATCCGGAATGCAACTGGATTTGGGTGGTATTGCGCAGGGGTACATCGCTCAAAAAGTAATTGATTTCTTGAGCGCTCAACAGGTAAATCAGGTGTTGGTAAATGTAAGTGGCGATATTGTAATGAGCAATGCACCACCCGGGAGCAAGGGCTGGACGGTGGGAATCAATGTACCCGAAACAACGGATGAACTCTTGCCGCAAACTTTGCTCATGCAAAATATCGCAATAACTACTTCCGGTGATGCGTACCAGTTCATTGACCATGGGGGTAAAAGGTATTCTCATATTACAGATCCACGTACAGGGTATGGAGTTACATCCCAGCGCAACGTTACAGTGATAGCCAAAGACGGCACTACTGCAGATTGGCTGGCTACTGCTTGTAGTATTTTATCCATTAAACATGCTAAAAAGTTAGCAAGCCAATTGGGCGCTGAGGTACTGATCGGTGAAATAAAAAGGGGCAGGTTTGTTTATAAGTCAACAAAAGGCTTTATACTTTATTGGAAACAACGGTAACATGTATCGTTGTTTGAGTTTATTGCTTACCTTTCGGAATCAAAATTTTACAATATCGTGAAACAACTCTTTGTAATTCTTTTGGGCATTTTTTGTATATATTCTTCCAAAGCCCAGGACTCTGTTAAACTGTTTATACCGTATAAATTTACAATTCCCGGTTCGGATATTCAAACCCGGATGGTGCCTGTTAATACTGGCAGTTTTCTTATGGGCAGTAGTGCTAATGAAAAGGGTAGGAAGGGTGACGAGGGACCACAACGTAAAGTAACCGTAGCCGCATTTTGGATGGGAGCATTTGAAGTAACCCGCGATGAATTTGATGTGTTTTATAAGGATGCCACCACAAGTGAAAACTCAGCAGTTGATGCAGTAACCAGGCCCAGTCCGCAGTATGTGGATCTAAGTTTTGGGATGGGTAAGGAAGGCGGTTACCCGGTAAATAGTATGTCGCAGTTTGGGGCATTGATGTATTGCAGGTGGTTGTACGATAAAACAGGCGTTTTTTACAGGCTGCCCACCGAAGCGGAGTGGGAGTATGCCTGCAGGGCAGGTAGCACTACCCGTTATTATTTCGGCAATGATGACAAGCTACTGGATAAATATGCCTGGTATGTAGATAACAGCGACGAAAAATTTAAAAAGGTAGGATTGAAACTACCCAATGCCTGGGGTTTGTATGATATGCTTGGCAACGTATGTGAATGGACGCTGGATCATTATGAAGGAAAGCGCATGGATAATATGGCCGATAATGCAACGAATCCAATCATGGCGCCCAACAAGTCAAAATATCCCAAAGCTTTGCGTGGCGGCGGTTTTAAGGATGAAGCGGAACAGTTGAGGTGCGCCACCCGTTTTAAATCAGAGCCTTTATGGAATCACCGTGATCCGCAGATACCCAAAAGTAAATGGTGGCTCACAGATGCAGGTGCAGTTGGATTTAGAATTATCTGCCCGTTGGAACAACCAAACGCTGAACAGGCAAACCAGTTTTATAAAGATTATCTTGGGAAATAAAAAGTTTATGTCTGATGTCTGATGTCTGATGTAATGATGTCTGATGTAATGATGTCTGATCTGATAGCTATCGGATTGTTGATGTCTGATTATTTGGTAGTTAAAAGTCTGTTTTTTGTTTGGAAAGTGTTTTAATCATGGATGTTTGATTTATTAAAGAGCATCCAATTTCAATTAGGTATAAGAATTTAACAATTTTGCAATCTAACCATATCACAATAAAAAATAAATTATGAACAACGATGCTTCTAAACTTAGCCCTTCCCGTAGAGATTTTTTACGCCAGGGTTCATTACTTGCGGGTGGATTAATTGCTGCGCCGCTTTTATCAAAAGCCAATTATTTTTCTGGTGCGGATGATGTGATAAAAATTGCACTGGTAGGTTGTGGGGGCCGTGGTACCGGTGCTGCCATACAAGCCCTGCTTAGCAAACAAAACGTAAAACTGGTAGCAATGGCAGAGGCATTCCGTGACAACCTGGATAATTGTTACAAAGAAATAACCAGTGATGAAACAGCGGAGTCAATGGGTGGACAGGATAAATTGAAAGCCAAAGTAGATGTTCCGGAAGAAAGGAAATTTGTTGGTTTTGACGGCTATTTAAAAGCCATCGCCCTGGCCGATGTGGTGATACTGGCAACCCCGCCCGGCTTCAGGCCCATTCATTTTGAAGAAGCCGTTAAGCAGGGCAAGCATATATTTATGGAAAAGCCTGTAGCCACTGATCCTGCAGGGATACAAAGAGTATTGGCTGCTGCAAAGATTGCCAAACAGAAAAAATTGAACGTGGTAGTTGGCTTACAACGGCATTACCAGAACTCTTACCGTGAGTTATTTAAGCGGAAAGATATGATTGGTGATATCACATCTGCACAGGCCTGGTGGAACAATGATGGCGTATGGGTAAGGCCCCGTAAACAGGGACAAACGGAGATGGAATACCAGATGCGCAACTGGTATTATTTTAACTGGTTGTGCGGCGATCATATCACTGAACAGCATATACATAATATTGATGTTATTAACTGGTTCAAGGGAGGTTACCCTGTGAAGGCCCAGGGCATGGGAGGCCGCCAGGTTCGCAAAGGAAAGGATCATGGGGAAATATTTGATCATCATTTTGTGGAGTTTACCTACGCAGATGGCAGCATGTTGAACAGCCAGTGCCGGCACATACCGGGCACCATGAGCAAAGTGGATGAACTGATGATTGGTACAAAGGGAAGAATAGCGGCCGGGGACGGCACTATTACGAATAGCAATGGCAAAGTACTTTACCAGTTTGATAAAAAGGGAGAAAATAACCCTTATCAAACAGAGCACGATGAGCTATTTGGAGCGATTGCTAAAGGAGAGTATAAGTTTGCTGATGCGGAAAACGGCGCCAGCAGCACCATGAGTTCCATACTCGGGCGTATGGCAACCTATAGCGGCCAGGTGGTTGAATGGGATAAAGCCATCAATTCGGGCCTCGACCTTCATCCAAAAGTATACGACTGGAATGCACTTCCACCATTGTTGCCAAATGCAGAAGGATATTATGCAGTGGCTGTGCCAGGGGTTACCAAATATGTATAAATAAATATAGTCTGAACAGGATTAAATGGGTTTAAAAGTTGGCAGGATAATAGTAGCAAACAGTATCCCGCAATCAAATAACCCATTCAATCCTGTTCATACATTCAGGCACTGAATGTTGTTGGTTGTAGCATTACTACTAATTCTATAAATTATTACAACTTGCGGATAGTCATTACAGATGGATATACACTAAACCCTGGTGATTTGAGCTGGAATGCTTTTGATGATCTTGGAAAAGTGGAATATTATGATCGCACCCCCGCAGATGAAGTGATGGAACGATGCATTCATGCTCATGTTATCATTACAAATAAAACACCCGTCTCATCAGTTACAATTGAAGCAGCTAAAGATTTACAACTGATTGCCGTTACCGCTACCGGGTATAACATCATCGATATTGCTGCTGCAAAAAAAAGAAATATCCCCGTTTGTAATGTACCTGCTTATGGAACACATTCTGTAGCACAACACGCCTTTGCTTTATTGCTCGAATTAAGCAACCGGGTAGGCGCAAACGCAGCATCGGTGCAGGCAGGTGACTGGTACCGGTCAGCCGACTGGTGCTACACAAAGCACCCGGTGATGGAATTGAAAGATAAAACGATTGGCATCATTGGCCTTGGAAAGATAGGTACACAGGTAGCTGCTATTGCGATGGCATTTGGTATGAAGGTAATTTATCACCGGGGTAACAAGCCATTTAAGGGCGCAAAAGAAGTGAAACTGCATGAGTTGTTTATGCAGGCCGATTTTATATCAGTTCATTGCCCGCTAACTGCCGATAATAACGCTTTTATTAATAAGGAATTATTGGAGCTGATGAAGCCAACTGCTTTCCTTATCAATACCTCCAGGGGGCAGTTAATAGCCGAGAAAGAACTGTCCGATGCACTGCAAAAAAATAAATTAGCCGGGGCCGCATTGGATGTATTGAGTGTAGAGCCTCCAATGGCAGGCCACCCGTTAATTGGACTACCCAATTGCATCATAACACCTCACAATGCCTGGATCAGTTTTGAAGCAAGAAGCCGGATCATGCAGGTTACGTTGGAAAATGTAACAGCAGTATTGAAAGGGCATCCGCAAAATGTGGTTTGATTATATCTTTGCAAGGCGCCCCAATGGCAATCATTTATATAATTATTTTGTTGTGATGACTGATAAAGCAATCTATTCAACCATATTACAGCTGTTTGCCCATCCATTGCTGAAAAAGAATGATACTGATGAGGTTTTCTTAAAGAAAGTAAAGTTCGTTGAAATAATATGGAACTACTGTATCGCCAAAGAGTTTAATTTGCCGGTATATCCTGCCTTAAATAAGATTTATGAACAACAAACGAAAAAGGAAAAGAAATTGAAACGGATATTTGATGCATTGATCAAAACAAAAATGGGTGAATTTGATCAGTACAAAAACTTTATAAATAAAGTTGAACTCCGGACAAATGTTACCGGGGATACAATTTTATATGTAGAATCCATTAAACCTGAAAATTTTATAAATAGTTGAATATGTCAAAACTTGGAACAGGAAAAGCCGGCAGTTGTAAGGGTACAAACACAGGAACGGGGAGCACAAATAATGGAGCTGGCCAATGTCCATGGCTGGCAGGTAATTGTAGGTATTGAACCCGACAATACAGAAAATATTGATGATATTAAAAAGCTTCAGCGAGATGCAAAGCCCGAACCAAAATTTAATAACCAGCCATCAAGAAATGCGCCTTGCCCCTGCGGTAGTGGCAAACAGTTTAAACGCTGCTGCGGAAAATAATGAAGCGTTGGTTGCACGCATTTAAATGGTACAACAGGATGTCTGATGTTTGATTGGATGATGTCTGATTTCCTTCAAAGCCTACAGCGTTTTAATATTTGATATGTTTAAAATTAAGACCTTTAAGTGCTGGTTGATTAACGAACGGCTTTTGAAATAATATTGCACGTGAAAATAATGAAGTTGCAAACAGGTTTATTTGATTATGTCGCTTCAATAAAAGCCAAATAGCATTACTACTGTTGAACGGAGTTCCGAAAAGTCGGGATAAACTGTCGCCAATGTAGCAGCACATTGGTTCGCTGGTTGTTACCAAAATAATACAATTTCTTGTTGCCAGAGTCAAGCTCCCCTCTGCCTTTGGAGGGGGGGTTGGGGGTGAGGTCAAACGGGCGGCGCCATCCGACATCCGAAATTAAAACCCATCCAATTTCAGTAGTTATTCTATACATGCAAATAAATGAAGTAGCAAACTGAAAAAAATCCGACATCATCAAATCAGACATCAATAAATCAGACATCAGACATTAAAATCAGACATTATAATCCGACATCGTTTTCCGATACATCGTCGGTGTCATTTTTTTTACATGCTTAAACTGTTTGCTAAAATGCGCCCAGCTATTGTAGCCGCTTTCATAACAAATTTCCATCACTGGTTTATCGCTGTTGGTAAGTAGTTTGCAGGCGTGGCTGATCCGCAGATCCTGGATAAAATCGAAGTAGGTTTTTTTAATATTCTTCTTAAAAAAACGGCAGAAAGTTGGGATACTCATCGCTGCCACATCTGCTACCTGCTCCAGCGTAACCGGCGTTAAATACCGCTTGAATGAAAAGTCAATGATCCTTTCAATAGCAGGATTAATATGATTGGTATTGGAAGAAAAATTTTGTGTAAGCGTAGTGTAGTGGGGAGTGGTACTTATTTTTTGAAGACATTGCAAAAGCAGGTTGATCCGTTGAAAACCCTTCATCGCCTGCAGCTCAAGAATGGTTGTGGCAATTTCTATTTTCAATTTCGCCAGCACCTGTATACCATCATTTTTGATCAGCAATTGCTGTACATTTTTAAGTTCGGGTAAATGGAGAAATTCTTTTCCAAAAATATCAGTTTTAAAATGGAGCACAACCGAGCACCCCGTCATTTTATGATGCTGCTTTTTGAACCAGTGTGGCAGGTTACCGGCAATAAAATAAACATCGCCGGGTTTGTATTCGCCTATATAATCACCGATCATGGCAGTACCATGGCCTTCGGTTAATAATATCAGTTCAAACTCCTCATGCTTATGCCAGTTGGTTTCAAAGTTGGGTGTGCGGTAACTTCGGCAAGCAAATGACTGGTGTTCTTCCAGGTGTATTTTTTGTATCAGTGTTTTCATCCTGCAAATTTAATTAACTGCTATCTTATCAGTTATTTCCATTAAAATTAAACCGATCTGATAAGATAGCATATTTTATTTTTTAGATAGCAGTTGTAAACAAATGGTAAATTGTGAAACTTTACATTTTAGAAAACGATTGAAAATTCCAGTCATTAAATTTGCCATATGTTACTATTAGGAATTGATGTAGGAACCTCTTCTATTAAAGTTGCCATTGTAGATGCGCAAACCCAGCAATGTATTACCACAGTTCAATATCCAGATACGGAAACAGGTTTTACTGCCCTGCAAAAAGGATGGGCCGAACAAAGCCCCGATATGTGGTGGGAAAATGTGCAGCAGGCAATACTAAAAGCGCATGCACTAAAAAAATATGATCCCAAAGATATCATTGCTATTGGCATAGCCTATCAAATGCATGGGCTTGTTTGTGTAGATAAAAACCAACAGGTTTTGCGTGATAGCATCATCTGGTGCGATAGCCGTGCGGTGGAAATTGGTAATAAAGCTTTTGATGCCATCGGCCACGAAAGGGCTTTGGAGCACCTTTTAAATTCGCCCGGAAATTTTACTGCAGCCAAACTTGCATGGGTAAAAGCCAATGAACCGGAGCGCTACGAGTTAATCGATAAAATCATGTTGCCCGGCGACTTTATAGCCATGAAGCTAACCGGGGAAATTACTACCAGTATTTCAGCATTGAGCGAGGGTATATTCTGGGATTTTAAGGAGCAGGAATTATCAAAAGATGTATTTGATTATTTTGGTTTTGATACATCCGTTATACCCGAAGTGAAAGATGTTTTTACTGCGCATGGAACGGTACAGTCATCCGTTGCTGAAATGTTATCGTTGCCTGTAGGTATACCGGTAGCTTATAAAGCCGGAGACCAGCCCAACAACGCACTGTCATTGAATGTGCTCGATCCCGGTGAAGTGGCAGCAACTGCAGGTACTTCAGGGGTTATTTACGGTGTAAGCGACCAGTTAGTATACGATCAAAAATCGAGAATCAACAGTTTTGCCCACGTGAATTTTTCAGAAGAGCAGAAAAGAATTGGTGTATTGCTTTGTATCAATGGCACCGGAATTTTAAACAGTTGGATTAAAAAAATAACCGGGAACCAGTTATCATACAATCAAATAAACGAGGCGGCCGCTGCTATTGCACCGGGCAGTAATGGTTTGCAAATGTTGCCGTTTGGTAATGGAGCCGAGCGTATGCTGGAGAATAAACAGGTGCAAAGTCATATACACAATATCGACTTTAATTTACACGGACCTGCTCATTTATACAGGGCTGCACAGGAAGGAATTGCCTTTGCATTTCGCTATGGGTTGGATATAATGCGGGAGAATGGAATGCAACCTGCTGTGATACGTGCCGGCAAGGCCAATATGTTTTTGAGCGATGTATTTACACAGTGTTTTGTAGATGCTACCAATGTACCCGTAGAGTTGCACGATTGCGACGGAAGTGTAGGCGCAGCAAAGGGCGCCGGCATTGGAGCAGGCTTTTACAAAACTGCAAAAGAAGCTTTTACCAATACAACACCGCTGGCATTGGTACAGCCCATACAAAGTAAATGGTACGATGAATTGTATGGGGAGTGGAAGGGGTTGTTGGATGATTAGTAAGGTGAAGGTGTATTAAGAATTATCTAAAAAAAAGAGTGGAATTGATGAGCTCATTTTACCCCCGTTCCTCCGCGGCGGAGAGGTTTACTAACACTTCGCCATTTTAGTGTGAGTTGGCTGGGGCTGTGGGGACATTTACATTTTATTATGGAAAATAAAATTTGATGGAGATATTGGTTTTTCAGTCATTCATCAGTTCCCCATTCATCCGCATCGATGAAAGATGCCATGAAAAACCGAACCTGAATGGAGCGACGCCAATGAAGTTCAATTGAAAAGATTCAGCCGGCTCAATTAAAAAAATGAAAATTAAATTTAAGAAGTGAAAGTCAAATATAAAAGACCACTCTAAATAAAAAACACAGCGTGTCCCATTCGAATGCTCCGGCTCCCTCTCCCTCGGAGAGGGCGGGGGGTGAGGTCTTGCAGTGTATAACCAAAACAAAAACACAAAACACAAAACAATAAACACACACGCACAAATTCATAACCTCCTTAACCATCCCCAGCGTTAAGGGCAAATTAAAAAAATATGTCAGTAGTAACCGGAAGCAAAGAGTTTTTTAAAGGCGTTGGCCAGGTAAAATTTGAAGGTCTTGAAAGTGATAATCCGCTGGCTTATCGCTGGTACGATGAGAACAAAATTGTAGCAGGCAAACCGATGAAAGAGTATTTGCGCTTTGCCTGTGCTTATTGGCATTCGTTTGTGGGCAATGGCGCTGATCCGTTTGGTGAAGCAACCCATTTGCATCCATGGAACGAAAAAGCCGATGCGGTGGAAAGGGCAAAAGATAAGGCCGACGCCGCTTTTGAATTCATTACTAAACTGGGGTTGCCCTATTATTGTTTTCATGATGTGGATGTGGTAGACTATACTAATGATGTAGCGGATAATGAAAAAAGGTTGCAGGCGATAACAGCATACCTGAAAGAAAAGCAGGCAGCAAGCGGCGTTAAATTATTATGGGGCACCGCCAATTTGTTTTCCAACAAACGGTACATGAACGGCGCTTCCACCAACCCTGATTTTCATGTTTTAGCGCATGGGGGTGCACAGGTAAAAGCGGCATTGGATGCAACCATTGAATTGAAAGGAGAAAACTACGTGTTTTGGGGCGGTCGTGAAGGGTATATGAGTTTACTCAACACCAATATGAAAAGAGAGAAGGAACACCTGGCTAAATTTTTAACCGTGGCAAAAGACTACGCCCGCAAGAATGGCTTTACCGGAACCTTCTTTATTGAGCCCAAACCCTGTGAGCCAAGTAAGCACCAGTATGACTATGATTGCGAAACCGTGATTGGCTTTTTGCGCCAGTACGGTTTGCTGAACGATTTTAAAATCAATATTGAAGTAAACCACGCAACGCTGGCCGGCCACACTTTTCAGCACGAATTGCAGGTGGCTGCCGATGCAGGTATGTTGGGTAGTATGGATGCAAACAGGGGGGATTACCAGAATGGATGGGATACTGATCAGTTTCCAAATAGTATCAATGAACTGGCGGAAGCAATGCTGGTTGTTTTAGAAGCAGGCGGCCTGGCCGGGGGTGGTATTAATTTCGATGCAAAGATCAGGCGCAACTCAACCGATGGAGCGGACCTGTTTCATGCACATATTGGTGGCATGGATACTTTTGCCAGGGCATTGATCACCGCAGATAATATTCTGAATAAAAGTGATTATAAAAAGTTGCGTACCGATCGTTATGCAAGCTATGATGCAGGCAAGGGAAAAGAATTTGAAGAAGGTACATTAACACTGGAAGACCTGCGTAATTTTGCGGCTGAAAACGGCGAACCTGCAACTATTAGTGGAAAGCAGGAATATTTTGAGAATATTATTAACCGGTATATTTAAGGTTGTAGGTTGATGGTTGAAGGTTGAGGTTGATGGTTTAAGGTTAAGGTTGATGGTTTAAGGTTGATATCTAATCGTGGCCTATATACATTATTCATCACTAATTATTTATCAATAACTCATTACTCATTATTCATCATTCATAACTCATCATTCATCACTCATAACTCATCATTCATCACTCATTATATGAAAATAGCAGTAAATATTGCAAGGATTCTTGTAGGATCTTTATTTGTTTTTTCAGGCCTGGTAAAGGCCATTGACCCACTGGGCCTGGGCTATAAAATGCAGGAATTTTTTGAGGTGTGGGCCAGCGATGGATATTTTCCCGGAATGATGAATTACCTGCATGGGCAATCTTTAGGCTTTGCCATATTTATGATTGCAATGGAAGTTGTTTTAGGGGTAGCCTTGTTAGTTGGATGGAAGAAGAATCCTGTGCTGGTATTGTTATTCCTGCTTACGCTGTTTTTTACATTTTTAACTGCCTTTGTATTATTTACCGGAAAAATAAGGGCATGTGGCTGTTTTGGCGATTGTATTCCACTTACTCCCGGGCAAACTTTTACAAAAGATATCATCCTTACACTGCTAATTATCTTCCTACTCATTTTTAAAAAACATATACAGCCGATAATGAAGGGGGCTGCGGGAGCAATAATTGTTTTCTTGAGCATCATTGGTGTAACCTTTTTACAGTTTTATGTGTTGAAACATTTACCCTTAAAAGATTGCCTTCCGTATAAGAAGGGAAACAACATATTGGAACTCCGGAAAATGCCTGCCGACGCTATTCCTGATAAATATGACTATAGCTTTGTATATGAAAAGGGTGGGGCAAAAAAGGAATTTACTGCGAGTAATTTGCCTGACAGTTCATGGATCTTTAGTGAAAGAAAGCAAGTGCTCGTAACCAAAGGGGTTAATAATATACCGGCGATCAATGATTTTTCATTGGTAGATTCTGCAGGTGTAAACGTAACAGAAGAATTGTTCAGTCAACCGGGCGAATATTATGTTTTGTTTTTACAAAATCTGAACGATGGGATAAGCAGGTGGTCAGCATCATTCAGTGATTTATCTCAAAAGGCAAAACAGCAAAATCGCCCTATTTACATTATAACAGCCGACAGGGAAAAGGTAAACGCATTTTTCAATATACGCAACAGCTATAATGTACAGGTGTTTACAAGCGATGCAACCGCAATAAAAACTGCGGCCAGGGCCAATCCTACATTATTTGTGATGAAGGGGCCGGTAGTACAGGGCAAGTATAGCTGGGCGGATATTGGAAAGGTAAAGTAAATTAGGGTAAATGGGCAATGGTCAATGGGCAATGGTGAAGAATGTTGAATGCATACCCATTCAAGGTTCATGAAGCATCACTGATAACATAGTTACTATTCACCATTGACCATCCGATAGCTATCGGATCACTACTCACGATTCACTACTCACGATTCACTACTCACGATTCACGAATTTGAAACAGCTTCTAAAAAAATCATTTTATTCATTCCTGGTGCTACTTGGCGTAGTAGTGCTGGTGTTTATAATGTTCCAGGGATTTGGTGATCCTGCAAGATTGATTGTTGGGCAAACCGGCGATCAAAAAACCCTGGAAAATATTCGCAGGGATTTATACCTTGATCAACCAAAATGGAAGCAATTCATCCTTTACCTGAATGATGTATCACCCCTTTGCATACATAGCAAAGAGGATATTGTAAAGAAGGAGTTGCAGGGATTATTTATTGGCAAGGATACCAAAGTAGGATTAAAAATACCTTATCTCCGCAAAAGCTATCAAACTAAAAAAAATGTGGGAGCCGTTTTGATGGAAGCCCTGCCTGGCACCTTACTGTTAGCTTTCGCTGCCATGTTGTTCGCCACTTTTTTCGGCATTTTATTGGGTGTAATTGCTGCTGTAAATAAAGGAAGCTGGATAGATACAACGGCTGTTTTTTCTAGTATTGCGGGTATTTCCGCTCCTTCTTTTTTTATGGCCATCATTATTGCTTTCGTATTTGGCGTGGTACTGCATCCCTATACCGGTTTAAATTTAACCGGCAGTTGGTTTGATATTGATGAAGTAACCGGTGAGAAATACCTTACGCTAAAAAATTTAATACTGCCTGCCTTTACTTTGGGTATTCGTCCGCTGGCTATTATTACCCAACTTACCCGCAGCTCCATGCTGGATGTGATGAACCAGGATTATATCAGGACGGCTTATGCAAAAGGGCTTAGTAAAAGAACCGTCATATTCAGGCATGCACTACGCAATGCCCTAAACCCGGTGGTAACCGCTATTACCGGCTGGTTTGCAGAATTGCTGGCTGGTGCTTTTTTTGTTGAATACATTTTTGGCTGGAGAGGCATCGGAAAAATTACGGTAGATGCATTGGAGAAATTGGATTACCCGGTAGTAATGGGAGCCGTATTGATCAGCGCCTGTATTTTTATCCTGATTAATATGCTGGCAGATGTATTGTACGGAGTGGTGGATCCGAGGGTAAGAAGTTGATGGCTGATGGCTGATATCTGATGGCTGATTTTTTGATGTCTGATTTGTTTCAACTACTAATTTCTTTTGCTTACTTATACTATCATGGCTCAATATTTATCGGGTTTGATTTGCAGGATAAAAATCAATTTAAAAGAATTAGCATAATACGGAAGCAAGGTCAATAGAGATATACTGTAGAAGAGTGCGATCCGCCTCGGCGGACAAGCTGCCGTTGCAGCTTAATTATCTTTCAAAAGTTCGGTAAAAAAATAAACCTCTATAAAACTGAAGCTGATAAATCATGCAGTTGGAAGAACTCCCCGCCGCGGCGAGGACGGAGGCGGCTGAGTTCTACTTTATCACCACCTCATTTATCACCTTTTCACCCAGTGATTCATTTACTCTTTCAATGATCTTTTCTTTTTGATATAGCAATTCATTCTTCAACTGGGCTACGGTAGAACTAATAAATAATGTTTGGTTGATGATCTGGATTTTATCAGTGTATTTGGCAATCGTTTTTCCCATTATCTGTTCCCATATATCTTCAATCTGCAGGGCTTGTATATTACCTTTTAAGCGGCTTTGCTTTAAAAATTGTTTAAGTGCATCCTGCATTGATAGTTCTGCCATGAGGCAAAGATATTGTTATTTGAATGGGGGATACTATATTTTGATGAGCTTATTTTATCCTTTTTTTGCAAAATAAACACCTCCGGTTTACAACGAGTTTTTATCAAAGTTCTATTACCTGGTAAGGTGTTTTTAAATTTACAAAAGCTTCTTCCAGCCTGTTTTTGTGGGTATCTGTGATAAATACCTGCCCGTCATTTTCATTACACACCCAATGCAATAAATGCTGCATTCGCTGATTATCTAATTTTTCAAATACATCATCCAGTAAAAGGATGGGAGCGAAGCCCTTGTTCAATTTTAATAATTCAAACTCAGCCAGTTTCAAGGCAAATAATAAACTTTTTCGCTGGCCCTGTGATGCAACGGTTTTAAATACCTGTCCATTTAACTGGATTCCCAAATCATCTTTGTGAATGCCTCCGTTGGTACGCTGTAAAATAAAGTCTTTCTCCCGATATTGGTTCAGGATGGTTTCAAACGCCGTAGTATTTAACTGGCTTTCATATTGCAGTGTTACCAGTTCATCATTCGCGGCAATCCGTTTATAAAATTGCTGTACTAACGGAATCATTTGACTGGTGAAATTTTTACGAACAGCATGAATGTAGGTAGCGGGTTGTATAAGTTGATCATCCAGCACTTCCAATAATGTCCAATCCGTTTTTCCCTGCTCGGCAAATCTTTTCAACAAACTGTTGCGTTGTTGCAACACTTTGGTATAAGTAATTAATTGTTGCAGGTATTCAGGGTCTACCTGGCTAAGCAGGGTGTCAATAAAACGCCTTCTTTCTTCACTACCACCGGTTATCAGTTCAATATCGTCCGGTGCAATCATTACGCAGGGATACTTTCCAATATGCTCTGAGTATTTTGTATACGGCACCCCGTTCAATAAAAATTCTTTTTTACCTGCCCCCCTGAAAATGCAAACTACCTGGTCTGAGTTTGGAGACAAAGTTCCTTCCAGTCTAAAACCATCTTTTTCAAATTGCGTATTTAGTGTGTCGGTTTTTGAAAAATAGCTTTTTGTAAAACAGAGATAGTAAATAGCATCCAGCAGGTTGGTTTTACCCCTGCCATTTAAACCACATGTACCAATCACCCGCTCTGTGAAAGAGAAAGTGGAAAAGTGGTAATTCTTAAATTGTGTGATGATTATTTTTGTAAGCCCGTGCATCGGCCTGCAAGATAATACAAAAGCCGCTGGCTGTATCGGGTAACTAAAAGAGGGGGGTAGGAAACAGGTGTTCTGATGATCTTATCAAGCTGTTTTCAGAAGTACTCTATTAATATAAGAATCGTATGTTAACCACTATCAGTCAATAGGTAAGATCCGGTGGCTTATCATAATTTAGGGGTTCAAAATAACCTTAAATTAAGGATACCGAAACCCTTCTTTTGGGTGCATTTTAAATTGTCGCAACGCCAAGTGGTTGGTGAGGATTCCAACCGCAGCCCAGCCTCGGTCGGTGTCCCCGACGACCGAAAACGGGAGCTACAATTTGAAATGTCCCCCTTCTTTTTACCATATTTTAATTTACGGATTTCTCCCTTATCTTTGCCGCCTAAATTATATACATTGGCTACAAAGTTTTCAAAAGAAACCTACCTGTACTGGTACGAATTAATGCTTTTATTGCGCCGTTTTGAAGAAAAAACCGGCCAGTTGTATGGGATGCAAAAAATTCGTGGCTTCTGTCATTTATATATCGGACAGGAAGCGGTTGCTGCAGGCTGTATGACTGCTACCACACCGGATGATAAATTTATTACCGCCTATCGCTGTCATGCCCTGGCAATTGCCAAGGGTGTTACCCCTAAATCTACCCTGGCTGAGTTATACGGAAAAGCTACCGGCTGTAGTAAAGGAAAGGGTGGAAGTATGCACATTTTTGGTGTAGATGTTGGTTTTTTTGGAGGACATGGGATTGTAGGTGCTCAAATAGGAACCGGGGCAGGATTGGCATTTGCTGAAAAATACAAGGGTACAAATAATGTTGCCCTTTGTTTTTTTGGAGATGGTGCAGCAAGGCAGGGAATGTTGCATGAAACTTTCAATATGGCCATGCTTTGGAAATTACCAGTAGTATTTATTTGCGAAAATAATAATTACGCAATGGGTACTTCGGTTGCCCGTACCAGTAATGTATTGGATTTGTATAAATTGGCAGATGCTTATGATATGCCGGGTGATAGTGTGGATGGCATGAGTCCGGAAGATGTACACAATGCGGTATTACGTGCCGTAAACAGGGCACGTGAAAAAGGCGGGCCTACTTTATTGGAAGTAAAAACCTACCGTTATAAAGGGCATAGTATGAGTGATCCTCAAAAGTACCGTACCAAAGATGAGGTGGAAGAATATAAAGAGAAAGATCCGATCGACCATGTGTTAAGAGTATTGAAAGATGAATACAAAGTAACAGATGAAGAAATTGAAGTAATGAATAACAGGGTAAAGGCACAGGTTGATGAAAGTGTACAATTTGCTGAAGAGAGCCCATGGCCGGATGATAATGAATTATTAAAAGATGTGTACAAGCAGGAGGACTATCCTTTTATAATGGATTAATTGAAACCGTAAAAAACTAAAATTTAATTTATAACGATGCCTTGCTGATTTCAATAAATTTTTATCCTCTTTACCCACTATTAGAATAGAAGGCAAAGATTACGGACAAAATGTTTTCGGAAAAAGTATAGACAAAAAAAACAAAGATGGCAGAGAAGCAAGTAATAGCACCGGTTATTGAAAGTAATGAAATAGTAGACCGGGCCAAGGGATTTTGGGCAAAATTCAGCAAACCCATCATTTATGTAGGAGGTGCATTGATATTAATTATTGGTGGATTCATCGCTTATAAAAACATCATCCTCGCACCCAAGATTGAAAAGTCTGCAGATGTAATTTTTCCTGCGGAGCAATTGTTTGACAAAATGACCCAAAGCGGTTTT
>Ga0209181_10005680_pt1 | contig 17847 bp, 9 predicted proteins | sample MAT05_FD_187208 | JGI IMG/M metagenome (GOLD analysis project Ga0209181, IMG submission 187208) | Freshwater microbial communities from Lake Fryxell liftoff mats and glacier meltwater in Antarctica - MAT-05 (SPAdes) (version 2) | ecosystem: Environmental > Aquatic > Freshwater > Ice > Liftoff...
GTACGTTTTCCCCTGAAAGTAATCAAGTTCAACACCTTTGGGCAAATAAGGCATGAGGATGGAAGGGTCAATTTCATAATTGGCCATGATTAGGTTTTGCCACTTAGCCCTCAAAAAGGTATTCGACATCATTTTGCTTGACTTGATTTGTTTTTTTTCATCAGACGGTCTCCCGGGTTGCTCACATGTTTTTTTAGAATTCTTTTGCCTTCTTTTTTTACGGCTTCTGTTTTTCTAAAACTCCAAACCACGTCGCTTGCTGCTTTACGGGTTGATTCAATATCCACTATTGGATTGGGATAATCTTTCCCAACAATTACCTTGTAAAGACTTTGTTCCATCGCCGTCATTTTCCAGGGTTCGTGTACCAACCCGGAAGGAACATCTTCCAATTCAGGAAGCCATGTCTTGATAAAAAGACCGTGTTCATCATGCTCCTGCGAATTTTTTACAGGATTGTAAATCCGAATCGTATTGATGCCTGTAACACCTGATTGCATCTGAAGTTGTGGGTAATGGATTCCGGGCTCGTAATCCAAAAATTGTCGGGCTAAAAAATGCAGTTCACGCCAATCTTGCCACAGGTTGAATACAAAAAATGAAACCACCATGGCGCGCATTCTAAAATTGATGTAACCCGTTGCTGCAAGGCAGCGCATGCAGGCATCAACGATCGGAACACCCGTTTGTCCAAGCTGCCATGCCAAAATATAAGCTTCGTTTTTTGGTTTCACCAGCGTGTCGTAAGCTTTGTTTACATTTTCAAATTCCATACGGCATTCATCTTCAAACTTTTGCATGAAATGACAATGCCAGTGCAAGCGGGAAACAAAATTTGATAGCGCTCTTTTGTTGCTTGCCAAGGCATAGTGCTGCATGGTAACCTGGTAAACCATGCGCATGCTGATGTTGCCGTAGCTTAGGTAAGGCGAAATGCGACTACATCCTTTGCGACTTAATGCCGGCTTCGATATGTGTTTGGAATAATTGACATAGCGTTCTTTTAAAAAACTTTGCAAATATTTCCAGGCATAGGTTTCGCCTCCGGGTTGAAAGTTTGAATTTTTAGTTACAATCTCAGTGTTTAACTCAGGACCTTTGGTGGCTTCATAAAAAGCCTTATCCAATGTTAAGAAATTCCAATTTTTTTCATCCACCAGTTTTGTAGGTTCCTGCATTTTTTGTTTCCATAGCTTGTCCCAATCTTTTCTTGATTTTAATTTTCTTACAACGCCGTTGTGCTGGTATTCATTCCATTCAATGTTGTTGTGCAAACAAAATTCTTTTACTAAAAGGTCTCTATCGTAGGTTATTTTATTTCCAATCTCTTGATGCGAAAAAATACTTTTGATGTTGTACTGTTCTGCTATGTTTTGAAAAACAGCAATTGCTTCCGCGTGAAATAGGTAAATCTGTGCATTCAAGTCGACCAGCTTCCATTGCATATCCTGCAAGGATTGGTGTACAAACCGCCAGTGGCGAACATCGCTGTCCACATAATTCATAACCGTTGGTTCAAAGCAATAAACAAGCAGCAAAGGAAGGCTTTGTTTTTGAGCAAAGTAAAGCGCCTCATGATCTGTAAAGCGCAAATCTCTTTTGAACCATACCAGGGCAATGTCTTGCTTTACCATTTTCTTAATTTCCTTTTTTGTGGGTAACCATAAGGCCAACCCATCTTTGGCCATCTAAATATTGGCCAACCTTTGTGGTAAAAACAAAGGTAAGGCAAAAAGAAATTTCCCCATAGAAAAACGTTCGTTGTTAATGACTTATGCATCGAACCTCCTGCGTTTGGCGGAATTTTTGCGATTACGCTTGCTTCCGTGGCAATGGGTTGCCGAGTTGACGGAGGCTGGCGCAATTTGTTTCCTACTGAATAATAAATGGTTGCAGCTTTTATGTGCAGTTTTTCAGAGCCTGTCAAGTTCCCACGTTGCTTCCGGTGAGTCATCTGATGACCAAAAAAGTCACCGGGTGACGTGTGGGATTAGGAATGTCTGGTCGCCCATGTGATTAACAGGCCATAATGTCCTTATTTCAAGTTTACATGAGGCAACAAAACTGGCGAAAAATGATGGAATAGGCAATGACGGAGGTCAATTTTAGGGTTGATGTAGGGGGGTGGGGCTGCGAGCCTGCAAACATGTGAATTGTATAAACATCAAGTTTATTAGTGTAAGGTTATTGGGAATGAAAGGAATAAATTTGCATATGAAAATGGACATGACCAAAGAAGAACATGCTAAGATGGACCACAGTAAGATGGATCATTCTAAAATGGACATGAACAAAGAGGAGCATTCTAAGATGGATCATGGAGCTATCCCGATGGGTAGGGAAGGGCACGACCATCATAAGATGATGATACGTGATTTCCGGAAACGTTTCTGGGCATGTTTGATTATTACCATTCCCATTCTTGTTTTTTCGCCGATGATCCAGGATTTCATTGGTTATAACTTCTTGTTGCCTGGCAATCAATACATCCTTTTGGCACTGTCATCATTTGTATATTTCTGGGGTGGATGGCCATTTCTGAAAGGTTTTTGGGGCGAAATGAAAAAAGGCTTGCCAGGGATGATGACGCTGATTGCCATGGCCATCTCTGTAGCTTATTTCTACAGCGCAGCTACAGTATTTGGATTGCAGGGAGTTGACTTTTTTTGGGAATTAGGTACCCTGATAGTAATCATGTTGCTGGGCCATTTGCTGGAAATGAAATCTGTGCTGGGTGCTTCAAAAGCTTTACAATTACTCGTAAGCATGATGCCCGCTGAAGCGCACCGTGTAAAAGCAGATGGTCAGGTTGAGGATGTAAAACTTGAGGTGCTGGCGCAAAATGATGTGATTATGATCAAACCGGGTGAAAAAGTTCCGGCTGATGGTATCATTATAGAAGGTAGCAGTTATTTGAATGAAGCTATGCTAACCGGAGAATCCAAACCGGTAAAAAAAGAGATTGAAAACAAAGTAATAGGCGGCTCCATCAATGGCAATGGTTCGCTCAAAATAAAAGTAGAGCATACGGGGAAAGACAGCTATCTCAATAAAGTAATAACGCTGGTAGAAGAAGCGCAGAAGTCAAAATCTGAAATGCAAAACCTGAGCGACAGGGCAGCAAAATGGCTTACTTATGGTGCTATAACTATAGGTTTTGGCACATTGGCTACGTGGTTAATACTGGGCTTCCCGTTTGTATTTGCTTTAGAACGCATGGTAACCGTAATGGTCATTGCCTGTCCGCATGCATTGGGGTTAGCCATCCCTTTAGTAGTTGCTATATCTACTGCAATATCTGCACAAAACGGGCTTTTAATCCGAAACCGTACTGCCTTTGAAGACTCACGAAAAATAACGATACTTTTATTTGATAAAACGGGAACACTCACCAAAGGTGATTTTGGCGTTACGCGTATTGTATCGCTTGACAAACAGTTTTCTGAAGACGAATTGTTGCGGCTTTCCGTTGCATTGGAACAAAGTTCAGAGCACCCGATTGCTGTTGGCATAGTTCGCAAAGCAAAAGATAAAAAAATCAGTGTTCCGAAACCCGAAAAATTTAATGCAATAACAGGTAAAGGTGTTGAAGCAATTGTTGAAGGAAAACAAATAAAAGTAGTAAGCCCCGGTTATCTGAAAGATAAAAGCATTGCTGTTCCTGGAGATGCCTACAGCAGCGAAGCAGAAACAGTTGTGTTCATTATTATAGATGAAAAACTTACCGGATACATTGCTTTGTCTGATGAGGTAAGGCCCGAAAGCGCCGAGGCCATTAAAGTGTTTAAGAAGAATGGCATAAAAGTATTGATGGCCACTGGCGATAATGATAAAGTAGCAAAAGCGGTAAGCGATCAGTTAGGACTGGATGGATATTTTGCAGAAGTGTTGCCACACCAAAAAGTGGAGATTGTAAAGGATTTGCAAAGCAAAGGGGAGTTTGTCGCTATGACTGGCGATGGCATAAATGATGCTCCGGCACTTGCACAATCAGATGTAGGTATAGCAGTGGGTTCTGGCACAGATGTGGCTGCGGAAACTGCTGATATTATTTTGGTAAACAGCAACCCGCAGGATATTGCCAATCTTATTTTGTTTGGGAAAGCCACTTACAAAAAAATGATTCAAAATTTGGTTTGGGCAACCGGATACAATGTAATCACGATACCCTTGGCTGCCGGCGTTTTATACAATGCAGGATTTGTTTTAGGCCCGGCAGTAGGCGCAGTGTTTATGAGCTTAAGCACCATAATTGTAGCTGTAAATGCGCAATTGCTTAGAAAGAAAATAGGCAAAAAATGATACCATCATATGCTGCAATTAATAAACTGAAATGAATAAAACTACACTGTTTCTCGACATTGGCGAAGTGTTGCTTACCAACGGATGGGGTCATGTAACGCGGCAGCTTGCTGCAGAGGAATTCAACCTTGATTACAACGATTTCAATACCAGGCATGCCATTGCCTTCGAAACTTATGAAATAGGCAAACTTACTGGCGTACCAATCATATCAATATGCATGTACGCGGTTACAAAGAAGAAGGTACCATTACCACACCTTTTGATATGACCGTGCTGAATGATCTTGATCGGTTTCATCTGGTGATGGATACCATTGACAGATTGCCGCAATTAAAAGCTAAAACTGCATACCTAAAACATGAGATGCAAGATAAGCTTATCGAACACAAATATCCTATCCGGAAGAATGGTTTGGACATGCCGGAAATAAGAGATTGGAAATGGAAAGTAAATGATTCTCAGACAAATGAGATTTAATCATTCCACAAATCAAACAATGATGACGCTTGAGATAAAATTAGGCCGGTAATTAGAAAATTAAACCATGACAACACTGAACTATAATAAATATCCAATAGAAAGTTCTCATTCGATGAAGGTTGACGAGCTTGCAAAGCTGCTGTATGTAAATCTGCAAACCGGGTTAGAAGAAATTAGTATCAATGAAAAGATTACAAAATATAGCTTAAATAATTATGCAGAGCAAAAGAAAAAAAGTATTTTGCTGATTTCATTTGAACAATTGAAAAGCCCGATAATATTATTGCTGTTAGTAGCCGCCAGCTTTTCTTTTTTCTTTAAAAAACTCTTTTCTATCAATTGTATCAATATAAAATTGATCTGGAAGGAATGATCCTAAAACCAAACATGGTAATTACAGGAATGGAAAGTGTGGCACAAAATACTATTGATGAAGTTGCAGAAGCTACCCTAAAATGCTTACTGTCTTCAATCCCTGCGGCTATGCCTGCCGCTGCATTTTTATCGGGCGGACAATCTCCCGAAGATGTAATGGAAGTAAAAGAGAATCTCATTGAGTGATTGGAAAAAAATTGAAAGATGATTATGACCTAAACCGGTTCCTTATTGGATTTAATAAGTTAACGCAAAAAAACAGGTCTGCTGCATTTGAAACTTGAATCTGTCTCAGCATAAATTTTTGCAAAAATAAATCAACAGGTCATGTTTTATGGAGTGAAAGTTTTGATGTCACAGCATTGCAAACGAAACGTTTTAACATAATTAAATCACTAAGAACATTACAACTACCGACAAAATGAATATTTTAATTACAGGAGCAACGGGCAATGTGGGTTTGTCGGTATTAAATCACCTTACAAATCAAAACAATAATTTAAAAGTAACAGCAGGGGTGAGAAATGTTGAAAAAGACAAAGACAAACTTCAAGAATTCAATGTTTCACTTGTAACTTTTGACTTTGAAAATGTTCAAACATTTCAACCCGCGCTACAAGGGATAGATATACTTTTTTTACTTCGTCCGCCACAACTGGCAGAAGTTGAAAAGTATTTTAAACCGCTGATTGAAGAGGTTAAAAAATGTGGTGTTCGGCAAATTGTCTTTTTATCAGTTCAAGGAGTTGAGAACAGTAAAATTATTCCGCACCATAAAATTGAAAAACTTATCACAGACCTTAAAATTGATTATACCTTTTTACGACCTGCCTATTTTATGCAAAATTTCACTACAACCCTACGTTCTGACTTAGTGAACAAGCATAGAATATACTTGCCGGCAGGACGAGCAAAATTCACCTTAATAGATGTTGATGATATTGGTTTAGTAGCTGCAAAGGTGCTGAATGAGCCGCAAAAACACCTCAACAAAAGTTATGAACTAACAAACAATGAAACGCTGACCTTTGATGAAATGGCTTATAAATTGAGCAATGGTTTGGGTGAAAAAATAAAATTTGTTTCGCCTAATTTATTACAATTCTTTTTGACGAAACGGAAAGAAGGTGTTCATCTAATGTTTATTTTAGTGATGATGATGCTACACTATTTTCCAAGATTTCAAAAGACACCCAATACAACAGAATGTGTAAAAAATATCACAGGACAAGAACCCAGATCATTTGACGACTTTATTCTGACAAACCTAAAATCACTACAATGACAAAGAAAATTGAACAGGAAGACGCAAATTCAAGCTTCCCTCAAGAATATGAAGAACAGCGTAGCACGGGCATTCGTATGGCTGCCCAACCCTTAGAAACTCAGGACAAAACAACCGCTGAACAGATACGGATTGGTATTGCAGCAGACCATGGAGGATTTAAATTGAAAGAATTTCTGGTAAAACTGTTGTCCGAAGCAAACTATGAAGTAATTGATTTTGGTAACAGCGAGCTGGAGAACGATGATGATTACCCGGATTTTGTAATTCCGCTGGCAGGTGCGATCGCAAATGGTACCGTGGAACGCGGTATTGCTGTTTGCGGCAGCGGGGTTGGAGCCTGTATTGCAGCAAACAAAGTTGCCGGTGTAAGAGCATGCCTGATCACAGAAAAATTTTCGGCACATCAGGGTGTTGAAGATGATAATATGAACATGATCTGCCTTGGCGGCCGTGTGATTACACCGTCTTTAGCAATGGAATTGGTAAATATTTTCCTTAAAGCAAAGTTCAGCAACGCGGAAAGGCACAATCGCCGAATGGCAAAAGTGACAGTGGTTGAAAACCGAAGTAAAGTTCATCTAAAAAAAGTTATTGACTAGGCAAAAACCATTGTCGATGCTGCTTTACAGATAAATCAAAAAAACTTATGAAATTAAAATTGATTCCCACCGCACATGAGCTCATATCCAATATGAGAGCCTTTTTCCAGGTAAGTGATACTAATCTCAACTATTTAAATGAAGAACCGCTGAGAGAGGAATTGTTCAGTTCTGAGCAAATGGAGCGTTTCGGCAAAACACTTGCTACAAGACATAAATTAAGTACAAACCCTGCAAAAGATCATTTGCTGAAACGGCTTGCAAGCAATGAAGATACCTTGCAAGAAGTACGTAAACTGCTGACAGATTCAATTAAAAAAAACTACCAGGTAACGCCTGCTGGCGAATGGCTGATAGACAATTTCTACCTGATCGAGGAACATATCCTGATCGCTAAAACACATTTTCCAAAAAATTACAGTGAAACTTTACCCCAGCTTCTAAATGGTACATCTACGGGTATTACACGCAGTTATGACATTGTACTTCAAATAATTTCTTACAGTGATGGAAGAATAGATATTGAAAGCCTTAGCCGTTTTGTGGAAGCATATCAGACAGTTGCTAATTTAAAATTGGGCGAACTGTGGTCTATTCCAATTATGATTCGATTGGCGTTGATTGAAAACATCAGGCGTGTGTCTGCCCGAATCGCTATTGACAAAGTTGACAGGAACCTTGCCGACTACTGGGCAGAAAAAATGATTGACACTGCAGAAAAAAAACCTAAAGAACTGATACTGGTACTATCCGATATGGCCAGATCAAAGCCGCCGATCAAGGGCGCATTTGTTTCTGAATTAATTCGCCAGTTGCGCGGAAAAGGTCCTGAGCTTGCTTTGCCACTTAACTGGATCGAATTGCAATTATCAGAAAGTGGGTTAACGGGTACCGAATTGGTAAATGCTGAAAATCAAAAACAGGCTGCAGATCAGGTTTCTATAAGCAACAGCATTGGAAGTCTTCGGTTACTCGGAGCAATGGATTGGAGAACCTTTGTTGAATCACACAGCATTGTTGAAAAAATACTGTTGCAGGATCATGATGGAATTTATGGGCTAATGGATTTTGCTACCCGTGACCGCTATCGGCATGTTGTGGAAAGCATTTCTAAGAAAAGCCACTTAAGCGAGGAGGAAGTTGCCCGTATTGCTATACAATTATTGCAAGAGCATTTACCGCCGCCAGAAAATGATCAAAGCGCTGCGCATGTTGGATACTACCTGGTAGGAGAGGGTACGGTACAAACAAAAAAGTTGGCAAACATGCGGGTGTCTGGTATGCAAAAGATGTTGCGGGGCATAAAAAGGCATGCTTTTCCGTTTTATTTATTTTTAATTATATTAATTACCACAGGTATTGGGGCTGCTATCTTTTTTAAAGTTTATTCAGAAACCAAAAATAGTTGGTTGCTTGTGTTGGTTGGTATTCTTGCCTTATTATCTGCAAGCCAGCTTGCGATTTCGGTTGTTAATTTTTTTGCTACATTATTGGTTAAGCCAAATCTCCTGCCGAGAATGGATTACTCAAAAGGAATAACTGAATCATCTAGTACGATGGTTGTAATTCCGTCAATGCTTGCAACCGTTTCTGAAATAGAAAATCTGGTAGAGGCGCTGGAAGTCAGGTTTTTGGCAAACAGGAAAGATCATTTATATTTTGGTTTATTAACAGATTTTACGGATGCTTCGCTTGAAATACTTCCCGGAGACCAGCTGCTTTTGGAGACGGTAAAGAATGGCATTGAGGCGCTGAATAAAAAATACAAAATAGAAAATGATGACTTATTTTTTCTCTTTCATCGCCCGAGGAAATGGAATCCTATGGAAAATGTTTGGATGGGATATGAGAGAAAACGCGGTAAATTGTCAGATTTAAATGCATTATTAATAGGAATGTCAAATGAGCCTTTTTCATTGATCATAGGTAATCAATCTATTTTATCGAAAATAAAATATGTTATTACATTAGATGCAGACACCCAATTGCCGCTTAGCTCAGCATGGAAGTTAATCGGAACCATGGCACATCCTTTGAATCGGGCCTGGTACGATGACAAAAAGAAACGGGTAACAAAAGGATATGGAATACTGCAGCCGAGAATAACCGTCAGCTTGCCTGACATAACTGGTTCCAGATATACCCGAATGCATGGAAACGAACCGGGCATTGATCCTTATACCCGCGCATCTTCAGATGTTTACCAGGACTTATTCGAAGAGGGTTCTTACATTGGAAAGGGAATTTATGATGTTGAAATATTTCAGCAAGTGCTGGATGGTAAGTTTTTAGAAAACCAAATTCTTAGTCATGATCTTTTAGAAGGCTGTTATATCCGTTCAGGATTATTAAGTGATGTACAACTGTTTGAAAAATACCCAACTACCTACAATGCGGATATGAAAATGCGGTTGCGCTGGATACGTGGTGACTGGCAGATTTTTTCCTGGATTTTACCATGGGTTAGATGCCCGGAAAATCATTGGTGTAAAAATCCCATATCTGCATTATCCCGCTGGAAAATATTTGATAACATGCGGCGTAGCCTAGTGCCCATCGCCCTCACAGTATTGTTGTTGGTCGCGTGGCTTGTTCTTCCTTCCGCTTTATTCTGGACGATTGCAGTTTCCGGAATTATCGTTTTCCCCATGTTTGTTGCCTCATTTTGGGATATTCTCAGAAAGCCAAAAGAGGTTGTATTAAAATACCACATTAAAAATTCTTTACAGAGTATTAGGGATATTGCTGTCAAAACCTTGTTCATGCTCATTTGTCTTCCTTATGAAGCCTATGCGAATTTAACTGCTATCCTACGGACCATTTGGAGAATGACCATCACCGGAAAAAATCTGTTGGAATGGAATCCGAGTTCCCATGTGGCACATGAAGATCAATCCAGTTTGCGAATCTCTTATTCATTGATGTGGATTGAACCCGTTCTTACGGTAGTTGTGTTTTCCATTTTGGCGATTTATGCACCTGAAAAGTTGTGGATAGCAGGACCTGTATTGTTGCTATGGTCCATTGCTCCGTTTATAACATGGTATACAAGTAAACCTTTAGAGAAACAGGTTGCCATACTTACAAGTGATCAAAATATTTTTCTTCAAAAGCTTGCCAGGAAAACATGGAGCTTCTTCGATACTTTCGTTGTTGCTGAAGACAATTGGTTGCCGCCCGATAATTACCAGGAACAACCTGTGGCACTCATAGCACATCGCACTTCTCCTACCAATATCGGCCTGGCATTGCTTGCCAACTTAAGTGCGTGTGATTTTGGTTACATAACTACCAGCCAGTTTATTGAGCGTACAAGAAATACAATCAATTCGATGAAGAGAATGGAGCGGTACAATGGCCATTTTTACAATTGGTACGATACGGAATCGCTGAATCCACTTCATCCAAAATATGTTTCTACTGTTGACAGTGGAAACCTTGCAGGACATTTGCTGGTACTACGACAGGGTTTATTGGCATTGTCGAATCAAAAAATTGTAAGCATAAAACTATTTGAGGGCTTGCGTGATACATTCCGGGTATTGTCAGACACGATATCCGAAACTAATGTTAAGTTTCTTGAACAACTTGCCATTGATCTGGATGCAATCTGTAATACTGAAGTAACTGGTTTGTATGAAATAAAAAAACTCCACGAAGATTTTGCAGAAAAAATGAATCCCATAGTTGAAAAACTATATGGCGACTCGAAAAGTGAAACATACCGATGGAAGCACCTGCTTATGGAACAATCAGAACAGGTAAATCAACATCTTCAAATTTTTGCACCCTGGTTTTTAGTGCAGTCTGCCCCTTCTGTATTCAAAGATATTACCGTTTCCCCCGATGCAAACAACACGTGGAATGAATTATTAAAAAAGTCAATAGGATTGCAGGTTGAGCTGAATGCCAGGCAAAAACAAAATAATACTTCACATGAAGATCATTGGCTTGAAACAATGCAGGCCGCATTAACAAAATCAATTTATCAGACAGTCGAATTAATTACTGCATCTGAAAATCTTGCTCAGCAATGTAATGCGTTAGCTGATATGGAATGGGATTTTTTGTATGATAAATCAAGCCACCTTTTTTCCATTGGCTTCAATGTACAGGAACATCGTATAGATGCCAGCTATTATGATTTGCTCGCTTCCGAAATAAGGCTTTGCATCTTTGTTTGCGTTGCGCAAGGAAAACTTCCGGAAGAGAGTTGGTTTGCATTGGGACGCTTGTTAACCAGAATGGATGGAAATCCAATTCTCCTTTCGTGGAGCGGTTCCATGTTCGAATACCTTATGCCGCTGTTGGTAATGCCGACATACGAAAACACACTTATTGATCAGTCTTACAAAGCAGCAGTACATTGCCAGATTATATATGGAAAAAGGACAAGTTTGCCCTGGGGGATTTCTGAATCGGGTTACAATATGATCGATGCCGGTTCCAACTATCAGTACCGTGCATTTGGCGTTCCAGGACTTGGGTTGAAACGCGGACTTGCAGAAGACACGGTAATTGCTCCCTATGCAACTGTGATGGCACTGATGGTAGCGCCTGAAAAGGCTTATGAAAACCTGGAGCTGCTTAATAAAAAAGGACTACAGGGAAGATATGGGTTTTATGAAGCTATAGATTACACCCCATCACGCTTACAACGTGGTCAATCCAGCGCTATTGTTTATTCTTTCATGGCGCATCACCATGGAATGAGTTTATTATCCTTAGCCTACCTCCTACAGGATAAACCGATGCAAAAACTATTTGAATCGGAACCCCAGTTTAAGGCATCACTTTTATTATTACAGGAAAGAATTCCAAAAGCAACTTCCTTTTTTGCACACACTACAGACATAGCGGATGTTAATTATGTCGCAAGTGGCTTGGAGACAAGGATACTCCATACGCCGTCCACATTAATACCTGAAGTGCAATTATTATCCAATGGAAAGTATCATTTGATGATAAGTAATGCAGGCGGTGGATACAGCCGGTGGAACGATATTGCCATTACCCGCTTTCACGAAGATGTTACTTGCGATAACTGGGGTACGTTTTGTTTCATCCGTGATTTGGGAACTGAAACCTATTGGTCTAATACCCATCAGCCCACACTTAAAAAAGTAGATAAATATGAAGTAGCCTATTCCCAGGGTCGTGTGGATTTTCATATCTCCAAAAATAAAATAGAGATACACACAGAAATTGTCGTTTCGCCTGAGGACGATATCGAGATGCGCAGATTACACGTAACAAACCGATCCGGTATCCGTAAAACACTCGAGTTTACCAGTTATGCAGAAGTCGTACTGGCTTCTGCCGCATCGGATTTAATAGCGCCGGCTTTCAGCAATCTTTTTGTTCAAACAGAAATTATTCCGCATCAAAATGCAATCCTTTGTACTCGAAGACCGAGATCTGCGGAAGAACAATCCCCTTGGATGTTCCATTTAATGGAAACAGAAAAAAAAGCTGCTGAAGAAATATCCTTTGAAACAGACAGGATGGCATTTATTGGTCATGGCAATTCGATCGTCAATCCGAAAGCCATGAACAATCCTGGTAAACTCAACGGCGGCCAGGGATCCGTTTTAGATCCTATTGTTGCCATCCGTTATAGAATTATCCTTGAGCCTGAAGAAACCATAAGTGTTAATATGGTTACAGGCATCGCAGCAACGAGGGAAATCTGCCAGGGTTTGATAAATAAATACCAGGATAATAAATCGCACAAAGACCGTGTGTTTGAAATGGCCTGGACACACAGTCAGGTAGTCCTTCGCCAGATAAATGCCTCAGAAGGGGATGCACAGTTGTATGGTCGTTTGGCAAGTTCTATGTTGTTTGCGAATGCTTTGTTTCGTGCAGATCCTGCGGTTCTCATCAACAACCACCGGCAACAATCCGGCTTGTGGGGATATGCTATTTCTGGAGATTTACCCATTGTTCTTTTGAAAATTGAAAACCAGGACAACATGCAATTGGTAAACCAATTGATACAGGCGCACACCTACTGGCGGTTGAAGGGGCTCGTGGTAGACTTGGTAATCTGGAATGAAGAGCATAACGTGTACAGGCAGGTTTTTCAAAACTACATACAGTCTCTTATACCTGTAGAATTAAACGGTACTAAAGGAGGCGTTTTTTTAAGAGCCTCAGACCAGATATCAAATGAAGACCGCATATTATTTCAGTCAGTAGCCCGTGTTATTATTTCTGATGGTGGCGGAACATTTGCAGAACAGGTTAATAGAAAAGAGCTTGTAAGATTGACCGTGCCCTTCATTGATAAAAATCAAACACATCCTCTTTCTTTAGTAGCCATGACTCTGCCAAAAGACCTTATCTTTTTCAATGGGTTGGGAGGCTTTTCATCAGATGGAAAAGAATATGTTATTATAACTGATCAAAACAATAAAACGCCAACGCCATGGGTAAATGTAATTGCAAATCCAAATTTTGGAACCGTTATTTCAGAATGTGGATCGGCCTATTCATGGACTGAAAATGCCCACGAATTAAGACTTACATCCTGGAGCAACGATCCAGTATCGGATACCAGCGGAGAGGCTTTTTACATAAGGGATGAAGAAAGCGGACATTTTTGGTCTACTGCACTGTTGCCTGCAGGTGGTCGGTCGCCCTATATTACCCGTCACGGAATGGGTTATAGTGTTTTCGAACATATGGAAGATGGCATTTACACGGAGATGACCGTGTATGTGGATATGGAGTCGGCTATTAAATTCACCGTTTTAAAAGTACGAAACCAATCAGGCCGGCCACGTAAATTGTCTGCCACGGGTTATGTTGAGTGGGTATTGGGCGATAAAAGAACGAAAACCGCCATGCATATTCATACAGAAATTGACCCTGATAGCGGAGCGCTCTTTGCAAAAAATCAATACAATACGGAGTTTAACTGCAGGGTGGCTTTTTTTGATGTTGATTATTTGAAAAAATCTTTTACCGGCGATCGTACAGAATTTATTGGCCGTAACAGCAATTTGCAGCGTCCTGAAGCCTTATCTCGTTTAAAACTTTCCGGAAAAATCGGGCTTGCTTTAGACCCCTGTGCAGCAATCCAGGTTCCTTTTTTTGTAGCTGAAGGCGAAGAACAGGAAATTATCTTCAGGCTTGGTGCAGGTCAAGATTCGAACGAAGCAAGGTTCATCGCCAAACAATTCAGGGGCCCTCAAATGGCAAAAGATGCATTGGAAAAGGTGAAAAAATATTGGGAAGAAACCACTGGTGCTTTGCAGGTGGAAACTCCGGATGCTGCCATCAATATCATTACCAACGGCTGGCTTACGTATCAAACCCTCTCATCACGGCTGTGGGGTCGGAGCGGATTTTACCAGTCGGGCGGGGCATTTGGTTTCAGGGACCAGTTGCAGGATGTTTTGTCGCTGCTGCATACCAGGCCAGAACTTGCCAGGGAACAAATTTTACTTTGTGCTTCGCGGCAATTTAAAGAAGGAGATGTACAACACTGGTGGCATCCGCCAGTTGGTCGCGGTGTACGCACCCGCATATCAGACGATTACCTTTGGTTACCGTTTGTAACAGCTTCTTATATTAAGCATACAAGGGATGTCGCCGTGCTGGATGTTTCAACCAATTTTCTCGAAGGACGCCTGTTAAATCCGGGAGAAGAATCCTATTTTGATCTTCCTGCCGATGCTCAAACATCAGCTACCCTCTACGAACATTGCGTCCGGGCAATTGAACATGGGCTCAGTTTTGGCATACACGGATTGCCCTTAATTGGTACAGGCGACTGGAATGACGGCTTTGATAAAGTTGGTCAGCATGGAAAAGGCGAAAGCGTCTGGCTGGCATTTTTTCTGTATGATATACTCAACAGTTTTGCAGAGACTGCCAGTTTGCACAACGATCTTGTATTTTCGGACACCTGCAAAAATGAAGCAAAGAAGTTAAAAGAAAACATTGACAAACATGCATGGGACGGCAAATGGTATAAACGCGCCTGGTTTGATGATGGAACACCGCTGGGATCCAAAATTAATGAAGAATGTAAGATTGATTCTATTTCCCAAAGCTGGTCGGTTTTATCGGGCGGCGGAAATGAAAGCCTGGTGCATACGGCTATGGAATCGGCCTATCAAAACCTGGTACGAAAAGACGTAGGCATTATTCAGTTGTTGGAGCCGGCGTTCGATAAGTCTGATCTGAATCCCGGCTACATAAAAGGATATGTACCCGGCGTAAGAGAAAATGGAGGTCAATATACCCATGCCGCAGTTTGGATGATCATGGCATTTGCCAGGTTAGGCAATAATGAACGTGTCTGGGAATTGTTAAACATGATTAATCCTGTAAACCATGGTAAAACTAAAGCGGAAATTGCCGTCTATAAAGTGGAGCCCTATGTGCTTGCGGCCGATGTGTATTCACGTGAGCCACATGCCGGGCGCGGTGGATGGACGTGGTATACAGGTTCAGCCGGCTGGCTGTATCGCTTAATTATAGAATCATTTCTTGGACTTCAGCGGGAGGGAAATAAACTGAAATTTGCCCCTTGTGTCCCGGAAGAATGGACATCATTTAAAATGCACTACCGGTATGAAAATACGGTCTATCATATTGAAGTGATGCAAATCCCTGCTGGTGAAAATATGATGGTGACAGTTGATGGAATGGAACAGCAGGGGAATATGATTACGCTTACAGATGATGGGTCAGAGCATAATGTTGTGGTTGCCGTTAATAAAACTTTTTCTACGTATACTTAAGCCAGTACGTGAATCATGCAACTTGTTACCAGATTGATATAAATCTGTTCACCATAAATAGAATTAACTTTGTACACAATAATTAATTATCAAATCAATCAAAATTTAAAAATTATGGAAAAATAAATCATGGATACTTACCATATCTGTGGCATGAGTTGCGTTGGCTGCGTTTCAACAGTTAAAAATAAATTGTCCGCTGTTCCAGGAGTAACATCCGTAAAAATTGACTTGGCAAAGAAGCAAGCAGAAATTACTTCTTCCCAAGTGATTGAAGCGAATGCGTTAAAGGAGGCATTAAGAAATTCAGGTTATACCATAGCTGAACTTAAATCTTAAATAGCTTCACAACATCTCATCAGACGTCCACTTAAATCACAAAAAATAACTAAAATGGTGCATAATGATTCTTTCCCTGGGGCATTGGACGCCGACGGCATGTTCGAAAAGCGCATGGTCACGACAGGTATTGAAAACAAACGGGAGGTGGAAATCACGGAGGGTCTGCGAGCGGGGAAAAAAGTAGTCGTGTCTGTCGCGTATTTTCTTAAAAGCGAAAGCATTGCAAAGCAAGGCGGCGACGGGACGGGGGAATGAAAATGTAGCGCAGCGCCAAGCGAGCGCCATGAAAAGTGATTTGATAAAATGAAAACTGCCAGACGAAGGCAACCTTGTCAGTCCGAATATTGAATAAAAAAGCAAAAGGCAACCAGCCGCTTATCAATAATCAAGGATGGTAAAGGAGATGAAGTAAAGCTCAAATCCTCCCTTAGATACTTTTTGAATTGAGATAATTAGCCGTGCCCAAATCAAAAAGCACCTCCATATTCGCGTGGAAGTGCTTTTTTCTAATTATGAAAACGCCCAATAGGTGAATCATGTAACTCATTACCAAGATTGTGTAAAGGGTTTGGGTGTAAAGATATTCAATTTTGCAATGTGAAAACTCCGCTCTGAAAACCCGTTTAACTTTTAAAATTTCAACCACCTTAATTGGTCGACCGTGATAGTTATTGTGATCATGGTGATTGGTGCCATTATTGTATGGCAGGGATCCCAAAAAAATGATTTTTCATCTTTTCTATGCCCATTATTCGCTCCATTGGGCTACTAAAACCTAATAGATTATGGACGTTAAAAAACTTTTCGGCTCTGTCCTCACACTTTGTGGTGTTGGGGGCCTTATTTATGCTGCTATCCTTTTCGCCAATACTACTGGTGGCGCACGTGATGTAAAATCGCTCCTCATTTTCGGAGGGCTCGGTCTCTTGTTTTTTATTTCGGGGATTGGATTGGTCCGAACGACGCAGGAGCCGAACTAAAATTCGGCAGGAGACGGACAACCTCACCTTACCTGCCATGCTAATGACTGTATAGAAAATACCTGAATTGCAGTCGGTTGCCATTAGGAGTTTCAATAGGATGTTTTGTTGCTGCTGCATACCAGGCCAGAACTTGTGGCGGAAGTGAAGCCTGGTGCATTCGGCTTTGGAATCGCCCCATCAAAACCTGATTCGAAAAGACGTGGGTATTATTCAGTCGCTGGAGCTAGCGTTCGATAAGTCTGATTTGAATCCCGGCTACGTAAAAGGATATGTACCCGGCGTAAGAAAATGGCGGTCAATATACCCATGCTGCAGTTTGGATGATCATGGCATTTGCCAGGTTAGGCAATAATGAAAGTGTGTGGGAATTGTTAAACATGATCAATCCTGTAAACTATGGTAAAACTACAGCAGAAATTGCCATATACAAAGTTGAGCCCTATGTTCTTGCAGCCGATGTGTATTCACAAGAGCCACATGCCGGGCGCGGTGGATGGATCTGGTATACCGGTTCAGCAGGCTGGCTGTATCGCTTAATTATAGAATCATTTCTTGGACTTCAGCGGGAGGGAAATAAATTGAAATTCACCCCTTGTATCCCAAAAGAATGGGAATCATTTAAAATGCACTACCGGTATGGAAATACGGTTTATCATATTGAAGTGATGCAAATCCGTGCTGGTGAAAATATGATGGTGACGGTTGATGGAGTGGAACAG